>ERZ1292632.3020-Hain-H43-01um-R2-3020-length-13367-cov-14_pt1 | contig 13367 bp, 18 predicted proteins | sample MGYA00564407_ERZ1292632 | MGnify/ENA primary metagenome ERZ1292632 (study PRJEB36523, sample SAMEA6512637) | groundwater metagenome | collected 2019-01-08 | study: AquaDiva: Metagenomics assemblies of 32 groundwater samples
CAGCCAGAATATTATTCCTTTGTGCGTCTTTCCCCAAAAGACGCTGCACATCTTCTGGCATAAGAACAAATGGTTTTTCTGGCATTTTATTTTTTTAAGAGTTTAAGCAAATCAATTACTTTATTTTCTAAATAATCTGGGTTATTTAAGAATTTAAGCGGACAGTTGATGCTTTCAAGTCTTTCCGGCTCTGATAACTCATCTGCCAATTCTTCTCCAATTGGAATTCCTGTTTCAGCATCCTCAAGAGCAATTAAAGTTAAACATCCATAATCTATATTTTCAGGTAATCCCTGAGGTACTATGACCTCTGTTCTTGGGTCCCTACGGTAGTCCAGCCAATTAGCATAAAACGGACATGTGACCGTGCTATGGCAATCTCGAAATGGCATATCCCTATCTCTCATAAAGCTTATTTAAACATTGTTGTAATTAAACAAATGAAACAAAAACGCATAAGATTTATAAGTAAAAAGGTCCTAAAATTATTATGGAAAATACCCTGGTCGCAGACGTGATGACCAGATATCCTGTTACAGCAAAGCCAAACGAAAGTCTTCTAAGCTGCGCAAAAAAAATGGTCAGAAAAACCGTAGGAAGCCTACTTCTTGTTGAAGATGGGAAACTCGTGGGATTCATTAGCCAAAAAGATATTCTCTGGGCTATGATAAAAAAACCAAATGCTGATTTTTCCCAAATAAAGGCTATAGATATTTCTCCAAAAAAGATTATTACTGTAAAATCTAATTCAACTGTTAAAGAAGCTCTGGGAAAAATGAACAAAACAAAATTTGACCGTCTTCCTGTTGTTAGCAACGGGAAACTTGAAGGAATGATAACTGTAAGGGATATTTTAAGTTTCCATCCGGAGATTTATCCAGAACTCGAAGAGTTTGCGAAAATAAGGGAAGAGCAGGAAAAATTGAAAAGAACAGGTCTGGAAAAGGAAGGGGTCCTTAGCGATGGAATCTGTGAAGAATGCGGGGAAAGAGAGATTTTATACAGAATTAACGGGATGCTGGTCTGTGAATCTTGCAGGAATTCTATTTAATCCTATACTTTCTTTTAATTTCATCTATAATTGATGTAGTGCTTGTTTTTTCATTGCTTCTTCCTATATTAATCAGCTTAACATCATAACCAAGCAATTTCCTTAATCTTGTTTTCTCTCTGTATCCCCAGCTCCTTTCTCCCCTTATTATCACATCCGGCTTTATCAATAGGGCAAGTTCTGTTGTTGGTCCCTTTTTTGTATCGGGATGAATAGTTGAGTAATCTACCCACTCTATACTAGAAACCACGTGTGCCCTTTCAAGTTCTCCAATAACAGGTCTTTTTTGTCCTTTATGATATCTAACTCTTTCATCATTCACTACGTTTACAACAAGTATATCCCCAAATCCCTTCGCTATTTCAAATAGAAATAAATGACCCGGATGGATAAGTTCAAAACATCCTCCAGTAAGAACTATTCTTTTCCCAGAAATTTTTTCACTGGATAAAATTTCCTCCAGTCTTTGATATGGGACATATTCTCCCATGAAAATATAATTGGCATTCTGATATAAATATATATATGTTCTATTTAGTTAAATATTTAAATCAAAAATCTCTTTTATAAAGAGTTATAAAAAGATTAAAAATGCCAGAAAGAGAGACTATTTTTTCAAGCAAGATTAAATATACAGGAATTTTTTCCTTCAAGGATTTTTATAAATTCTGTTATTTCTGGTTGAAAGATGAACTTGGGTTTGAAATAATGGAGGACAAATATACTGAAAAAATAGAGGGCGATTCAAAAAAAATAGAGCTTAAATGGACCTGCAAGAAAAAGCTGACAGATTATTTCAGATTCGATGCAGAAGTGGAAATGAAAGCTGAAAAAATTAAAGAAGTAGAGGTAAACCAGTCAGGGATCAAAGTAAAAACAAATGAGGGCGCTATAGAAGTAAGTATAAAAGGAATTCTTGTCAGGGATTATAATGGGAAATTTGAAACAACTGCCTTCAAGAAATTTCTCCGCAGCATTTATGAAAAATGGGTCATTCCGTCTTCAATAGATGAATATCAGGCAAAAATTGCAAGCGACAGCGATGGTTTTCTCAATCAGGCAAAGGCATACCTTGATTTAGAGGGAAAGAAATAGCAAAAGATCTTGCTCTCATTCTAAAACATTTTAAGTATTTCGTTAAAAAAGAACACAAAAACAGCAACCGAAATACTTAAATATAAAATCTTTCTGTTTTCTGTATGAAAAAATGGTTTTTTTTACTTGCATTGTTTTTTCTTCTTCCAAGCGTGCTTGCAATAAATATACAGGTAGAAAAAACTAGTCAAAATGAAGTATTAATAGCAGATATCAATAAGCCAGTGGTTTTTGATATTAAAATAACAAATACCGGGAGTTCTGATGTTTTTGAGTTCTATAATCTGGCAGGTTTTTCCATGTCTCCGAGCAATATTACAATAAATCAGGGAGAAACCAAAGATGCCCAAATAGAGCTTTCTCCGATAGGAAAAATTTCCCAGAGAGGATATTACACAATCCCATATTTCATAAGAGCCAAGGATACATCTGAAGTTGAAGAAACTCTTACATTTAAAATAATAGAACTAAAAGAGGCTTTTGAAATAGGGTCTGGAGATGTTGATCCAAAATCTCAATCTATAGAGATATATATCCAAAACCTGGAAAGCGTTGATTTTGGCAATGTAGATGTTAAATTTTCCTCTGCATTCTTTAATGTTGCACAAACTTTTAATATCGGCTCCAGAGACAAAGAGCAGGTATCTGTTCAGCTTAACCAGGAAGATTTCAAGAGCTTAATGGCTGGATTTTATACATTAAATGCGGATGTTTCTGCTCTTGGAAAAGAAGCTTCTATTGAAGGGGTAATAAAGTTTATAGAAAAAGATATCCTCACAACAACGAAGAAGGACTACGGTTTCTTCATAAATACTCAAATAATAACAAAGACAAATGAAGGAAATACAATAGCAACTTCTGAAACAATTATAAAGAAAAACTTAATTTCAAGATTATTCACAAGCTTCACTCCTTCCCCAGATATAGTTGAAAGGCAAGGATTCAATGTATATTATAGCTGGGCAAGGGAAATAAAACCTGGAGAAACTCTGGAGATTGAAGTAAAAACCAACTGGCTATTCCCATTCCTTCTTATTTTATTGGTTGTCGCGGTCGTGGCCCTCGTAAGAAAATATATAGGAACGCATCTTATACTTAGGAAAAGAGTTTCTTTCGTGAGAGCCAAGGGCGGGGAGTTTGCACTCAAAGTTTCAATAATTACAAAAGCCAAGAAACATGTAGAAAGAGTGAATGTAGTAGACCGCCTTCCTATAATGGTTACTCTTCATAATAAGTTCGCAGGAGAATATCCGACAAGAGTTGATGATAAGAACAGAAGAATAGAATGGAATTTTGACAAGATGGAGGCAGGAGAAACAAGAATAGCTTCATATATAGTTTATTCCAAAGTAGGTGTTGTGGGCAAATTTGCACTTCCTACAGCAACAGCAATCTTTGAGAGAGAAGAGAAGATTCACGAGACAGAATCCAACAGGGCTTTCTTTATAGCAGAGCAAAGAAAAATAGAAGAATAGAACGCTCACGACGCCACAAAGTGGCGAAGTCATTTACTTCGTAAATGTCTAAAGCGTGGTCATTCTAAAGGAAGATAGAGGGATAATTATCCAAATAACAAACCTTAAAAATCCATCAAGATTTCTTAAACAAACCCCTCATAGCTTAGTGGTCAAAGCGCCTGGCTGTAGGTTTTACCTAAGGTGGAGATTCCATTTGGGAATACTATGAAGCCCCAAAAGTCAGTCTTGGGAAAGAAGCAGTTCCCGGGAGATCCTCAGTTCGACTCTGAGTGGGGGGATTTTTATTTTTTAATACATTCTTTCAAAACCAATAATGCTTAAATACCAAAATTCTATTGAAAAAATATGGAAATCAACGAAAAAGAACGAATGATTCTTGAAATTATTGCAGGAGTTATTTTAGTAACAACTTTGATTTTAATCTCAATTATAGTTGTAAATGCGTCTGAAGGCTCTGAGGTAACGATAGAAAATTCTTTCAATACATATAACATAAACACTGCCCAGCCAAGCTATGTAAGACCCGCTTATACAGAACCTTATATCGCTGATAGATCTTATTCAAAACCATATATTATTGACAGAACTTATTCAGGAAAGCCATATATAATTGACGATGATAAGAGATATCTGAAATATGATTCCTGGTCAAGAAATAGGGCAGCAGAAGGACTTTTCGGAAATTCGATAGACAATTATGAAGTTTATGTGCAAAATTTGGATTACACGGGCGGATATTTCAAGGTGGTTTTCTATTTTGAAGATTACTATGGAAATTCTGAAAGCGAGGCAATGACAGAATACATCGGCCCAAGAGATGAAGAAAAATTTGTCATAAAGAAGCTTTCTTCTTCAAGATATGAATATAGGACATGGAGATATTCTATACAGCCAATAACAAAAGTTTCAGCAGGAAATTATAATTACAGATATACCAAAGTTTATTCTTCGCATTCAAATAAAATTTATTTCTACAATTAAATGGGAGCTTCTTCTTTAAAAAGATTTAAGGATGCCCTTTTAGGAAGATCTCTTTATGAGTCACGCCCTATTATAGATTACAAACAAATGGCCCTGGAATTATTGAAATTTCAAGAAAGAGGCATCACAGGTAAATTAACCAATTACAGATGGATTCCAGAAGATAAAAAAACGATACCGATAACTCCTGAACAAGCTAAGGAATTATTAAGGAAAAAGATTGAGGGTTCCGCAAATAAAGCAATAAGATTTGAAATGGATTACCATATTTATCATGGAAGATTTGACGGGGCGCTTCACATTATAGAACTTTATGAGGCATATGAGAGCGGAAAAGGCAAAAGAGTAAGATTACCGGGAAAAATTATGAAATTGGAATTTCTTGTTAAACCAAAAGAACAATAAAACACCGAAGACAAAAAGATATATTCCTGTGCACAGAAATATTTAAAAACTGATTGTTTCTTTAGAATTCAACAAAAAAGAGGTGAAATGAGGCGATATAAAAATGGTTGATGATGAAATCTTTGAAGAACTTGATGAAGACGAGTTAGATATAGAGGACCTTGAGCTCGATGAAGATGTTTAATTATTATAATCTAATATAACTTCATTATTTTCTTTTTCCAGCTCTTCAAAATCTGCTTTTATCAAGAATCTCAGTTCATTTATACTCTTCTGAAGAATAAAGATATTATTCATTGTTATCCTTCTTCCATTTCCTATATCTAATAAATCAAAATTAATTTCTTGAACAAGTTTTCCATCTGCATAAACCTCTATTTTCGCTTCTGGGGCATCATTAAGCCCGGCATTTCTCACTGTTAAATTTAAATCAAGGTATCTTCCCTCCATAGTGGCAGAAACATTCTCCAGCATCAAATCTGGAAGGCTAGGAAAAGAATAAAGCCAATTTATCATATCTATAGTATCCTGGCCTATCTCCTGGCTGCACTTGCTGATAGGATATAAAATATTGTTTGGATTGTCGGAATGGTCAAAACCAAGGGCATGCAAGAGCTCATGAATACCCACATTTGGATTTTCGCATTTGGATTCTCTTATAAGAAGTATCCCTCCTTTATGTATGACATTAAAGTTTTCAGATTGAGTAATTTTTGTCGGCCCCCCCTCTCCAGCTATAAAAAGGTCTCCTTCAAATCTAGCTTTTTCATCGCAAGTCACTGAAATCTCCTCATCGCTAGTCACAGGATAAAAATTCAAAACAGTAAGATTTTCTATTATTTCAAAAGATCTTTCCATGTCATCCTTTTTCTTTAGGGTGCATCCCTGAATATTGTAGGAAATATCCTTGCTTGGGTATCTCATGTTATCATAAAACTGCATGCTTTTATTTGAATAATTATTCAGGGTGAAATTAGAATTTCTGGATGAAGATGCACCAAAATCAATAGTTTCCAGGGGAAGAACCCAATAAAAAAATAAAAGCACAATTAACAAAAGCGGAATAACATAGGAGAAAAATTCTTTCCAGGACATTTCAGGATAAAACAAATACCCTATATATAATTTTTTGATATTGTATTTTTATATAACAGAAAAGTAGGCATAAAAGGAGTGATATTTTAAGTTAAATTATTATAGGTATCTTTAATAAAAAATGAGGGGAGTTTTATATTAATAATTAAATAACAGATTTTTATGAACACCAAATAAAAAAATATTAAAAAAGAAAAAATTTAAGCGATTTTAGTAATCGCTTTCTTCTGTATCCTCTAATTCTTCCTCAGAATCTTCATCATCCCCGTTTGTCTCTTCTTTTTCTATGTCTTCATCTTCTTCGTGTTTCTTTTTCATTTCAGCCCCATAGATATCATAATATACCCTCTGCGGATTTTTTAAAGTTTTGGGTTACCTAAGAGTCAAATATTTTTATGCTTATTTCTCGGACGAGGAGAATTAAATCTGTATCCAATAGCATGAACTCTTTTTTGTTTTTTCCCTTGTATACCTATCAAGGAAACAAGATCTTCTTCTATTAAAGAGGAGACATATTGTGGCGTTTCCCTATCAAGAGATTTTTTAAAATCCTCTAGTGCTCCTTTGTAATCTTTTTCTGACTCTCCTACACCAGTTACATTGAAAGGGTAATAGTCTCCTTGGGGGGGAGAATCTACAATTTTTATCCCCCTGGCAATTACAGCCTCCCTTGCCAATTGCTCGAGACTTTTCTTTTCTTTATTTTTACCAAACCCTAAAAATCCCATCTTATCTTTTATGAATTTTTATTTATAAAGATTGTTATATCACAATGTGCATTATTGTAAATTAAACGTCCACACCGAAAACAGATAAAAAGCGTTACACCTCCCTCTTTATTTCAAGAGGTTTTATGTCTTCGTTAGGGAATGGATTTTCATCTGTTTCTGTTCCGTAAATATTATTTTTATTATCCACCCAGTAGTATTTCGAACCGCTGCCTACAGTCCATGTATCTCCTGTTTCAGGATTATAAACTTCTTCAACCCCTAAAATAGCCTTGCTCCATTCATTATTTATTCTGTCCATGCTGTTGCTTTTATACTCAAATGTTGAGGAAATTGTATCAGATATCGAATCCTGTGTGGAAGAAATTATTCCTGCCCTCCTGTTTACCTCCTGGGCTTCTTTAGCTGCCCACTGAAGATTTACTTTAAAAGTTTCCGATGACTTTAGAACAAGATATTCTGTTTCATTAAAAAGATTTTCAGGAGAAGAATAACCAAAAAGACTCGCAGCCCATATCCCCATGCCTGATGATTCTATAAGATAATTATAAACGATTAGTTTATTTATTACTTTGTTCTGCCCTGAATTAGAGATATAGGTTATTTCTGCAGCAGATTGTTCTGTTATTAATGGCCCTAAATTCTCATTTATCAGATCAGGCCTATCAACAACCTCTAAAATTTCTGTTTCAATACTTAACTGCTGGACATATTCACTAAGAAAATTTTCTGCTTCAGTATATCTTTTTACAAGCATTGGCTGAGCTATTCCGCCAGAAGGGTCGTAATAACTCCCTTCCGCAAATCCAGCAAACGTAAGCAGGTCATTAGGAACCGTGTAGACCCCATAAGGGCTTATGTAAAAGAACCCCTGATTCTGCGGAGATGCTACCTGAATCATTATCCCTGCATCTATATATGGGCGAATTAAACCAGAATTCTCTGATACTTCCCAATTTTCAGGAATATTAATTGTAAAGGCATTTTCATTTGGGTCTGTAAAATTATAGAATGAATATCTTGGTTCATATAACACCGGCTCTGTTCTCCCGGAAATATTACCAGATGGAGGTGGTTGATTGTCAGTTATGATATTTTCTTTTGGAAGATAATTAATGATAAGCAATACTGCAGAGACTAAAATAATAACGCCCAGAATAATTAATGGGGATCTTAACTTTTTTTTCATTGTTTTCCTTTTTTATATAGAAAGCAAATATTAAAAACCTTTTCCATGCGGTGGATTTAAATAATTCTTTTCCCTGGGTCTAATATGAAAAAAGAGGCTGAAAAACAATCAGCTGCAGGAAAAATATCTTCAATAATCTTTCTTATTCTAAGCGTAATCTTGGGGATATTTGCAATAATTATAGGGATACTTGCTATTTTTTATAAAAAATATCTTTTTGTTGTTTTATTCATACTTCTAGGGGTATTTACCTTCCTTCCAAGGAAACTTATAAAAATAGCTAATTGGAAAAAATTTCTAATTGGTCTTGGTATTTTTATTCTTATTAGTATAATGAGCGCTGCCTTAAATTGGGATTGGAGCAGTAATGACAATTTTGTTTACCACAATATGCAGGAAACGTTTATCCTTAACACAGGAACCTCAAATCTTTCGCTGATTATCTATAATACAACAAAAGAGGAAACAATACTTGTAAATGGGCAGGAAAAAACAACAACAGGATATTTCCTTATTATAAATGGCGAAATTACCAATCTCGGAAATTCTCCTGTTTCAGTGAATCCTGCCTATGATATAATTGATAACCAAAATCAGACATATGCTGGCCTTGGATCCAGCATAGCACAAGAATCTCTCCAGCCAAATTTAGGGAAACAGGGTTATTTTGTGTTTGAACTCCCTGACTCTGCACAGGGCATGAAATTCAGGATTAAAGACGAATTCGCAATTCATGTGATTGACTTAGGAATGTAAAGCCGAATAAGAAATTCAAAGCGCCCACGCTAAAACCCTATAAAAAGTATTAAATTTAGAAATATCTATTTAATTATCGTCTTTTCTTTTTTGATTTCTTGCCCTTTTTGCTTAATTGCATAAGTTTCTTGATTTTGTTTTTCTTGCTTTTATTGCTTGGAGACCGACCTCTCTTTTTAACAACCTTCTTTTTTGCTTTTTTCTTTGCCATTTTATTAAAGGGCTCGGTGAGGAAGTTCCATAAACGATTACTGAAATCAAACTTAACCTACCAGTTTGTTTTAATGGTTATCTCCCTCGCGCTGTAAATAAGCTTAATGAGCACAGGTTTCGTGTGGTGAGTTATAGCCCTTCCACCGCATTAATAGCTGAGCACTCAACAGAGGCTTTCACAGTCACATCCTTTCCAGGACAACCGATTATATAGTTAAAGCAAAAGATTATTTAAATCTTCCTCTTAAAAGTAACAACACGCCCACGCCGGGAGTCGGACCCGGGTTTCCAGCGCGACAGGCTAGCGTCATAGCCGTTAGACCACGTGAGCTTAATAGAAAATAAGGGGATTTGTTTTTAAAGATTGCTATATCATATATTATTATTGATAAAACATCGCGCTCAGATTTTTTATATAAAAATTACTTCTTTGCTTTTTCAGTAACTATTTTCTTTTTTCCGCCCATGTATTTTTGCAGAACAGCCGGAATTTTTATGCTGCCATCTTTGAGTTGATTATTCTCCATCAAAGCAATCAAAGCTCTTGGGGAAGCTAAAACAGTATTATTCAGAGTGTGTGCAAAGTATCTATTTTTCCCGTCATCTACCCTTATGCTTAATCTTCTGGCCTGTGCTTCTTCCATATTTGTTAACGAGCCCACTTCATAATATTTCTTTTGTCTTGGACTCCAGGCTTCAACATCGCATCCTTTTGCTTTTAAATCAGACAGATCTCCAGAACAAGATTCAAAAACTCTAACTGGAATATTTAATGCCCTAAAAACCTCAACAGTAAACTTTAACATTTTATCATACCAGTGATAAGAATCTTTTGGATTGCAAATAACTATCATTTCTTGTTTATTGAATTGGTGAACTCTGTAAAATCCTTTTTCTTCTATCCCATGAGAACCAACCTCTTTTCTAAAACAAGGAGAAAATCCAGTAATCTTAATGGGCAAATCCTTCTCCCTCAAAGTTTTGTCGAAGAACATCCCAATCATCGGATGTTCAGAAGTTGCTATTAAATACAAATCCTCTCCTTCTATCTTGTAAGACATTTGTTCAATATCTTGGCTAGAATAAACCCCTTTCAAAATCTTTTCCCTAATCATTAAAGGTGGCTCAAAATACTCAAAACCCTGTTTTATCATATAATCCCTAGAAAAAGAAAACATGGCAGAGGCTAATAATGCCAAATCACCTTTTAAAAAATAAAAGCCGTTGCCAGAAATTTCCCTTGCAGAATCAAAATCGGCCCCATTTAACTTTTCAGCAAGCTCTGCGTGATTAAATATTTCATATTTTGGGACTTTTGGTTTTCCAATTTTCTTAACAACCTTGTTCTGAGATGCATCTCTTCCAATAGGAACAGACTTATGGATTATGTTTGGGATTTTATACATAATTTCCATAATTTCTGCTTCAAGCTTTTTCCTTTTTTCTTCTATTTTTGCTATTTCTTCTGGAATAGACCTTGCTTTTTTTATAAGCCCTTTTGCTTTTTTATCCTCTTTCTGTTTTTTTGCTTGATTAACTGACTCAGAAATTCTGTTTCTTTCGCTCCTTAAACTATCTTCTTTATATTTTAATGTTCTCCATTCAGAATCAAGCTTTTTTACTTCATCAACAAGAGGAAGTTTCTCATTCTGAAACTTCTTTTTAATATTCTCCTTAACAATTTCGGGGTTTTCCCTGATAAGTTTAATATCTATCATATAATTCTTTAAAGAATAATTCTATTTAAATTTATTGAAATTTTTGTGGGTCACAGTTAAACGTTTCCTGAAACATTTAAAAATAATCCAAGCCAATAGTAATCATGGCAATTGAAAGCTTTACTTCTGAACTCGTGGCTGCTTATTCAGGATTTTTATCTGTTCTTCCTCCTTTTTTTCAGAGTTTTATCAATCTGTTTTTTCTTGCCGCCCTGATATTTATTTATGCTGTTTTTATCTGGAATTTGCACAAGTTCATCTCAACAAAAAATATACTTAACTTGAATCTTAATCAGTACAATAAAGCAGAGCACCCCATAATTGCAAAGATTGTGGCAAGCGGGCTTTATCTGCTGGAATATATTGTAATAATGCCCCTTCTGATATTTTTCTGGTTTTCCCTATTTGGACTATTCATGATAATTTTTACAGACCTTCAGATAGATTTCATACTCCTTATTTCTGCCGTGATTGTAGCTGCAATAAGAATGGTTGCGCATTACAAGGAGCCTGTGGCAAGAGAAGTGGCAAAGCTTCTTCCATTAAACCTTCTTGCAATTTCCCTTCTTGTTCCTGGATTCTTTAGTTTTGAACGGATCCTGGGAAATATCAATCAGATTCCGGGATTTTTCAGCGTTATACTATATTACCTTCTTTTCATAGTTGTCTTGGAAACAGTTTTAAGAGTATTTGAACTGACATTTTCTTTTTTTGGGATTGAAAATTGATATAAAAAGGTTTTTAAGAAAACTAAATGTGCCTAAAGAAACCATCTATAGCCTTTATTGCACCATCAAGATTTTCATATTCCTTTACAACTAAACCTTCTGAACCAGAAATCATTGCTGATAATCTTCTATCAACTTGTGAACGGTAAAGACAGAGAATTGGTTTCTTTTCTAATCCCGTAGAGCGTAAATTTCTTTCCGCTATTCTTCCTATTTCATATCCAACACCGAGACTGGGGCGCGTAACCTCTGCCACAACAACATGGGATTCATTAAGCCAAGACATATCTCTTTTATAAATTTCATTATCTGACAATTCAGTTTCTCCAGCAGAAGTTAAACCACTATCTGCGATATGCTCTGTTAAAACTTGCCCATAATTCTGGAGATGTTTTATCACGCCAAGATATAAACCTACATCTTCCCTGCCCCCACGAATAGAACCGGCAAAATAGATTTTTCTCATGTTTTTTCTTAATGAGCCTTATTTAAAATGATTTATGTTGTTAAACCCATAATAACATTTTTAAAGTGTTTCCAAGATATATTTCTATGCCCAAGGTAAGAATTAAGTTAAACAGCACAGACATAGAAATGATTAATAATATTTGTGAATCCATAAAAGAAATTGCTAAAAAAGCAGGGATTGTAATTTCGGGGCCTGTTCCTTTACCAACGAAAAGACTAAAAATAACGACGAGAAAATCTCCGTGTGGAAACGGAACAGCAACATTTGATCATTTTGAGATGAGAATCCACAGAAGACTTATAGATATGCCTGCCAATGAAAAAATTCTCCACCATATTATGAGGATGCAGATTCCTAAGAATGTGAATATCAAGATCGAGATGAAAGATTAATCCCAGTTAGTTTTATATACTTATTTCTAAATTATTTTATTATGCCCTTATTTGGCATCGCTAAGACGAATAAGGGTGAACGAAGTGAGCCCTGATCGCATAATGGTATTGCACGGCCCTGGAAAGGCCGGCCTTTACAGGCATCCAGGTTCGATTCCTGGTCAGGGCGCTTTCTCAAAACATATTTAAGTATAACATCCTTTTTAATAAAGTGATAAAACATTATGTAAGATCAATAGAAAAAGAGGCTTTAAAGAATAATTATTTTAGAAAAGTTTTATTCACCAGCAAGCATGAACAATTAGTTATTATGTCTCTTAATTCTGGAGAAGAAATAGGAAACGAGGTTCATCCGAAAACAGACCAGTTTTTTAGGATAGAGCGGGGGGAAGCTAAATTTATTTTAAATAATGGAAAAGATATACATTTTGCCAAAGAAGGTTATTCAGTGGTTATTCCTGCAGGCACCTGGCATAATGTGGTAAATATCTCAAAGGAAAAACTTAAGCTTTACACAATTTATTCTCCGCCAAATCATAAGCCTGGAACAATCCATAAAACCAAGAAAGATGCTGAAAAAGCAGAAAAATTAGAACATGATTAATCTTGAGACAGTTGGCTTTGAGATTCTTACAGAAAAAACAAGAAATGAATTTCAAAAACTGTTTGATGAATATTCTAAAAAAATTGGGCGCAGATTAAAAGACGCCAAGTCTTTTCGAGTTCATCTAAAAGAATATAACTTCGGCGGAAAAACAAAATTCAGCATCCATGTTTTAGCAAACTATTATGGTAAATCAATAGAAGCGGATGCTGCTGACTGGGATTTAAAAAGAACTTTTCATAAAGTTTTTCATAAAATAGAAGAGCAAGTGGAACATCTATTTCATGTAAGCGACCAGAACAAGAAGAGGGAAAAATAGATAGTTAAGAGATTAGCAGATGTTTATGTAATAGAGATAATAACAGTTAATTATATTAAAAAAGTCTTCATATTAATACTTACTATATTAACAGTTCAAAGAATCATAAAATTTATATAACCTATAAACCACGTAAACTTAATGGA
>ERZ1292632.3021-Hain-H43-01um-R2-3021-length-13365-cov-10_pt1 | contig 13365 bp, 17 predicted proteins | sample MGYA00564407_ERZ1292632 | MGnify/ENA primary metagenome ERZ1292632 (study PRJEB36523, sample SAMEA6512637) | groundwater metagenome | collected 2019-01-08 | study: AquaDiva: Metagenomics assemblies of 32 groundwater samples
ATTAGCCAGCGTCAATGCTAACTATTTTATTTTATTCGCCCCGTCAATAGGGGCTGATATCTCTAACTACTATATGATATATATATGCTATGCCAAAAAAAATAAACCTAATTCGCAAGGCACTCCTCAAAAAATCTCTCCTCGCCGGTAATACAAAAAAACAGGCGTTCCTCGACGCCGGTTATAAAAAAATAACCGCAGAACACAATATCACCTCTGATAACCGGCTGTTGAAAGCTGTAGAAACAGAAATTTGTGAGGACATTAAAAAACAGGTAACAGTTGAGTCAGTTTTGAAATCCTTGAAAACAATTCAGCGATTAGCAATTAAAAAAGGTGATTTCTCGTCGGCGACACGATGCGAAGAGTTGTGCGGCAAATGGCTAGCGATGTTCACGGATAAACAAGAAATTAGTGAAATCGAAAAAGAAGATAATCAATTTTCATTAAGTAGGTTATTAAAAATAAAATCAGATATCTCGTCGGAGAATTGAGTTAATGTAAAGTTTAAAATGATAATCCTCATCGGAGAATTAAAGAAAACAAAATCAGCGTCGAGGAATTAAGCGTAGTTAACATAACATATATTATAGGAAGTAGGGGGGGAGGGGGCACAGGAAGTTTAGGGGATAAAATACGAAACCCCTTATCTTAATTTCTCCCAATTTCAGGATTATGTTTAAAAAAGTTTTATTTAAAGTTTTATTTCTTTTAGGTTTTACTGGGATAAAAAAAATCAATAAATCTTTTTACTTTTTTCGTAAAAGAAGTATATGGGTATTTAAATATGTCTAACGTAGAAGTATTACCTACTGAAGAAAAAACAACTGAAGAAATACGCGAAGAAGAAGCGAGATTAATAGGCGAGAACCCGTTTAATTTAGTGAGGCATGGGTTTCTGACGATAAAGACGAAGATTAAAGGGATAAAGAAGTTATATCCGAATACAGTGCAGAAGAAGTTTCTGGACACGATAGAGAAGTTATTTTACAGTAAGAAGCCGTTACGGGTATTGGTATTAAAGGCAAGGCAGATGGGGATAAGCACGATAATAGAGGCTGTGATATACGCGTTTGTGAGCAGGATGAGAGGGATAAACGCGTTTGTGATAGCTGATGATTTAGAAGGCGCGAATTACATATTTGAAATGCAGAAGATGTATCAGGAATATTTGGGAAAGTATTTAAAACCGAGGATAAAGCACAGTAACGAGAAGAAGTTAGCGTTCGCGGGGTTAAATAGCCAGATACTGATAGACACGGCGGACAATCCGAATATAGGGCGGAAGTTCACGATACAGTTTGGTCATTTGTGTCTTGCAGAAGAAAATTATATTATTGTTAAAGACGGGTTTATTAAGAGAATATCTGAAATAAAAAAGAACGATATAGTCAGGACACATAGATGTAAAATTGCCAATGTTAAAGGATTATCAAAAGTTAACATGCAGGAAACATTTGGCAATAAAGATATGTTAAGTATTTATATTAATGGCAATTTACATTTTCCGATTACCTGCACTCCTAATCACAAAATTTTCGTAAGAAATAAAACGGTAGATAAATATAAATTTAGAGGTGAATGGAAAGAAGCCAAGGACTTAAAAACTGGAGATATGGTTGGTTTCCCGTATAGGCCCATAAATAATAAACAAATAGAATTTTTTGAATTATTTAAAAGACCTGTGGGACATAGGTCAGATTTAAAATGGGTAGAAGGCAAAATTTATCTTAATGAGGATATAGGGTATGTTTTTGGGCTATACCTTGCCGAAGGGTATATAAATAAAAGCAGGATATGTCTCGGTATGCACGAAAAAGAAAAACCGATACTTGATAATGTCGGGAAAATTCTTAATCAATGGATAACAAGTTATAGCATACAGACAAGAAAAGACTCCAAAACAATCGTAGGTAATTATTATAGTGTGTCTTTGGCAAAATTATTTTCTGAATTATTAGGAGAAAAAGACAATAAACATATTCCCGATTTTTTCTGGTCTTGTCCAAGAGAATTTTTGAGAGGACTTATAAAAGGATACTTGCAAGGAGATGGACATATTCCAGAATATGAAGAAATAATCTGCGTAAGTTCTATCCGCCCGCAACTACTAACTCAATTAAGGGATTTACTTGTTTCTTTTAGATACGGATATTCCTCTTTAGATTTTAGAAAAGGTGGATTTCATTATGGCAGAAACTGTAAAGATATTTGGACATTAAGAATACACGGCAGGACTTCCGCAAATTTAAGAAAAGAATTTGGTTGGAATAAAATTTCCAGGACATTATTAAATAATGGCAGGAAAAGAAGAATAAAAGGGGACTGGCATCAAGGTACTTGGCATTACTGGGTAACAATAAATAAGATAGAAAAAACTACAAGAGATACTGCTTATGATATTATCCTTGACCATAAAGACCATTCTTATAGAACTATAACAGGTTGTGGAGTTCATAACTCGGAGTGCAGCAGGTTCACGAAGCCATTGACGGAGATACTATCGGGATTAGGGCATGCTGTGCCGAACGCGGCGGGGACGATGGTTTTTCTGGAGACCACGGCGAATGGGTTTGAAGAGTTCTATGACCTATGGTTAATGGCGAAGAACGGGAAGAGTGATTGGATACCGTTGTTTTACGCCTGGCACGAGTTTCCGGAATACGCGTTGCCGCTTGAAGGAGGGATGTTATATCCGATAGACAATGTTAAATTCGCGGCGCCGGTGGAGAAAGAGAACTTTCTGACGGATGAAAAGGTAATAAAAGAAAGGTATGGGTTGACGGATGAGCAGTTAAATTGGCGCAGGTGGGATCTGGTAAACAACTGTTCAGGAGATATAAACAAGTTCAATGAAGATAATCCGTGTTGTTGGGAAGACGCATTTGTGGCGACGGGGAACTTATACTTCAATAGAGAGGCATTGAAGAGGCAGGAGATACACAAACCGATAGCAAGCGGAAACATAGTCAGGGATGAGGGGTATATATTCAGGGAAGACGCGGCGGGGTTGTTTAAGATATACGAATTTCCGAGGAAAGGCGAGCAGTATGTGGTGGGGGCGGATAGCGCGGAAGGGTTAGAGCGCGGGGACAAGTCAGCGGGGATAGTGATAAACAAGAGGACTAATAAGACTGTTTGCGCGTATAACTACAATACGCCGCCGGACAGGTTTGAAGAAGACTTAATAAAAATGGGCAGTTTTTATAATATGGCTGTGATTGCTTGTGAGAATAAGGGGTATGGATACTCGGTTAATCAGGGGTTATATAAACATTACGGTAAAGTATATCGCAGGATAAAGACAAAGACGGGGATAAAAGAGCCAATGCTTGATTTGGGGTGGAACACTAATTCAGTTTCCCGCCCGCAGATGTTGGCGCAGTTATCGGAAGAGATAACCGAAGGTTCAACTGATTTGCTGGATATGGATTTAATCAATCAATGCTGGACGTTTATAAACAATATGAAGCGGGGACAACCGGAGGCGGACAGAAGCAAGTGTGATGATTTAGTAATAGCGCGCGCGATAGCAGGGCAGGTCAGGACTGAACAGCCGTATAAAGAGAGAATACCTTTGCTGGTGAAAAGGAAACATTTCAGAGGATTAAGTGGCTATTGATATTTTTGGATTATTTTTTGGATTATGTTTAATATTTATTGTGTTTGTTTGGTTTGTGGCAGTTTATTCAAATTAAGCGGCTATCGATATGGGAGAAATTTTAAAGGAAAACATGCTAGATAAAAATGATTACTTAGGAAAAGCTGAAGACCCCAATTTAGGTTCGGCAGGAAACATACCGTCTAATGGAGAACAAATACCACAATCTCAACAATCTCCGCCTCCACCGCAAACCGACTTCAAAATTGCCGAGATATGGATACGTTCGGGAAACATAATGATTGACGCTCCAAAAAGTTTCTGGGCGGATAGGTGCAGGGCGTTAGGAGTGATGGAGTATTGCAAGGATATCATTAAGACGGCGCAAGCAAAAAAACCAGAAGAAAAAATTATAAAACCATCAAATTACCTTAACGGAGTGCGTAATATTTTCAAGAGGAGAAAATGAGTGATACATATATAGACCCCGACACAAAGAAGAAATACAAGTTAAGTGATTTTGATGAAACTCATAGTTGGAGTAAGGTGAAGCCGAAGAAGAAAAAAACCGGAAGAAAAGTGCAAGAAGAAATGCTGCCGAATTTATTAGGCAGAACATAATGCCATATTCGATAAAGGGAAATACGGTAGTTAAAAAAGGTAAAGTTGTTGGACATTCTAAAAACCCGAAGAAATATATACGGACATTAAGAGCGGTAGAGCATGGCTGGAAACCCATAAAAAATCTTTTAGGTAAAACATAAATGTTAAAGGAATTAAAACCGGTTGATTTAACCGGAAACGATTACGATGTAAATGATATTGACTCGGCAGTTCGTTCACGGTGGAATAAAAAAGATAAAGATTTAGAGATTGTAGGATTAGAAAAAAAGTTTCTCGGTGAAAAAGATGATTTCAGGATTTATCGGGTTGATAACGAATGGATAAAAAACAATCTTGATGTCGGATTTGGGACAGGTGGGCACGGATTAGTCCATAGTTATATTCCGTTAGATGAGATATGGGTATCACCGAATGTTGAGAATAAATGGAGTATTGCCTTACACGAGATAACCGAATTTAACCTTATGAAAAAAAAGGCAATGAAATACAAAGAAGCGCACAAAAAAACAGTTGAGTTAACCGGTGGAGTCAAAGATAAAAATAATTTGTTAGGAAAGGTTTAATATGCCCATTGACAGAGAAGATGAATTAAGGGATTTTATAATTCGAGAAGTAGAAGAGTCAACCGCGTATCAGCAGTCAAGGATTGAAGAGGCAAAAGAATACGTTAAACGATATGAAGCGAAGCGTTCTATATCCGGATTATTGGGTTGGGGGGATAATCCAAAGAAAAACCCTAAAGACAGCCCGTGGGACGGAGCATCAGACGTTGGAATACCAATAGACGCGTTTACTATTGAGGGTTTGCTACCAAGATTTCTTAAAGTATGTTACGGAGCTAAACCTATTGTTTGGGTTAGGGGAACAGCGCAAAGTGATGTTCCAAAAGCACCGATAGTGCAGGAAGCCCTCAATTACCAACTTACCAGAATGATAAAGATTTACCGCAGAATGAAATTGGTATTTAAAACAGTAGTTATTGAGGGAGATGGTTTCGCTAAATGCGTGTGGGAGAAACAAACGCGTCCGATAAATAGAATAGTCCGCTATCTTCAAAACCCGCAAACGGAAGAATATGTTTTAAACCCGCAAACTGGAAAACCTTTAGAAGTTAAAGAAGATTTCGCCCTACAGCCAATAGATGAGTTTGGGACAATGCCAGTAATGATTAAGGATGAAATTCAGGAAGAAAAAACTATATATGAAGGCCCAATGGTTTACGGAAGGACAATCAAGGAATTAGTTATCCCTAAGAATGCCGATAGCCCTGATATTGAAGAATGGGATTGGATATGCGATACTTATGAAAAGACATTTGATTGGCTTATACGCAGGGAAGGTGATATTAAAGAAGGAAAGTTTAAGAATATAGATAAAATAAGGGAAGATGTTATTGCCAAATCAAGCGATCACAATAAGGCAATGCGGACGCCAATAAAGATTTATGAGTGGTATGGAAAATATGATATAAACGGAGATGACAAGGATGAAGAAATTATCGCTTTTGTCTGTCCTAAATATAAAGTATTGCTTGGTTGGATGTTGACATCTTTTCCTATACGCCCGTTTTTTCATTATCAGATTATACCTATGGAAGGCCGTCCTTTTGGAAAAGGTGTCCCTGAATTCTTGCTTGGATTGCGGGATATGATTGACGCTACTTTCAATCAAATGATAGATAGGGGTTCAATTAGCAACAATCCTCCAATAATAGTTCCGTCAGACCACGAAGACGAACTTAATCCTTTTGGTCCGGGCGTAAAATGGAAATCGGAAAATCCAAACGCTTACAGGGTATTGGAACTACCGAAATCCGAACAAATGGAATTCGCTAAAATGGAGTTTATGCTTGGTATGGTTCAGAAATTATTCGGGGTAATGGATTATGCCGTAGCGGATACCGGCGGACTTGCTGGAAACCGAACAGCTTCAGGCATTGCCTCTGTAATCGGAGAAGGAAACATCAAGTTTGATGATATGATACGGGCGTTACAGGACATAAACGAGGATTTATATGATTTTATTGTTAATCTTAATTCTGATAACCTTGACGATGACTTCATTTATCAACTTACGGAACAACAAGAAAATCCATTCAAGGCGATAAACAAATCTTACTGGGCTGGAAACTATGATTTTGAGTCGGTAGGCAATTCAATAAATATCAATAGAGGGATAGAACAGCAAAACGCGGTTCTGTCTTATAACACAATAACAAATTCTTTCGGCAAAAACCCCGCTATCAGCGAATTGACAATGATTGATGTTACAAAGAATTTCTTCAGGGCTATTGATGTCAGGGATGTCAGGTTAAAAACAGAAGAAGAAATAGCGCAGGAAAAGCAACAGCAACAACAGATACAAGAACAGGCATTAGTTATGGCAGCGCAGACAGCGCAGGCTGAAATAGCCGAAAAACAGGCAAAGGCGCAAAATGTTCCAACAATGGCGTAAGAAAATAGAAGCAAGGAAAGACGCGGTAAATAAGGCAAGAGAAAGTTTCACGTCTTGGCTTGAAATAGCGAGAAGCAACGGTTGGAAAGTTTATGAGGAAAAAATAAACAAGAAGATAGGAATTATCAAGAATAGGATGAATGATGATACTTCTCTTACTGGTGAAGATTTAAAACGGTTACAATTAGCCTTACAGGTATGGAAAGAAGTTCAGAGAATTCCGAAAGAGCTGGAAGAAAATGCGAGGGGGGGGATAAAATGAAGGAAGAGAAAATGTCGCCTGAAATGTGCGTTAAGGCGGGTAAATGCATGATGAAAGAGATGATGGACAAAATGCAAAGCATGCCAGAAAAAGACGAATATATGCAGATGTCTGATGAAGATAAAGACAAGATGGACGAAAAAGACGTAATGGAAAAAATGTGAGCATACAAAAGATTTTCCAGTATATCGGCGAATTAGTTAAACAAGGTTTCACTGGTCAAATCCGTCTTAATTTTCACAAAGGCAATTTATCGGAAAAGATAGAGAAAAAGGAAAGTATTCATATAACCTCACCACCGCCATAGGCGAAAGGAGAAAAATGAAAGATATCAAACAGGAAGTAGATAAATTTCTAGAAACTTTTAAAAATGTTGATGAAATAGAAAGACTTAGAAAAGCTATTACAATAGAAAATAGTCAAGAGGGATTAAGGGATTTAGAAATTATAAAAGAAGCGGAATTGCTTTTGATTAAATGGTTTAAGAGAAAAGTATACTCTTTAGGTAGAATAATAAACAAGTTGGAAATACTATTTACAGAAAAGGACTATAATCATGAAATATGTATAGGTTATAGTGTGGAGGCAAAAAAAGATAAAATAAATATTGGTAGATACTTGCTTAATTTGATCTTGATTATTGAGAGTAAAGATAGAGAAATCGTAAATTTACAAAAAGAAGTTCAGGCGGAAAAACAAAATTATCTTGAAATGGAAAACATTATAAGCGATTTAATTAACGAGGAAAAAACTTCTGAAGAGATAAAAAAAGAGTGTAATCAATTTTATTGGTTACGAAATCGCAATGAAGAATAAAATATCTGATATATTGAATTTCTTTAACATTCTTTATAAAATTAAATATTATCGTAAATATAGTCGTTAGAGGGAAAAACATCGAAAAGAAATGAGTGATATGTTGGACAGAGCAACATATAAAGCAATTCTTGAGAGTAAAGATTAGTTAGTCGCACCACCAGTCTACTGACGGCGATAGTTGTGTTCATTAGTTGAACACACTATCGCCTTTTTTATTAACCAGCCATAACCTCTTTAAAGAGAATGGCAAAACAAGGAGCAGCAAATGTTTAAATTTTTAAAGATAATTTTCTCTTCTAATCGGGGAGAAGTTATCAACGGCAGAACTCCTGATAACGCCGATGGCAATCAGGACGGTCAGCAGTTAGACGCGAATGGACAACCAATCAAAACGGAAGAACCAGCCGCAATAGATTGGGATAATGAAGCTAATCCGTATAGGAAACGCTATTCGGACAGCCAGGGGCAGATACAACCGTTAGTAAGGACTTTGTCGCAATTTGCCGAGTATGATCATACTACTAAACAATGGAAACCGAAAGTCGCGCAAGCACCAACAGTTACAGGTGAAGATTTTGAGAGAACGCTTGAGGGCTATGATCCAGAGTTTAGGAAGGCACTAACTGGTTATACCAAAAAGCAGATTGCAACAGCAATCTCTGAATACCGACAGGAGTCAGTCTTCATGACTGAATACAATTCGCAAATAACATCTGCGAGGAGTAAAGCTATCGAGGAATTTGGGGATGAGTTTGAATTTTCTAAAGGCGGCAAGTTTAATACGGAAAGTCCGTTATATAAATTTGCTAATGAAATTTTGACCGCTAAATACGCTCAATTCAACCCTGATGGAACATTTTTCCGATATACTACACCAGATGCGGAATATCTATCAACGGTTGAGGCATATGCTATTTTGGCAAAACGGTCAAAACAACAATCACCGGATAAAGGAAAATTCGGAGCGATACAAGGCAAAGGAACTAAAGCGGCAGGAGTGAAGAGAGTGCTTCCTTATGAAGAATATAGTAAATTAACAACTGAACAAAAAGATGCTTACGATTTAGCACAAATAAGTTAAAAAGGAGATAATATGTGGAGTTTCATTTGGAATTTCTTTATTGCTTTAGGCAATAGAGGTGAAACCCTAAACGCGATGGGATATGACTCGGGAGCTGGCGTATTGCAAAACGCAATTCCGACGTATTGGGCGGAGCGTCTTCGTGAAGATGCTATCCGGCGCGCTTTTTGGGGTTCAAGGTTTGAGGGGAAAGAAGGTTCTCGCAAACCGATTATAGTTAATGAGGATTTTACCAAGAAACCAGGCGAAACGATGAAGTTTAATGTTGTGTCGCAGTTGTTTTCAGCTGGCGTAACTGGAGAAACCGCATTAACTGGTAATGAAGACCAGTTAGCTTTAGGGCAATATAGCTTAACAGTTGATTGGTTAAGGAACGCGGTAGCATACACAAAGAACCTTGAAAAGAGAGTCAATTTTAACATAGGTCAAACAATCCGCACTGAATTATCGGATTGGATGAAAAGAAGAATTGACGGCGATATGTTTAAAGCGTTGATTTCCGGCGCTGCAAATACTATTTATGCCGGAGATGCGACTACCGAAGCTTCTTTAGGCGCTAATGACCATTTCGGGACTGAAGAGATTGACCGAATAAAATTAGCATTAGAGAGGACAGCTATACCTATTCGTTCTGAAGGGCCTGAAGGAGAAGAGGAAGAGTATTATGGCTGTGTTATCTCCGAAATGGATGAGTATTGGTTGAAAGGTGATAGTGTATGGAACCAGGCGCAAAGAGATGCCGGCCCGAGAGATTACAGCAAGAATAGATTGTTTACCGGTGCGTTAGGTATCTATAATGGGATTATCCTCTATGTTCATCGCGCGAAGAAATCGGCGAATAACATAATGGGTTCACCATTAAGGCCTGAAGTTAGACTATACACAACTGCCGCCGCTGGAGATACAGAGATAATCTTTGATGTCGTAGGGACAAAGAAGGATTTTGCGGATTACTTTGGTTCTACTGGGACATTAAAGATAGATAATGAGGATATCTCATATACCAGTATTACCGCTGGAACATTAGCCGGGACAACTTACCGTTTCGCCGGTTGCGGGCGTGGAGCAAATAGCACTACCGCCGCGGCTCATACTGCCGGAGCGTTAATAACTCAACGCAATGTCAGTAATGTTATTGGGTTCGGAGCTGAAATAGCTGTTCGTGGCTGGGGTATGAAACCAGTTCCTATTACTCAAGGATATGACTACAAGTTTCCTGATGGAACATACTTTGAGAATGGGCTTGGCATTGCCGCTATTTTCGGGCAATCTACGATTAAAGATAGCGCGAGCGCGGCCGTGAATTTTATTTTAATGAAAACCTATGCTGAAAATCCAATCAGCGTATAACCTACGGAGAATAAAATGAAAAAAATATCTATTTTAGCTCTTATGGTTATGATTGGAGTAAGTTTAGTTTTCATTAACGTAAGAGCCAGTGAAGAAAGAACACAGACGCATAAGTTTAAGGCGTATACTGCTAACACGTCAGTATCACAATCTAAAACAATCTTTCGCATAACAGGAGTCGCGACAGGAAACAATGCCGTATTTGGTATTTACAATATAGGCACGCTGGGAGCCGCTGATACTACTAATGTTGCGGTTGAAGGTGGCGAAGCTACTTCTGGAGACGCATTACCAATGTATGATTTTGGTAAAGACGGATTGAATTTAGATACGGGTTCAACAATCGTTGTTAGCGGGTGCACCATAGTTCTTGAATATATTTAGAAAAGGAGGATTGGGCGGGAGAGAGTTATTCTCTCACCCGCCTATCTTTAAGGAGATATTATGCGAAAAGTATTTTTAGTATTGCTATTACTTTTAATTCCTTCAATGTCTTTTGCCGACAGAAATGTTTCTACCATTGTCGCATATACGGAGAATACGTTGATAAAACGCGGTGATTGGAAAGTATACAGAGTAACTTTTACGGCTACAGCAAATGGCGGAGATTTTACTATATACGACGCTTTAACATCCGGCGCTTGTTCAAACACCAATGTTAAAACTGAAGGTTCAGAAGCAACATCGTTTAATGGAAAACCATTAGATTTTACCAATAAACCGTTGGAAGGCTCAACAGGACTTTATCTTGAGGTTAATAGCGCGAATGTTGTAGTTGAGTGGGAATAAATGTTTGATATAGCGTTAGGCATATTTTTATTCTTATCTCCTATTTTCTTTATGCCAATACAAGTAGGAGAGGTTAACTCCTTACAGTTTTATATTTTTGGAACGTTAGGGAACAGCAGTTATAATTATCAACAATTATTATTTTTTTACTTTGGGATTGTAGCTTTATTTATCACGGCTATGTTGTCAAAGCCGCAAAGGGAATTCAATAACAAATGGGCGGTATATTTATTTATATCTTTTTGCTTAAGCGTTTGTTTTCATCCGATAGGAGTAAAAGTATTCGGCGGAATTTTGCTGGGATTTTTACTCTATTATTTAGTTACGGTTTATGTTAAAGATTATCGAAAATTATTCAAGTTTATTCTTTGTGCTTCAGCGTTAAATACAATTTTCGCTCTTTTACAGTTTTTTGGGATAAATCTTATATATCGGGCAACAGGCAGGATAGACGGGTTAATGTGTTCATCGGTTCATCTGGGGGCATATCAGTTGATTGTCCTTCCTGTATGTTACGCTATAAACCCGCTTCTTGCGCTTATACCAATAACAGGAATAATTCTTTCAAAATCATTTACCGCTATATTCCTTATGTTATGTTGGTCGGCTTTTATGATAACCAGGAAGATACGAAGCTATCCAATAGTTTTATCAATCTTAACTCTTACTGTTTTATTTATTATATTCAATTGGCAGAGTATACTTGGAAAATTAAACGTTCGTTTAATGGTATGGCTTCCGACAATCAGGGAAATATTCAATCATCCTTTTATTGGTTATGGATTAAAACCATTCAGAATAACTTCTTCGTTGGGAACATTTGAAAATCCTTGTAGCATATATTTACAAATCGCTTGGTGTTTGGGAATATTCGCGTTAATTCCTATTTTTACAATCAAGACGAAAGATAAGATAATTCTGGCAAGTATTGTTCTTGCCTTATTGGTCGGATTAGAAAAATCAATTATGGATTTTCCAAGATTGGCTGGCACGATAATAGTTTTGTTTGGTTTGTTGAACATAACGAAAGGAAAAACGAATGAAAATCAGGTATAAGGGCGGGCGTTTAAGGTATGATGTTTCGTTTAACAGGAAACCGTATTATTTCACTCCAGAGAATAACAAGATTTTAGATATTAAAGAGCAGGCAGTTGTTAATTATATCTTTAGTCTTGATAATCGGGCGGAATTTGAAGCGGTAATGGAAGAGACAGTTGAACCTAATATTATCAAAGAAAATATTCTTAAGTGCAAGACATGCGAATTTATCGCTAAGACTGATATTGGGCTTAAAATTCATCAAGCAAAACATAGACTATAAGGGAGGTAATTAAATGACAATAAGAGGAGAGTTAAACGATAAAGAAACCGAAGTAATGGATAAGACCAGCGAAATAAAAAACTTAAACAGGCAAATAAGCAATTTAACTATTCAGTTGAACCAGTTAACGGATAAAGTTTCAAAGGCAACAGATTGTCTTGTAAAATTAGAAAATGATACTAAAGAAAAAATAGATAACACTAATGTTGAAGCGCAGAAAATAAAAGAAGAAGCGTCCGCTCTTTACGATAAGGTGAAAGATAAAGAAAAAGATTTGAATAACAGGGCTGGGGAGATAAATCAGAGAATTGAAGAATTAAAATTATCCGATAAAAAGGTAACTGCGTTAATTAAATCTAACGAAGAAAAAGAAAAAGAATTGTTCATAGCAAAAGATGATGTTGAAAGAATAAAGATTAAATTAAACAGTGTTGTTGAACAGATTAAAAAAGCATTGGAGTAGATATGCCTACGTATGGTCTTCAGTTCAGCGATCTTTATACCCGTATTAAAGATTACGCTAACATAAACAATGTGTCAAACGCCGATACTAAAGCCAAACGCGCCGCTAATGACGCATTGCGTTTAATTGCTTCTTTGCGTAATTGGGAAATATTAAAGAAGGAGTCAACCGTAACTCCCGTAGCTTCAACACAAGCCTATGCTATTCTTACGGGAACTTCTGATTTTGACCATATTATATCTTGCTGGTATCTATCAAATGGTAATAATATACCGATAGATGTCCTTGATGATACCGAATGGAAAGAAAAAGTTGATAATACTCTTGAAGGGACTCCGCAATTTTGCAGAATTACAAAAGCAGACGGGACTTTAAAGATACAGTTTTCTCCAATACCTTCCGCATCGTTTGTGGCGCAATATACTACAATACGTTTTGATTACGTTAAAAAGCCTACTGAATTATCTGGCGATACGGATATTCCCGATATTCCTGGAACTTCCCAACAAATGGCTATTGTATATCTTGCTGTCGCTGATTTATTGGCTAAACAGGGCGATATTAACGGAATGACAGCATACGAGATTAAAGGCAACAGATT
>ERZ1292632.1958-Hain-H43-01um-R2-1958-length-18385-cov-15_pt2 | contig 13361 bp, 16 predicted proteins | sample MGYA00564407_ERZ1292632 | MGnify/ENA primary metagenome ERZ1292632 (study PRJEB36523, sample SAMEA6512637) | groundwater metagenome | collected 2019-01-08 | study: AquaDiva: Metagenomics assemblies of 32 groundwater samples
GCGATCCGCGCGGTAGGAGCGCGTGGCCTTGGGAGAGTAACGCGCGGATTGTGTGGCGCTCGCCGAACGAGCCCCGAAACTTACGTGATTTTTTGGGTAATAATACAGACGCACTGTATTTTCGTGCGGTTCAGGAAATGTGCAGTTGGACTGGATCCGTTGCGGACGAAAACGGACAGCTAGAACGGAACGGCTGCCGAACTTTCGGCACCCGAATTGGCTACTCCAGGAGCCGCCTCGGCGTCCCTTGGTTCGACCTGATCCGGGGTGAGGCGAAAGAACAGGCACCGCCGATGGGACAGGGGGTGGACGTCGAGTCGCTCGAAGGCCGGGTGCTGCCGGAGCACCTCGGAGAGCCGCTTGACCGACCAGTCGGCGTATTCGGACCTGGCCGGGAGGGCCGTCTTGAGTGCGGTGCTGTTGAGGGCTAGCGAGCGGGTGGCGGGCTGCCAGTGCCCGACGTTGCACGGGAGGCGGTCGGAGCCGGAGACCATGCGGTCTCGGAGGGAGACCAGGCCGCCGGTGCCGTCCGGCAGGGGCAGGTCGAGCACGTAGTCGAAGAGGCGCTGCTCCTGCGTTCCGTGGTCCGTCAGGTCGAGTGCCGTGCCGGCCTCCCACCCAAGGAGGAGGTACGTCGGATCCTCTCCGAGGAGCAGGAGGGTGGCGGCGAGGGGCACGAGGTTGCGCGCCGGGCGGGCCGGGATCCCGATGTCATCGGCGGCCGCCTGGGCCTGCTCCCTCGCGACGAGCCAGGCGGGCAGGTGCCCGGCGAGACCCCACGAGCACACCGCCCGCAGCGCCGAGAACTCGCGCTCCGCCGCACGGAGCGGGTCCGGCCAGTCGGCGCGGTGCTCGAGGCGAACCTGAAAGAAGCGGTTGAGGTCCTGGTCCTGGTCCGGGCCGCTGATCCCGGAGTAGATCAGTGGGCCGATGAGCTTGGCCCGGTCGAGACCGGACACCGTCCGTCCGCCGTTGCCGCGCACCATGAGCCCGGCCCGGTACTGGTCGAGCAGCGAGTCCCGCTGCGCGGTAGACCGCCGGTTGCCCTCGACGTCGTCGACGATGGCGGCGACGTTGCGGTTGCCGAGCATGGCCATGATCGCGTAGGGCGAGGCGTTGCCGACCTCCTCGACGTGGGCGGAGACCGCGGCGAGGGCGCGGCACAACTGGCTCTTGCCGCTATTCGTCCGGCCCTGGATCCAGTACCACGGGGCGGCGGAAGAGGAGGAGCAGCCGAGCACCGGGATCGACAGGGCGAGGGCGGAGAGGAGCTGCACCGTGTTCGCCTGGGCCTCGAACTTCCACCCGTCGAACGCCGCCCAGAGGCGGCGGTAGGCGTCCGCCAGGTCGTCGAGGGGCCACCAGGCCGGGGCCCCCTGGACCTTGCCCGTGGGCTGGCAGACGACCCGGTCTATGACCGGGATCGGGAGGCGCGACCAGCGACTTTCGGCGAGCCGGTACGTGCCCGCGCTCGACACGGCGTAGGTCTGCCCGCCGACGACGTGGACGCCGTCGGCGAGGCGCTCGTCCGGGACGTCCCGATGGCAGACGAGGCCGAGCAGCCCCGCCATTTCACGGTGCGCCTTCTGGTCGTCGACCCGGGAGACCGGCACCTCGTTGCCCTCGCCGTCCCGGGCGGTGGTCCACGACAGCCCGAGCGTGCGCTTGGCCGCGCTCCACAGCCCCCCGAACGTCACCCCGAGGCGCGTCTCGTGGGTGGACTGCTGGATCGGCAGGCGGGCGAGGCGCCCGTTGTGGAACAGCAGGTCTCCGCCAGTGCAGCCGACGGGCACGTAGGGCCCGAACAGCGCCCGCCAGCGGAGCATGGCCTCGAGCAGCGCGCCGGTCTGCGGCGGAAGCGCCTTGAGGCCCGGGCCGTCCAGGCTGCGCAGCCGTTCAGCAGCGGCCCGGAAGCAGTCGCCGGCGTCCGGCGCCTCCGTGCCGGCGGGCGAGCACGCCCGCTCCACCACGCGCAAGGCCCAGCCGCGGGGCACCCCACCGTCGACCAGGGCCCCGGCCACGGCGGCGAAGAACGCGGCCCGGCCGCCCGGCGGCGCAGCGCCGGCCAGCAGGCCGACGATCTCGCCGAGGTAGTGGGCGTCGACGTCGGGGCCGAGGCGGACTGCCGGCCTGGCGGCGATCGCTCGCGACGGGTGCGCCTCGGCGTGGGCTGCGACGGCGAGGCCGTCGAGGCGCTCGCCCTCGAGGTGCATGGCGACGGGCTCCGGCCCGTGGGCCGGCCTGGCGGGCCACGGGATGCGCTCCATCGGGTCCGCGCCGGCCGGATCCAGGCCCCCGGGCCACTCCGCGGCCCAGGACGTCCAGACCGGGCGGTACATTTCGGCGGGGAGGGGCTCGGCGAACGGCGCGACGACGACGAACGCAGGCCGGTCGGCGTCGTGGCCCCACGAGGACACCACGACCGACTCCACCCGGGCGGCCCGCAGCCGCCCGACGACCTCTGACACCGTCGCCCCGCCGTCGACCCGGAGGGCGAGGGCGTCAACCTCTGCGACGGCGCCGCCGTCGCCCAGGCGTCCCGGGGACCAGGCGGCCCCGTCGTCGTGCTCGCGCAACTGGTGGACCAGGAAAGCGAGGGGCCACTCCGGCCGCCTCACCAGCGGATCGAGGTCTCCGTGCGCCGCCCACTGCGACACCCGGATCTGAACGTCGGCCATTACCGAAGGAACGCGGGCCGCATGGTCGGACCCTCCAGACGAGAAACCGACGGCCCGGGGCCCGAGGCTCGTCTGGAGGTGGTCCCTCCTCGGAGCCCCGGGGCGCGTCGGCGGGCGGACGCCCCGGGTCGCGATTCCCGGAGCGGGGAGCATCGTGCCGCCGGCTTGCGGCTGGAGTCAAGGTGGCCCGCGAGTCCTCACGGGCCGGCCGGCCCGGTGTCTACGGCCCCGGCCCCGGCGAGCAACGCCGCCCGCCGGTCGAACTCTCCCCGGAAGCGCCCCGCCCGCTCCCGGACCCGTCCCGTGCCGAGCATCTTGCGCAGGTACTCGCGCCGCAGCAGGCACCAGGAGACGACGGCCGAGGCGTAGCGCGCCGACCACCTGGTCGTGCGCTCCGGCGGGAACCCGTGGGCCTTGAGGGCGTCGACGTCCGCGACCCCGGCGCGCTCGCCGTGGCGCGGAAGCCACCCGTGGCCGAGCACACGAGCCCTCGCAGCCGCCGCCGCCATGACGTGCTCCTCTGCCCCCGGGCCGGCGAAGAGGTCGGCGAGCCCGCGCCGCGTGTTGGCGGCCAGCGCCCGCCACGTACCCGCCTCGACGTAGGCGCCGACGATCCACCCGTCGCGGCAGAGCGTCAGGCGCGTGCCAGCGACGGAGAGCCACGGCACGGCGCCCGCGTGGCCCGGGTCGAACTCGAGCACCGCCCACGTCTCCGGGTCAACGAGGCCCTCGATCCGTCCGGGACCGGCTGCCAAGCCGTCGCGCTCCTCCCCGCCACCGGCCACCGGCCGGGCCTCCGGGATCGACAGGTCCGCGTGGGTCTGGAGGCCGCCGAGGCCCGCGAACTGGTCGAGGAAGTCGATGAGCAGGCAGGTTGCCTTGCCCGCGGCGATCCGCAGCCCCCGCCCGACCATCTGGCGGTAGAGGACGGGGCTGCGGGTCGGGCGGGCCAGGAGCAGGCAGTCGACCGACGGCAGGTCGACGCCCTCGGTGAGCACGGCGCAGTTGGCGACGACGTCGATCCGGCCGGCCTCGAGGTCGGCCAGGGCCGCAGCGCGCTCCTCGGCAGGCATGCCGCCCCAGACCGCCCGGGCGCGCACCCCCTCGGCGACGAACGCCTCGGCGAGCCCCTGCGCGTGGGCGACCGAAGCGCAGAAGGCGAGCGCCCTGCGCCCGGCCGCCTCGGAGCGGTAGACGTCTACCACGGTGGCGTTGCGCAGCGGCGTGTTGACGGCCCGGCCGAGGGAGCCCGCGGCGAAGTCGCCGAACGCCTCGCGGACGGCGCCGGCCTGGAGTCCTGTCTGGACCGTGATCCCCCGGACGGGGCAGAGGAGCCCGTGCTCGATCCCGTAGGGAATGTCGTAGGAGAACACCAGGGAGCCCTCGGGCCAGAACGCGCCGAGGCCCAGGCCGTCGTACCGAAACGGCGTCGCCGTCACGCCGAGGATCCGCAGGTCCGGGACCCGCTCGATCAGGTGCGACAGCAGCGCCCCATAGGTGTTGTCTGCGACGGCGTGGTGCGCCTCGTCGACGACGACGTGAGAGACGGCGGGGAGCTCCGGCCACCGGCCGGGCCCGAGGGACTGGAGGGAGGCGACGATGACCTGGCGGTCGTACTCCCGCCGCCGCCGCTGCACGCGTCCGGTCGTGAGGTCCGGCGCCCACGCGGCCAGGGTCGCGAGGGGCTGGTCGAGGAGCTCGTCGCGGTGGGCGAGGACCAGCGCCCGGCCGCCCCCGGCCAACTCCCGGCGGAGCAGGTCGCAGAAGGCCACCGTCTTGCCGAGGCCGGTAGCGGCCTGGCCGATGAGGCTCCGCTCCCCGGCCCCCCAGCGGCGGCGGACGGCGACGATCGCCTCTTCCTGCCAGGGGCGGAGCGTCACCCGGCGAGGCCGCGGACGATCGGCGCCTGGCGCAGCTTGTTGAGGAGCTTCTCCTCGATCTGGCGGACGCGCTCCCGGGTGACCCCGAGCACGCGGCCGAGCACCTCAAGCGTCGGCCCGTCGTGCGTGTGTACCCGAGTGGTGCCGACGCAGTCGGCGACGTCGAGGGCGCACGTCTCTGGAACTTCCCACGGCTCGACGGCGACCGGCAGTCGCAGGTCACCCGCCGGCGTCACCTCCAGGCCCAGGTGCCATCGGCACGAGACCCACGGGCACGGCCGGGGCCCGTCGAGGCAGTCTGCCCTGGTTCGGGGCCGCATGCGGGCGACGGCGTCGAGCTCCTCTCGGTACTCCGCCCGCTCGTCGTCCTTGACCGGCCGTGGCCGGACCGTGATCTGCTGCCGGTTGGTCTCCCGGCCCTTGCTGGGGGTGACGCGGGTTCCGTAGGCGGCCCACGGCGCGACGTCCGGCTCCGGGGAGTCGATCACGCCCCGGCCGCCTGGCGCGCCTCGCGCTCGGCCATCGCCCGCTCCAGGGGCGTCGGTCCCAGCAACTCGGCGACGGTGACGCCGAGAGCGCGGCAGGCCGCCGCCAGCTTCTCCGAGGACGGCCGCGAGGTGCCGGCTTCCCACTGGTAGATCGCCTGGCGGGTTGAGGGCCCGCCCTCTTCGCCGAGGCGCTTGGCGAGCTCGGTGCCGCTGTACCCCATGAACCTGCGCCAGGCGCGGAGGCGGTCGCCCACCCGGGCGAGGGCGGCGACGTCGTCGACGGGGATCGTGTCCATGCCGGAACGGTAGGCGGCGCTTGTCACGATGTCAAGCACGCCCGCGACAAAGGGGAGGCCGAATGTACGGTGACGCTTGACACCGTGTCCGGTCGTGAGTAGGTTCAGGGCATGGAGATCATCGCCGGGTTCGAGGTCGAGACGTTCACCGACCCGAACGTGGCGCCCTCCCCGTGGCGGTACTGGTGGCGGAAGCCAGGGACACTTGCCGAGGCGACGTCGCCCCCCTTCGTCACGAGGGAGCAGGCGCTCACCCACGCGCGAGACACCCTGCCGATCCTGGCAGGGCCGCCCTCGGTTCCGCCGCCCGATCAGGCCCATTGTCAGGCCCACGGCCGGGCGATGGTCCCTGGCGGGATCGGGGCCGTCCGCTGCCCACAGCCGGGCTGCGACGCCTTCCGCCGGACGGAGTGCGGGGCGTTCCTGCGCCGCCTCCGCCCGGCCGGTCACACCCTGGTCTGCCGGGAGCCGGTGGATGTCGAGACCTGGGCGGTGGTGGGAGACCGCGAGGTCTACCACGCCGGCCGCTGCAAGCGTCACCCGGACACCGCCCGCTATGTCCGCAACCCCGGAACGCGGGTCGAGTACCGGCCCGTGCGGAGCCACAGATGAACTGGTGCCCTGTCAGCCGCCTGGGGTACGCCCCCGGGCGGTGCGACGACGGGCGGCCGGCCCGGGGGCCGAGCCCTTTCCCCGGGCGGAGGACGCCTGGCCGCTCGCCGCGGCCCCGGGGAACCGAGAGAGGCGCCGGGCCTACCCGGCTCCAAGACGCACGCTCGGCCTCGTCCGAGCCCGCACGACGGACCCGTACCGCTCGGCGCCTCTCTCACGCACGGCGCGATGATGGAGTAGCCCGGCGGGAGCCGGGCGGGAGGCGAGCATGGCCTTCAGGGACAAGGATGTGGTGGTGTACTCGCTCGGCCCCGCATCCGCGGGGCCGATGGTGCCGGCCGTTCGGGTCTGCGGGCCGTGCCTCCGGCGGCGCGTGCCCGCGGGTTGGCGGGTTGGGCCGGCGCTCGGCGGTGCGCCGACGTTCGGCGGCACGGGGTGCGACATGTGCGCGGGCAGGATCTTCGCGCCGTGCCTATCGGGTTGACTCCCGGGTCGCGAGGAAGGGCACCGCTCCTTCCTCGCGCAGGCGCCTGCCCGCCGCCGAGGGTGGCGGCTGGTAGCGACCGAAGAGGTCTGGACAGGAGGAGAGGGACGATGACCGTGATCGGGCCGTGGACGGGGACCACCTACACGATCTACCAGCACCCGGAGGTCGGGTGCTGGACATACCAGGACGAGCGAGGGTACGGGCCTTCGCTCGGGTACGCCGACGCTCGGCACCCGACGCCGGAAGCGGCGGCGGCTGCCGCCGCGGAGAGGGACATCATCATGGCCGTAGCCGCGGGGGGGCCTCTCTCCCGCGAGCAGTACGAGGCCGAGGCGGAGAAGTTCGGTTTCCTCGCGCGGCTCGACCGAGACTGCGTCACGTCCGGCGACTACGGTATGCCCTACGCCGCCAGGGCCGCGGCGGAGGGGCTCCTCTCGCAGCGCCGCGGGGCGGGGCGAGAGCAGGAGCGGCCCGTCCGGCGGCCGGCGCCGGGTGACGATCCAGGGCCGCCCAGGTGTCGTCGGTGCGGGGGCGTTAGCCCCCAGACGACCGTGGGCGGCGGCGTCTGCGACGACTGCGCAGCGTAGGGGAGGAGGCAGCGATGAACTGGTGCCCGCTCTGCTGGAAGTCCCTGGACGACTGCCGATGCCAGATCGACGCCGCCGAGGCGCCAGCCCCACCACCACCACCACCGCCGGCGACCTTGGAGGACAAGGCGGCAGCGTTCGCCGCCGGATGGCGGGGCGGGGCCGTAGACGAGGATCCGCGCTGGTCCTGGTGGGCCGACCTCGTCCGGCTCGACCAGGCGGCCCGGGCTCTCGCCCGACGGATCGACCCGTCGGTGCCGGACCACGCCAGCGCGGAGAAGTGCCTGGTGGTGATCCGGGAGGGAGAGCGGGCGCTGCTCGCCGAGAAGTTCCGGTGAGCGCCCGGCCCCGTCCAGGCGATCGGATCGACTTCGCCACCGCCGGCCGCGTCCACGTCGTCGCCACCGTCGACGCCGTCGGGCGGTGCGTCCGCGTCGTGACGGCGTGCGGCCTCGTCGACGACGGGGAGGAGCCGGAGGTGGGGGCCGAACGGACCAAGCGTCCGCTCGATTGCGCGGCCTGTCGGCTGGCGGCCGATGCCACCTGACGCCCTCCAGCTCCAGCTCGCCCTCGCCTTCCCGGCGTTCATCGCCGGGGAGAGGGTCGAGTACCAGCCCCGCCACCGGGCGCACTGGTGCGCCGGCCACGTCGTCGCCTGCGGCTGGCAGGACGGCCGCCCCTACGTCCGCGTCGACGGCGAGCACGGCCGGCACTGGTATCCCGCGGCCCAGGTGCGGCGGCCGTGAGGCCGCAGGTGTCAGACCCGGGCCGGCCGGGAGTCTCTCCGGCGTGCTTGCGCTTCGCCAGCGCCGGCACAAGCGGCCTGCGGGCCGACCGCGCGGCAGGGCGCGGCGTGCGCCGGACCCGACGTGACGGGACCGGGGGAGTCGAGGTCCGAGCCTCGACCGTCGAGTGCGCGGTGGCTGGCGGCCACCTGGCGGCTCGGAGCCCGCTACGGGACGCGGGCGTTCAGGTCGTGGCGACAGGCTCCCGCCCGGTGGAGCGGCCGGAGGGCACGAGCGGGCATCCTCCCCGCCACGGCCTGATCCGGCGCCCCGAGGCCCCCGGCCCCGCTCCGCGGGTAACGCACGCCGGGCAGACAGCCTCCGGGGCTGCCCCCCTGGTCGCCGCCTCCACGCGGCGGGGGCGGACGCGGGCATTGTGCCCGCGGCGAAGGGCGACTAGGCCGTCGGCATGAGGCCCGACGGCGACCTCGCCGGGACCGTGCGGACGGTCCGGATCCCTGGGCCCGACGGGCCCGAGGAGGTCCGCGTCGTCCTCGGCCGTGACGGGGTGGGGGCGCTCCGGGAGGTGTTCGTCCACGGGGCCCGGGGGGACCGTGCGACGTGCGACGCCCTCTGCCGGCTCCTCTCCCTCGCCCTGCAACTCGACGCCCCGCTCCCGGACCTGGTCCGGATGCTGCGCGGCCTCGGGAACGGTTGCGCTCCGGTCCCGTGGCCCGGCGGCGGGCTCGTGGTGTCCCTGCCGGACGCCCTCGCCCGGATCCTGGAGGCGGAGATCCCGCCGGAACCGGAGGCCGCCGCGCTGCATGACGACCAGGTGCCGTTGCCGAGCGGGCCGGCGGCCCCGGCGCCCCCTCCCGAGGGCCCGCGCTGCATGACGCCCCGGCCCCCCGGCCCGGTGACGGGCGAGGAGTTCCTGGCCCTCGTAGATTCCGAGGGTCCGCTCCTCTCCACCGAGGAGGCGGCGCGCCTCGTTGCGGAGGGCCCGGCGCAGGACGATCCGCCCGCGCTGTCGGAGGTCGTGCTGTCTCCGTGGGAAGGGCCAGCATACCTGCCCGCCCGAACGGCCGGGTTTGATCCGGCGGCGACCTGGGTGTGCTCCTGCGCCTTCCCGTCTCCGGAGCACCAGCACCCGGACGGACGCTGCGGCCGGCAGCAGAAGTACCTCGGTGAGGCCGGCATGGAGGGGATCGGCTGGCGCCAGCGCGGGGAGGTCCGGTCGTGTCCGTTCTGCAACGGCCCCCAGGCGCTCGCGGCCCTGTTTGCGGTGTTCGAGCGGGACGGCGGAGAGGGTGACCGATGACCGAGATTGAGGCCCGCGCCTACGCGTGGAAGCGTGGCGACGACACGGGGGTGAGTAGCAACACGATCTGGTACACGATGATGGGCTTGCCCTGGGCGTCGTGGTGGCGCCCGTCGCCGCCGATGGACCCGGCGGACCTCGGCCGGTGCCACCGTCTCTTGGACGCGATCCCGGAGTGGCGTGAGCGGCTGCCGGAGGTCGTGCGGCTCTACCCGGAGTGGGGTCCGCTGGTCCGGGAGTGGGACCGGCTGATCGGGCTGTACCTGCGCGAACTCCCGAGCGGCTCCGCCCCGGAGTGCTACGCGGCGATGCAGGCGTTGCTCGCCGAAGGCGACGATCGCCCGCGGGCCACGACGCCCGGCGCCGCAGGGGACCTGCCCACCTGATGCCGATCCGCAAGAGCGAGCGGGCCCGCTATCCGGAGAATTGGCGGGCCGTCAGGGCACGGATCCTGGTCCGGGCCGAGCGCCGGTGCGAGTGCGCCGGCGAGTGCGGCGACCCGCACTCGGAGCGGTGCAGCGCCCCGAACCGAAAGAGCGTTGTCCGGCCTGCGGGCGCGCCGTGGGATTGGCGGTTCGCACGGCCGGGGGAGCAGGTCCCGCGGGTGGACGGGCGGGTGGTCCAGGTGGTCCTGACGGTCGCCCACCTCGACCACGTCCCGGAGCACTGCGACGACGAGAACCTCCGGGCGCTCTGCCAGCGGTGCCACCTCCGCCTGGACCGGCACCAGCACGGCCGCAACGCCGCGGCGACGCGGCGGGCGGCCCGCGGCACCCTGGACCTGTTCGCCGGGCCGGGGGTGCAATCGATCGCGTTCTTTATCGGCGATGTGTGCAACGCCGAGTGCGTCATGTGCTGGCAGGCCCTTCGCCGCGGCCGTACCGACCGAGTGGCCTGGTACAAGGAAATGCGGGCCGAGGTCGTCGAGGCCGTGCTCGCCAGGCATGAGCGAAGCCTCGTGAGCGTCGAGCTGATCTCGTTCGGCGAGCCGATGATCAATCCCGCTTTCGGTCGCATGGCGCGGACCATCGCCCGCATGAGCGCGTCTCCCGAGCGCGAGCGGCCCCTCCTCTTCAACATCACCACGAACGGCTCCCTGGTCCACCGGCACCGTGCGGTGCTGGCGACGCCCGGCTACCTCACCTTCTCGATCGACGCCGCCGAGGAGGGGCTGTACGAGCGGATCCGCGTCGGGCTCGACTGGGGCCGGGTGTCCAAGAACTTCACCGAGGCGTGCCAGCACCCGGCGAGGCACCCGGAGCGGTTCGTCGGGATCGCGGTGACCGTGTTCGAGGACAACGCCGACCAGGTGGTGCCTGTCGCCCGGATGGTCGTCGAGGCCGGCGGGCACTTCCTCTGCGTCCTGCACGGCGCCAAGCTCGACGCATCGGCGGCCGCAGGGCGCGAGATCCTGCCGACCGACCCGCGCCTGGTGGAGGGTATCGACGAGGCCCGGCGCCTGTTCCCGGCGTTGACCGTGAACGACTACGCCACCGGCAGGGCGCCGCTCCTCTTGCGCTCCGAGGCCGCCCCGGCCCGGGCGGTCTGCCCGCTCCCCTGGCAGCAGTTTGACGTGGGGCCGGACGGGCGAGCGCACCCGTGCTGCCGGAGCTACGGCACGGACCTCGGAGACGTCCTGGCGGACGATGTGTGGAACGGGGAGCCGTACACGGAGCTGCGGCGGCAGATCCTCGCCGACGACGTCGACCCGGTGAGGTTCGCGGCGTGCGCGGCCTGCCCGCTCCTCGGAGCGGGCGTGAGGGGAGCCACGGCGGCCGTCGACCAGGAGTCCCGATGACCTGCGCCGAGGTGCGATCCGCCGCCCGCCGCCGCTTCTGCCCTGCCGACTGCGAGCAGCGCGGCGGCCCCCCGTCGGCCGGGCGCTGCCTGCGGCTCGTCGCCGTCATAGAGCGCGCCCGGGCGCTCCGGGAAGCGCGAGAGGACCCGCACCCATGCAGCCTCCCGATGCCGAAGCGGGAGAGCATGCCCCGGCAGCGTTCCGTGGGGGCCAGCGCCGCGTATGTGGACGGCTGCGGGCGCGTCTCGGCGCTCGCCGGGGAGGAGTGAGACGGTGGCCCTCCCGGTCAACGAGGTGCTTGTCGGCGACTGCCGGGACGTGTTCCAGACCCTACCGGAGGAGTCCGTCCACTGCGTCGTCACATCGCCGCCGTACTGGGGCCTCCGGGACTACGGCGTCGCCCCGTCGGCCTGGGGTGGTGACCCTGCGTGCGCCCATGCGTGGGGGCGCCAGGAGCGCGGGAGGCGCAAGGACGTGCTCCCCGCCGAGGAGAGCGAGGCGGGGCGACTCGGGCTCGACGACCGGAGCAGCGGCGGAAGTGACGGCGGGAGGTTCTGCCAGGGGTGCGGGGCGTGGCTCGGACAACTCGGCCTCGAGCCGACGCTCGACCTGTACGTCGAGCACCTCGTCGGAATCTTCCGGCAGGTCCGCCGTGTCCTGCGGGATGACGGCACGGTCTGGCTCAACCTTGGGGACTCCTACGTCAGCAACGCGGCGCATACGGCCTGGGATCACGGCTTCAAGCGTCGCAACGGCGGCGCCGTAGCGCCCACCGGGAGCGCGGCGCCGGCGCGGGCCCCGAACGCCACGGGCGGCCGGGCCTCCGGCCTCAAGCCGAAGGACCTCGTCGGCATCCCGTGGCGAGTCGCCTTCGCCCTTCAGGCGGACGGTTGGTGGCTCCGTAGCGACATCATCTGGTCGAAGCCGAACCCGATGCCGGAGAGCGTCCAGGATCGGCCGACGAAGGCGCACGAGTACGTGTTCCTGCTGGCGAAGTCGGCGCGGTACTTCTACGACGCCGAGGCGATTCGGGAGCCTCACAAAGCTGCGTCGATTGCTAGGTACGAGTACGGATTGCGGCTAAAGGCGGATCCGCTAGCGATCAAAGGCAGCCTCCACGATCGCGTCCAGGCGGGAATCGGCCAGAGCGAGCGCATGGGTGACTTCATCAATGAGGCCGGCCGCAACAAGCGGTCGGTCTGGACCGTCGCCTCGCAGCCCTACGCCGAGGCGCACTTCGCCACGTTCCCGCCGGACCTCGTGAAGCCGTGCATCCTCGCCGGCACGAGCGAGGCCGGGTGCTGCGAGGCGTGCGGAGCGCCGCGAGAACGGATCACGGAGAAGCGAGCAACCGGACGCGTTCGGCAGCGCAGCACCGGCGGACTCGGCACGGAGATCCGGCGGGCGCCGCAGGGCCTCGCCCCGGTGGGCGGGACATTCCAGGAAGGCGTCGTCGTGGACACGGTCGGCTGGCAGCCGACCTGCGACTGCGACGCCGAGGCGGCGCCGTGTACGGTCCTCGACCCGTTCTGCGGGTCCGGGACGGTCGGTCAAGTCGCCGAGGCCCACGGCCGGCGGTGGGTCGGGATCGACGTGAACCCGGAGTATGGGAAGCTCGCGCGGGAGCGGACGGCCCAGGCGGGCCTGCCGATGCTCGCCAGGTGACGCCGCGGTGCTCCATCTGCGGCGGCCCCGTCCGCCGTCGCCGCGACCTCGCCGAGCTCGCGTGGCGGGACGAGCCGGAGGGGGCGGAGTGACCGTCCGCTCCGAGGCCCGGACCGACTGGACGTGCGACGCGTGCGGCCGCGTGGCCTCCGCCGCCACGTCCACGGCGGCCGAAGGGCTCGCGTGGCCCCCGATGCCCCCGGGGCGGACCCGCCACGACCGGGAGGCGGCCGGGGCCGTGCCCTTCGCCTGCTCCGACCGCTGCCGGGAGAGCGTGGCCCCGGCGGGGACGGCGTGGAGCAGCCTGCGGTACGAGGAGGGGGAGTGAGCTCGGAACTGCGGCTCGGTCTCCACGTCGGCGACTGCGTGGACGTGCTGCGGGCGCTGCCGGCGTCGTCGCTCGCGGCCTGCGTGTGCGACCCGCCCTACGGGCTCGGCTTCATGGGCAAGGATTGGGATCGGTTCGGCGCCGACCTCCCGAACGCAGAGCGATGGTCGGGGCGGCGGGCTGACACCGCCGTCGAACGGTCTCCTGGCGATGCAGATTTGGGCCGGCGCTTCCCGACCGGCATCTACCTTCCGAAGAGCACATTCCGTCGCTGTCGCAATTGCGGCAAGCGCGAGTGGAGTGGATCCCCGTGCGTCTGCCCGGAGAAGGATTGGCAGTATGAGGGAGCCGGCTCAGGACCAATTTCCATGCTGCTCTACCAACGATGGTGCGGAGAATGGGCCGCGGAGGTATTCCGCGTTTTGAAGCCAGGCGCTCACCTGATCGCCTTCGGGGGCACCCGCACCGTCCACCGCCTCGCCTGCGCCATCGAGGA
>ERZ1292632.3025-Hain-H43-01um-R2-3025-length-13348-cov-10_pt1 | contig 13348 bp, 24 predicted proteins | sample MGYA00564407_ERZ1292632 | MGnify/ENA primary metagenome ERZ1292632 (study PRJEB36523, sample SAMEA6512637) | groundwater metagenome | collected 2019-01-08 | study: AquaDiva: Metagenomics assemblies of 32 groundwater samples
GTCGAGTCCCATTTGATGTCAGCATCCCTATCGTTCCCGAAATAAATGGGCTGGTCATCGGACACCTGCGCCCGCAGGTCTTGCCACAATCTCGGATAACCTATTCCCATGTCGGCGCCTCCTTATGCGACTTCCACCCCTGCCCTATACTGCTCGCCCCTGCCCACGAACACCCTCAGATACTTGCCCGATTGGGCCGTCCACGTGATATACAGCCGCTTGAAATGCCCCAAGTAGGGGTTGAACTCCCCTGTCTCTATGGCGTCGCCGGTCGTGCCGTCAATCTTGTAGGTTATCCCCGTGAACGTGCCATCCGTGTAAAAGGACACATAATCGCCCTCTATCTCTATCTCCTGGTCGGTGGTGGCGGTGTCCAGCAACTGCTTCCTGACGTTGTATGTAGGCTGGGTCTGATAACTGATTGGCACAGCCATATCTCGGCCCTCCTATTTTCTAGGCGTTACGACAATGTATTCTCGCATTGCAGCCATCTTTACGCCTGGGCAGGCCAAGCATTAATCCATATTTCGATTTTGCCCTTACCAGGTATCTTGACCAGCTTGAACTTCCAGCCTGAGAACAGCACCCTGGACGTGGTCAAGGTCGCGACCGAGTATAAGTCAAACCTCGGGGTGTTGTCGTCCTCGAACACGAAGAACTCGGACGCCTTCCACAGGAAGTTCTTGAGCCAGTCCTGGCCCGGTTCCTGCGGGAACATGGGCAAATAGAAATTGGTCTTGTTGCTGCGCCATTGCTGCACCGAGGCCGGGTTCTTGAGCCGACACTGCATGTCGTCAAGGAGGCGCATCCTGTATTGGGCCAACTCCATAGTGCCCATCTCCAGGTTCGTGTCCTCGTTGTCAGTGTCCCAGGTGGTCGCCGTCAAGGCCCCGAAGTCCTTGTAGTATTCGGGTAGTGCACCGACGGCCAGGCAGCCCACGTTCAGCCCCTCGGCTGGAAAGTTGGCTCCCTTCAACGTGGCGGTCAGCCCCTCCAAAAGCAAGGGCTCGAAGTTTGTGGAATACCGGTAAAGGTCCATCTCTTCTCCTTTGTGCTGTGTTAGATACTCCTAACCAGCTCCCTTATTTTCTGTGTCCTGTTTCTCCACCAAGACTACTATAGGCCAAAAATGATACGAGCACCCTCACTCGGATTCAGAACATACACACCATACCAACCATCGGCAGTTTTCTTCACTTTCACCTTATCAGCTCTTCGTTTCCACCTTTTAGCTTCTGCTTGGGCTGCTTTTAATGTTGGCACTGCTAGTATCTTCTGCCATGCCATTCTTTTTATCCTCCTTTTAGATACCCCTAACCAGCTCCCTTATTTTCGTTGCTCTATCTCCCCATTCGCCATATGGTTTGCCTGTGGTCGTCTTACCCGTAGCCGAGGTCTTGGTATTGATTATTTCCACTCCCATGCCCCTGGCTACGCCCATCCAATACTCGACCCCTCCCTTCTCCATAACGTAGCTAGTGTGCGTCAGCATGTCTATCCCATAAAAGCGCAGGCACTGATAGCCCAGCAGTAGTGCGTATGCTATCATGTAGCAAACCGTGTTGGTGAAGAACTGAGTCCTGAAGCGTGCAATAACGTGCTCTATGGGATAAAGGGTAACCCCAAGACCGGCATGTTCCGTGGCGGAGACTATCTCGCAGCCCAACTTGCGCTTGGCCTCGTTCAACTCCTTTATGTCGAACTCCTGCCACCCGTCGGTCATGAAGAGCTTGTCAACCCGTTTGGCGAAGGAGAAGGCATCATTGACCGCCCAAACCTCGGCGTCGTAAGGACACTCATCCTTGCTTGGCCCCAGACCCAGAATGATGACTTCCTTCATTCTTTTATCCAAACTTCCCATATCTGTTTTCCTGTAACTCTGCTTTTGCCCCCTTTGAGAACACGAGCTAAAACACCCGCAATTTTGCGATAGCCGTCAGCCCTAAATTGAGCTTCGCGTTTATCTTGTGACCGCCACCGTAAAACATAATAATGATGGTCAATCTTTCTTCTACGTCCATATTCTGCCATTATTTCTCCTTGCTTGGGCCTAAACCCAGGATAATAACCTCTTTCATCGCACTTCTATCTTATCTTTAGGCATTCTCTACCTTCTCTTTTAGCTCTAGCCCTTAGCTCTTTGATACTACCCATGTTCTCTTACCTGATGGCTTCCAGTTTCTGCTTCCCGGCCAAGTGCCCATCTGGGTCAATCTTCAGCAGCTCGGCAGCCGGTATGCCATCCTTGAGATGCCGAACCAACCGTGCCGACTCCTCTGCCACAACCTTGCTATAGGTCTCTATATTGCTCAGGCCCTCACCCCAGTAGCCATAGAGCTTGCCATCGATGGTTTTGCCCGTTGCGCTTTCCTTGGTGTTTACGATGGGCACGCCCAAGGCATGAGCTATCCCCATCCAGTATTCAACGCCACCCTTCTCAAAGATGTAGGTGGTGCTCGTCATCATGTCTATCCCGTAGAGCCAGATGCGTTCATAGCCGTGGTATAGGGCGTAGGCAATCATGTAGCAGATGGCGTTGGAGAAGAACACCGTCTTGAAATAGGCAAGGATTTCTTTTAGCGGATACACCTCGACGTTCCATTCAGGATGTTCGGGATATGGGATTGAAGCTACAATAGTCTTGACCTTCTCAAGCGCTTTGAAGTCAAATTCTTGTGAGGTGATTTTATCAACTATGAATAGTTTATCTAGGCGTTTGGCAACGGTATAGGTGCTATTTACGCCAAACACCTCGCAGTGGTATTTACACTGGATTCGTGTTGGCCCATGCCCCAGAATAATTACGTCCTTCATTGGACTTCCTGAACTGAGGAATGCTTATATCTTTGCGGCTCCCCAAACTCGGGGTGTTCAGTTTGGCTTAGTTCAGAAAGGTCCGGGGCATCTGGAAACTCTATCTTGTCTTTGGGTTTGTCCATGGCTTGCCCTTCGAAGCCCGAATGAACGAACCCGGGAGAGGTTGGAACTCTGGCGGGAACGGACCCTGGACTTATCTCCTCGAGGAGTATTTTCTCAAGCTCATCGAGAGCGGCTACCACACCCCTGCAGAAGTGCAACTTGCACTCATTATCTTCGATTTGCTCCTTGAGTTGCACCTTAACCTTGAAATGCTCGGAGAGCTGACGATGAGTGTCAACCCTAAGAGTTTGGAGCCTCATCAGAGCTCTTTCCATGCTACCTCCCTTTGTGCTGTTGAAGGTTCTATTGGGAATTAGGCGGCTTGGAGCAATCCAAACCGCCTAAACTCTTTTACTCTTCAAAGCCCCAAACGGATACGTTACCGATTGGTATGTTGGTGGCGTTAACGGTGCGAGCAACCACGTTCGTGGCAAACTTCAGTCCGGGAGCGCCAAGATTCAGCACGGCAGGAACTATATTGTAAACGGTAGCCGTCTGAATCTGGAGTGGGACTATAAGCACCGATGACGTGGCCGTGCTGCCCACCGTGGCATCCGCAAGTTCAAGTTGGCCGCCAGTGGCGGCTATGAACGCCACCGCTACTCCCCTAAGCCAGAACACTCGACCTGTGGTAATGCTCTTGACTTGCTGAGCGCTGGATGCGGTAGATGACAGGATGGCCGTCGCATTTGCACCGCTTACCGGATACCTCATTTCGACCTCCTCAGTCTGTTCTTCACTCCTCTATTCGAGAAGGCTTGTGCCGGCGGGAGGCTGTTCTAAACCGCTCCGTTCCCCGCCAACACACTTGCCCTTTATGGGCTAACTACCTTGCCGCGTGGCTCAATCACCACTCCCTTGAGCATGATGTTGGCAATCGCGCTGACGCTCCTCACGTAACGGGATATTGTGTAGGGAGTGTTGGGGGGAATGATGATGCCAAAGGGGGTTAAGCCCACGTAATCATCCCTTGCCCCCAGCGACTGCAGTTGCCAAATGACCTTATCGCCCCCGCCCACGTTAAACTTGAGCATCGAGCAGCTAAGAGAATCGGGGTCCACTTTGACGCCATAGATGGCCATCCACCGCTGGTCGCCCATCGTGCCCGTGCTCATGGTCTCGTAGTCATTGGCGGTGGAGCCCGTGGATTCCCCCCAGTCCTCGTAAGTATAGTCCAGGTCAGCCTTGGGCCTGATGTCCCGCACCACGATGTCCTTATCGAGTTGATTCAGTTTGGCCACAGCCATAGCCACAACTTTCTTAATGACCTCGTTGCGGATGAAAGCCGCCTGACCTGCGGCCAACTCGGAGGCTGGGATTAACTGTGTTTGTGCGGACATCTCAACCTCCTTTACGGACTTATGACTTTGCCACGAGGCTCGACCACCAGACCTTCCAGCACTATGTTGGCTATCACACTCGCCACTCCGTTCGCCTTGTAGATGGAGATGTTGAAGGCGGAGTTCTGCGGTATGATAACCGCACTGGGCGTGAAGCCAGCCAAAGACTCTGGATAGACCTGCAGTTTGCTCAGGTCCCAGATGACCTTATCCCCGCCGCCAACCGCAATCTTTATCAGTGAGACCACCTGACTCAGAACGGCCCCAGTGGTGGCCGCCGCCTGCTTAACGTCATAGACCCGCCGGAGGTCCTTGACGCCGTAGAGGGCCACGAACCGCTCATCGCCCATTGTCTTGTCGCCCGTGACGGTGATGAAACCGGTGACTGTGGTGGCCGCCGTCGTGAATAGCCAGTCGTTGATAGTGGAGGCCGTCGTGCCCGAGGAGTAAGCCTGCAAGTCCTCGACCCATCTCAGGTCTCTGACCACTAGCTTGTCTTCAGGCAGGCTAAGTTGTTTGCTGGCCCGTGCCAACAGGTCTTTGAGAACCTCGTTCCTGATGAAGGATATGGCACCAGGAGCCAACTCCGAAACCGGAATCAAATGTGTTAAAGCAGCACCCATCTCAGTTCACCTCCTATTCCCACCCTGAGATTACGGTGTTAATACTCCCACGGTCTCGCCCTCTCTCATGAAGGACTGCGAAACTGTGATTGGCTCGCCGATGGCTCTCCTTATGGAAGGAGACCCAGACCCAATTTTGATGGCTGTGAATGCGCCAAGCGCCTGAACTCCGGTGCCCGCTAGTCCGCCTATGACCGCTGCCTGCCCGGCTCTTGCCCCCAGATTCTTGGCCACATAACCTGCCCCAAAGGCGCAGGCCAAGCTAACCAGAACCTTCACGACTTTCCCCCCCGTGGTTGTGGGAGCAGTCTTGATAATCATGCCGGGTATTATGGTGGCAGCCGCCAGACCGCCAATCGCAGCCGCCGCCTCCATGGCACTGACACCTTGTGTCCACCGTTGCAAACCTAAAGCTCGAATCGGGTTCCCCGACACGCGCTTTCCGCGTCGCCGTCGGCTCCCGAAGTAAATCGGGTTGCCGTATTCATCGAGGCCTGCGGGATTACGCATACTTGTTCTCCTTCTCCACCTGCGTGGATTTTCCTCGAGCAAAAGCGTTGCCAATTTGACCTCCTTGCTCTGCCCCAAACAAAATGGGCCAAGCCCCTTGCGCTTGCCCATTGTCTTTGTGCTGTGCAAAAGGGCAAGCCCTTTGCCTGCCCTTCGTTGTGCTGTGGAAAAGGCAAGCCCTTTTCACAGCCTTATGCTCTGTCGCCTTCGGCCATGTGGTGCTTGCCTATCCGATGTTCGGCTTCAGCCTATATTCAATTGTCTGACTATTTTAACACATCTGAAGGGATATGTCAAGAGGGTAGTGGTTCAGTTTGAAAGCAAATTAACTATTTCGCACTTCCCAACAAAAAGTTGTAAGGCCCCTGCTGCTAGCTTATGAGCTTCATTCATCTTTCTGGGTATCCACTGAAATTGTAGGTCTGGCTTATCTCTGCGGTGTGTTATATTCTCATAGACTTTGTGCCAGTAGGGCACAAACGAACTATCTTTTCCTATCCAAAATCCGCTTATCTTATTTATGAGGGTCTGACTATCCGACAGAACAATGGCATTGCCTAAATTATCTTTATACCACTCAAACAATCCTACCAAAGCGGCCCATTCGGCCATATCCTGGGTTAACTGGTGACCTTCGATTATGCCAGCATGAGAAAACAAGATAATCGTATTTTGCCTAACCAGAATTCCATAACTGGCTATATCGGCAGAATTAGCATGTCGGTAATGACCATCTATAAAAGCAAATATGCCCATCGGTTTAATTCCCAGAAGGGTTGGCGGAAAGTTTCTTTCTATATTCCCATTCTCCCTCCCGTCCTTCGCCAACCCTATAGAAGCCCGCCGACTCAAACATCGCCACCGCCCTAGTGTTGTCCTTTAGAATGGTAGTCCATACTTGGTAATACTGCCACATCTTTAGCCAGTCCAGAGCCAATGTGAGTGCTTTCCTACCTATGCCTTGACCCCACAGGGTTACCTCTCCGATGTAGATGCCAATCTGGGGACGCCAGCAGTCAAGCTGAGCCATACTGACCACCCCCACGTCCCGCAGGTTCCTAGAGTCGCTAACTTGCACCATCCAGATTTTCCAAGAGAGGCGAGAGTGCCACCAGCTCAGATGCTCGCCCCAGGTCAGCAGCCCTTTTTTGAGATAACCCTGAGTGTAGAAACCTCGATACACTTCGGGATTGTTGCGCCACGAAAGAATTAGCCGTAAATCGCTCTCTAGGGCTTCACGTAACAGAACCTGCATCCAGTAGTTCCTCCACCTTCCTGGCAAATTTGACCAACTCCTTTAGCTCTTTGGGATTGGCCGAGCAGATTTGGTCGGGGCCGGGCAAAGCCCTATCCAGAGTGAAATGTTTCTCGATTATCCTGGCTCCTCTCGATATGGCAACCATGGCTGCCTCGATGCCAACAGCATGGTCGCTGAACCCATCATAGCGTTGGAAATCCACATCCTTCAAGTGCACCTCAGTCAAAGGGGTAGGATATTGAGGAATACAGTAGAGGAATTTTGTATTCATTGGCAGAGAGAGAGGGGAGTAATAGTCCAATGTGCAGGATAGCAATATCTCTTTGCCAGTGCTGATTACCGCTTCCAAGTGTTCCCTGTTCAGATTCATCCTGCTGGCTATTTTGTGCCTCTTGACACCTATCTCTTCCAGCCAGGAGAGCCGCTCCAAGTCGAAGGCAGAAGCCATGAACTCTATCTTGTGGGAACGGCAGCACTCGGCCAACGCAAACACCTGCTCCTTGCTGAATTGGGTTTTCTTGACCTCGTTATACCAATTCCTGCCCTGAGCCATTATCAGGCCATTGGGGAAGACCTTGTCCACGTCATAGAGTTGGGTCTTGAAAACGTCGGCACCCACTGACCTGGCGGTGCAAACCATCTCTTTGGCCAGATTCATATCACCAGTGTGGTTGATGCCTGCCTCCGCAATTATTGTAACCATCCGTTAGCTCACTGCCTAAAGAGTCCTTTGATGAGGTTCCTTGGAGGAGGTTTACTCACAGAGTCGTCTAACTTGTGGTAGTAAAAGTCCTTCCAATAGGCCCATCTAAATGCTTCTACAAGGAGATACATTGAAACCAAAAAAGAAGCTAAGGCCAGATACAAAATAACATTCAAAGTAGATAATACACCAAGAATCAGAAGATAAACTGCGATTACTAGAAAAGCAATACCCGAGATAATATAGACCATCAGAACCTCTTAAATGCTGGCTGTATAACCTGCCCCTCCAGCATGTCAAGAACCCTGTGTTCTCTGACTGCCTTATCCAGCACTTCTTTGGCTTCAGCACAGGCGGCCAGCATCTTGTTTATGTCCTCATCAGTGTGGGAAAAGCACAGGTTGATGCCGCTACTATGCACAAGCATCCCACGTTTCACAAGCTCCTGCATGAAGAGGCTGCGCAGCTCTGGAGTCTCCCCATCCAGAAGAATCGTAGGGCGACAGGGATAGCCAATGACACTAAACCGTAACTCCTTTAGCCCTGCTACAAGTTTGTTGCCCAACTCCCACACATGCAAGATAGCATTCTTGCGTAGCATCTCCTCGATGGTGACCTTGGCAGATGCTAGAGATAGGCACTCACCCCCAAAGGTTGTGGAGAAGAATACTTCCTCAAACTCTTGCATGATGTCTCGGCGGCCTACAACCGCAGCTAGAGGCATCCCGTTTGCCATTCCTTTGCCAAACGTGGCCAAGTCGGGTGTCACCCCAAAATACTCCTGAGCGCCGCCTATTGCTAGCCTAAACCCAGTCACTATCTCATCGAATATCAGGAGGGCACCGTTTTGGTGAGTCAAGTCCTTAACCTGACCAAGAAAATCATTCTTGGGCGGTTCATATATGGTCGGCTCCATGATAATGGCGGCTATCTCGTTTGGATGCTCTGCAAATATACGCTCCAGAGACCCAATGTCGTTATACTCGAATTGGAAGATGTAGTCCTTGAGAACCTGCGGAATGCCTTTGGGCCTATCACTCTTCACGGTATACCATTCATGCCACCCGTGGTATCCCCGGTAGGCCACCTTCTCCCGCCTGGTGAAGGCCCTGGCTGCTCTGATGGCCGCGGAAGTGACCTCAGAACCCGTTTTAGAGAATCGCACCATCTCGGCACAGGGGATGATGTGGTGCAGCAGCTCGGCAACTTCTATCTCAAGCGGGTGAGGCAGCGAGAAGATGATGCCATCGTCAAGCTGCCTCCTTATGGCCTGGTCAACCGCTGAGTACTTATAGCCCAGAGTGATAGCTCCTAAACCAAGTATGAGGTCGATATATTGGTTGCCATCGACATCCCAGACATGACCACCTTCACCCCGTTGCAAGTAAACGGGATAAACGCCGAATGGAAACCAATGGGGGCCTTTCGAGAACGTCTGGGAACAGCCCGGGATAAGCCCTTTGGCCTGTTTCAGATGCTCAAAGGACTTTGTTAGATGTGGTTCTTTTGAAACCATATTGACTTACTCCCTATACCCTACCATATCGGCCCAGTTCACAAAAGCGGAACCTAACTCCCAAGTCAACATTGTCTCAAAAGAGCCTTAGATGTCGCAAGGTTGATAACCTCCTTATATTTATCCTGCCTAGAGAAGTTGCCCAGCAGTATGCGGTTCAAGTCAGAGGTTTTTAGGCTTACCACCTGCGCATCCGAATCCAGCATGATAATAACGGGAGTGGCGGCACCCTCCACGGGCAACACCGCAAACCCAAACTTCTTCAGGTCTTCATGGCATAAGTTACATGTCACTAGGGAGCCCGACTCCACCGGCATGAACTCGCCGCCCATTATAATGCTGCAAGCAGCACATCTAGCCACACTGTTATCTTTATCACATACCACAGTCTAAAACTCCGCCCTTTAGGGCTGGGGAGTAGTCACATCCTCCAAAGAGCAGTTTTCGCCCAACTCACCCACAATCCTTCTGATTCTCTCCAAGTCCTCTTGGGTATCCACAGAGAGTTTTACAGCGGTTGCGGCGTCAGGCCGCATTCGCCCGACCTTGAACCTATCATCGGTGAAATATGCCGTTACATGTGCTCGCTCTTCTGGATGCATTGCCTCTCTCCAGGCTCTCTCTAGGGCACCGAAGGAAAAGACCTCCGCATCCATGCCGTCGGGATAGCCCGGCCTAGTGGTTACATAGTCGAAATCCCCAATGAAAAAATACTGAACGGCAGCCTGTATTAGTTTTGGGTCAATCAGAGGGCAGTCCCCGGTTATCCTGACGATGGTAGAGGCCCCAAACTCATTGACCGTCCTATAGTATCTGTCTAGGACATCGAGCTCGCTGCCTTGATAGGCCCCTATCCCATGCCGCTTGGCAAAGTTTGCTAGCCGCTGGTCTTCGAGCTTATCGGTAGTGGCCAGCACTACTTTGTAGCCGGTTATTAGACATCTCATGAGGACATGCTCCAGCATGGGCTTGCCACAAATGTCGGCCATGACCTTGTTTGGTAGTCGAGTGGAACCCATCCTAGCTTGGATGATAATCAAAGGCCCGGTTACATTTACAAAATACAGGTCGGGTAGGTCTCTAGTAGCCATCTGAGAACGTCCGATAGGGATAGTTGTTGATGGTGCAACTGCTATAGCCATTGCCCATTAACCCACACGGCATGGTAGCCGCAGTCAAGACACCTGAATATGTAGGGCTTCTGTCTTGTCTTCCACAGTGCATCCCCACTACCGCACTTTGGGCACTTTACACAGTCGTAATGGTAGTTGAACTCGGCTATTCCCAACCCAAAGCCCGTCATCTCAGCGCCTTCTTTGTCGCAAAGGGAGCACTTACTCATTTTCTTTACTGAATAGCCACCAATGGCAGTTGTCGAATCCATCTTCCTTACCGAGAAAGCCCTGCTCGATGCAGTTGGGAAGTAGCTTGGAATAATCCCGTTTGAAGAGCAGGTCGTCGAACCCGTGGTAGTGAATGGACTCCTCCTGCCTGCTGAAATACTCGATGACTAGGACATACTTGCGACATACCCTCCACAACTCCTGGGCTGCTTGGGCTAAATCTTCCAGTGACACGTGCATCAGGACGCCACAGGTGAACACCAAGTCGAAGACCTTGTCCTTGAACGGTATATGGAAGCAATCGCCCAGAACGGCCTCCACGTTGTGAGCCTTTGCCTGCCGAACGGCATACTCCTGCGGGTCGATGCCGACCAACCTATAGTTACCTAGCCAAGACAGTGTTACCAGGTTGTGGCCGGAACCACAACCCACCTCAAGCACGCTCTCAAGCTCCAATCCTTTGATTATTTTCTCGAAGGCTTTGACGCGCAGGGCCGGACTAACGATGTTCCTGTCCGTCCACTTTTGCCCGAACTCGGAGCGCCAGATTCTCAATTGCTTAGTGCCCACCCAAGAGCTCCTTGATTTGGTCGGGAGTGAGGAACCAGTTCCTGTCGCTGGAATACTGCGAGCCAGGGGCCATGTCTCTGCCATCTTGTAGCACCTGTGTCCAGAAAGAGAGCTGGGGCTGAACTACAAAATGGTCATCGAACTCTTTGGTCCGCTCAGACTCCTCTTCGGGCACTAGAACCTCGTGTATCTTTTCTCCAGGACGAATCCCCACAATGACTTTCTCAGCGTCTGGGGCTATAATCTGGGCCAAATCCATTATCCTGATGCTGGGTAGCTTGGGCACGAATATCTCGCCACCTTGCATCTTGTCAAGGCAGCGGATGACAAACTGAACTCCCTGCTCCAAGGTTATCCAGAAACGGGTCATCTTCTTATCAGTGATAGTTATCCGGCCACCTTCTCTCTGCTCCAGAAACATAGGCACCACGCTACCCCGGCTCCTCAACACGTTCCCATACCTGACACAGGAGAACTTGGTCTTGTGCTTACCAGTATAGGCGTTGGCCTGGACAAGGAGCTTCTCCATGACAGCTTTTGTAGCACCATATAGATTTATGGGATGGCAGGCCTTGTCGCTACTGATACCTATAACTACTTGCACTCCCTGGTCAATGGCAGCATCAACAACGTTCATCGTGCCCAAAATGTTCGTTTTAACGCCCTCATGGGGATTGTATTCCAAAGTGGGGACTTGCTTCAGAGCCGCAGCATGGACTATTATGTCCGCTCCGTAGCAGGCTCTATATACCCGCTCCCTATCCCGCACGTCCCCAATGAAGAACCTGAGCCGGCCATCGTTGCCGAACTTCCTAGCCATCCCCCACTGCAGGTATTCGCCTCGAGAAAATACTCGGATAGCGGTAGGGTTGTGCTCCCTAAGAGCGATTTCAGTAAAGGCTTGTCCAAAACTTCCTGTGCCTCCGGTCAGTAGCACAACTTTTCCAGCAAGAATATCATTAGAGTTCATCTCGAATCAATTCTTCTATCGCTTCCTTCATTGCTTCTAACATCACACTGACAGAGATGGCTACATTATATCACTATTGGATTGAGCCTATTATGGAGAGCGTTGGGCATACTTCCATTATCTTCTTTTATTCTTTCCACATTTTCAGCATCTTCGAGACACCACTTAACCTTTATCATTATTTCGTCGGCTATCGACAGCGTCCCAGCGTTAACCTGAACACAATATCTTCGCCTTCTGGTATCATTAACCAATTCGGCATCCCTGCCGCAGATGCCATATTTCTCCCCGTTAGAGCCCTGGAATCCCCACCATGACCCAGACTTAAGGAGTCGAGCCGCTTGGATTCCTAGCATATCCTCTAGTTCTTGCCAAGCAATAGCCAGACATGATTCGGTAAGTTTCTGGTGCCTGTCCACCCGGTCTTGCTCACGCTGTTCATCTTGCTCTAGTTGCTCTATTGTCGCATTCGGTAGTGTTGGGTGACCACGTCCAACTTCCTTGAGATAGTAAAGGCCACTATCGGAGCCACTTGTTTCCCCACGCTTATACCAGAGCTCCCCTCCTACATCATAAAGCTCAAGAATGGAATGGCTGCCATAACCGCAGGGGATGTAATCGTAATGAATACATCGGATAGGCCTGGCATGATGCCACTTAACAATATCCTCCATATTTATATCACATCCACACTGACGGCAATGTAGTGTTTTGAGGGTGGTGGTGGGGATAGTTTTCATTTGGCCTGATACTATCTCCGCAAGAACTTCGGGCCTCAGCACAAATTTGCTTTGGTTAGAGCGACGACAGTATGGACATCCAGCAAGCTCAAAGATGTCTTCTGATAGTTCGCTGGGAACCATCTTATTCCTCCTTATTAAGCTGAAGCAGACTATTAGCCACCACAAATGGGGTTAACGATGAGAATGTGCTCAACCTCGGTAGTAATTGTCCTTATCACTTCACTTTTATCTATATCTATAACCAGAGAACGCCGGGCCAAAGCTTCCTGAACTACACGTTGAGCCTTCTCGACGACATCATAAGTTGTAGTCTCGCTACCCTTGCTAGTGAACCTACGAATTGTTATCTGTCTCACCTTGCCTCCTTCGTTGTGTTGTGCTTAGGGGTTCTTCTACCGTTAGCTTTTCCTTCTCAATACCACCTCTACCAGAGCTAACCCAAAACCCAAGACAAGCTGGTGGCAGCTAGTCGAAGCCTCCTTCTCTTTGGTAAGAATGTCCTTCAACTCAAGTGCTTCTGTCCTGGTAAGTTCGTTAGACTGGAGCTGTAGTAGGAGATACTTCCTTCGGTCGTTCAATCCCTTCCACCTTGTCACCGCAATAGGAGCAATACTGCCACTTCTTCTCTATCCCGTTCTTGCACCTGCCACAAAACCAAATCTCCAAGACAGGGGCAGGAATATCAGTCGAAGCACCTCCGCAAACGTGGCAGAAGCGAGCAGTGGGAATCTGAAACAGGCCTTCCAACTGGGTCTCAACGCTGCCGAGAGGCGGAACATGCCCACAAGGAAACACCCGCTTGGTTAGCTTAACAGTTGTTAGTTTGGCTTTGCTCATCAAAAATCAGCGCAGG
>ERZ1292632.3026-Hain-H43-01um-R2-3026-length-13347-cov-7_pt1 | contig 13347 bp, 7 predicted proteins | sample MGYA00564407_ERZ1292632 | MGnify/ENA primary metagenome ERZ1292632 (study PRJEB36523, sample SAMEA6512637) | groundwater metagenome | collected 2019-01-08 | study: AquaDiva: Metagenomics assemblies of 32 groundwater samples
CGCCACTTCGGCCCACGTCTGGGACTTCGCCCAGAGCCGCATCTTGGTGCGCTCGGCTTCGGGGCGGGATAGGGCGTCTTGGAGCGCCGTTACCCACTCGTCCACTGAGGAGTCGTTGGGGAGAACGATACCGTACCTGTTTGTCTCAGGGAGAGCCCCGTTGTCGCGCGTCACGGGGACGCACCCGGCGGCCTGCGCCTCAAGGAAGGTGATGCCGAACGTTTCGCAGAAGTCGTGGGGGCCGGGGTACAGGAGGGCGCTCGCACCCATCAACGCTTGTGCGAGCGCCCTCTGACCGACCCGCCCGCGCCAGTTTATGCCATCCTGCCGACAGAGTGCCATGATCTTTGCCTTGTAGTCGGCGGGGCCGCCCATGAGGTCGAAGTTCGTCCAGTCGTAGTAGATGTCCAGCGTTGCGTCGGGGATGGCCTCGCGGATCTTCGGCCAGTACCCGGCGACCTGCTCCAATCCTCGGTCTGGCGAGGAGGAGTAGATGATGCGGCTGTTGTCTCGCGCCTCGATGGCCTCGTCAAAGCGATCGGGGAGCAGGCCGTTGCCGACCACGAGCAGTTTGTCCGCACTGTACGGATAGAGGTCAGTCCAGTGCTTCTTGTGCCACTCCGACATGACCCAGATATGATCGACCTCGGCCATGCGCTTCTCGGTCACGAGGTCCCGGTAGTCGGTGTCGTGCGCCCAGAGCACCTTGACCTCGGCGTCCATCGGCGTGTCGAACAGCGCCGGGTTGCGCCACGAAACAGTCATCCACTGGCGGGACTGGGGATTGAACTTCGACCAGTGGCGGTAGTAGACACCGTCCCAGATGCCCTCGCTAGGGCCGTAGACCATGACCCGAAGGCCCTTGGCGACGAGCTCCTTGGCGAACAGAACCACGGCGGTCTCAGAGCCCCCGAGTCCCTGCGCGTCGATCTGGTCGGGGTTCCACTCCTCCCAGCCGGGGCCGCAGTAGATCGTGACGGACGGGTGCTCGGCACCCCACCAGTTCTTGTTCGGGTGGTACTGGAAGCCGATCTGGTCGGGAGCGTCGCGGAGGGCGTGGGAGGTGAGGAGCTGGCCGCGAGTGACGAACCGGCCTTCCAGCTCCGTGCGCGTCCACGTCCGAACGACGCCCTCGTCCCGTTCGATGGGAAGCGGAAATGCGCCGTCGGGTAGCGTGTGGAGGATCGGGACGCCGAACTGCTCAAGTGACTTCGTGAGCGCGTCGGGATCGCGGACCCGGCCGAGGAGCGAACCGCAGACCACGGCGTCGTACGGCGCGAGCGCGAGAGCGGCTTTCGGCAGACGCTCGCCCCAGCCGTACCAGAACTGGACCGGGAGGTCGGGGTCGTGTGCGCCCTTCTTCATAAGGACCGGGAGCGACTTGCCCATGTCCTTGACGTAGCGCTTCTTGAGGAGGCCGCGCTTCACTGCGGCGAAGTTGCTCTGCTTGACCTTGCGGCTGTTCACGTCCACGACGACGACCTTGACGCCGCGCTCCGCGAGCGCGAGTGGACCGGCGGAGTTGCCGGCGCCGACCCAGAGCACCCGCTTGGCACTTCCAAGTTGGCCGACGATCCAGTCGAGTCGCGGGTTGGACGCCGCGCTCTTCTCTTGATCGAGGAAGTAGGCGTTCTCGTAGACGTTGTCGTCGTGCAGGCGGAAGAGTCGCTGGTTGGCGATCTCCATCGCTTGCCCCACCTCGACCGTCGTTTCCCGTGCCCCGGCGGGCAGGCAGTCGAGAACAGTGCGAGCTTTCTCGACTTCCGACACCTCGTAGAGATGGGAGGCCAGATGGAGTCCACCCTTGATGGCGGCGACGCGGCCGAGGAGGCGCTGGTAGCCCCCTGCGGCGCGCTGGAGGTCGGGGTCCTTCGGTCGGATGGCGAGGGCCTTGGCGAGCTTCCCCGCCGCGTCGTCGGTCCTGCCGAGCGCGGCGTAGGAGGTGTGGATGATGCAGAACGGGTTGTAGTCATAGTCGAGCGGGTTCATCATCACGGGGCCGCCGGGGCGGGCCTTCGTGATCGCCTGCTCGTGCCACCAGACCGCCCGGTCGAAGTTCCGCATGGCCTGATACGCCTGTGCCATATCGTGATACGGGTCGGCAAGATCGGGGTACATCATCATGGCGCTGTTCGCGCACTCGATGGCCTTCTCGTTCTGGCCGAGGTTCTTGTACGCCTTGCCTGCGTAGACGAGCGCCTGCCACGCTTCGAGGTTGATGCCGGACTTCTTCTCGACGGCGATGAGGAATCGTTGGGCGGCCTTCTCGTAGTCGAGCCCGGCGAAGTACTGCATGCCGAGATACCAGTGGACGCGAGAGTTGTCGGGCTCCTGTTCGAGCCACTTCCAGAGGAGCGCGAAGTTGCGGGTTCCCTTCTCCGACTCTTCCTTGCGGTTCTTGTGCTCGACCCAGCAGGGCGCGTCCTTGGGGTCGCCGTAGGGCCTGCCCCACTCGCCGCCCTTCCTCACCTGACAGATTTCGTGAAGCGGACCGACCCAGAACGGCTCGCAGGCCATTCTGATGACCCGCTCTCGATCGAAGACCGTCGTGAGGTTCCCATACTCGTCGCGGAAGTAGGCGTAGGGGAGCGCGATGCCCGAGAGGTTCGCGGGAATCTCGTCCACGACGGCGTGGAGGTTGCGGTCGGCGCAGAACACGTCGTCGGTGTCGATCCACATGACCCACTCGACATTGGCGGGGATGTGGGAGAAGAGGATGTTCCGAGCTTCGGCAAATCCTCCGGTGAGCGTGAGAACGTCCGGGGCGTCGTAGACGACGGCCCCAGCCTTCTCCGCGATGGCGCGAGTCTTGTCGGTCGTCTTGGCGTCGATGCCGATAACGATGACATCGACGTGGCCCTTGAGCGATTTCAGAAGCTCGGGGAGTTTGGTTTCGGCGTTGTAGGCAAGGATCGCCGCCGCGATGACGCTCACTGCTTGACCGGCTCCGCCGGGGCCTCCTCCTGCGACATCGTGACATCGAGTCCGGTGCCGAAGTAGGCGAGCGGGGACCACGCGGGAAGGCCGCGCTTGGCCCTTTCCTTCATCTCGTAGTCCTGCTGTGGGGTCATGGAGGGGTAGCGGCTCGCCACGTCGGGGAACTGCGCCTTCATGCGGCGCTCGTACTCTTCCTTGACATCGGCGGGGACCGTGATCTCGCGCTCGGCCACGAAGTCGTAGCGGACACGCTGGATCATCATGGGAACGCTGCGTCGGGGGATGAACGTCACGGGAGGCGACGCGGCCTCAAGGTCGGAGCGGTTGAACGGGACCTTGCGCGTGACGGAGGTGCCGTCGGGGTTCTTGCCAACCTCGATGATGGTGCCCGCCTTCGGTCGCGTCGGACCCTCGGCGATCTTGATGTCGGCAAGCTCGATGGAAGGGATGTCGGCCTGAACGTTGCGGGCCGCGAGTTCCTTCTTCAGATCGGCGACCGTTGAGGCGAGTGTCTGGATAAGTTCGCGGTCGGTCGCTGCGTGCGCGGTCTTCGGGGGACGCCCCCGCCTTGGCTTCGCTGCCTCGGGACCGGACCCAACCGTAGCCGTTGGCTCTGACATTGTCTGTTGACTCCCTATTTTCTTGGGCCGGAGGGGGGTTGTCGGCCCCCCTCCGCCCTACTTGCTGGCGGTCAGGGGTCAGTACACCCCTTGCGAGACAACATGTTCGCAACTGACGATCCAGGTGTTGTCGAGGATCGCAGCGGCGTGCGAGAACTTGTAGCCCTGCGACCAGAGCTGGTCGAGCGGGTCGAAGACACCGCTTGACCCTGGCGGGTGGTAGATGAGGTCCGCCGTGAGCGCCGACAGGGCGACCACGCCGTAAGCCTGGTCACCGATGAAGAGCGTGCGGTAGACCGTCGCGCCGACGCCCGCGCCACCGTTGGTCGTGCCGACCGACACGCCCGCGGCGGTCGTTGCCGTCGCGTTCGTGGTGACGTAGAAGTCGTTGCCGAGGTAGCGGCCGAGCTTGCCCTGGAAGATGGGGTTGCCCGATCCGCGCTCACCCGCGTACGAGAAAGCGTTGGTGATCGCCGGGTCGTTGAAGAGGTCGCTTTCCGTGTACGGGTGGATGATGACCTTGAAGCCGCCGTCCGCGAACGGAAGGGCGTTGTTGTTCTTCAGGGTCGCCGTGGCCTCACGGATCTCGGCCGAGTTGAGGAGCATCCCCGAGGCGACCGTGGCGCGCGAGGTCGCGGTGCTCGCGTACTGGATGGACGTGGTCGCGTTGATGACGTTGCGCGTGAGCTGGTCACGCGAGTTGCCCATCGCCTCGCCGAGCGCGGTCGCGCCTTCGGACTTGAGGTCGTCGATGGACTGCGAGGCCGCGATGTCCGTCGAGAGGTAGTGCTGGCCGTACTGGTTCACAGTGGCCGTCACGCTGATAACGGACGGGATCGTCTCGGCGCCGGGCGTGCCCTCGGTGAGAGCCGTGGTCGAGGCCGCGATCGTCTGAAGACGACGCCACTCGATGGACTGCCCGCCGCGCACGGGGATGTAGGCCTTGCTGCCGAACTGGTCGTGGACCAGCTTCGGGACGGCACGGGCGAGCATCTTCCGTACGAAGTACTCTTTGTCTTCGGTTCCGCCGAGGGCGGCTGCGCCCCCGCGGATTGAGAGAGGCATCTGTTGTTCCTTAGCGGAGGGCTCTCATGCGCCGAGCAGACCGCTCCGCCTCTTTGGCGGCGTCGATCTTTGCGAACTCCTCGGGCGACATGGAGAGCCAATCCTTTTTCGCGCCAGAGGAGGCTCCGGCACCTCGGTCCACGACGCCTTCCGTTTCACGCTGCTCGTTGCGAAGTCGGGTGCGCTCGTCCTCGCGGGCCTTCTTCTCTCGCTCGGCGAACGACGCCTCGGCGGTCCTTGCCTTGGTCTTGTGGACCTCGGCGATGGCGCGTCCGAGTGTCAGTCGCCACTGGGCGGGAGTCTTTGCGTTCCGACCGTACTTCTCGTACGCCTCGACGAACGCAGGGTCATCGGCGCTGATGCTCTCCTCCGCCAAGACGGAGATGGCTTCGCTTCTGAACTCCTGCTGCTCGCGTTCGGTTTCGTGCGCCGGGTCGGTACGCTGACTGTCCGCGAGGGCTCGCTCCGCCTTGAACCGGGCCTTCTGGTCGTCGTTCAAGTCCCTTGTCAGCATTTCGTCCAACGCGGCCCGCATTGGCTCGATTTGCGACATGAACTGTTGCGGCGCCCGCTCGGCCTTTGCCTCCGCACGCCTCGCGGCGTCGTAGGCTGGTTTCAGGCGTTTCTCGATCTCTGGGAGCAGCGCGGCGGTGAATGCTTCGATGGTGAGCGGCGTTGTCGTGGCACCCTGTCCCGCCGGTTGCGCGCCCGCGTCGTTCGCGGGAGCGGTAGCGGCTGGGGCCGGTGTCTCGTTTTCGGCCATGTGTCTTTGTTGCCTCCTTTGCTAGAGGAAAGCATATACCCATTGGGTGGGATTTACGGTCGCCATAGGTAGGTGCTGTCGGTGACGAACCTGTCCAGGCCCTTATTCAGCGAGACAAGCCGCGCCCGCGCCGGGTTGACGACAGACGGAAGTTCGTACAGGCTCACGATGGACGGCTTGGGGGCAAAGGCGTTGACGGCCTTCGCGGCGTTGTAGTCCCGTCGGGCGGACTCGAGCTTCTTCCATGTCGTGGGGTCGCCGATGAGGAACGGCTTGGTCGCCAGGTACTTCTGGACGAGTGGAGCGAACCTGATGTACTCCGCAACGGTCGGGTCTGCCTTCAGGCCGGGGGCCTTCGCGGGCCGGGCGTCGTCGATGGCCTGGGCAGCGGCGGGGGTCATCTTGCCGGCCTTCTGAATGTCCTCGATCCACCGGGCCTTGTCGGCCTGACGGGAGTACGCGGAGAGGCCGATCAGAGCCACGCTCGCCACGGCCTCCGGGGTGGTGGCCCTCGGAAGCAAGACGGTCATCGCAGTCTCCACCTTGGCGTCGTTACGCGCGGCGTCAAAGGCATTCTTCAGAAGCCGAACCTGCTCCTGCTCTGGCAGGGAGTTGAATCCCGGCTTTCCCATCGTTTCGTGGAGGGCGTCAAGGGTCTTGGGGTAGGTGGCCTTGCGGAGTTCGTACAGCTCGGCGTCGTTCAGCTTGACCCCACGCCCAACGTCCGACTGGACCGGCTCGGGGATAGTCAGCCCGAAGTCCTTGAGGTAGAGCAGTCGGCGCTCGAACTCGTCGGCGTGCGGCTGCTGGACCCGCGAGGGGACGAACGCGAGAACCCCGGTATTCGTTCTCGGCTCTGCGGGACCGAGCGCCCCGATCTTCGGGCGAAGCGTCTCTCCGAGCACCGGGAGGTTTGAGATCATGTAGTCCTCGAACGACTGCGGGTCACGTGGCGCAACCCCCTGAACCTGGTTGTAAAGTCGCAGCGCCCCGGAGTACGGGATTGGGGCGGTGGCGATCTGTCGAATCCACGTCTTCGCCGACCGGTCGGGGTCGTTGATGGCATCCTGGAGACTCGTGATGCCGTTGAAGAACGACTCGTCAAGCGTCGTGTCGGCCATGCGAAGCAGGATGCGACTCAACAGTTCTGGTGTGAAGCCGTCTGCTCCATGCTTTCGCTGCGTGTCCTGAATGCTCGCCACGAACTTTCCGACCGTGGAGAACGGCGGGTAGTTGAGCAACGACAACTCTCCCCACGGCGTCTTCACGCCGAGTTCCAGATTGTCCTTCGCCCAGATATCCGCCTCGGTCGTCCCGTAGCGGTACGGGTTGTAGCCCGTGATGTTCCCCTGCGCCATCTCCGCATAGATAACGGCCATCGCTGTCGAGCCGAGGATGGCGCGCGAGTACCGAACCGCACGCTCCGCCTCGCCGAACGCTCCGGCTGCCTTGTTCGCCCCAATGAACCCGGCCGGAGTGGACTGGACGGCGTCCTTCAGGATATTCGTAGGCGTGTTGACGAACGGGACGATGAGCCGTCCGATCCCAAGCGGGACCTTATCGCGTCCTTCGATAGCCCACTTTGCCAGGGGCGTTCTCGCGTTGTAGGTGTACTCGATTGCGGCATCACGAGCCAGTCGTACTTCCTTGACCGATGGGTTGACGATGCGGTCGGCGATGAATCCGGCCCGCTTGTCTCCGGTCAGTTTCAGCACGTCGGCGGCCTGCGTGGCGTGGAGTGCCTTGAACGCCTCCTCATACATGCCCTTGTAAAACGAGTCCGCCGCGACCATCGAGCGACCGGGGAGGCCGATGAAATCTGCGGTCCCGGCGACGATCTTCCCGACGCCATTCTCTCTCGTCGGGTAGCGGAGAAGATCGCTGGTGGCCGTGTCGAGTTTGGCGAAGTCCCCGATGGAACGATGAATGAACGTGCCCCATCCACGCGCCATCCCACGACGAACGCCTCGGGTCAACAGCGTGCTGGTAAAGGCGTTGGCCGCAGAGAGCGACGGACCCGTAGGAAGAAGGGTGGACCCGTAGACCTCTGCGACGGTCTTCCCAAGTTTCGCCGTGTTGCCGACGACGTTCCGGACATTCGACAGGCCCGACATGATGCCGTTGATGAAGATGTGCTGCATCCACCACCCGACATCAACAGGCTTCGCGCCGCTCGCAAGAGGCTTCGCCAACTCACCCTCAACCTTGCGAACGAACTCTCCAAGGCGACCCTGATCCTTTGGGTCAATCTGTGCGAGCAGTTTGAGGTAGTCCTTGCGAAGTTCCACATTCCCGAGTTTGGCAAGTGCCTCGGAGGCGGCGGCGTAGTTGCCGTGGGCGCCGTCCACGATGATGTTGAACGCATCGAGCGTCCGACCTGCGCCCGTCGTGACGCCGGAGAGGCTGTCCGACATCTCCAAGTACCGCAGCAGTTCCCGTTCGGCGGCGACGACACCCTGCGGTGTGAGACCGCCCTTGACGGCGTCGGCTGTCGCTAGCGCAGCGGTGCTCACCTGCTCGGCGGAGGCGACACGGATAGCCGTGACCTGTTCGGCGGTGAGCTGCTTCTTGGCGAGGTTCGCCACCAGGTCCACCGGGTCAACGCCCGTCAGTCTCGACGAGAGCAGGATCTCGTTCGCGAGCGCCACCGTCTCCTCGTGCGGCTGAACGACGCGAGGTGGTTGCTGGTCTTGAACGACCTTGATGATCCCCTTCGCGTCATCGGGGAGCGCGAGGCGGTCGAGGTTGATGTTGCCTGCGTACTTCTCGGAGGACGTGACGGTCGGGGCCGCGATCTTCTGCTCTGCCGTGCGAAGGAAACCTGGGGTAGCGCGAACCTCAGACGCCGAAGGAGCGGGCCTCTTGCCACCAAGCCCACCCGTAATCCCCGCAATCACGCCGAATGCGGCTACGTCCAACTGGTCCCTGGCCGCGGCAGTTCGCGGGTCGTCCATCCCATACTTCGATTTGGCGTCTTGGTAGTCGCTCATCGAACGAACCGCACCTCGGTCTCCGAGCGGAGCAACTTCAAGGATGTCCTGCGCGTACCGCACCGCGCCCCCAAGAATCGGCCAATCGCGCAGGGCGGAGGCGGGAGCGCTGGGATATGGGTTGTTATCAACCGGGCCGAGCGATGGCGCACCCTGAGAGTACGCATCGCCCTGCCCCGCGAATCCAAGCGGTGGCGGAATGAGCGGCGGCGGGGTGTTGTCTCCTTCGGTCGGCCTCAGCTCTGCCACGGCTAGTTTCCGTAGCGCGGGGTGCGAACTCCCGTGACTTGTGGCGCAAGGCGCTTCGCAAGCGAGAACACATCATTCGCTTGGACCCCAGCCTCGTCGGTGAGGAAGCCCGAGTACGCGCCAACCTCGGAGGGAAGCGCGTTCGAGAGCGTCTGCGCGCTCGGGATGAGCGACTGCCCGCCGCCAGTGAGCATGTTCACCTGCGGGGGGAGCGGGATGCCCGGCGTGTTGAAGCCCTGTCCGACGATGCCCGACAGGTTCGGCGGGTTGAACACGGCGGGGTTGTAGTCGTTCTTCCCGCCGGAGTAGCCGATGGTCCCGCCTGCGGCGTAGGAGTTCTCTTCCATCATCGGCGGCTTCATGCCGTCTTTCCAGTCCCGAAGATTTCCCATCATCGGCCCGCTCCACGGCTGCTCTTTCCCGAGCGGTGGAACACCCATCTGGGGGTTGTCCTGGATCGGATACATCATCTGACGACCCTGTCCGTCGCCATAGCGAACCGGGGGAGTCTTGTCAGAAAGAGACAGGTTCGTGTCCTCGTTGTCGCCCTGCGTCCCAACGTCACGCTTTCCCAACTTCGGTGGTCCGTTGAGCGTCATGGTGATGCGTGAACTCTTGCCATCCGCGCCCTTGTGGTGGAAATCCACTTTGCCCGCAACGGCCATGAGCCTACGGAGCATGTCGTTCGACATGACGGCCTCGGTGCCCTCTTCGCCAAACTTGTACGACTGGCCCGATACGTCACCGATGCCCGTGACCGGCTCGGGGATGACGCCACCCTGCGCATATCGCCCGGCCGAACGCGGTTCGCCCGTGTCTGGGTCGATATTGAGGTCGGGCCGGGCGAGCGGGTTGGGTCGAGAGATCAGGCTGTAGCCGTCGCTGCGAATCGTTTGGAGCGGATTGTTCCACGAGGTCGGAACCCCGGTCGGCATGTCGAACAGTTTGTTCGGAAACCCGCCGGTGTTGACCGACGTGAGCCCGGGGGCCTGATTCGCAAGGGCGTTCGGAGACTGCTGGGTCAGGGTGCCACGACCAAGGCCGAGCGAGGCATACGGATCTGCGGGCTGAACTCCCCCGGCGGCAATCTGGTTTGTCGCGTTCTGCTGGGCGTAAGCATTCTGGGCCGGAGTTCCCATCGTCAGGGGATTCGGTGCACCGATGTTCGGCAGGTTGATGCTTGCACGGGCCGCGGCCGGCACAGGCTGGGGAGGCTGGGACCCAGCCGTGCCAAGTGCCGCGGGGGAAGGAGAGGGAGTTGTCTGTGGCATCGCGCTCGCGCCGGGGTAGCCGGGAAGGGCGGGCGTCACGCCGCCGAGTTGCTGCGGAGCCTGCTGCCCGCGAAGTGCGTAGAGGTACCGCTGAAGCGTCTCGGGGCGAGAGCCGAGTCCGAGGAGCGTGTTGCCGCGCTGAACATCCAACTGCTCTCGGCTGAGCGCCTGTCCTGCCGTGAACTGCTCGGCCTTCTGCGCGCGGTCGGCGGCGTCGGCCTGCGCCTTCTGGTCGAACTGCGCCTTCTGAAAGTCGAAGTTCTCCTGAAACTTACGGCGGTCCTCTTCGAGGCCGATGTCAAACTGCTGCTGCGCCTGCGCGAGTTGGGCGATGGTGGCCGCCGAAATGCCTGGGACCGCTGCCTGCGGACCCTGCTCTGCCTTCGCGACGCTTATCTTCAGAAGTCGGAGATTGAGCGCCGCGGTCTCGGCCTGATTCGCTCTTGTCTCGCCAACCGACCGAACGTAGTCGGCCCAGGTGTTGTATCCGGCCTTTGACGCGATGGACTGCTGCTCCATGCGTTTCGCCTGCTCGGCGTCGGGGTCGGATTGGTCGACGGGCGGGTCATCCTCGCCGTTGAGAAAGAGCGTTGGGTCGAAGATTTCAGCCATCGCCCATCTCCCGAATCAGTCTGTCCACAAACTCAAGTGTATGACCCTCGCCCACGAGCTTCTGGATGTCGGGCGGGGCGCTGGCGATGCGCTCGTGGCGGGCTTCGGTTCCACGTGAAACACCCGCCATCGGGAACTGGCCGTAGGGGGAGTCCTTCATGCCTTTCAGCATGGTGTTGAGGTCGAGGGCGGCCATCTGCGCGGCCTCGAAGTGGGGGTGCTTCTGGTTAGCCAATCGAAACACCGGGGGCGGCGGCGTCGCGGACGGCCATCGGGGAACCCGGTGGGGCTCCGGCGGACGCTGGGATGCCCGGACTGCCCTGCGTTGCGTTACTTGCGTTTGAGGGCGTGTGCTGGGCGGCGGCCATCGCGGGGTTCACCGGGGCGACCGCGCCGGGCATCTGCTGTTGGCCGGGAACGCCGAAGCCGAGCACCTGGAGGAACGGCAGCGGGTCGATGCCGCTGCGCTGCGCCAAGTCCAGCGCGTAGTCGATGAGTCCGGTTTCGACTGCGGCACTCACCGTGGCAATCCGTAGGAACTCCGGCGTGGCCATGATCTTGTCCCGCAGCACCCGCAGGCGCATCTTTCCGGGCTGCTCGTATCCGGCGAAGTCGCTGATGTAGGTGTCCATGTCGATCGCGCCGACTTGGAGCAGGAGGTTGCCGACCTCGATCTCCGTGGCGCGGTCCACCGGGAGTTTCGGGTTGACGGTGACGAGGTTGAAGTAGTAGCCGTTGATGTCGTCCGGTTTCAGAACGGTGTCAACAAATCCGCCGGCAAGCGGACCCCAGATCGGGACCGGCTCGCCGACGACGTTCTCGACACAGCGGGCGAAGTCGCTCACGAACTCCGAGAGGAGCGACTGAAGCTCCACGACGACCGGACCGAACCGCACCTTCGCCTGGGCGACGAGGGAGTTCTGTCCGTAGCCGGAGTTGATGCCCTTCGCCTTGATGCCCTTGACGACATTCGGGTAGGTGCCCTGCTCGATGTCCTGACCGATGGACTCCTTCTCGGCCATGAGGCCCGCGATGACATCGGCCCGGTACTCGGTCACGGACTTGATGGCACGGATGTCCTCGGCCTTCCGAATCTGGACCACCTTACCGGGCGACATCTTCGTGAAGCCGCTATTGACCGGGGCGAGCATCGTGCTCCACGCGGTGTTGCGGTACATGACCCGGACCTGCGAGGCGGACTGGATTTCCGCATCGAGCGGCGAGCGGACGGGGAAGAGCATGGAGCGGTACATCTCGTGGACGAGGCCGACGCCCGGAGACTCCTTGCCGAGTCCGGCGGAGCGGATCTGGAACGGCGGCTTGCCGTAGCGGTGCGGCCTGATCTTGTCGATTGGAGTGCTTCCAGCGAGGTAGACCCGGTAGTGAGCATCCCAATGCTCGACCCACTCGACCTCGTGCATGTCGGGAAGCGGAGGGTCGCTCCTGCTCATCCCGTCGATGCGGCGGTCCCACGACGGCCATTGGGCGGAGATGTCGCCGACGTTCCGGCGGCAGGCCACGATGACCCACTTGCGACCGTGCGTGCCGGGGTCGGGGAACACGAAGCGCGGGTCGTGGATCTTCCAGAAGAACGGCCACTCGGTGCGCTGGCGAGCCTCGTACTCGTCCATGTCATCCTTGTAGTCGCCGTCGTTCTTGTACTTCTCCATCGTCGGCTTCGGTCCCCAGACCGACGGGTCGAAGATCGGACCCTGAGAGATCATCTGCCCGGACCACCCGGCACTGATGACGAGCGCCCGAATCGGATCGGCCCGCTGAACATCTCTGAATCGTGTCAGGGCGGCGACGTAGCACTGCTCAAGCGTTTCCGAGCGCTTCCCGGCCTTGAGGGTCTGATTTGCCTCGGGTACCTTGATCTGCGGCGAGTCTCCGGCAACGTGGTCGGCAAGCGTCGTGATGATGCTGTTCCCGGTGGCTGGGTAATAGACATCGTTCTTGTACTCTTCGGGGGCGTTGACGGGGCGGTTGAGCTGGAAGTATTGGTTGTCCAACTCCTGCTCGGCGTGGAGCGGACCCCAGAACCGCTCGGCGTCGGACTTCCGCAGCATGATCTCTTCGATGGTCGGGGGCGGTGGAACCTTCGGCTTGCGTGCCATTTTAGATGTTCACGGCGCCCTTCTGCTGGGTGTAGTAGGAGAAGGTCTGACCTGGGCCGCCAAGAGGATTCTTGAGGTACGGCATTCCCGCATTGTAGGCCAACACGTACGAGTCCCCCCTGTCGGGACTTCTGCGACTGCGCTCCTCGTCGGAAAGGGACCCCTCGGAGGAGCCTTTCGGCAGGCCGAACTTGTCGATCTTCAAGAGGGAGCCGCGAACGTACTCGTAGGTGGGGCGGTTCAGGTCGGCGATCAGCTCATCCACGGACTCCACGTCGTCGGTGGCAAGGCCGATCTCGTCCCGCTCGAACGCCCCCCGAACGGCCCACCACATCTCTGCGGCGACGTTCGCGTACCGCTCCGGGTCGCTGGACTTGCCGCCGTTGTGGACCCCGACGATGGGGAAGGTCGCGCCCTTGATCTCCACGAGCCGGTCGTACACGCCGCCGCCGACGCCCGTGATGTCTACGGCGACGTGGGCCGGGGCGTCCTGCTCGATGTCGAGGAGGGCACGAGAGACCGTTTTCATCGTGTCCTCCTTGGCCGTAGCCTTGGAGTACATGAGCTGCGCGCCGGCAAGCATCGTCCGGACGGAGCGGTCGGTGCCGAACCGGGCCACGTCGATGCCGAGTGTCCTGACCCCCTGCTGGACCGAGCGGTTCCGGGCGCGCATGAGCCACGAGATGGGGATGAGCGTGTCCTTCGACTCCTCGGGCCACTCCG
>ERZ1292632.3027-Hain-H43-01um-R2-3027-length-13346-cov-23_pt1 | contig 13346 bp, 17 predicted proteins | sample MGYA00564407_ERZ1292632 | MGnify/ENA primary metagenome ERZ1292632 (study PRJEB36523, sample SAMEA6512637) | groundwater metagenome | collected 2019-01-08 | study: AquaDiva: Metagenomics assemblies of 32 groundwater samples
GTAGCAACAATATTCTGAATCGCAAGATCTGAAGGATTTTTAGCCATGGAAGATGGAGTTTATAAAGGGAAGTGCTTTATAAAGCTTTTGAGCACAGTTAAAGACTATGTGCGCCCGTATTCTTGGTGCGCTGTTTCGAAAGCTCCTTCTTAATATCTTCCAAAGAAGCAATATCTTTGGTGCCACGTTCGGGTCGATAATGTGAAATGCGTGGAAATCGAAGCGCAAAACCAGAGGAATAGGTTGGGCTTGGCTGAATATTTTGATAGGTAACTGACACAACAACTTTTGGTTTAACATGCACCGTATTTCCCGTACGTTTTACAACTATCTTCTGAAGAATTTCATCAAGTTCAGAATAAGTGGTGCCCTCAACCCCTTTTTTTTCCTTAAGTCCCGACGATACGTTTCCCACCTCCAAAAAATCGCCATTCGAACGACAAGCAAGCGTAAAACTCGTCAGACCCCCCGCTCGCTTGCCCGTACCATATTCGGCGCCAACGATAACTAAATCTAAATCCTGTTTTGCAGGTTTTAATTTTGCCATATACCCTACGTATCTACCAGGATGGTACGGCGCATCAATACGTTTAATCATTACACCCTCTTCGCCAATTTTAAGCGCATCACGATAAAACCGTTCTGCAACCTCCAATGTACCCGTGATAATCTGCTTCGCAAGGCGAATAGCCCATGGTTTTTGCTTGATAATCTTCTCGATAAGCGCGCGACGTGAAGAAAACGGTTGAGAAACTAATGCCTCGCCATTATAATACAAAATATCAAAAACATTCAATTCGACTGGAAGCGTGCGAGCAAGATCATCAATGTCATACTTGCGCTTGATGCGTTGACTAATGGATTCAAAAGGCAAATATTTCTCATGTTTCGCATCAAAGCCGACGGCTTCGCAATCAAGAATAAAACTCTCTCCGCGTACATGCCCGCGTACAGCATCTAACACATCGGGAAATTGTTTCGTGACATCTTCAAGACGCCTGGTGAAAAGTTTAAACTCTTTTCCATCAAAATTGACAAGCATACGAAAGCCATCATACTTGTGTTCAAACACACACGGACGTCCGCATATTCTAAATCCATCCTCAAGGTCATCCGCCTTAACCGCAAGCATAACTTGCACAGGCCGGCCAGGAATCAAACGTGCATGCTCAAATGAACGTGGCCCTTTGATAGCCATAGAAAGAATCTCGGCAAAATCATTGACCAACCCATACGTGCGCTCAACTTTTTCAAGCAGGCCTTCAGAATCAGGCAAAAATGCCAAGACGACCGCCTCCACCAAGATTGCATCAGCCACGCCAACGCGAAGATCACTTAAAATAGTACGAACCAAATAGCGTGCTTCTTCAGGTCGCGCCGAAATAAGCAGCTCTGATATAATGGACATTTTCTTATCGACTGTGCCCTTACCTTCGATGGCTGCCAAGGCAGAAAGCGAAGCAAACACATGTTCAGCAGTTAAATCGCGATGATACAAAGCCGATTGTTTTTTATGTCCCAGAAGATGTGCAGCCACATCACCCAAATCACCCATACGAGAAAATTCTTTAGTTACTTTAACCGCATCTGTTGCACTCGCCCTTGCAATCGCCTTTATGGCAAGTTGTGTAGATATGCCTATCTCGCGCACATCGTAATCAGGAAATACGCGGCCCCGAAGAAGATATACTAACTCTTCTTGACCCTTAAGCTGTGGTAAAAAGGAAGCAAGGATACTAATTTTCTCGAGTTTCTTAGTTGTGCCTGCAAGAGTTTCATAGAGCACAACAAAATCACCATACTTCATGGCTTGCAAAAAGAAATGCAATATTTAACTCTTGTTACAGCCAACCGCGTCGTCTGACCCCGTCGCGAACAATGCTAAAAGAAAGTGCACTCTCCGCTAAACTTCGATGTTTTCGTAAGTAGGCCGTTCGTTTACCGTTCTCGTTAACAAGCTCAATCAAACACTTGCTCCAGTAACGCAAAATATCTCCAGCTACCATGCGTGTATCATTATCCCACGTATACTGTTGATTTGTTACAAGAACAGGAAGACCCTGCTTGCGGGCAATTTCAGCAAGAACACGCATCTGTCGCGCGAGTTCGGCATTGAGTCGTTGAACTTCAGAAAGGCCCTCTTCTCGTGCACGCGCAAATTCAAGCCGATAAAGCATGGTCATTCCATCGACAACTATCAGACTAAAATGATCCTTAGATACGTAGCGAAGCAATTGTTTAAACGATTCCCGTTGTTCATCAAAAGTGGTCGGTTTCAAAAGAAGGATGTTAGCGAGGGATGCAGACGCATCGTCGCCCGCAAGTTGTTTAACACGATCCGTAGAAAATCCCCCTTCAGTATCAATAAAAAGAACTTTATGTCCTTTCTTGGCCTGTGAAACCGCGGCAAGCAGGCAAAAATTTGTCTTGCCTGACCCAGGGCCCCCATACAGCGTAGTGATAACTTCAGACTCATATCCCCCATGGAGCCAAAGGTTAAGATCGTAGCTCCCTGCAGAGAGTTTAGTCATGAAAGAAATGAAAATAAAAAGTATATAAAAATAATGGCAGGCGATTAGCGTTTGCCCTTAGAAGGCTTCGAAGCATGATCACGGCACATCATACAGCTCTTGCACATCCATGCATGAAGCAAAAGGACGAGCGCTGCAATAACAATGATCCATTGAGACCACTGAACGCTCCAAAACGCAAATAAGATGATAACAATCGCAAGGATCGTTTCAGTCCATTGACAGTTACAATTCATAGAACACCTCCCAGAACAAACACGAAAAGGCAGTTAATAAAGCTATTTCTTCTTCAGAACACTAAGGAGCGAATCAAGGTCTTTTTGGATAGCAGAAGCGGCATCGCTCACGGCCTTTTTGACAGTTCCCGAAGAAGTTTGAATCTTCATAACAATCGGTTTAGAAGGATGCTCTCTGCGCCATGCCGCAAATTTAACGCCATGTTCATTAAGATAAATACGAAAGAGCTCGGCAAGAGTAATGTTGTCTATCTTAAATTCCATATCATCCTTTGAGGAAGAGATAACATCAATATGCATAGGAAGAAGGGCAAAAAACGCTTTATAAAACTTTCCTTACTCAAAACAGTTCAATATCGTCGCCCGCGAGCGCATCCTTGGAAGATTGCTCTCCAGGCATCTGTCGAGCCCGCTCGCGACGCTCTTTCATACGTTGCAAATCTGCAAGCGATAAATCTGCACGTTTAAAATCAGGTTTGGGCACATAAGCAGGGCCTAAAGAAGAAGGTTTGGAAGAAGCCATAGAATGAACCGGCATTTCAAAGGTCTTCCCGTCTTTGCGAAGATTAATGCCAAAATAAGTTTGAAGCTTATTAACGAGCACAAAATCATCGCTAGGTAACTCCCCGTTTTCAACCATTTTAATTACGTTTTCGGGTACATTAAGGGCGTTTGCCAATTGAAGACGAGTTAACGCTCGAGCCCTGCGAGCCTTACCAATTTCCCAGTGAAAGTTATCTTTTAGTTCCCGAACGACATTGTTTTTGGTGTATTCTGACTGATAACTATGCCACTTAGGAGGTGCACGCGCGGGCATGAGCGGAGACGTGGTACGACCCGAACGACGTCTAGACTCCACAGAAGGAAGTGACTCAACAAGATCCTTCTTCTCGTGCACGCGCAGAACAAAAAGCTCTTCATAACGAGCTTGAGATTCAGGAATCGTAATAACCTGCCCCTCCTTGATAACATCCACGAGTCGATCAACCATGCAACAAGAGCGCAGTTTTTATTTAAATGGATTGTGGCTGTCCATCATAACCGTCTAAGAAAAATAACGTACAAGTTCGTTAATATTAGTCGGACGCAAAATCTCCCTTTCCTCCAAAACGACAGAAGGCACAGAGGTAACATTATACCGTTGTAGAAGAGAACTAGCGGTTGAATCGCCAATAGAAACGTCAAAAGAATAAACCATAAACATGGCGCTGTCCCTTTCCTTGAATGCACCAAGAATCCCACCCATAAACTGGCTCGCGTCAATGTAATCCGGATCATTTGAATAAAAGAAAAGAATAGGCTCAAATCGAGAATCGCATCGCGTATTAAGTTCTTTTATTATAAGAAAATGTTGAAACTGCAAGCGAGTGTAAAGTTTCTTTTCAGCAAGAACACGTGAATCACGTAAACCGAAACGACGTTCAAGTAATCCGATGTAACTACCGACCTGATCAAGTTCTACGAGAGAAGAGCGAAGCGCAGCATCATCACAACTAATGTTCTCTGCATTGCGAGAAAATTCATCCAAGGCATTCTGAATAAATCTGTTTTGATTAGCCGTATTTTGATAGTTCAAGTAAGAAACGGTATCTGCAAGAGTAAAAATCAAAAAGAAAACCGTAGTTGCGATAAGAAAAGAAACAACAAGTCTGCCCAAATAAAAACTCCGTTTAATCGGCATGTTTCACCGTCCTCCACACGACCTTGCGATTGGTAAGGGTATAAAAGAATGAAACAATCCACCAAAAAGCAAATAATATTCCATAGAAGAATATAAACAAGAAGAATCCTGAAAACAAACCTTCTTGTTTAGGAACGTGTCGTTTCGAAAAGTAGAGATAAGCTCCGATAAAGATAGTAAAAAGCAGGCTAAATAGAAATATTTTGTAACTGAAAAGCATATACGCAAAATAACGCACAATGTACAAATTCAAATCGAGAGTATTTATGAAATCAAAATTTATTGATTGCAGATAATTTAATTCATGGCGTAAATTATCAAAGGTTTTTATGAAGAAATAAGAAGTGAGGAAAACAGTAGAAAGTATGGTAAAAAAGGCCAAAGGCAAAGAGAAAATGCCAATAAGCCCCTTACGCAGCCCGAAAAGACGACGGTACGCCCATACATTTTTGAGAAGGCCCGTATACCATCTCCTGCGTTGACCGAGAAGTTCCCTAAATGAACGAGGCGCAACCGTATAAATAATCGCATGAGGTTCATTCTCAATGACATAGTCGTGGTCTTGTATGCGTAAAGCAATCTCGGTATCTTCAGTTATATTGTGCTCGTCAAAACCTCCGTAAGTGACAAAAAAAGAACGGCGATACGCCGAGAAAGCGCCAGGAGTTACATGCATGACATTGATAGAAGAAAAAGCCTTACGTAAATAAACGCCCAAAGAATATTCGACCTGTTGTACTTTCTGCCAGAACGTCCGAGCCTTATGCACGACCATAGAAGGGGTGACTGCCATAACATCGGGTGAATGAAAGAGGGCAACCATTTTTCTAAGACATTGCGGATCCACAAACGTATCCGCATCCATCGTCACAATAATCTCGCTCTTAGAACGATGTATAGCAAAATTAAGAGCAGATCCTTTGCCACCGTTAGGCTTAGTAAAAACATGAACTCCGTTCTGCTGATAATCTTTTGCAAGAGCATAAGTGCGATCCTTGCTCCCATCATCAATGACCATAATCTCAAGCTGGGCGCGAGGATAGTTGAGCGCGAGCGCAGAATCAATCGTCCGTGCGATGGTGACTTCTTCATTATAGGCAGGTATGATAATGGTCACCGAAGGCAGAAGGGTGCTGCGGGGTTGAGGTTTAGAATAATAAGCGCGTAAGCTCAATAAATAGAAACACGCCGTAAACAACCCAATATAAGAGATAACATACACAAAAATAGTATAGGAATCTACCATCACTACACGCGCGGGAGCGCTTCCTCGTTAAGGTTAAAGTAATCGTAAAAGGAGTCATTGAGCGAAAGATCCCACGTATGACCTGAACGCTTCTTAATAACAAGCCCTAACCCGACAAAGTTTTTGATATGGTCATAGGCTTTATTCCCCCGTATCTTAACAAGCACCGATTGTTTCATAGGTTGTTTATAGGCGATAATTGCAAGCGTTTCCTGCTCCGCCTTCGAGAATTCAGTGCTACCTGTAGCAAGCTTGTTTACAATCCCTATATAGTCCTGATTAACATCCATCTTCCAAAGGTCGCTTTTGTTAACAATTTCTAACGCCGAATCTTTATAACGATCTGACAGGTCATCGAGCAATTTGCGCAGAAGAATGGGATTGATATCAGTCAAAGAGACAAGTTCTCGCAAGGATAAGAACCTTCCCGCAATAAACAAGGTAGCCTCAAGTCGCTTCAATAGCTCCCGCTCTTTTTCTTGGTCAAATTGAGAGAGAGTTTCGGGAGGGCCATCCATAGAAGGAGGTACACGACGAACTTTTTAAAGGTTGTTTAGAAAAAAAGAATGAGTGTCGCTTCAATAATGGCAGCAAGAAGCAAAAGAGGCAAAATAACGTACACGAACGCCTGAAGCGAGTCTGAAAGGCGTCGAAGAAGAATACGTTGAGGAGAATAAGAAAAGAACGAAGCCCCAAACTTAATACCGAGCCCTATCGCAATAAATATGGCGGGTAATTCAAATATCCCGTGAGGAAGAAGACGCCAAAGACCAACGAAGCCCGTAAAAGGAACAACGCGGGCGGCAACATACCCGAGAACCGCCCCATTTAAAAGAGCATTAAAAAGGGGCACAATTCCAAAAAAGAACCCGAGGAAGAGAGCATAGAGTGCGCTAAAACTATTATTCTTGAAAATAAAAAGAAAGAGTTGGAACCAATTGAGCCCCTCGGTTTGTTGCGCGAGTTCACGAAGAATGTCATCAAAAGAAGACAAAAGAGAAGGAAACAAGAACCCAAAGAGGGCGCTAAAGAAGAAGATAGCTACGGAAGCAAAAACATAAATTCTGGAATCAACGATATACTGTAGAGATTGACGAACATTACGTTCAAAAGAAAAACGAACGCGTTTCATCGGAACATACGACCTAACAAAGAAACCTTGCGAGCATATTTAATTCTAAGATACCACCCGTAGGCGAGTCCTACAACCAGCCCTCCGAGATGAGCCGTATTTCCTATGGGAAGCCCAGCAGCGGCCGAAAAGAACCAAAGACCAACAATCAAAAGAAACATGGCCCCCCACATAGGCATAGGGAGCACAAAAAAGACAAGTACCCGAAGACGTGGAAGAAGCATAGCAAGCAAACCCGCAATTCCAAAAAGTGCTCCACTTGCACCCACCGCAGAACTATCAATAGTGCCGAAGAGAAGTGAGCCCCACGAAACCACATTCCCCAAGTACGCAAAACCGACAAAAAAGAGACTGGCTATAAGTCCAGAAACAACATAAAGCCAAAAATAACGGCGCTTGCCAATAAGACGCTCAACGAACGAGCCTATGAAAAAAAGCGAGATCATATTAACGATAAGATGGGAAAGTGAAATGTGTGCAAACATGCTTGAGAAGAGTGTCCAAAAACTGCCTTGTTCGATAACGAGTCGAGGATTAAGTGCGAAAAAGGAAACGAGGGTATCAATAAAAGAAGGGCTAGAAAAAAAAGAAGATAGAAGAGAAGCCATCAAAAAAAGCAAATAAACCACCACATTAATCGCAACAAAAACCGTCGTCAAACTATAACGAGCATAAGGCTGAGAACGAATACGACGAGAAAAAACCATTAACTGCCACGGCGCTTGGATGCGCGCTTTGAAGATGCCTTCTTTGGCCTCTTAGCAGACGGTTTGACCGTCGCGATACGAGCCTTACGACGCAGAGCGCGTTCAGTTTTTTTCTTTTGAGCTTCCGCCTTAAATCGCCGTTGGCGAACCGAATCTTCTTTCTTATAGAGTAATCCAAGCTCCTGTTCAACCACTGCGAGTTGTTCCTTGCGTTTTTCGATGGCAGACTCAAATCGCTTAACAAATTCAGAGTTATCGCGCAATACGAAAACCTCTCCGCACTCAGGGCAGGTAAAATTGTTGAGCAGCGCATTTTCTTCATTCATCTCCAAATCGCAATTAGAACAATGATAAAATCGTTCATTCTTTCGAGTGCCAAGTTGAGATTGAAGAGAAGAAATGTCATTCTCAATAATAGTACGCAAATTCGCAAGAGACTTTGTAGTATCTAAAGTCCAGTAATATGTATACCATCCGCCATTCTTGCGATCCTTCTTACGTGTAAAACTCACAAGACCCTCATCCGCGAGTTTGTAAAGCATATTACGCGTTTGATTAATATTAAGTTTCATTTTTTTCGCAATAATAAACTCATTTACATTTTTCTTGCCATAGAGCAAATCAACAAGCCCAATAGCCGACGGACCCGCAATAGAACCTATAATCTCTTTTAGAAGTCGTACCTGCATGTCGCAACCTAAAGAAAGCACAATAAAAACCTTTCTAAAGAGGTGTTGTCATTATAAAGTGTATATAAACCTATAAAAACAAACCTTCGGTTTTAAGGGGATGTTCTGGGAAAGAAAAGAAAAAGATAAGGGGCTGCCCGATCTGCCGCGCCCTCCGGTGAGACCCTCCCTGTCCTTGAGAGACATGCCGCAGATGAAAGATATTTCAGAAGACGATGACGAAATTCATGAACTCCCTTCGTTTCCCGATTCACCCATGCGAAAAGGATTCAGCCAAAGTGCGATAAAAGACGCAGTCGCAAATGAAGAAATCAAAGATGAAACTCCCCTGTACAAGTCAGCGCCACAAAGCAATTACAAGTTCATAGAAATGAACGAGTGGCACGCCCCTGAAAAAACAGAACGAGTGGCGATGCCCACACGAAAGGACAGTAAACCCATTTTCGTAAGAATTGATAAATTCCAGCTTGCAAGAAACTCGCTTGAAACAGTCAAAATCAAATTAAGCGAAATCGAAGAGCTTCTTAAAACAATTCGCGACGTAAAGGCAAAAGAAGATGCAGAACTATCCTCGTGGGAATCAGAAATGGAAAACGTAAAATCGCGCGTACAAACCGTGCTTAACGATATTTTTGAACGCGCCGAGAACTGATGGAATACGTAAAGCTAACTGCCTCTGAACAAGCCTACTCAAAAAAAGAACTCTTGATGTCTCAGATGGAAACGCTGAATATTATGAAGAGATATCAGAAATACAAAGAGTTGCGAAAACAAGAGTTAGCACTTAAATCCATTCTAAAGAGAAAAATAGGGGAAGTACGTGAAGAGTTATCAGTCATAGACCGATCATTGCCTCGCATGAAGGAAAAAACAGAAGACGATAACCAAATAACAAAGGTACCCGTAAAGAAGAGACACGACCTTGAATTTGAAATTGAAGAAATAAAACGCAAGATAGAACGCCTCCAGCAAGACTAGAACAAAACGTTTAAAGCCCCCTATTCTAGATAAACCTATGATAACTCGAAAGGAACTCATTAAGAAGTACTGTGAATTCTTTCGGAAGAAAGACCATGTAATAATCCCTTCTGCGTCACTTGTCCCCGCAAACGACCCCAGCGTGCTCTTTACAACAGCAGGCATGCACCCTCTAGTGCCCTATTTACTCGGTCAAAAACATCCCCTCGGAAAACGACTTGTAAACGTACAAAAATGTATTCGCACCGGAGATATTGAAGAGGTAGGTGATACAACGCACCATACCTTTTTCGAGATGTTGGGCAATTGGTCCTTAGGCGACTACTGGAAGAAAGAGTCTATAGGATATAGCTACGAATTTTTAACAAAGACATTGAAACTACCTAAAGAAAGATTAGCAATCAGTTGTTTTGCAGGAGATGATGACGCTCCAAAAGACACAGAATCAGAAAAAGCCTGGGTTTCATTAGGAATATCGAAAGACCGTATTGCATTTCTTCCCAAAAAAAATAACTGGTGGGGTCCTGCAGGACAGACGGGCCCCTGCGGACCAGACACCGAAATATTCTACTGGTGTTCATCAGCCAAGCCCCCGAAAAAGTTCAATCCTGATGATTCTCAATGGATAGAAATTTGGAACAATGTGTTCATGGAATATGAAAAAACAAAAGAAGGAAAGTACGTAGAAGCAAAGCAGTACAATGTGGATACGGGTATGGGTGTCGAGCGCACACTCGCTGCCCTCAATAATCTAGAAGATAATTATGAAACTGACTCGTTCGCGCCACTCATAGAAGTAATAGAAGAAATGTCTGAAAAAGACTATCAAGACAACGAAAAAGAGATGCGAATCGTAGCAGATCACGTGCGCGCAGCCGCCATGATGATTGCAGACGGCGTTGTACCAAGCAATGTCGAACAAGGATACGTACTCAGAAGACTACTTCGTAGAGCAATCGTATATAGCCGAAAGTTGGGCATAAGTCTAGCAAAGCCCCTTACAAAAACAATGGCTGAAACAGTCATGGATAGCTATGAAGATTACACCGAGCTCAAGGAAAAAAGAAAGTTCATCCATGAAACGTTATCTGCTGAAGAAAATAAATTCGAGAAGACGCTTTCGATAGGAATGAAAGAATTTGAAAGAATCGCAAATAAAGATATTTCAGGAGAAGACGCGTTTTTGTTATTTCAAAGTTACGGGTTCCCGCTCGAAATGACAGTCGAACTCGCCCGCGAGAAGAAAATCAAGGTAGATGTAATTGCCTTCGAAAAAGCCTACAAAAAACACCAAGAACTATCAAAAGCAACCTCGTCCGGAACATTCAAATCAGGTCTCGCAGACCACTCCGAGCATACAACTCGTCTGCACACCGCAACACACCTCCTCAACGAAGCCCTTAGACAAGTCTTAGGCTCCGATGTAAAACAACGCGGTTCAAACATCACACCTGAACGACTGAGATTTGATTTCAATTTCCCAAGAAAATTAACCGAAGAAGAACTCAATAAGATAAGTACGTTAGTTAATGAAAAGATAAAATCAAGTCTAGAAGTTAGAAGAGAAGAAATGTCATTCAAGGAAGCAACAGCGGAAGGAGCTCAAGCAGAGTTCGGCCACAAGTATCCTGAAAAAATATCAGTGTACACTATCAAAGACGAAAAAAACAAACGCGGATGGTTTAGCAAAGAAATCTGCACCGGCCCGCATGTCAAAAACACGAAAGATATAGGAACGTTTAAAATTATTAAAGAAGAGTCCGCCGCCGCAGGTGTTCGAAGGATAAAAGCGACTGTTACAAACTAAATAGGAACAAGCGTTTCTCCCGGATGCGGTGATTCTAAACGAGGTGCAGGTAAGGAAGACCCTCGCTCAACATCAGAGCACCCTTCCAAACGCACCATCTTTTCACCTAAATCACGGGCCCACGGCTCGTGATTTCTATCGGTGAACGCAACAACAGGAAAGGGTTTTACAAAATACGCACGTTCGGTAGCAGGGTCATTTTCATCATCACGCCGTTTAATATTGAGGCCTCCGTGCGTTAGGTAACGATCAACTCCGTAACGATCGGGATCGAGAGCGAGTTTACGCAACGCGTCTTCTGGAGAAGAAAAGAGCAAATTTATCAAACGAGAAGAAACTCGCATCGAAGGCGAAACGTCATTACCGTCCTTATGGCGGCGCGCATAACCCTCACAATGACTAACAAGAAAAACGTCGTCAGTATCTTTTCGTACTTCACCCAACGATTCAATAATGCTTGATGGAAGCACGACAGAAAAAGCAGTTTGCTGAGATAAATCGGCATAAAGCATATGTTCAGTTCCCTCATATGCCACAATACCAGCAACCCCGTGTCGATACACATAATGCAAGACGGACCAATCGGGATGATTCCCCTGAAGCCCAAGATAATTTTCACGTTGTTTATCCTTAAGAACAAGGGTATGGGTAGAGTTACAGGCCTTAGATTCTCGGACTGTTTTACGCACGGGATCAAAAATATCGGCAAAAAAAGGTTCACCCTCATTGAAATAAGGGACTTGTAAAGCCCTATTACCGCAGATTTCCCCTCCGTATAGTGCAGCAGTAACCGTGTCATAAAAGGTCCCCAAGATAGATGTTTTAATAGGGGCCCCAAACAATCTAAACTGGCGAGTACACTCAGGAGGCGGCCTAAGCAAAGAAAAATGAACCGGTTCACGAACCGGAAATGTATGTTCACGCAAAGCTTGCGCCACAACCCTCTTTAACGCCCGCATAAAAATCCCTAAGGCCCCGACTTAAAAAACCTTCTCGTGCTCAAATACATTCGTCAAAAGAACAACAACCACATGAGAATAGCAACAGCCAAAATAAACGAATAGAGCGCGAACCACCGCAAGTTCTTCTTATCGCGCAACAAACTCGTATACAGGACATGCACCACTAAAAGAGCAGTCGCAAATGAAATAAGCGTAGGCACTATAAACGAAGCAGGAAGCGTGGCCCTATTAAGTGCGAGCATACCTGCACCAAGAAGTGCGGGAATTGCCATAAGAAAAGAAAAACGAACTGCAGTTTTTTCAGGCAACCCCAGAAGAAGCGCGGCAGCAATAGTCGCACCAGAACGAGAAATACTCGGAAGAATTGAAATCGCTTGAACACCCCCAAGAATAAGAGCATCAGAAAAACGAATAGACGTGCGATGATGCTTAAAGTCAAGCGAAGCAATAACCAAAAAGACGGCCGTAATGGCGAACCCGAGAACAAGACTTCCCTTATCACTAAACGTTTGCTCAAAAAAATCGTAGAAGAAGTACCCTGCAAAGACGGCGGGCAGCGTAGCAACAATAATCAACCACCCCATCCTGCCAGAATCACTTTTCCAATTACCCTTCAAAAAGTCTTCTAAGATATCCATAATATCCTTTCCGAAATAAACAAACATGGCCATAAGCGTGCCCAAGTGCAAAGCCACTTCAAGTTCAAGACTCGCGTCATAATTGATTAGCCATTCAACAAGAACGAGATGCCCCGAACTAGAAATAGGAAGCCACTCGGTAACTCCCTGCACCACAGCCAAAATAAGAAGCGATAGCCATTCCTGCATCAAGACCTAAGAAAAAAAGGCATTATAAAGATAATGATAAGAAAAAAACCGTGAAGGCTCTTTTTATTCGACCTTATTCCAGATAATGTCTACAAGAGTTCGTGCCAAATTCTTACGCAACCTATAGGTATTCGCCCACCGCGCATACGCCTGCCACCCTTGGTAGCTTTCCATTAAAGGACGAAAATCCATCTTGCCATCTTTAAACATCCTTATTTTTCGTATCATCTTCTTTATATTCCTTCTTCGTAGTAATCTGAAATGCGCGAAGTTTCTAAAACCTACAAAGTCAACACCCCTCGAGAGGGGAATAACACGAGATTTATCAGCATGAAGGTCAATCTGAAGTTTCTCTTTTAAGAAAGACTCGATTTCTTTTTTCCATTGCTCAAGTTGCCCTTTAGACCTATGAATGATAACAAAGTCATCAACATAACGCACATAATATTTGACTTTAAGTGTGTGTTTTACAAACTGATCAAGTTCATTGAGATAGATGTTGGCAAAAAATTGGGAAGTATAGTTTCCGAGAGGCATACCTTTTTGGCGT
>ERZ1292632.3028-Hain-H43-01um-R2-3028-length-13346-cov-8_pt1 | contig 13346 bp, 13 predicted proteins | sample MGYA00564407_ERZ1292632 | MGnify/ENA primary metagenome ERZ1292632 (study PRJEB36523, sample SAMEA6512637) | groundwater metagenome | collected 2019-01-08 | study: AquaDiva: Metagenomics assemblies of 32 groundwater samples
GCAAATCTCGGCAACGCTCATCGCGTTGTTGCGAACAAAGACAATACTACGATTGTCGCTGGCAAAGGCGATAAGAAAACGATTGACGACAGAATTCATCAACTTAAAAACCAGATTAAGCAGACCGATTCGGAGTTTGATAAAGAAAAATTACAGGAACGGCTTGGCAAGCTTAGCGGCGGAGTAGCGGTCATTAAAGTCGGTGCGCCCACTGAATCCGCCCAGAAAGAATTAAAACAGCGCGTTGAAGACGCAGTGGCAGCCACCCGGGCGGCAATGGAAGAAGGCATTGTGCCGGGCGGCGGCATTGCTTTGTTTAATGTGGTTTCCGAAGCGGAACACATAAAAACTCACGGTTCAGTTTCGGAAGCGGTGCGTTCAATTTTAAAAAGAGCGTTGGAATCGCCTCTGTCGGCGATTATTCTAAACAGCGGCGAATCGCCGAGCGTTGTCATTAAAGATTTACTTGCCAAAAAAGAAGAGCATAAAAACATCTGGTTCGGTTTTAACGCGGTCAACAATAAAATAGAAAATCTCAAAGAATCCGGCATCATTGACCCGCTTAAGGTTGTAAAAACCGCTTTTATCAATGCGATTTCGGTGGCGGCGAATTATCTGACCATCGGCGCGGCAATTACTGATTTGCCGGAAAAAAAGGAGAAAGGAATGCCCGGCGGACACGGAATGGGAATGGAGGATTACTAATTAATGTGTACGGCGTCGTTGGAGTAATTCCGCGGCGCTTTTATCCCACACATAGCTTGTTGCTATGTGTGGGATTTATTTATATCTAAAATTTGTTATAATTTTTACTGAAAGGTCGGAATAATAACCAACAATATGAATTATTTTAACTTAACAAACGTCGTTATTACTATAATCGCTGTTATCGTCCTCTGGCTGATTTTGACTTTCAACGGCTTGGTGCGTAGACGGTATCGTGTAAGAGAGGCGTGGTCGGATATTGATGTCCAGTTAAAACGCCGGTATGATTTGATTCCGAATTTGGTGGAAAGCGTTAAGGGTTATATGGCGCACGAAAGAGGCGTTTTTGAGAAAGTCACCGAAGCGCGGACAAGGGCTTTAGGCGCTCAAAATAAAACAGAAAAAGCCGATGCTGAAAATATTCTGAGCGGCACCCTAAAAACTCTTTTTGCGGTTTCGGAAAATTATCCGGAACTGAAAGCTAACGCCAACTTTCTGGATTTGCAGAGGGAACTGGCGGACACGGAAAACAAAATTCAGGCGGCGCGGCGATTTTATAACGGTAACGTAATGGACTACAACACCAAAACAGAAACATTTCCGACGAATTTAATCGCCGGAACGCTCGGATTTAAGAAGGAAGAATTTTTCGGATTAGATAGCGAAGCGGAAAAAGAATCAGTCAAAGTTAAATTTTAAATTAGAATGTATCGCTATGGTTAACCGTAGCAATTAGATATTGTATCCGCGAATCATTGTGAAAAATTTTCACCGATTTTTCTAAGTAAAAATTTTTCATTGATTTATCTAATTACGCGCTATGTTTAACAATAGCAAGGATAACTGTTTTACGTTGAGCTTTAATGTTAATTATGGTTAATGTAAGTAAAAAATATTTAGAAAGAAATCTTAAGAATAAAATTTGGGCAGGATTTTTAAAAGAAATAGCCGAAGTAAAATCAGAAAGTGGAATAGAACAATTATTTGAAAAGCTATTTACGTCGAGTGAACGAATTATGATTGAAAAACGCTTGGCAATTTTCTATTTAATAAGCCAAGGTTTTAAGTATCGAGAAATAGGGCAAATGATAGATGTTGTCCCTTCCACTATTAGTTTTGTGAAAAAAGGTTTTAAAAAACCTCCTAAAAAAGAAAAGAAACTCAGCAGGCTGCAAGAAATAGATTTAAAAAGGGCGAGTAAGAGAAAATATCCCGCCTATCCGACGTATAAAGGGAAAGGCCGTTGGCGTTTCTTAGATATGTAAACTATAATAAATGCACTTGCTATGTTTAACTATAGCGCGATATAACTAAGATAATATATAAGATAATATATTATGTCTCTCTATAATCAGAAAGATAAAAATATCCGCAAAACTTGGTTGCTTTTCAGTTTGTTTTTAATTGTCGTTATCGCTATCGGCTGGGGTTTTTCGCGGATTTACGCCAATCCGTCAATCTTATATTTCGCGGTGATTTTCAGCGTTTTGATGAATGTGATTGCTTATTGGTATTCTGACAAAATCGTTTTGAAAATGTCGCGGGCCGTTCCGATTGAAAAGAAAACCAACCTGGAACTTTACAATATCGTGGAAAATCTTTGTATCACGGCCGGTTTGCCTCTGCCGAAAATTTATTTAATCCGCGAAGCCCAGCCGAACGCTTTTGCCACCGGCAGAAATCCCGAACACGCGGTGGTAGCGGTTACTGAAGGACTTTTAGAAAAATTAGACCGAAGCGAACTTGAGGGCGTGCTCGCTCATGAACTTTCCCACATTGGCAATCGCGATATGTTATTGTCAACGGTAATAGTAGTGCTTGTCGGTTTCATTTCCATTCTTTCCGATATGTTTATGCGTTCAATGTTTTTCGGCGGCCGGCGGAACAAAGAAGGCGGGGGTCAGGCGCAGGCGGTTTTAATGCTCGTCGGAATTGTTTTGGCGATTTTGGCGCCGATTGCGGCAATGATGATTCAACTGGCGATTTCCCGCAAAAGAGAATTTTTAGCAGATGCCTCCGGCGTCTTATTAACTCGCTATCCCGAAGGCCTGGCGAGCGCTCTGGAAAAAATTTCATCTGACCCGACGCCGATGCGAGTTGCCAATAATACCACCGCCCATTTATGGTTAGACGACCCGTTTAAAGGCAAGAAAAAGACATCGTGGTTTCACAAACTCTTTATGACCCATCCGCCGGTTCAAGAAAGAATCGCGGCTTTACGCGACTTGAAAGTTTAAATTTATGGAAAATTTACTGGAAAAAAATGGGGAAAAAGAAGAAATTCAACCATCAGACCAAAAGAAAACAGATATCAAGCAGATTTTAATGGAAAGTCCGATTTATCAATATCTGGAAAAAGAAGAGGTTGAAAAACTCATTAATAGGATAGTGGGATATTTCACCGAGAATAAAAGAGAGGGGAATAATTGAAGATTTTCAGGAGGGTTCGCATAGTGGTCTAGTGCGTCCGCTTGGAAAGCGGATATGCCGAAAGGCATCACAGGTTCAAATCCTGTACCCTCCGCCAGTTGGAAAAAGAAAGGTTTGGCTCGCCCTCTGCGAGGGCTCGCCAGCCGTTTTGAATTCAGCATAAAGTTCGAGCCGACATTTTTGAGAAAGCGCAGCAAGACTTTAAAGCGGCATTGGAAAAAGCTAAAGCCGATTTGAAAGCGGCACTGGATAATACAGCAACCAGCACAGGCCAGTAATATAAGGCGAATAACAAACAAAATCCATCCGCCAGCTGGCGGATGGATTTTGTTTGTTCACAAAGATATAATTATCTGTACAATGTTCTCTCGCACTCAAAACATTAATCTCTCGCCGATTAAACAGATTGAACTTCTGGCGAGTAAAATTCCTGATGTGGTTTCTCTGGCGCAGGGGATTCCTTCTTTTGACACGCCGGAGGTGGTAAAGAAAGCCGCCATCAAAGCATTGAGCCGGGGACTAGTGGCGAAATATTCTTTGACTTATGGCCTGCCGGAACTCCGCGAGACTATTGAACAGAAACTGGCTGAAGAGGGAATGTATTACGATTTTGAAAAAGAAATTATCGTTACAGCCGGTTCCATTGAGGCGATTACCGCGGCGCTGATTTCCATCGTAGATAGCCGCCGCAACGAAATTATCTTATTTTCTCCGAGCTACACTTCTTACGCCGAGGCCGTGAAAGTGGCGGCTGGAAAGCCGGTTTTCGTCAACCTTCTGGAAAACAAAGGGTGGCAGATTGACTTGAAAGGTTTGAAAAGAAAAATAAATTCCCGAACCGCCGCGATTTTATTCTGCAACCCCAATAACCCGACCGGCACGATTTTCCCTAAGGAGGATTTACTGAAAATCGCCGAACTGGCGGCGAAAAGAAATTTTTTCATTTTAAGCGACGAGGTATATAAGGATTTCATTTATACAGGCGGAGCATCTATTTTTTCGCTGGCGCAGATTCCGGAATTAAGAAAATTAGTAATTCGCATTTTCAGCTTGTCTAAGGTCTACGCGATGACCGGCTGGCGCATTGGATTTCTCCACAGCGACGAGGAAAATATAAAAGAAATTATCAAAGTCCATGATTCGCTCGTGACTTGCGCGCCGGTGATTTCCCAATACGCGGCTTTGGCGGCTTTGGATTTCGGCGACGAAGACATTAAAAAATTCCGTGAAGAATTTCAAAAACGCCGCGACTTAGCGTGCCGCCATTTAGATGAACTTCAAAGATATTTTTCTTATCAGAAACCGGACGGCGCTTATTTCGTGTTTCCGAAAATCCTGCCGGCCGCTTATAAAATTTTCCAGGCGAAAAATTCCTGGGCTTTCGCTTTGAAACTGCTTGAGCGGATAAAAGTGGCGGCGGTGCCGGGCGTCGCTTTCGGGCCTTCCAGCGAAAACCATATCAGAATATCCTTCGGCCGCAGCGAAAAAGACATCAATGAAGCAATGAAGAGGATTAAAGAATATTTTATATGAACTCTCTTTTTAGAAAGATAATTCAATTTTTATTAAAGTGGCCGGCGAAATTTTATCTTTGGCGGACCAAATCGTATGTGCTCGTAATTGCCGGAACAACCGGAAGACATTGGATGAAAGAGGAGATAGTGGGAGTTTTGTTGGAGAAAGGATTAAACGCGCGCGGCAATAGAAAAAATTTCAACGCTGAAATCGGCCTGCCGCTTTCAATTTTAAACCTCCCTTCCGGCGAAGGAAGTTTTTGGGGTTGGCTTAGGGTTATCTGGTTGGCATTGTTATTGAGCCTTCGCCTGTCTGTCGTGCGGAATGTCCCGCAGTATTTAGTTTTAGAAATGGCAATCGATAAACCCGACAATATGAATTATCTCCTGAGCATCGTCAAGCCGCAGGCCGCAGTCATTACGACCATCACGATGATTTATCAGGAGAATTTTGAGGATTTGGACGAAATCGCCGAAGAATACAAAAAACTGGTTCAAGTTCTGCCGACAAACGGCCTTTTGATTCTAAACAACGATGATAAACGGGTGAAAGGACTTTTTACTTTCACGAACGCGGAAACGATAACATACGGACTTGATGATGCCGATTTTGTCGCCAAAAACGTCAAAAAACTTCCGGATGGCCAGAGTTTTGAAATTCATCGCGCCCATATTTCGCGCGATACATTGTTTCGCCACTTAGCCAGCCGCTCAAAGCACGAGACCTCGGTTTCCAAAATCAAAATTCCCCGCTTCGGCGAACACCACGTTTATGCGGCGCTGGTTAAAGAAATAGTAAAAGAAAGAGTTATAATTATTTTATGACTTCCCCCATTGCCGAAATCAAAGAACGTTTGGATATCGTGGATTTTATCCGCTCCTACATTACGCTGACGCCGGCTGGCAAGAATTTCAAGGCGACCTGCCCATTTCACAAGGAAAAAACGCCTTCTTTCATCGTTTCGCCGGAGCGGCAGACCTGGCATTGTTTCGGCGCCTGCGCCGAAGGCGGCGATATTTTCAAGTTTTTGATGAAATACGAGAATCTGGAATTTTACGAGGCCTTGAAAGTTTTGGCGGAAAAAGCCGGCGTGGAACTTAAAAGAATCAGTCCGGCTGACCAGAAACAATTCGGCATTTTGTACGACATTAACGCGGCGGCCAAAGAATTTTTTAAAAAAGAGCTGGCTTTATCAAGAGAAGCGGTGGATTATCTTGTTTCTCGTGGACTTAAAAAAGCTAGCCCCGTAGGAAACTTGTTTTCCTTCGGGGAAACGATTGAAGAATTTGAACTGGGCTTTGCGCCGGCTGGATATGACAATTTAGCCCGCTATTTAATCAATTCCGGCTATGACGTGAGAGATATTGAAAGAGCCGGCTTAATCGTCAAAACAGAGAAGGGGAGTTATGTTGACAGATTCCGCGGCCGGCTCATGTTTCCGATTTACAATTATTTCGGAAAAGCCGTCGGATTCACAGGGAGGATTTTCCCAGTTAGCAATCAGCGTGAATCCGCGTTTGCCGCATCAACAGCAAAGTACATCAACAGTCCCGAGACCGCGATTTTCAACAAATCAAGAATTTTATACGGCTTTCATAAAACAAAAAAGGAAATAGCCGGACAGAAATCAGCGGTCCTTGTGGAAGGCCAGATGGATTTTTTAATGGCTTATCAGGACGGCGTGAAAAATGTCATTGCCACTTCCGGTACGGCTTTAACTTCCGACCATTTAAAAACTTTGCGCCGAATCGCCGACCGTCTGATTTTTCTTTTTGACAATGACGAAGCCGGGCTCAAGGCGGCCGAACGAAGCATTGATTTGGCGGATGGTTTGGATTTTAATGTCGGCTTAGTGGTTCTCAAAGATTACAAAGACCCGGCTGAAGCGGTTCAGAAATCTCCGGGGGCTTTGGTTGGTCTTATTAATGAAGCTAAACCGGCAATGGAATTTTATTTTGAACGATATCTTGAAAAAGAACTCAAAACTCAAAACTCAAAACTCAAAATTGATGTGGGCGAGTTTAAAAAAAACCTGCGGATTGTTCTTGGGAAGATTAAAATGCTTGCCAGCTCGGTGGAACGGGCGCACTGGATTAAGGAACTTTCTTTAAGAACAAAAATAGAGGAAAAGGCGTTGGCGGAAGAAATGGAGCAGCTGAAAGAAATTTCTAAATCCGAATTTCTAATCTCTAAACAAATTCCAAATTCAAAATTCCAAATTCAAAATTCGCGTTTAGAACTGATTGCTCAACGGTTGATGAGCTTGATTTTGGCAAAAGAGGACTTGTCGCCGCAGCTCAAGGATTATTTTGAATACTTACCCGTTGATTACCGGAAAATTTACGGAAAATTATCTATGAAAGAAGAATTGGACCAAGGGCTTGGCGATTTAATGAATTTAATATCGCTCCGTTCAAGTTTTGAGACGCAGAATTTGGACGAAGAAAAAATAGTTCGCGAGTTTAACGACCTCCTGAAACATTTAGAACTGGAATATTATAAAGAAAAAAAACGTGAACTGGCGAAAGAAATAAAAGAAGCGGAGAAAGCCGGAGACGAAAAAAAGTTGTCGGAAATTCTTCAGGAATTTGACCGGGTGTCAAAATTGACGCATAATAGTTAGGTATGAAAAAACATCGACTAAAAAGGGGCAAAAAATGGGGGGGCAAGAAAAGAAATAAACAGAAGAAGCCAAAGAAGAAAAAGAAACAGAAGGTCAGAAAGCGAAGAGTTAAGAAGACAATAAGAGAAGCGAAGAAAAAGTTCAAGTTTGATGAAGAGATTATCGGAGAATTGATAAAACGCGGCAAGGAGCGCGGTTTTGTGACGGACACGGAGATTTTATATTATTTCCCGAATATCGAAAAAGACGTCGCTTTTCTGGACAAAGTCTACGAGCAACTTGGAAAAGCCAACGTTAAGGTGGTGGAAGTCAGCCAACTGATTGAAATGCCGAAAAAAGAAGAGGCGAGTGAAAAAGAACTCTTGGCGACGACAAAGATTGAGGAGATCGGTCTGCCGGACGCTGTCCAGACCTATCTTAAACAAATCGGCAAAACGCCGTTACTGACGGCTCAAGAAGAAAAGGACTTGGCAAGACGAAATGAGAAAGGCGACGAACAGGCGCGGCAGCGGCTTATTAGGGCCAATCTACGGCTAGTTGTTTCAATTGCCAAACGTTATGTAAATCGCAGCCCCAATTTAAACATTTTGGACCTGATTCAGGAAGGTAATATCGGTCTCTCAAAGGCGGTCGAAAAATTCGACTATCGCCGAGGATTTAAATTTTCCACTTACGCCACTTGGTGGATAAGACAGGCAATTACCCGCGCTTTAGCGGACCAGTCGCGAACCATCAGAATTCCGGTTCATATGGTGGAAAACATCTCCAAATATACCCAGACCAAACGCCGGCTTTTTCAGGAACTTGGCCGTGAGCCTTTAGCCGAAGAAATCGCCATTGAGCTCGGGACGACGGTTGATAAAATCCGCAATATCCAGAAGATTTCCCAAGAGGTTCTTTCCTTAGAAGCGCCGGTGGGAGAGCAAGATGAAGATTCAACTTTGTCGGAATTCATCAGAGATGAAAAAAGTTTAACGCCGTCGCAAATGACCGCCCGTTCTTTGCTCAGAAACAAAATTAAGGAAATCTTGGCCAGCTTGGCGCCGCGCGAGCAGGAAATACTCAATATGCGATTCGGTTTGGAAGACGGAATAACTCATACTTTGGAGGAAGTTGGAAAAAAATTCGGCGTCACTCGCGAACGCATCCGTCAGATTGAAGCCAAAGCGTTGGAAAAAATAAAAGTCCACGAAAAAGCCAGTGAATTGGAAGAGGAATAAAAATGTCTTCCGAAGATATTCGTCAAAAATTTCTTGAGTTTTTTAAGAAAAAAGGGCACGCCATTATGCCTTCTTCGTCTTTAATTCCCGACGACCCGTCGGTGCTTTTGACAACCGCAGGAATGCAGCAGTTTAAAAGATATTACACCGGCGAATTAAACGCACTGAAAGATTTCGGAACGCAAAAAACCGCTTCCTGTCAGAAATGTTTCAGGACCAGCGACATTGAGGAAATCGGCGACAAAGCCCATTTAAGTTTTTTTGAGATGCTGGGAAATTTTTCGTTCGGTCCAGTCGGCTCCGACGACCCGAAAGATTTGGGAACGGACGGTTATTTTAAACGCTCAAGCATTCATTGGGCTTATGAATTTGTTACGGAAATTTTAGGCATAAGTACCGACCGGATTAAAATTTCGGTTTTTGGCGGCGATAAAGAAGTTCCCTTTGATGAAGAATCTTATAAAATTTGGCATGAGGAAATTGGGATAGCGAAAGAAAAAATCATAAAAGGCAACCGAGAGGATAATTTCTGGGGCCCGACCGGCGAGGAAGGACCCTGCGGACCGACAACGGAAATCTATGTAGATAATGTAGAAGTTTGGAATTTAGTTTTTAATGAATACTATCAGGAGAAAAACGGAAAACTGAGAAAAGCGGAAAATCCGGGAGTGGATACCGGAATGGGCCTGGAAAGATTGGCGGCGGTTATGCAGGGCACCGATAATGTTTTTGAAACCGATATCTTTCAGCCGCTTGTTTTAAAAATATGTGACCTCGCTTCGCCAGAAGCGCAAGCGGAGCATGAAAGAGTTATTAGAATTTTGGCTGACCACCTCCGCGCCTCAGTATTTTTGATTGCCGACGGCGTTCGGCCTTCAAACAAAGAAGCGGGTTATGTTTTGCGCCGGTTGCTTCGCCGGATTCTGGCGTATGAGGTTAAATACGACATTCACGCTGATTTGTTTCCGGCAAGCGTTGAAATTATCAAAGAAAAATTCGGCAAAATTTATCCGGAAGTAAAAGAGACAAAAATTATCTTAGAAGTTATGGAAGAAGAAAAACAGAAATTTCAGGAAGCGATAGGCGAGGGAATTAAAAAAATAGACGAATTAAATCAAAAAGATGTCCAATTGACTGGACAGACCGCTTTCGATATTTATCAAACCTACGGATTGCCTTTAGAGATTTCGCAAGAATTGGCAAAAAGGAAATCCGTCGATATTAAGGAAGTTTTTGACAGAGAATTTGAAAAACATCAGGAAATTTCCCGCGCCGGAGCGGAGAAAAAATTCGGCGGCCACGGCTTATTGTTGGATACCGGCGAATTGAAAGCCGCTAGCGAAGAAGAAATGAAAAAAGTTATCCGGCTTCATACCGTCACCCATTTGTTCCACTGGGCTTTGCGGGAGGTTTTGGGCAAACCTGCCCGCCATATGGCAGGCGGGGAAGTTCAGCAGATGGGCTCGGATATTAATCCCGAGCGCACCCGTTTTGATTTTTCTTTTAACCGCAAAATGACTGCTGAGGAAATTAAAAAAGTTGAAGATTTAGTCAATCAGAAAATTCAAGAAGATTTACCAGTTTCTTTCAAAGAAATGCCCAAAGAAGAGGCGGAGAAAACCGGCGCGCTTCATTTCTTCAAACAGAAATATCCCGATATTGTGAAGGTTTATTTCATCGGCGATGATTTGAAAACCGCGATAAGTAAAGAATTCTGCGGCGGTCCGCACGTGAAAAAAACTTCAGAAATCGGCGAATTTAAAATTTTGAAAGAAGAAGCGGTTGGCGCCGGGGTTAGAAGAATCAGAGCGACTGTGATATCATAAAAATACTATGGCGTACGAATCAAAAAAGAAAAAAATGGCGGACATCGTCGTTCCCGGAGAAAAAATTCAGAAACCGGCGGAAGCTCCGGCGCTAAAACCTGAAACACCCACGGAGAAGAAACTGGAAGCGTTTGAAAAAGAAGTTGAAGAATTTGAAAAGGAGGAAATCAAAAAATTCCGCGAGGAAGACGAAATTATTGAGAAAAAACGACGACGATTCAGAATCAAGTTTAAAACCGCTGTTTTGTCCGTAACGATTTTGGCGCTTTTGGCGGGCTTGGTTTACGCCGCTTTGGAATTTTTGCCGAGGGCAGAGATAAAAATTACAACTAAAAAATCCAACTGGGACTATGTCGATTCGGCGCTCGTTGATAAAAACGCAGCTTCTATTGACGCGAGCAATAAACAACTGCCCGGAGAAATTTTTTCTCAGAGGAAAAATATTACTTTGACGTTTCCGGCAACCGGCAAACAGCAGGTTGAAAGAAAAGCAAAAGGCAAGATTGTCGTTTATAACGCTTACAGCTCTGATTCTCAGACGCTTGTCGCCGGCACGAGATTCTCCACGCCGGACGGAAAAATTTTCCGGTTGGATTCGAAATTAACCGTGCCGGGAGCGAAAATTTCAGAAGGGAAAATAGTTCCTTCAAGCGTTGAAGCGGCAATTACCGCTGATAAAGCCGGCGCAGAATACAACATCGGTCCGATTAGCCGCCTTTCCATTCCTGGATTTTCCGGCACGCCGAAGTATCAGGGATTTTATGGCGCGATTAATGAACCGCTCGGCGGCGGCTTTGTCGGAGAAATCAGCGTGCCCACCGACGCGGACATTAAACAAGGCAGAGAGAAAACCATTGAAACATTGAAACAAAACTTGGACGTTTTCGTGCTTGCTCAAATTCCGCCGGAGTTAAAATTTATTGAAGGAAGCAAACAGTTCAACGTTGTAAAAGAAAACATCGGCAAAGAAGCTGACGCCTCCGGCGTTTTCCCGATTTTCATTGAAGCCGAATATTCTGTGATGGTTTTCAAAGAAGGAGACTTGTTGAGCATGCTGAACGCGCTGGCTAAAAATACTCTCGGGGCAGATATTGAGCTCAAAAATTATCAGCTGGAATACGGCGTAGGCCGGGCGGATTTTGCCAAAGGGCAAATGTCTTTCCCGATAAATTTCAAAGGCGTTTTCTGGAAGCCGATAGACAGTGAAAAATTAAAGCAATCAGTATTAAACAAAAAAGAAGCAGAGTTAAAAACAGCAATTTTCTCCTTGCCAGGAGTTGAGAAAGCCACTGCTTCTCTCTGGCCGTTTTGGGTAAAAAGAGTGCCGGACAACGTTAAAAGGGTAAAGATTGAGATTGATTAGCCGGGACATTGCCCTGAGCCTGTCGAAGGGTTGATTTTTTTACCTGTTTCGTTATACTTAATCGTAAATGCGAATTCTATTCGCATTTTTAGTGAAAAACAATAACAATATGGATTTAGCGTTAAACGCGGGAAATTTAAATAAGGGCGAACTTTCGGTATCGGAAATAACCGCCGCTCCTGAGGCGGATTTAAAAGTGCTTGAAGAAATGCTCGCTGCCGGCATTATGTACGGCCATAAAAAAACCAAAACCCAACCGAGATTCAAACAATACATTCATACTAATCGCAACGGCATAGAAATTATTGACGTGGCAATGACACTGTCCGCCATAGACAAAGCCGCGGAATTCCTGAAAAAGCAACTCAAGGAAAATAAAACCGTTCTTTTGGTCGCCACTCAGCCGGCCGCCCATTCAGTAATGGAAGAATTGGCGAAAAAATTTAATCTGCCGTATGTGAAAAATCGTTGGATTGGCGGCTTGCTGACGAATTTCAAAATTATCTCCGGACGACTTGAATATTTCAAGAAAATTAAGAGCGAGATGGAAAAAGGCGGATTTGAAAAGCACACCAAAAAGGAACGGGTAATGATAAACAGAAACATTCATCGGATGGAAGGAATGTTTTCTGGATTGGAAGATTTGACCAAAACGCCCGACGCCTTATTTATGATTGACACAAATCTGAAGGGGCATACTACGGCTTTGAGAGAAGCGAAAAGGATAAAAATTCCTCTGGCGGCGCTCATCGACAGCGATGACGATCCGGCGGCAGTGGACTATCCGATTCCGGCAAACGACCACGCGAAATCAAGCATTGAGTGGATAATAAACAGAATAATTGAAAAAATATCTTGATGAGGGAACAAATTCAAAAACTTCGCGAACTTACCGGCGCCGGCGTGATGGAATGTAATAAAGCTCTTAAAGAAGCGGCAGGCGATTTTGAAAAAGCAATCGCCGTTATTCATGAAATGGGGTTGGTGAAAGCCGGGAAAAAAGGCGAGCGATTGACCGGAGCCGGTCTTTTGGAATCATACGTTCATAATGAACGGGTGGGAGTTTTGTTGGAACTTCGCTGCGAAACTGATTTTGCGGCGCGAAATCCTCTATTTAAAGAACTGGCGCATAATTTGACGATGCAGATTGCGGCAATGAACCCCGAAGGCGTTGAAGATTTATTGGAACAGGTTTATATTAAAGACGAATCAATAACCGTGGAGACGTTGATAAAACAGGCGATTGCGAAAATAGGAGAGAATATTCGAGTTGAAAGATTTTGCAGATACGAAATCTAATGCATAATTTCATTCTTCAAATCGTTTTAATGGTCAGTTTGGGGATAATGATTTATCTCATTGCCCGAGCAGCGCCGCGAATAGGGGATACGGTTGAGACTGCGGCGAAAAAATCGCCGAACAAATTAGACCGCTTGATTGCTACATTGCCGATTGAAAAACTTGATTTCATTTTCAGCAGTTTTATGGAAAAAACATTAAGGAAGCTGCGGGTTTGGTTTCTTAAATGGGATAATCTTTTGACTAATCATCTGAATAAATTCAAAAAGACAAATGGCGAAAAGGAGAAGAACGATTTGTTCGGCGAAAATAATAAAGAATTGACGAACGACGAAAAATGAACGCGCAGGTGGCAGAGCGGTCAA
>ERZ1292632.3029-Hain-H43-01um-R2-3029-length-13340-cov-4_pt1 | contig 13340 bp, 8 predicted proteins | sample MGYA00564407_ERZ1292632 | MGnify/ENA primary metagenome ERZ1292632 (study PRJEB36523, sample SAMEA6512637) | groundwater metagenome | collected 2019-01-08 | study: AquaDiva: Metagenomics assemblies of 32 groundwater samples
ACTTCGGCAACATGACCCTGGCGATTTTCAGGAAGGTAGTTTCCGAACAATTACAGAAAGAGATTAAAGAGGCCGTTAGCCGTCAGCCGTCAGCCGTCAGCGGGTATGAAATTCGAAGAAAGAATTATTACTTAGGCCATCCGTGGCCGGGAGATGAATATATTCTGCGACTGATGCGTAAGAGTGCGCTTATGGAGTGGTATGGAGCGCTTCATGAGACGGCCCGCATGAAGGGTGCAATCGGAAGACTCGATGCGCCGCTCGTTCATAGGACGCACCGGACGCTTGAAGAGATGGTGGCAAAAACCAACACATGGTCCAAAACCGAAGCACGATTGCGGTATGATGCAAACCACCCGCCGGTAGTCTGGTGGCGACTGTTGCGGGTGATGACGACGGCCTTTTGGGATTCGTTTATCTGGCAAGGAGGGTGGAAAGCGGGTACCGTCGGATGGATCGAAAGTATCTACCAGGCATTCAGTATGTTTATTACGTACGCAAAACTTTGGGAAAAACAACAAAGCGACAAAGCAACAAAGTGACTATGAACATAAAAAAATATTGGCCCATATTATTTATAGTTTTTGTTTGGTTTATTTTTGCTTCGCCGTATTTTTTGAAGGGTTTAGTGCCGTTTCCCTCAAAATATCTTGTGACCTTCTTTGCTCCCTGGAGTGCTCAATATGGCATGCCGGTGAAAAATAACGCCATGCCGGACGTGATTACCCAGATATATCCATGGAAACGATTGACCATTGATACGTGGAGGGAAGGACACGTTCCGCTGTGGAACCCGTATAGTTTTTCTGGCACGGTCCATGCGGGTAATTACCAGACTGCTGTCTTTTCTCCATTCAATCTTTTGTTTTTGTTACTGCCGATGATAGATGCATGGAGCGTACTCGTGCTTTTGCAACCGTTGCTTGCTGGTCTTTTTATGTATGGTTTTTTGCGATCACTGGATCGGTCTTACGAAGCAAGCCTGGTGGGAAGCTTTGCCTTTATGTTTTGCGGATTTATCGTCGTATGGATGGCGTATGCGACGCTTGGATATGCGGCGCTTTGGTTGCCGGTCACGCTTTTTGCGATACACAGTGGCTTTAAGAAGTACTCTTGGTGGAACCTGTGCCTGCTGACGTTGGGATTAGCACTTTCATTTTTCTCCGGACATTTTCAGATTAGTCTTTATGTTGCGGGATTGACGCTGATATATCTTTTGTGGGAAACGGTGAGAACAAAACAGTGGACTCGCGGAGGTCAGCTTTTAGCATTCTATATTTTGGGAATACTTCTTATCACACCTCAAATTCTTCCATCGGTTGAAGCGTTCGGACAATCCGTGCGAAGTACGAGTTTTGGGAAAGGCGAAGTAATTCCATGGCAATATCTCGTGACGTTACTTGCTCCTGATTTTTTCGGTAATCCGGTGACGAGGAATGACTGGTTTGGTCATTATGCGGAATGGGCAGGATTTATCGGTGTAGCGCCGCTTGTTTTTGCTGTAGCCGCTTTTTTGGGGAAAAAGGGCAGTCAAGAATGGTTTTTTGTCATTGCGTCTCTTGGTGCTTTGGCGCTGGCCTTACCAACACCACTCAATGATTTTCTCTATGCCCTTAAGGTGCCGGTTCTCTCAACAAGCGGTGCATCAAGGGCAATCGTCCTTGCGAGCTTCTCATTGGCTGTGCTTGCAAGCTTCGGATTGGATGGGTTGAAGGCCGATTGGAAGGGAAAGGAAAAGAAAACTATTTCGTTGACAGCTATTATTTTTGCTGTTGTCCTGTTATTTATCTGGATAATGCTACGAGCCGGCAATTGGTTATCTGGTGAAAAGTTGACCGTTGCAATACGCAATTTTCTGCTACCATCACTTCTCGTGAGCGGCACGATTGGTTTATCATTTGTCGGTTTTGTCCGGGCACGGGTCATCCGAATGGGCGCGATAGGATTGCTCTTGGTTATCGTTGTGTTTGATATGCTTCGGTTTGCTTCAAAATGGATGCCGTTTGATCCTAAAGAATTTGTATATCCGAAAAGCAAGGTACTTGAGTTTTTGAAACCGAAGGAAATTGGATACTATAGAGTATTCGGAAATATCGGGAATGAAGTGGGAACGATGTTTTCTTTACCATTAATCGAGGGATATGATGCGCTGTATCAGGGTCGATACGGTGAGTTTGTGAACTCGGCTTCGGACGGAAAGTTCCATGGAGCCGGAAGATCGGTCGTACTGGCAGATAAACAGGGGATGTATACGGAGGAAATGTTGCAACTCTTAGGTGTCCGATACGTTGTGCATCGTATCAGCGATGGCCAGAATGTTTGGGCATTTCCTTTTTGGAAGTATCCTTACTACCGATCTGTTTATCGCGATGAACATTTTGAGGTGTTTGAAAATACACAGGCATACTCGCGGACTCTTCTTGCGTCTTCTTACCTCGTTGCCAAATCAGATACCCAGATAGTGGAAACCCTTTGGGGTCGCAATTTTCGCAGGAATTCTACGCTTATTTTAGAACAAGATCCGGAAGTGAAACCCGCAGAAGGAGAGGGTACATCTGCAATTTCCAAATACTCGCCGACGGAAGTTGTAGTAGAAGTAAAAACATCAGCGCCCAAGCTTCTTTTTCTCTCTGATACGTATGAAAAGGGGTGGAAGACGACCCTTGACGGCGTGCCTGTCCCTCTCTATAGGGCAGATTACGCGTTTCGTGCGGTCGGGGTGCCGGCGGGGGAACATATGGTGCGATTTTATTATGATCCGCCGGGTTTTCGATTGGGAGTGCTACTTGCCGGATTTGTTTTGATCGTGCTTGCGGTAGGAAGTGTAAAGAAACTCTATGAAGATAGGCATATATAATCCTTATTTTGACAGCCTTGGAGGGGGCGAGCGGTACTGCTTGACCCTGGCCAGCCATTGGGCCGGTTTACACCATGGCGTCGCAGTTTTTTGGGATGACAAGAATATTCTGAAAAATGCAGAAAACCGGTTTAAGATTGATTTATCGAGGGTAAAAGTTGTTCAGAATATTTTTAGAGGAAGAAATATACTCAAAAAAGCACTTTTATCAAAAAATTATGACCTTATTTTCTTTTTAAGCGATGGGAGTATTCCTCTGACCTTTGCCAAAAAGAATATTCTTCACTTCCAATCACCGTTTCCCTCTGCGGGCGGGAGGAATCTGTGGAATACGGTGAAACTGCAGCGGTTTGGGGCAGTCGTGTGTAATTCCGGTTTTACCAAAAGGCACATAGATAGGGACTTCAACGTTGATGCATCGGTGATTTATCCGCCGGTTGCGGTGAACCAATTCGCTGCCAGGGGGAAACAAAACATAATTCTCTCCGTTGGGAGATTTCATCCGTACAAAAAACAGAAGGAACTGGCAGGATTGTTTCAACAACTGCGCAAGGATTTAGTCGGATGGAGATTGTATCTGGCAGGCGGATTGCTGGAGCAAGACCGGCAATATTTTGAAGAAGTAAAACGTTGCGCAGCAGGATCCGATATTGTTTTGTGGCCGAATGCGTCATTCGAGCGATTACGAGACTTATACGGCAAGGCAACGATTTATTGGCATGGTGCCGGTTACGAACAGAGCGAAGAAAAAACACCCGAGGCGTTGGAACATTTCGGGATTACGACGATCGAGGCTATGGCCTCTGGATGTATTCCGATTGTTTACGTTGCGGGAGGGCAACGGGAGATAGTGAAAGACGGGGAAAATGGTCTTCTTTGGAGGACTCCAAAAGAACTTATTGAAAAAACTAAAAAGGTGATTGATGATAAGAAGCTTCAAGAATCGTTTCGAAGAGAGGCAACAAATAGAGCAAAAGATTTTGATGAGAAGCGATTTTGTGAAGCATTTGATCGATTGCTTGAGTCGATGAGAGCTTCCGGTTAATTTGCTACCATGTACCGTTACATGACAGCAACCTGATAAATATGAAATTGAAGGAGATATTTTTTGTGGGGATTTTTGTTGGCGTCGTCGGAATGTTTTTCTACCCGACAATCCTTTCCGGCAAGTTGCCGGTCCCCGCGGATACATTGATCGGCTTATACCATCCTTGGAGAGATTTGTACGCAACTACCAACCCACGCGGTGTGCCGTTTAAGAATTTTCTTATCACGGATCCGATACGACAGCAAATTCCGTGGCGTAAAATCGCTATAGATCAATGGAAGGAAGGGAGTATCCCCAGATGGAATCCATACGCCTTCTCCGGCACTCCGCTTGCGGCAAATGTGCAGACAGCAGTGTTTTATCCGTTTAATATTCTATTTTTCTTGTTTGATTTTCCGGTTGCATGGACTATTCTCATTATTCTAGAGCCGCTGTTTGCAGGTATATTGCTTTTCTTCTACCTTCGTCACCTGCGGTTGGACCCGCTGGCTTGTCTTTTGGGGGCGCTTGCCTGGAGTTTTTCAGGGTTTTCTGTGGCGTGGTTTACCTGGGGCACGATGGTACATGTTGCGCTCTGGTTGCCGCTTGTTCTCTTATCTATCGATACGCTCATCGAGGCGCAAAAATTCCGCAGGAAGATCGTTTGGTTACTCATTCTGGCTTTGGGACTTGCAATGCAGGTATTTGCCGGACATATACAAATTGCGCTGTACTCTCAAGGAATTGCTTTTGCATACGCCGGGTACAGAATATGGCAACTTAAGGGCAAGAGGGGAAAAAGTGCGTTGTGGATAGTACTGGGAATCGGCGTTAGTATTCTTGTTACATCCATCCAATGGCAACCGATGATGAAGTGGGTTTTTGAAAGCGGGCGAATTGCTGAAGGAGAAAACTGGATGCGCGAAGGGTGGTTTATCCCATGGCAGCACCTGGCACAGTTTCTGGCGCCTGACTTTTTTGGCAACCCTACGACGCTCAATTATTGGGGGGTGTGGAATTACGGAGAGTTGGTGGGATACATTGGTATTGTTCCATTGGTATTTTCCCTTATTGCGTTGTTGAACAGAAAAGACAAGGATGGTATTTTTTGGATGTGTATTGCAATCATAGCCCTTCTTTTTGCTCTCCCGACGCCGCTTGCGAAGCTTCCATATCAGATGCGGCTTCCCATTCTTTCATCGCTGCAACCGACGCGACTGATGGTCGTTATAGATTTTTCCCTTGTTATGCTTGCGGCTTATGGGTTTAATAGTTGGTTGGGCAAAAAAGAACGAAGTAATTGGAGCGCAATACTTGTAGTCGGCACGCTATTTGTTGCATTTTGGATTAGCGTGCTGGTACAGGGCGGAGAGAATTTTCAAGTAAGTAGGCGCAATCTCCTATTGCCAACAGGACTCTTTCTTATCAGTGTACTCATGATCTTTCTACCGTCTGTAATAAAGAAAAGCAAAGTGATATATCTTTTGGGAGCTCTCCTCATCGGTATAACAACATTTGATCTTCTGCGTTTCGGATGGAAATTCACGCCGTTTAGTCCACCGGAGTACTTTTTTCCGCAGACTTCAGTGATTGAGTTCTTACAGAAACAAGCGAAACCATTTCGTGTGATGAGCACAGATAAACGTCTTTTGCCGCCGAATGTATCCGCATATTACGGCATAGAAGCACTAGAAGGCTACGATCCCTTGATTTCCGAGCGGTATGAAGAGCTTATGGCGGCAATCGCGCGCGGCAAACCGGATATCGCCCCACCGTTCGGATTTAATCGCATTATTAATCTGGAAAGTGTTGATTCGCCATTGCTGCCGATATTCAATATTCGCTACATTTTGACTCTTGCTGATGTTGAGCGGCCATTTCTTGCAAAAGTTTTTCAAGAAGGAGAAACACGGGTTTATGAATATACACGAGGGTTTCCAAGAGCTTTTTTTGTCAGTGATGTCCGCCGAGCCGGCAATAAACAGCAAGCAATCAATGAATTGTTTGGACAGACGTTTGATCCCGAGAAAGTCGGGATAGTAGAGGAACTCGTTGGCGATAAGGATGCTCCCAACACCACAGAGAAAGGAACTGCGCGCATCGTATTCTACTCATCCGGAGAAGTCGTTATAGAAACGGAAGCATCGGGCGATCGGTTATTAATTGTTTCCGAAAGTTACTCGCCAGACTGGAAGGTCAAAGTAGATGGAATTCGCGGAGTAATAGTTAGAGCAAATTATAATTTTTTGGGCACTCTTGTGCCGAGTGGAGCTCATCGGGTAGAATTCTCCCTATGAAACGGGTTAGTGTAGTAATACCAAACTGGAACGGGAAGCATCTGTTGGAAAAACATCTGCCATCGGTAATCCAAGCAGTAGATGGCGCGCAGATTATTGTGGCAGATGACGGATCAAGCGACGGATCGGTTCAATATCTTCAAGTGAAATTTCGGGATGTCGTGCTTGTTCAAAAGAAAAACCATGAGGGGTTTGCAAGTACAGTCAATGCGGGTGTAACTGCTGCAAGCGGTGATATCGTGGTGCTTTTGAATACTGACGTAGTGCCCGAAGAAAACTTCCTGCAGCCGCTTATTTCTCATTTTATAGACGAGAAGGTATTCGCCGTGAGTTGTATGGATAAAAGTAAAGAAGGCGACTCGGTTGTATTGCGTGGAAGAGGATTAGCGAAGTGGCAACGAGGATTTTTTGTCCATGAGAGGGGAGAAGTTGATGCCACGGATACTGCTTGGGTTTCCGGCGGAAGCGGCGCGTTCCGAAAAAGCATGTGGGTGAGTCTCGGCGGTATGGATCCGCTTTTCAACCCCTTTTATTGGGAAGACATAGATCTTTCATATCGGGCGCGTAAAGCGGGTTACCGGATTCTCTTTGAACCCAAAAGTATCGTGCGGCATTTTCATGAAGAAGGAAAGATTAAACGATCATTTTCTAACATTGCGATAAAAATTGTCGCATATAGAAATCAATTTATTTTTATCTGGAAGAATATTTCGGATGTTAGACTCCTTCTTTCACACGTATTTTGGACGCCGATCCGACTGTTTCAGTCATTACTTACCGGCGATATTTGGATGACGGTGGGTTATTGGGCTGCACTTGTCCGTTTGCCGAAAATTATTGTCTCTCGGATTAAGGCATCTTCCCACTGGAAACGCTCCGATCGTGATCTCCTATGAAATGTTACCTCTGCGACGCTCCGATAAGGTTTAATTTAAAGAAAAACGGGTACGACATTTACCGTTGCGACTCCTGCGGATTGGCACGGACGGATTTGCGTCAACAATACGATACATTTATTGTGGAGCAATACAACAAGGGATACTTTTCGGGTGATCTGTCTCGCGGAGCATATATTAACTATAAGGAAGACAAACCGTTTATCGTACGTAACATGAGAAAGTTTTTGTCAGAAATCAAAAAAGTTAAGCCCAATGGGAGGCTGCTTGATGTTGGGTGCGCGATGGGGTTTTTTGTTGAGATAGCCCTTGAGGCGGGGTATGATGCCTACGGGTTTGATCCGTCTTCGTATGCAGTGGAGAATGCAGTGAAACTTAATGGCCACACGCGGATCCGACTGGGGTCCATCGCCTCCGTTTCTTACCCTCCTAAGGCGTTTGATGTGATTACGCTTTTCGATGTATTTGAGCATTTGGGCGATCCGAAAAAAGACCTTCGAAAGCTTTACGGTTTCCTCAAAGATGACGGGATTATCGTTATTGCTACGGGTGACACGGAAAGTTTTATGGCGAAACAGTTGGGGAGACGGTGGACGTTTTATATTCCACCGCAACATCTGTTTTTCTTTAACCGAACCACGCTTACAAAACTTTTGGAAACGGAGCATTTGGAACCTGTTCGATGGTTTCAAATAGGAAAGTGGCTGAGTTTTCGGTATGTTTTGCATCTGGCGCGTACGACAGGAGAAAGTAAGTTGGGAGCATGGCTTTATGATCTAGCAAAAGTGCTGCACGTGGAGAGAATTCCGTTATATTTGCCGCTTCGTGACAATATGGTTGTTATCGCACAAAAGAAAACACATGCCTAAACCCCTTGCACTCGCGTTTATCTTTTTTGTCTTTCTAACCGTACTTATCTTTTGGAAATTTTTCTTTTTCGGACTCATTCCATTTCCAGGCGATTATCTTCGTGCGTGGTATGAGCCTTGGAAAACTGAAACATTCCGCGGTGTAATCGGTGTCGCGCACAAACCGGTCGCAGATGACGTGTTTCGCCACCTGTATCCGCTGCGGATTTTGTCGGTTGATATCCTTAAACAAATGCAATTACCCTTGTGGAATCCTTACAACGGCGCCGGTACACCGCTTCTTGCGATCATGCATCCCGGATATCTCAATCCGTTTGGTGCAGTTTTTTTCTTTCTTCCGCCGACTATCGCATGGGCATTCTTTATGGCCCTACAGCCCTTGATGCTCGGCGTATGCACATATCTTTACATGAGAAAAATGAAACGAAGCCATGCGGCGTCTCTTTTTTCCGCAAGCGTTCTGTTGTTTTCCGGATTTGTAATAGCGAGGATTCTCTATGCAGAATTTATTTATCTTTTGTCTGCATTGTCGATTCTTCTTTTGTTGATCGAGGATGTGTTCATGAACGAGAAAGGTACTTCTTGGATGCTGGTTTCTCCACTGATATTTTTTCTTTTCCTAAGCGGACAACCACACATGATTCTTTATGTTCTCTTGTTTGGTGCCTTTTATGGTGCGTATCGATTCTTTCAGGTAAAACCGGAATATAAGATGAGAAAGAGAATTATTGTTTTTTGTTTACTCGGAATACTCGGTATCGCTATGGCGGCGATACAGTTATTACCAAGTTTTGAATTATTTGCAAACTCAACGATTACCCGCGCCTCTTCGCAATTCATTTTCCAACGCTTTCTATTGCCGCTCACACATCTGATAACCATCGCAATCCCGAATTACTTTGGCAACCAGGCAACGTACAATTGGTGGGGAGCGGGGGATTATATTGAAACGGTTGCATCTGTGGGCCTGATTCCTCTGTTTTTTGCATATATCGCAGGAATGCAAAGGAAGTTGCGAAATGATCCTCGGTGGTTTTTCTTTGGAAGCGCGATTATTACTATACTATTAACCCTTGACTGGTTTGGAACACGGTGGTTGTATTCGCTGCCGATTCCGGTACTTTCCGCAGACGTCCCTTCGCGAATTTTTTCGCTCACCACATTTAGCATTGCAATCCTTGCCGGATACGGATTTGATGCATGGTTTCAAGAAAAAAGAGCCCTTCGGATATCAAAGGTACCATGTTTTCTTGCCGGCGTTGCGTTGATCTTCATGGTTACCGCCGGGTTGGTTATTTTGCGTCTCCCGTGTCCAGTTGCTGAAATTCCAAACTGCCGGATGATCAGTTTGCGCAATACGCTAGTAGAGGTCGCGGTATTTGCCGTACTTATTGCCGCGCTTTATGTTTGGCGAAGAAACAGATTTGTTCCGCTCATACTTGTCGTTGTGTTAGGACTTTATAACAGCAATAAATTCCTTCCGTTTTCGTCGAAGAACACCATTCTTCCGGATAATTCTCTTATTCAAGCACTCAAAGAGAATACTCGTGATGCAAGAGTGTTTGGGATAGGTAGCGCAAATCTTAAGACAAACTTTGCCGCATATTTTCGGATTTACGATCCCAATTACTACGATCCTCTGCACATCAAACGGTATGCGGAGCTTATCTCCTACGCCAACTCCGGTGAGTACCCACTCAAGTTGCTCCGAAGCGATATAGAACTTGTCCATGACGCAGTGAACAATCGCATCCTTGATCTTTTGAGCGTGCGATATTTGATTTATAAAAAATCAGAAGTTCCTACAAAGAATACAAGCAACGTTATTTGGGAAGATGAGCATTGGTATATAGAGAAGCGAAATACCGCATTGCCGCGGGCATATCTTGTTTATGATTTTGAAGTGATCAATGATGATTACGCGTTGTTGCGAAGATTGTTGGATCCAACCCTCAATCCCAAGGATCGCGTGATGCTTGAGCAGCGGCCGAAGGCGCGGTATTCACCAGGGGTTGCAGGAGAGGCAATGATCGAAAAATATGAAGAGCAGCGCGTGGAGATTAGGGCAGTAACGGATAAGCCATCATTATTAGTGCTTACGGACACGTATTATCCGGGGTGGAAAGCGTACATAGATGATACAGAAACTCCGATTTACCGTGCGAATTACACACTTCGGGCGGTTGAGGTGCCGGGAGGCACGCATACGGTACGCTTTGCATACAAGCCAGTGTCCGTTACTGTTGGCGCATGGATAACTATAGGGAGCTTAGCTGTGTATGGATTGATCGTATTGTTGATCACGAAACCGCATGGTACAATGCGGACGAACGTATGAAGAAAGCACTTATTGCCGCTTTCTTACTTTTATTTGCCATATTTTTCATCAATACTTTCCATGAAGAGTATCCGGATGAATATGACAGCCTCGTCGGCGGCCGCTACATAACCCTCGGAAAACTTCCTTATCGGGATTGGTTTCAGCACCATCAGCCGTTTGCCTATGTCGTCGCCGCGGGGATTCAGCTATTTACGGGACAATCATTTGTGCGATTCCGCATAGGTTTTGCCGTACTTCTTTTTGCTTTTCATATCGCGACATATCTGTTGGTCAAAAAACGGACAAAAGAAGCCGATACGGGTTTTTACCTACCGTTCCTTTTCGCTGTTGCCCTCGCCGCTACATACTATTGGGGTCAAATGCTTTTGGCCGATACTCTTGCCGCATACCTTATCATCCCGGGCTATGCACTGCTTCTTCTCAAGAGTTACAGCGGGGAGCGGTTTGACCGGAAGGATCTCCTTATCGTCAGTTTATCGACTTTTTTTACCTGGTTTACTTCGATGACGTTTACGTATGTCATTATCGGATTGAATCTCTATGCATGCTATCTGTATTGGAAGAGTGAAGGAAAAAGGGTTGGTTGGCTGCACCTTTTCAAAAACCTCGGAATAGTTTTTTTAACACCATTCATACTGTTTTTTGTCTATCTTCTTATGACCGGAAGTCTCAAGGATTACTACTTTGCCAATATTGTCTATAACCAAAAATACTACATATATAATTATTTGATCCCGGAGGGCGGACGGTTTAACCCGCTCCGGTACGCTGTCATCATTTCCAATTCCTTCATCAACAATTACTTTCCGGCGCTTTGGGGAGTAAGGGATTTTTCGTTTTCTGATCCGATCCAGGTGACGCTGGCAGTCTCCAACGCGGCTCTCTTTATTCTTCTAGTTATAAAACGGCGATTCTCAATGCTGTTTGCATTTCTTATCATGCTGATTTTCTCCCTCGCCCGTAGCAATCCGCAGGCAATCCGCGAAACAGACTACCAGTCTAGCATGTATATCCTTTCCTCAATGTTTAACGGCATATTTGCACTTTTTGCATTTCGAAAGATTCTGGATGAGGAAAAACTTTTTCATTCGACTAAGATGATTGCATCCGTGACATTTATGATCCTTGCTGTGTATTGGTTTTTCAACGGAATATTTCTGTTTATGAAATTCGAGCAAAAGTTTTTTCCCAAGTACATGGGGCAGGCTCCGTTTATCTATGACCATCCGCAGGTTGCGAAGCTTGTTAATCAGATGATGGGAGACAATGATATCGCGTGGATCGGACCCTTTGAATTCAAAGAGTTGTTTTACCTGAAAACAAAGAAGCTTCCCTCCAAATATCATTGGTTCCTCAAACAGGCGGCAGTGTCAAAGATTAAAGACGAGATGGTAGCTGACTTCGAAAAAAGCCGTCCCAAAGTCATTGTATTTAAACGTGCGTATTCGCCATGGGCCGGCAACGCGCCGGAGTTTAATTATTTCTTCACCGATTTTCTTGACAAAAACTACGTTCGCCTTTGTAGCCTCAATGAAACCCTTCCTGACTTCTGGTATGAATGGACCATGGGAGACGAGCGGAATTTTCAACTGGTGACGGACATAAACTTTGACAGCAGTAAAAAAGAAGAAATCTTCGCTGATCTTGAGCGCCAGGGCCTGCTCAAAAAGGGTGCAAAAAAGTCTTCCACAAACCCACCGTGTATAGAGAAAGAGTAAAATTATTGTGGTGCAAGAATTCGGAAGACGATGGAGGAGTCGCCGCGGCGGATGACGGCGAGTTCTTGGGCTTCTTTTACTGGTTTGCAGGTGCCGAAATTAACATACAGAATACCGGGTTTTCCGGTGATGACTCCGTTTTGATCTAGCCGCAACGGGCACTCTTCTTGCGAGAATTCATAATTTGCAAATGCAATGCGGTCGTAGTCAGGGAATGAAGAAGCGCGTGTATCTTCCTGAAACTTTGCGGGGTCGTATTTGCCGAAGAAAAGGAAAAAAATGGTGGGTGCCGATTGTCGATCGGTAACCACGGCTTGCTGATATTGCGGCACCAACGCGTTCACTTTTGCTACAAGCTCTTGGTATCCCTCATGGCGGCTCCACGGCCGGTGGATGGGTTGGTGGATGTAGTAGGAGTGGAGGTAGGAGGCGAAGCCGTAAACCAATAACCCAATAACCCAATAACCCAATAAACCAATAAACAAATTTTTCCTTTCTTTAAACCAAGTGTAAATCTTTAAGGCTCCCAAAGCGACGGTTATCGAGAGTGCAGGAAAGATAAGCAATGTTCGTTGGAGGTTGGGGACGTCGTCAAATGCGATGGAACTGCCGATGGGGGCAAGGAAAAGCCAGGCAAGAAGAAGCCAGGAGTAGGGCTTGCGATCTTTGAATAGAGCATAGAGCCCGGCAAGGAACAAAGGAAGCTCTATTAAGTAGAGAAGCCCTTGGTTGGGGATGCGATAGCGATCGGGTAGTCCTTTATCCGTGAATAAAAACGGATAGGAAAAGTGCGAGAAGTAGTTTTGTAATAACAGTTGGCCATAGGCGACTGCTTTATTGTGAAACAATCGGGCGATGATCGTTGATTGGTTGACTACACCGTCCTCCCGAAGCGACTCATCCAGTGTTAGCTGCGTTTCCGCATTAGAAAATATGCTTACGGTGTTGAGTCTAAGCGAAAGCATCGGTGAGCGAAAAATGAGAATAAGCGGGAGGAGGATGGTGAGAAAGAAAAAAATAAAAGGCTTAATGTCGCGACGATGGTATGCCCAAAGGAGTATTGGAATGAATAAGGGAAGAAACGCCCGTGGAGCTTGGTAGATAAAAAGCGTAATACTAAATGACAGAAAGGATCCTAGAAGCAGAATTGTCCGGTTATTTTTGTACCAAAGCAGATAGAGAAGCGTACCAAGGGTGATGAAAAACACGAATCAAAAGAGCATAAAAAAGACGAGCCTCTTGAATTGGCCCCGTGAAATTAAGATGGCTAAACAGCTTTGGAAGAAGTGTCCAAATGAAGAGTTCTGGGATAAGAAAAAAGAGGAAGATTTTCCC
>ERZ1292632.3030-Hain-H43-01um-R2-3030-length-13334-cov-13_pt1 | contig 13334 bp, 12 predicted proteins | sample MGYA00564407_ERZ1292632 | MGnify/ENA primary metagenome ERZ1292632 (study PRJEB36523, sample SAMEA6512637) | groundwater metagenome | collected 2019-01-08 | study: AquaDiva: Metagenomics assemblies of 32 groundwater samples
GGAATCCGAATTCATTGGCGAAAACGGGCGAAACAGCGTGGGCGTGCCTACGGCATGCCCACTCCTTGGTTGGTTCTCAACCGCTAAGTTCCATTCTGGTGCTGGGGAGAGGACTCGAACCTCCACTCCTTGCGGAACTGGTTCCTAAAACCAGCGCGGCTACCATTACGCCACCCCAGCAATGTCCGCCCGGTAGGAATTGAACCTACGACCGTCTGCTTAAGAGGCAGCTGCTCTACCAACTGAGCTACGGGCGGATAATTTTCAAATTATTTAAAAAATAATTTGGTGCTCGGGGTGGGATTTGAACCCACAAGGCCTTGCGACCAAAGGATTTTAAGTCCTTCGTGTATACCATTCCACCACCCGAGCATTGATTTGTCAAGTTATTTAAATTTCTTAACAAATGAGGCCACGGCGAGAATTGCACTCGCGTATATTCCTTTTGCAGAGGAATGCCTTACTCCTTGGCTACGTGGCCAGACCAAAGCATTTTAGCCTTAATCAGCCGAATTTTCAATCGTCAGCCAACGGACTCGTTTGAAAGCTCGTCTATTCTTTGACGATTATGTTCTCCTTCATCAATAACAAAATCTATTTTAGGAGCAAAGCCAAAAGATTTTTTAGCCATTACAAATCGGCGAAAATCATGGCGACGTCGTCTTGCAAATTCAAGAGCTTCCGCTTCTTTTTCTCTCGGTAAAGCGGTAAAAAATACAACCGCCCTTTTGCCTCGGTCTAAAATATCGGTCCTGGTCACAGTCATTAATGAGTTTTTACTTGATTCTATTTCAAAATATTCCGCGGCAAATTGGGATATTAAAGAAGCATATTTTTCATCTTTGTATTTTTTTACAGTCTGCATTTTATTCTTGCTTTATCAAAGAGGTTGCCTTTATAATATCTCCCTCTGATAATTCTATTTTTGATTCCAACATCATCCCAAATTCTTGTTTTTCTTTAACAATATCAATTTTAACTTTTTGAGCCTGGAGTTCTTTTATTTTACCTTCACCAATTTGGTATTCTCGGCGATAAATTTTTACCAAACTACCAGACTTTATTTCACCTTCCTCCAAGCGACCTCCAACTACTTGTTTATCCTTATTTTTACTAAAAACTCGCAGTATTTTGGCCGAGCCGGTGGCGATTTCCACTGTCTCTATCGGCGTGGCCTCTTTTACTTTTTCTTTTAGAAAATCAATTAGCTCATAAATTATTTTAAATGTTTTTATTTCTATCTTATCTCGCATAGCTAACATTTCGGCTATTTTGTCAGTGTTCACATTAAATCCTAAGATAAGACTGTTTTTAACACTGGCTGTTTTGATATCCTTTTCAGTAATAGAACCAATACTTTTTGAAATTATTTTGACGGTTATTTTATCGCTACTTAATTTTTTAAGCTCATGTTCTACTGCATCCAGTGAGCCAAGAGCGTCAGTCTTTAAAACGATTTCTAAACGAGCTTGCCCCTCGGGTGTAAATTCCTGGTTTGTTTCTGTTTGCGAATTATTATTTTCCCCAGCAAATTTTTGGGCTTCTTCCTTTTTATGAAAGGTTTTAAATTCCCGACCAACCATTGGAGTGTTGCTCCAGCCCACTATCTTTACAGGACTAGAAAAACTGGCTTCTTTTATATTTTCACCCTTATAATTTTCGATAGCTCGAATTGGAGCAAAAGCGCCGACACTTGCCACAAACATCCCAGTCTTCATTGCACCATTTTTTATAAGAAGAGTAGCGGCTATACCTTGTTTAGGATTTAAATTACTTTCTACCACAAAGCCTTCAGCCATTAGAGAAGAGTCCCCAGTAAGTTCTTCAAGGTCAGATTGTAGGGCAATTATTTCTAAAAGATCAGCTACCCCTTCTCCGGTTTTAGCTGAAAGAGGCACGATTGGCACACTACCGCCCCAACCTTCTACTAATACTCCATTTTCAGCCAGATCCGTTTTTACTTTATTAATATCAGCATTTGGACGATCAATTTTGTTTAAAGCTACAATAAATGGTGTTGAATCTTTGGTAATGCAATTTAAAGCTTCAACTGTTTGGGGTTTTACTCCGTCTTCGGCTGAAACCACCAAGATTGCGACATCGGCTATTCTAGTTCCGCGTTCTCTGATAGAACAAAAAGCTTCGTGTCCAGGAGTATCTAAAAAAGTTATTTTTCTTTTTTGACCGCTAATTTCAAGCTTGGCTTCATAAGCGGAAATGTGCTGAGTAATACCACCCGCTTCTTTTTCGGTAGTGCTGGTTTTCCTGATGTAATCAAGCAGGGTCGATTTGCCGTGGTCAATGTGACCTACGACCACCACTACTGGTGGTCTAGCTATTAGATTTTTATTTTTTGAATCCATTTGATTTTGAATTGTTTATTGATTCTTTTTCTTCTTCGGTCAGTTCATATTTGCTTTGCCAATTTTTTAAAGGCTTGGCAAAGACATTGGTTCGTTCTCGGGTATGCATGGAAGTGATGACCACTCCGTTTCCTCCTTCATCGGCAAAAACAGAAGAGAAACTTTGATTACCACCGGTGCCTTCTCCTTGAAACGGATTAAATCTCAAGGTTGCCGCGCTCATCATCTTTTTCTTTATCCTCTCATCCAGTGATTTCATATAGATAGTTGATTCTGCCTGAAACCTGACGAAATCTTCCAATGTTTTTGAATGGAGTTTTAAAAGTTTTTCAATGTCAGACGAATTGGCGCTCCTAAAAATCCTTGAAACTCTTATATGCATTGCTATAGCAAAAGCCAGAGCTACCAAGGAAATTACAAGGCCAACAAAGGGCAACAAAAAAACAACTAAGTTCCAATCGATAAACATAATCAACATTATACACTAAATATGGTATTATCCAAATATGTCAAGGGTATTTTTAGATTATGCGGCTATTACCCCAATTGACCCAATGGTGGCAAAGGATATGGAAAAAGCTCAAAAATTTTGGGCCAATCCATCGTCACTGCACCGAGAAGGGGAAATAGCCAAAAAAACCTTAGAAGAGGCAAGGATTAAAATCGCTCGGATTTTGCATTGTAAAGCCGGTGAAATATTTTTTACTAGTGGTGGTACTGAGTCTTTAAATTTGGCTATTTTGGGAGTAATCAAAAGCCAAAGGGCGTCTTTTGAAAAGCCAAAGGCGGTCTTTGAATTGCCCCGGTCCCAAAAGACCGCCTTTGGCTTTTTGCCACACATAATAACTTCTACCATAGAACACCCAGCTGTTTTAGAACCCATAAAAAATCTATTAAAAGAAAAAAAAGTAGAAGTTTCTTTCATTGCTCCAAATGAAAAGGGAATAATTAATCCTGAATCAATAAAAAAAGAAATAAAAGAGAATACTGTTTTAGTAATAATTCAGCATGCCAATAATGAAATCGGTACTATCCAACCCATTCAAAAAATTGCTAACGTAATCAAAGAATATAAAGAAAATACAAGGGTAGCCCTTGTACTAAATTATCCTTACTTGCTCGTCGATGCTTGTCAGAGTGTTTTATATGAAAATGTTTCTTTAGAGAGATTGGGCGCTGATATGCTGGTGTTTGATGGTATTAAAATATATGGTCCAAGAGGGGCGGGAATTTTAATAGTCAAACATGCCGTAGGTATTGAGTCTATAATTTTTGGTGGTGGCCAAGAAAGTGGTTTGAGATCGGGAACTGAAAATGTGCCAGCGGCGGTAGGACTTGCTAAAGCTTTGGAAATTGCTGTTGAAAAAAGGGAAAAAGAATCAGTTCGCTTAATAAAATTACGCGATTATACTGTTGCTAAAATCTTGAAAGAAATACCCAGCTCTTCATTAAATGGTGATTTAGAAAATCGCTTACCAAACAATATAAATATATGTTTTAGTTCTCAAAATTTCGGTTCCCAAGGGTCACCCTTGAAGAATTTTGCCCCAAAGGGTGACCCTTTAAGAAATTTTGACTCGGAATTTCTGGTTATTAAATTGGATACTTTGGGTTTTGCAGTTTCCTCCGCTTCGGCTTGCCATACCCTCTCGCTGGAAAATGGTTCTTATGTGATAGAAAGTTTAGGTAAAAAAGAGTGTGGTTCTTCTTCTCTTCGCATCACTCTCGGCCGTGATACCAAAAAATCAGATTTAGACTTGCTTATTTCTGCTCTCAAAAAAATAGTAAAGTAAATTATCCACCGATTGTTTTTTGTTTTTAAATTTAGTAAAATATATATAATGGAAGATCTATCAAAACATCAACTCATACTTCTAGTTTTACTCATCACCTTTGTGACATCCATTGCCACTGGCATTATTACTTTTACTTTACTTTCCGAAGCACCAGTAGAAGTAACTCAGCAAATAAACCGAGTAGTAGAAAAAACTATTGAAAGAGTAGTTACTGAGCCGGGCAAACCTGATAAAGTGATTACCACGGTGGTAGTCAATGAAGAAGACCGAGTCCTCGAATCTATTGCCAAAAATGAAAAATCTATCGTTAGACTAAAAACCACCGGAGCTGATGGTTCTGAAATCTTCGCTGGGTTGGGTTTGGTAGTTTCTGCCGATGGTGTCATCGTAGCTGATTTAAGAAGCCACAATACAGCTTCTTCATTTACTATTTCATTTTCTGATGGAAAAACTTATTCTTCCGGGAAAATTTTTACTGACAATGTGAATGGTTTGATTTTTATAAAAACAAATGTTACGCAAAACGAAAATCCTAGATATACTTTTTATCCGGCCGTCTTCGGTGATTCAGACACATTAAAAATAGGTCAATCACTGGTTGCCATCAGTGGCCGAGATTCAAATGCCGCTTCCATTGGGAGAGTCTTTCAGCTTAAATTCGGAGAAGACAAAAAAGCGGTGGTCAATATTTTTTCAGATATAAAGGTTTCCAAAGCTCATCTTGGTAGTCCTGCTCTCAATCTTTCTGGCGAAGTGGTTGGTTTGGAGGCACCACTAGGGGAACTTGAAACCGAATATTCATACATTCCAGTAAACATTCTAAAATCAGCTACCCCAAAAGCTCTTGAAGAATTAGCAAAGTAGTATTTATAATTTTTTGTGCTATAATAGCGCCGTATGACGCCATTTAATAATTTTACAACTAAAGCCAAAGAAGTCATTAGAAAAGCTCACGAGCTGGTCATTGAACGTGGCCAAAATCATGTGAGTCCACTTCATCTTTTGGCCGCTTTGATATTGCAGGAAGAGAGTATGGTGGCCTCCATTTTAGACAAAATGGATGTAGATACTATACTTTTAACAGATTCTCTTTTTGATGCAATGGAAGGTGGTGGTGGCAGTAATACTGTATCTCCTTCCTATCAGATTTTTCTCACTCCGGAGTTGGCTCATATCATTGAACAGTCATCAAAAGTGGCCTCGGGAATGAGTGATGAATTTGTTTCGACCGAGCATTTATTTTTAGCTTGTTTGGATGTACCAAGTCAAGCCAGAGATATTTTGGCGCGATTTAAAATTGAAAAGGAAAAAGTTTTATTTTTAATTCAAGAAATAAAACATGGCCGAATGACTGACAATAAGGGTGCTCAAAAAAATAAAAATCTCATTAAATTTACTCGCTCCCTCACCAAGTTGGCTCGAGAAAATAAACTTGACCCAGTCATCGGTAGAGATGAAGAAATTTCCCGCATCATTCAGATTCTTTCTCGTCGCACCAAAAATAATCCTATTCTTATTGGTGAAGCGGGAGTGGGCAAAACCGCTATTGCTGAAGGTTTGGCTATCAGAATGATTTCAGGTAACGCCTCAGAATCTCTAAAGGACAAAGAAATAGTCTCTCTTGATTTGGGTCTTCTGGTGGCTGGTACCAAATATCGAGGTGAGTTTGAAGAAAGATTGAAAAATATAATAAAAGAAATTGAAAAATCAGATGGTAAAATAATTCTTTTTATTGACGAGATTCATACTTTAGTTGGTGCTGGTTCAGCCGAAGGATCTTTGGATGCTTCCAATATGCTAAAGCCACCACTAGCTAGAGGTGAATTGCGAGCTATCGGCGCCACCACCATCAAGGAGTATCAAAAATATATTGAAAAAGATCCAGCTCTAACTCGAAGATTTCAACCTGTTTTTGTTAATGAACCATCTTTAGAAGATGCCATTACCATTCTGCGTGGACTAAAGGAAAAGTATGAGTTGTATCACGGAGTTCATATCACTGACGATGCCATCAAAGCATCGGTTAATCTTTCGGCTCGTTATATCGCCGACAGATTTTTGCCAGATAAAGCGGTTGATTTGATTGATGAAGCGGCTAGTCATCTAAAAATCTCTTTGGAAAATATGCCGGTGATTCTGCAAGAGACCAACTCAAAAATAATGAAATTGGAAATCGAAAGAGAAGCTCTTAAAAAAGAGGCTGGTGGCAAAAATGTTAAATTAAAAAATCGTTTGCAAGATATTGAAAAGGAAGTTGCTGATTTGAAAGAAAAAACATCTGAGATTGATTTGAAATGGAAAAATGAAAAAGAAGTAGTTGGGGAAATTAAAAAAATAAAGAAAGAATTGGAATCGGCTCGACTAGAAGCGGAGGCGGCTGAAGCACAGGCCGATTTGGGCCGAGCCGCCGAAGTGCGCTATGGCAATATTCCTGCTTTAGAAAAGGAGCTTGATTTTAATGTTAAAAAACTCAAAAAATTACAAAGCTCCAGGCGTATTTTGACAGAAGAAATTAGAGAAAATGATATCGCCAATATTGTGGCCAAATGGACGGGTATTCCGGTTTCTAGAATGTTGGAAGAAGAAGCAGAAAAACTTGGCCGAATGGAGGACGAATTGAAAAAAAGAATTATTGGTCAAGACGATGCTGTCCAAAGAATAGCCGATACTATCAAGCGTTCTCGAGCTGGTATTTCTGACCCAAACAAGCCAATAGGTTCCTTTATTTTCCTTGGACCAACTGGAGTAGGGAAAACCGAACTCACTAAAGCTTTGGCAGAATTTATGTTTAATGATGACAAGGCTTTGATCAGGGTAGATATGTCAGAATTTATGGAGAAACATTCTGTTTCAAAGCTCATAGGTTCACCTCCTGGTTATGTCGGTTTTGATGAAGGAGGGGGACTGACTGAAATGGTCCGTCATCGACCATACTCCATTGTTCTTTTTGACGAAATTGAAAAAGCTCATCCAGAAGTCTTCAATGTGCTGTTGCAAGTTTTAGACAATGGCCGATTGACTGATTCAAAAGGCCGAACTGTTAATTTTAAGAACACTATTATCGTGATGACTTCAAATATCGGAGCCAATTACATTGATAAGATGGAGAAGCTCGGTTTTGGTGATAGGGAACAAAAAGGCGGTTCGTATACCGATATTAAAGAAAAAGTAATGGAAGCGATGAAAGACTTTTTCCGACCAGAATTTCTCAACAGAGTAGATGATATCGTCATTTTTGATGTTTTGCCTTTGGAAGCAATCAGAGAAATTGTTAAAATTCAAATTGATTTGGTTAGAGAGAGATTAGTCATTAAAGAAATTTCACTAGAGCTTAGCGATAAAGCTTACGAATATTTGGCCAAAGAAGGTTACAATCCTCAATACGGTGCAAGACCTTTAAAGAGGGTTATTCAAAATAAAATATTAAATCCTATCGCCTCTCTAATTATTTCTAAAAGTATTTTGAAGGGCGGTGTGGTTTATATTTCTGTCAAAAATGACGAGCTAACTTTTGAAATAAAAAAGGGTCGTCGTGGCGCTATCATTGAAGCTTCAATCCTCGACGCTATTTCCCCTGAAGCTGTTTCCTAAAATTGTGCGTGGAGAGGGACTCGAACCCCCGATGCCCTATGGGCCGCGGATTTACAGTCCGCTGGAATAGCCGCTATCCGATCCACGCATTGTTACAAATTGTTCAAACCTTTCTTGATGTTTCTGATTTTTTGGTTTTATTTCTGCAAAAAATCTTTTTACATCAGTAATCTTGGTGAAATAAATCTTGTCAGCACTAATTGCTGATGGTTGGTATTCTAACTTAGAAAGAAGTTTATGTAAAGATTTCAACATGGGTCGAGATTTATTATTTAAAGAAATTTGGATACCAAATCTTATTTTATAAACTGACCCGTCAGTATCAAAAAATCCTCTTAAAAATCTTTTTATAAATTTTGGTTTTTTAAAAACCCACTTTGGTATATCAACTTGTGATTTTACTTTATTAAAAACAAGACCTTGTTTTAATAGCCAAGAAGTAATAGCGACGGAACCCAAATAAACATCTCTGTAACCGGTGCTACGAAGAGAAATTTTCGCTTTTGTTTTAAATATTTTTGTAATTAAAGATCTTACATACTCAGTATAATTTTTTTCCTTATTTCCTAAACTAACAATAATCTGAAAATGGCTCACATGACCATCACCCAGCATAATACCGAAAAACTCAGCTAGATTTTCAGAGTATTTTCGTGGTAAATATACATCGGCACGTTTTTTTAGGTAATTCTTTTTTAAATGTGGTTGGGTTTTTATACCCAGTCTACCCAATCTTTGAAAAACTGTCTGTTCTGTTACACCCAAAATTTTTGCTACTTCATGTAAAGCTTTATTTTGCTTAATATATAAACTAAAAAGTTCAGACCGATATTTGCTCTCTTCTCTTTTTGTCCATCTACGAGCCATATTAAATATTGTAATTGACTACTAAAATAGTGCCAATAAAAATTGTGGATAATTGTAAAAATCTTATTTTGCATAGTGTATTAACGAAATATAATTCGTGTCTTGGGGAAGTCATGAAATTAGGCTTATGCTGCTATTTAGTAATAACTCCGTTCGGATACAGTCCCGTACGGAGAACATTTTGAATTAGTGAGGTTTTGTAGTATTATATCGTTAGAATGTGAGGTTCAATGATGAATCGGTTGGAGTTGTATTTGAGTGACATAATCAATGGGAATCCAGCAAGCTCTGTTTTTGGGCTTGTGATAGTGCTATTGATTCTTGCTTTGCTTTTCAATGTAAGATCCGACGAGCCAAAGAGAGCAAAGGGAGATGATGATCTCTGAGCCCTACAAACAACGAAACTTGAAAGGAGAGCAGTCATGATTGGTGTAAATGAAGAAGTTCTAAGCCCTGAGATTGTGGTGGGTTCACTGGTAGTTTTCAGAAGCCCTGACGACCCCAAGTTCGCTAGAAATAAAGATGACCGAGAATGGCAGGAGACAAGGTTCAAAACCCACCGTCGGCCTCTGAAGGTCAGGGTCAGGCTAGGGGATCATGTGGTGTTGGTTCACCGAGATGCCCAAGTTGATCCCAACGATCCTGGCAAACACGACATCCACTTTGGTTCGACCTGTGACCCAAGGTTGCATGTCGGCCATGTCAGGCTCTATCCCTGAACAAGATGTGTTCAGCACTAATCGCCGGGTGGGCAACCCCCGGCGATTTATTTTGGTGCAAGAGATTATTTTAAATTATTACGGGTTCTCTTTTAAGTAAGATATTAAATTTTTGAAACACCTTATTTTGAATAAATTTTTCAGCCTCCATAATGTCAGTAAAATTAGCTTGGCTTGGGTTAATTAAGATTAAGGCGTTTTTTGAATATATCTCTACTTTTCCAATTTTTTTACCCTTTAATCCGGCTTGTTCTATAAGCCAGCCTGCAGGAATTTTTGTTTTGTTTTCAAAATCAAAAGACGGCATATCTGGAAATTTCTTTTTAACATTTAATGCTTTTTCATTCTCTATAACAGGATTTGTAAAATATGAACCAACATTTGGAATGGTTTCTGGATTTGGCAACTTACTTTTTCTTACCTTTATAATTGCCTCTCTAATTTCTCTTAAACTAGGGTTATCGTTTCTTCTTTCACTAAAATAATTTTCTATATCCTTGTATTTGGGTATTTTTAGATTTTCTTCTGATAGTTTTAGTGTCATAGAGACAATTATAAATTTGTCTGGATATTTTTTGAAAATACTATTTCTATAGCCAAACTGACACTCTTTGTTTGTGAGCATTACGAACTCTTCCTTCTCCCTGTTATAGACCTCAACCTTATCTGTCACATCTGAAAATTCTGAACCGTAAGCTCCTATATTTTGTACAGGGGCGGCGCCAGTTTTACCTGGAATCCATGATAGAGCCTCAATCCCAGAAAGGTCATTGTTTACAGCAAATTGGACAACTCTGTCCCATTTATTTCCCGCCTCGGCTACGACTGTTTCATTTTCAATTTTTAGAGCATCAAAATCTAAAATGAGGACCACTCTATCAATATGATTATTTGGAATTATGTTTGTCCCTTCTCCAAGTGTGATGAGTGGCAAGCCCTCTTTTTTGGCAAAATTATCTGCATCCACCACGTCCTTTCTTGATTGACAGTGTATGACAAAGCTGGCCTTTGAAAGTAAGGAAAGGGAATTAGTAATAGGGGTATTTTTATCCACAATCATATTTTTTATTATATACCATATATGATATATTGTATCTACATGAATAATGTGGACAACCAAAAAGCAATAGGCAATTTCATCAAAAAACTTAGAGAGAAGCGCTCTCTTACTCAAGGGGAATTAGCTTTGATTTTAAATACCTCTCAAAGTGCTGTTGCTCGAATGGAGAACGGTAGGCAAAATCTAACTTCCGGGGAACTTCTTAAGATCAGTGATGCCTTGGAGCATAAAATTGTTTCTTTATCTGATTCTATTGATTTTAAAATTAATGGTGGTAGGAAATTGAAAGGAAATATAAAAACAAATTCTTCCAAAAATGGAGCCATGGGCCTCTTGTGCGCTTCGCTTTTAAATAAAAATACCACTACCCTTCACGGTATTCCAAGAATTGAAGAGGTTAATAGAATGCTTGAAATCTTTTCTGCCCTGGGAGTTAGGACTAAATGGTTAGAAAAGCAGACTATTGAAATAACGCCACCAAAAAAGTTTGAAAAAAGAGGGCTTCTTCATTCGTCTGTTGCCAATGTGAGATCAAGTTTGATGCTTATTCCCGCCATTGCCCACCAACATAAGAGTTTCTCATTACTTCACGCCGGTGGTTGTAAAATGGGAGAGCGCACTATCGCTGCCCACAAATATGCCTTTCAAGATTTTGGTATTTCAATAAAAACTCTTAACGATGAATACAATATTTCATACAAAAAAATAAAACCAGCAAAAATTATAATGTATGAAGCCAGTGATACAGCCGCAGAAAATGCTATTATGATGGCCGCTTTAATTCCTGGACTTACAGAAATATCTTTTGCTCCGCCAAATTATCAAGTTCAGGAAGTTTGTTTCTTTCTCCAAAAACTTGGTGTCAAAATAGAAGGGATTGGAACAACCAATTTAAAAATTTATGGACTTAATGAAATAAATCAAAAAGTTGAATATTACAATAGCGAGGATCCAATTGAATCGATGATGTTTTTAAGTGCCGCTATTGTTACAGGGTCTACTTTAAAAATTGAAAGATGTCCTGTGGATTTCATAGCGCTTGAGTTAACTAAACTCAAGGTTATGGGTCTAAAATTTAAATTATCAAAAGAGTATTTGTCATTAAATGAAAAAACGAAACTGGTCGATATATCAGTTTTCCCATCCAAATTGAAATCATTAAATGACAAAATTCATGCTCAGCCATATCCAGGAATAAATTCTGATAATTTACCATTTTTTGTGCCGATTGCCACACAAGCAGATGGGACGACACTCATACATGATTGGATGTGGGAAAACAGAGCAATTTATTTTACTGAGCTTAATCGATTGGGGGCTAATATATCATTGGCCGATCCGCACAGAGTTTTTGTAAATGGACCAACTCCTCTCAAATCAGCTCAAGTAGTTTGCCCCCCGGCTTTAAGACCAGCGATGATAATTTTGATAGCCATGCTAGCTGCTCCAGGTACTTCAATTCTTAGAAATGTTTACTCTATAAACCGTGGTTATGAAGATGTGGTAGAGAGACTAAACAGTATTGGGGCCTCAATTGAAAAGATCACAGGTATTTAGTAATAGCGATTTATGATTTTTTAATATAATATAAACTTATGGTTCAATATTGTTTTTTAAACGGGAAGGTGTTGCCTATAGGGGAGGCAAAAGTGTCACTGTCGGACATAGGTCTTTTGCGAGGTTACGGTATTTATGATGGTATGACTGCTTTTAAAGGTAGGCCGTTTCGCTTTATGGACCACTGGAGTCGATTTGTTTCTGGCGCTCATATTTTGAATCTAAATATTCCAATTACTGAAGAAAAAGCGGAGAAAATAATTATGGAACTTTTAGAAAAGAACGGACTTATGGATCGGGCTAATATAAGAATGATATTAACTGGCGGAGAGACTTTGGGTGGTATTGAATATGATTTTGAAAATCCAACATTTTATATTTTGACCGAAAAATGGGAATCTTTACCTCCAGATTATTATCAAAATGGTGCTAAACTTGTCACGTACACTCACAAAAGGGAATTGGCTGAGTATAAGACCACAAATTATATCAGAGCTACTGTCTTACAAAATTTTCGTAAGGAGGAAAAGGCGGTTGAGATACTTTATGTCTATGATGGAGAGGTTTTAGAATGTGCAACTTCTAATGTTTTTTTGGTTAAAGACAAAATTCTAATTACTCCAGTGGAAAATATTTTAAAAGGTATTACTCGCAAGGTAGTACTTGAATTAGCAGAAGGAAAATACAAAATCGAGGAAAGATCTGTTAGAGAAGAAGAATTAAAAACTACTGATGAGATATTTATAACTTCGTCTTTTAAAGATATTGTACCAATTGTTGGAGTGGATGATTTTGGGTTTGCGGGTGGAGAAGTAGGTCCAGTAACCAAAGATTTAATGGCAAAATTTAAGGCTTATATTGCTGTGCCGGAGTAGCTTGTCTTAGATTTTGTTTTATGTTAGTATTTTGCCTATGTCACAGGATCAATTAATCAGACTAGTAAATAAGGGGACCGGAGAGGTCTATTTTACGCGTAAAAACAAGCGAAAAGTAGAGCGCAAAATTGAACTCAAAAAATACTCAAAAAAGCTCCGCAAAAGAGTGGTTTTCAAGGAAGCTAAAAAATAGTAGCCAGCATCTAGTAGTAAGTGCAAAAATTCGCCAAAAAGGCGTTTTTTTGTTATATTCTGCACATGGGCCTATATTTCAGTGGTAGAATTCTCCTCTCCAAAAGGAGCGACCGGGGTTCGAATCCTCGTGGGCCCGCCAAGTCGTGCGTAGTATACGAGACGCGTTAATGAAATAAATTTAACGTTTTGCATAGACTTACATTAAATTTGTAAGTTGTTATAATTTTGGTATGGAAGAAGGTTATACCCCAACACCTTGACAGGTACCCCTTTTCTTAGACATTTAATATCTTTGTATTTGTATTATATTT
>ERZ1292632.3033-Hain-H43-01um-R2-3033-length-13318-cov-4_pt1 | contig 13318 bp, 14 predicted proteins | sample MGYA00564407_ERZ1292632 | MGnify/ENA primary metagenome ERZ1292632 (study PRJEB36523, sample SAMEA6512637) | groundwater metagenome | collected 2019-01-08 | study: AquaDiva: Metagenomics assemblies of 32 groundwater samples
GGTGTTTTAAGGAAAATTTGAATAGTCCCCAGTTCCTTTTAAAATTAAATATATCTGAAAAATCTATCATAAAATCTATATGTTTATTTTTTGATTTATAGTGAAGCATTTCGTGGGCTAAGACCTGCCTTCTTAATTTTGGATATTTCTCAAGATTTTTGTTTAGTTCTATCCATTTTTTATCTCCTTCTTTTACATAAAATCCAATTCCATAATTTATTTCTGATATTTTTATATTTTCCATTATAAGACTCCTATAATTAATAAAATGCCTAATAAGACCGATATAGCCCCTGTTATTATTAACAATTTATATTTTTTAAATAAAATTGGCAATAAATTTATAACTACTATCGTCAAACCTATTATTAAATTTACATTCGTCATAGTCCTTTTTGTATAACCAATTTAATTAATTCGAATACTAAACCTAAACTAACTATTAAGCTACCAAGATTTACTTTATTGAATGCTATAATTATTCCTCCAGAGATTACAATAATTCCAAATATAATGTTTAGTATATCAAGTTGGGCTTTCCTTGTTTCCATAGTAATTATACTCTCTCTTATTATTTAAACCTTTCGTTTTGAATTTTAGTTCAAATATTTTATAAGAAAATTAAAAGAGAAATAAACGAAAGAAATAAAACTAAGATTCCTACTAAGAAACTCGTTAGGGGAAGTTTGTGTAATATAAATATTGTTAAGCCAAATAATATAAATGAAAATAATAGTGCGAAAGGGGCTACTGGATAGGTGTGTCCTGACATTTTCGGAACTAATGAGTATTTATAAATTAATCCCCAGAAAGGAACTCTCGCTTGAACTGAAAGTTTAGCAAATTCCATGTCTGTTCCACTTGCGTTATAGACGGCTATCAAATTGAAAGAGTACACATCTCCAAAACTTGCATTTTCGGGGGTTTTTATATAAATTGTTCCTTGAGTGTTTGTTAATTCGTTTGCAGATAAAATTAAGTTATTCTCTTTAAAATTTACATAATCGCAGATATTTATATTATTTGGATTAAATTGATTTTTTGTTTGATTGATTGTTAAATTTTCTGTTGAACATGCTAAATAAACTGGAATTTCCATCAAATTTTTGTTTGTTAAAGTAAATGTTTTTTTTCTGGGGGTTACAGATCCTTTTGCTAAGACTAGATCTAATAAATTATTTGTAAAAGAATAATTTGAGGCTGGTAAGGCTGATTGAAGTATTGTTGTTGTTACTCCTCCGTCTCCTCCTATAATTGTTGTTCCTCCCCCTGCAATTGTTGTAAATGATTGAGTTGTTGAATTTTCATTTCCTGCTAAGTCTATATGATATATTGTTAAATTGTATGTTGCAAAGCCAGAAACTACAAATTGTGTATTATTAGAATTGCAAGTAAAAGTCGTATTACCTATATCGTAACTTCCAGTTGAATTAATTACATTATATTTACAACTGCCTAAATTAGTGTCACTAGCTGTCGAATTAAAATTTACTGTTTGGCTTCCTTGAGTTGTTTGAACTGCGGTTATATTTGAGATAGGATAGACGGTATCAATCCCAAAAGTCCTATTTATTCCATACCAACCCACTCTATTTGCTCCAGATTCTATACATTTAACATTCCAAATATAGTTTCCATCAGTAATATTTATTGGATTAAAATCATAATTTACTCCTAAGTTAGAAACACTTGAAGAATTAGTTTGATTTATTAACCAAGTTCCAGTCCAATTTCCGTATAAAGAACAATTTATTATTGGATTTGCATGAGTTACACTAAAATTAAATAAAATATTATTTTGCGTATTGAACCATTGATTATTTAATGGCGAATTAAGGCTTACCATGGGGTCATTTATGCTTATTTGAAATTTTCTTACTATTGAATTAATATTATTTAGCGAATCATTTGACCAAATTGTTATATTATAATTTCCGTCTGTTGATTCTATATCTGTTATATTCGTATTACAAGAAATCGTATGATTGACTAATCCACTAGAATTAGACCACCAACAAGAAGATAATCCTATTCCCGAATCAATTACGCTATAATTAAAATAGTTAGTTAGTGAAATTGAAATTAATCCGTCATCTGTTGGAGATAGCCAATTTAAAGTTGGAGGAGTTGTGTCTATTCTAAAGTTAAATAAACTTGAATTTGATTGAACTCCATCGGAATCATAAGCTTGAATAAACCATGTATGATTTCCATCTGGAATATTCGTTACATTAAATTGAAATGAATTATTTGTGTTTGCTGTTATTGGTTGATTTAAGACTGTTGAGTTTCTAATTCCGTCTATAAATAAAGAAATGTTTGTTAAATAATCATTATCATCACTTATATTAAAAATGAAGTTTACGTTTGAGATTGAAAAATTTGAGTTGTTAGTGAGTGTGTTTGTTATTGTTGATACTATATTTTTAGTGTAATAAGTGATATTAAAATAAGGTTTATTTGTGTTTTCTTTAGATTCAAAATTATAATAATTACCCCCACTATCAGCAGTGTCTGAAAATAATATTCCAAAATTATTAGAAGAATTGTCAAACCAATCATCTATCTGTTTATTTAAAATAAAACTAAACCAACCAGCAGAAGCATCGGCAAATTGTTTACTAACTAATATCGTAGAATTATATGTTCCCCCCGCAATTGCCCAATTATTCACACCATCTCGTTTATTCCATGTTACGCCTGATTCATTCCAGCTTGCATTTAATTTATAAAAAGCCAATGGGTTATTTGCAAAAGAAGAAACTCCATCAAGATAAATAGTAAAAGATGAATTTATAAGTTGAATATTTGTATAATTTGAAAAATTAGTATAAAATAAAACTCTTCTTGTATCTCCACCTCCCCCACCACGATTATCTTCAACATATAAAGTATTTACAGATGCATAATTAACATCGGGGTCGCCATCATTTATAGTATTGTCATATAGGACATTGATTTTATCTTTATTCCCAACAAATAAATTATTTGAAATATTACTCTGAATAAATCCTGAAGAATTAGTTGCCCATACACTCAAATTATAATAAGACTGTCTTGGGAAAGTTATTACCGTATAGTTAGTCGAAGTACAATTATTACATAAAGTATAATTCTTAAAGCCATTAGTCCATGAATAAGTTATTGTTGTATTGAAGCCTCCAGAATTAGTAACATTTAATGTTGTAGATAATGTGTTAAGTATATTTGAATTGCTAAGGGGCGAATTTATAATTATCCCAGCAGAAACTAAAGGTAAAAATAATAAGGTTAATGCTATTAATAAAAATAATCTATTTTGTTTGTCCATAGAAAAAGTAAGTTTATAAAGTATTAAAATGTTTGCTTTTTTGAATTTTTATTCACTCGTTTAAGTTTAGTCTTATAATAAATAAAAGATATAGCTATAGCAATTAGGATAGATGTTATCAAGAATATTGGAATATTTATTCTATTTGACTGTGTTGGTAGACTATTGTCACAGTAACTTATTGCATAAACTCCACCTTTTTTACCCTCAGAGCCATCCGATTTATATGTATAGGTAGTTATCTTGCTTTCACCTATATTTAAGTTATTGAGTAATGTATTTTCTGAGCTTAATAATACCCATGTTTCTGAATGATTAATAAGATTAACCTTGCAATTATAACCTAATTCCGAACCTATATTCGTAGTATTTATTTTGATTATAAATATATCATTTACGCCATCATAGTTTCCCAAGACGGACATTGAATTTAATAATGTTGTATTCTTAACTTGCTCTTTATAGATTATTGTTAAGTACAGCTTCTGATTACTTTCAATACTTCCAAATTGTTGTGCATAATTATTATAGATATTTCCTACCCATAAAGTCTCGGGAAATCTTGATATTTGATTTGGTGAACCAGAATTACTATTATCATCTAACTTTATTGTTAATTTCTTATTATTTATGCTATTTAAATTTTGTTTTAATAAATTGGTTATATCAAAATAGTATCTTTTATCGCCCAGATTTCCTTTAATAAGATTATAGGAACTTTCGGATATTTCTAATTGGTCATATAGCGTAGAATAAGAATCTTTTGATAAATTTATGCTTTGGTTTGCTATAAGTGAAATTAAGAAATAAGAATTTGAATGAACCCTATCATCCTCTCTATACAAACTGAGATTAGCGGATATAATATCTCCAGCACTTTCAATCCCTAAATCTTTCAAGTTAAATTGTATAAAAGAGGAATAGTAACGGTCTAGCCGAGAATTTGTATAGATATAAGCATCACTAACTGTTTCTGTTGTATTTAATGATAATATTTTTGTAGTTTCTAATGCGTTTATTGAATTTACTAAAAAAATAGATAAAACCGCTAATAATGCAATCATCTTTATATTTCTTGTTTTTAACATATTTATTTGAATATATCAAACTATATAAATCTTTCTATTTTGAATTTTTATTCATTTAGCTGAATTTTTATTCACACTTTTATAGTTTTTATCTTTAGGGAAATTTCCTGTTGCTTTTAGCCAAGCTATATAAGACCATATTGCTATACCAAATATAATTGCCTGTCCTATTGTATCATGGAAAAATGTTGAGCTTGCTAATGAAAATTTGTTTGCTATGATTATATCTATCAATATTCTTAAAGTATTTCCTAAAAATATTAACGGTAAAAATAGAAGGGAGATTAATCTATCTCTTATTTTAAAGTCTGGAATTATGAAAGTTCCGAATAAAAACACTGTAAATAAGATTATCCCCGCACATTCTCCTGAAAGATTGAATATTCTATTAACGCCGTTTATTGTTACTACAAAAAGATTTCCATAAGGAACTGTAGGAATATGTATAAAATTTAGAATCTTTTCCATAACCCAAACAGTTACTTCTGGAATTGGTTTGAAAGCTGGATAGTTCTTGATAAACCATATTGCGAATAATCCTAAAACGCTGAATCTGAAGATATTATCTGCTTTCATACTTTACTATAATCCCTTAATTTATTTTTATTGAAGTCTCTTGTTCCCCATGAAGTATCTTTTAGTGTTGCTAGAGCATAGTATCTTACTGGAATCAATAAGCCTATATGTAAAAAAGAGTATAATGGAAACATGAAAAAGCTTTTATCCTTAGTTCTAAAATAAGCGTAAGACCCCCTAACAATTCCTATCCCTACAAGAACGGCTAAATATCCTAGTAAGAATATGATTCCATTTGTTATGGTATTGAATATCATTAGTCCGATTGAAATAAGTAACATGAAGGGCAGTATTGTTTGCATAATCATATCATACCAGATATACGCTGGAAGTTTTCTAGGTTGCTTAAACATCATTTTTATGGAAAATATTAATTCACGATAAAAAGATTTATTCCATCTTTTTTGCTGTTTAAGCCAACCTTTTATCTTAGTAGGAACACTTGTAGTGGCTCTAGCATTTTCAGCAAATTTCACTAAATAACCCATATTTAATATTCTATTCGTCAGATTTCTATCATCACCATAAGTGCATTTTATACCTAGAAAATATTGATTAACATAATCTTCTTTTACTTTATCTACTAAATCTCTTCTATATGCACTTAAAACCCCACAACAGCATAGAACTGTTCCGAAATAAGATTGAGCTTCTCTTTCCTGATTGAAAGCATTATAATAACGCAAATCAATTAATTTAGATAATAAATTTGTATGCGTTCCACTTACATTTCCAGTTACTGCACCTATTTTTTTATTACTAAATTGTTGGACTAATTTAAATATCGCATCTATTTCAAGTCTTGCATCAGAATCAACAGTTATAATTATTTCAACTTCTTTTGGCAATATATCAAAAATACATTTCTGGGCTTCACGCTTGCCTCTGTTATCTTTATTATCCATGATAATTACATTCTTAAAGTTTAATTTCTTTAGAGCATTTACGGCTGTTTTGTCTTTACTTCCATCATCTACGAAATATATTTTTATTGGTTTTTTATATCTTTGTTTTAAACAAGATTTTATGCAGGAAATAACATTATCCGCCTCTTCATTATATGATGGGATTATAATTGCCACATTTGGATATATCTTAGGCAATCCTTGTTTTGATTGGTTTATATGTTCTCTATGAGCTAAAGCTATTTGAAAGAATAAATGAGAAAGAGCTAATATTCCATATATAGAAAGAAATCGCCACATTTTACTTTATTTCTCTTTTGCCTCTTTACACTCTTTAGTCTGCTGTATTCTAATTGAGGTTTTACATCTCGGACAAGAAGTATATTGTGGATATTCTTTTGGAACTATTTTACCTTCATATTCCCACTCTTTTTTGCATCTATGACATTTCAATTTCATATTATACTGACTACTCTATACTATATAAGTCTTTCTATTTTAAGTTTTAAGAATTACAGAATATTTCTTTAGTATAATCTGTAGGTAATGTTGGAAGGAATGATGAACTTATTGAATTAGCATCTGGATCATCTGTTTTATATAATATTCTTACATGTAAAGTTCCTACATCCTTACAAAAGCACAGATTCCCTGTCTCTCCTCTCCATAGAGTATAATTAATTGAACTATCTGATTTAGGAAAATCTATATTTAAAAGTATATTTGTTGGAAAAGATACATCTCCACAAGCGCTATCTGCTGGCATTGTACTATAACAATTCCCAAAGAGACTTGATGAAGATGAATAGTAACCATATCTTGTAAGATTGATTCCACAAGAATCAGTATAACCTATTGCTCCATTTGTATAATTATTATTTGTGGTTCTAAATTTAGTATAAAAATCTGGCATACATAAATTTCCTAAACAAGACATATTAACTAAACAATCAGAAGTCTGAGTACAACTCTTTAAATAACCACAGGGACTGCAAGCTGTTCCACCACAATCTATATCAGATTCATCTTGGTTTTTATAATTATCATTACAGGTTTGAATTGGAATACTCGTCTGAGTTACATATCTTTCTTCACAAGGTATTTGTCCTCCACAATTCGTGCTTTTATATGGTTCTAAAGGAATTGCGTAAGTGATTGCGTTTTCTGTTCCTTCGCTTGTTGTCTTATAATTATATGACATACTGCTACTTGTGTCATCGTTATAGCAAACCCAAATTGTTTCTGTTGCACTATCACCTAATATCCAAACATCTGTGTTTGCTCCCCCAAAACACTTATGATGACATCCAAAAGGCATATATAATAAAACAGGGTCAGATCCTCTATTTTCACAATAAGCGTTTGCACTACTTGAAGATGTAGATCTTCCATATTTCTCTAAAATTCCGTCTCCATTTTTATCTATTGCAATCCATCTAAGTTTTCCATCGAATGTTAGTGATGGATTAAATAATGCTTGATAATTATAGTAGGGAAGATTTTGATTAACATTTGTTCTAAAAAATACATTTTCCGTTGAGAAACTTAAAGTTAAACCAGTATTAAGTGAATTTGTAGCTGTAACACCATAAGCATTTAAATAATCTCCTAAAATCTGAGTTGAAAAAGTTATGTTTCCTGCTAAGTTTTCTACATTAATCAAACATTTTGTTCCTATACATAATTCATTTGAACCACAATCTCCCTGAACCGCACAAGTGTTTGCTGTATCCCAAAAAAGTATGTTAGATTGTCCTATATTTAAATAACTTTGAACTGGATTTTGACCATCTAGTGCTTTTGATAATTGATTTTCTGAATTTGGAACTCTTCTAACGTTAGTTAACATCGTAGTTCCAGTATTAGTTAGAAAGATTTTCATACTCATATAAAAAATTCCAGATTGACTTCTTGTTCCAGAATAGACTGTAGATTGACTTAGAGACGAACTAATTGGATTTCCATTCGAATCATAGAAAGTTAATTTAATTTTTGAATCTTTATTATTGATTGTTGCTTCTGAAGTATTTTTAAAACCAAACATAAAAAAGTAAATTCCTGATCCTAAAAGTAAAATTATAACTAAAACTATACTAATTCCAAGCCAAATCTTTTTTTTGCTTTTAGACATATTAAATTTAGTTTAAAGAAGTATATAAATCTTTGTTTTTGAACTAAAATTCAAATTTTTCTTTCTTATTCTTACTCCATTGAATAAACTCCCTTTCCTTAAATTATCTTCGGCTAATAACCATTGATGATTCTCAGGTTCGAATGCCTTTCTCACCTCTTCTAAATTAGTTGAGCCGTCTTGATTTATAAGGTTAAAAGAGGCTAAGCAGATTTTATGGTCAATATGATATTTTCTTTGATTAAAATCTTTAGGCAAAGTTTTCATTAGATGCTCTATGACTGCTTTATAATCTATTTTGTATTTTGAGGATGACATTATCTTTCCAGTTTTAGTATATCTTCTTAGAGCATCTCCTAATCTTGTTTGGAGTAATGATGCAATTCTATATGAGGGTTCATTAATCCATCTTTGATGAAGTCTTATCCTCATTGTAAGATTTATTTGATGTCTATGATTTTTATTGTATTCCTTTCTTTTTTCTTTATTCTTTTCATAATTCCTATAACCATATAACTTTTCCTTTTCAGGATTATTTTTATTCCATATTCTATGTTCTTTTAATCTCCTTTTTCTATAACAATCTGGACATAGTTTCCTTCTAAATGTAAAACTTTCTACTTCTATGTTGCAATCTTCACAATTTATAATTCTATGGTATCCATTTTTTTTAATTTTTATATTGTTTTCTACTAATATTCTTCTTATAGGTTTAATTGATCTAAGATTTAACTTTTTTTTAATTTGGTTTAGATTATCTTTTTCAATAGTATAATATTTTATAATTCTTTGTACATCTTCTGGTAAAAAAACTTTTCTATTCCAACTACTTCTTTTAGAATCCATTTTAACCTTTCTTATAGAAATCAATTAACTTTTTTATTATATCCTCATAACTATCTCCTTTTTTTCCAAGTTCGTCTATTTGTTTTTTTAGTTTAATACTTATTTTTATTGTTGGGTTTTGTTTTTCTTTCATAAGTATACTAAGTATAAACAGTATATAAACCTTTGCTTTTATAAAAATTTAATAATAATTAAGGACAAGTTCCAGAACAGTCATCAGAAACACCAGTTCCCTTTCCTACACAATCTGGTATACATCCACTTAAACCACCTGAATAACTTGTGTAAATTGCACTAGATGGTCTTCCAGAAGGAGGATTACAAGAGATCTTAGTTCCACCATTAGCATCTGTCGTAGCTCCGCAGAGATTACAATCTGGGACTAATACCTTGCTTGTATTACAGAACATATAAGCTCCATAAGTACCTTCGTGAGTTACAGTTGAACAAGCACCTACTAAAGTATTATCTGTACATTTTGCAGTTACACAATTTTCACCAGAAACATCAAGTCCAGTAGGACATGAACAAATTGAAGCTTTATCTATAATCGTTGGTGCTGAACCTTCTACAAAATTACAGTATTTAGGTTTATCTGAATCTAAACTTGTTCTATTGAAAACACAAGTGTTAATATTTGTTAAATCTGAACATTTTTCTAAGAGTATATTATATGTTAACTCAACTGCTGAACTTGTTGTATTTTTTAAAACACCTTGAGCATCTAAATAATTTCCTGTTAATTTTACTGAGAAGATTACATTATTTTGTATTGTACCTGAAGCAAATGTATCTAATTTTATAAAACAACTTCCAGAAGTATGACATGTTCCTGTTCCTATATTACAACAATCTTCGTTTGTATCACAATTTGCATCACTCGTACAAGTTTGAGAAGAAGATCCTACAATTACATTTGATTGACCAACATCTAAATTAGCTAATGGAACTATATTATTAAAAGTCGCACCAATATTTGCGTTTGCTTCAGTTGGTTTAACATTTGTTAATTTTACGTTGCCAGTATTAGTCGCTTTTAATTCGAAAACTACATAACTCTTTTTAGAAGTTCCTCCGATTAAAGCTTGCTGAACACCACTTGTCACTGCTGTCCCTTGAAAATCGTAAAAAGTCGCCCCCATTGAAACTGCTCCATCATCTGAAGTTGAAGATATTTTATCAATTCCACCTACACTTCCTAATTTTAAGAAATAATAAATCCCTCCAGCAATTAATAATAGAACTACTATAGAAACTATTGTAATAATTAAAGTCTTACTTATTGCCATATTAGTTATATTCTCTTCAAGTTTATAAACCTTTCGTTTTGAATTTTTATTCAAATTTTAAAAGTTATTATTTTATATTTTCTTTTGTATGTTCTTTCGTACAATTTTTTTAGGTTTTCTATAGTTCTCTTAGAACTTGATTTATCTACTTCTTCGTATTCTCCTTCACCGATTGGTAAGACTAATAAGTATTTCTTCATTGTTCATGCCAAGATTTAGTTGATTTAGGATTCTTTTTAATATAAGCATAAAAATAATTTTCTCCTTTTAATCCATATTTTTTCTTGAATCTTTCTAAAATCTTTTCTCCTTTATAACTTAGTGGCATTATTTTTTTCTCCTTAAATTGAAATAAATAAGAGCAACTAAACTAATTATCAAGATGGTTAAAATAATATACTCTGGGATTCTAATCGAAGCATCTGCCCTATTTAGTTCTGTGAAACCAGAAGCATCTGTATTATATAAAAAGCTTTCTCCTTGTAAAAAGAACTGTTTTGAATTATATATTGCTGAATCCACATATCCATGAGCATTTCCTATTGGAACTAAATTGCTAACTGGTTTAATTACTAAAAGTAATGTATTAAAAGCATTTCCTGTTAAATTTGCTATAAATAAGTATATAAAAAATGCTAAGATAATTCCTACAATAATTAAAGTTATCCAATTAAGTAAATTCTTATTCTTTTTGAAAATTATTAAAATTGTAAATGTTAATAAAAATAAAGTTATTATTGCCCATAAAGCAATTATAAAAAATGGCAAGGCTGTTACGTTATTAAAAGATACATCATACCCTGTTTTACTTCCTTGAACTTCTGCAATAAACTTTGCAAAAATAGCATCTAAATCTACATCTTTATATTCTTCACTTCCCTGTAAAACTCGTTTGAATAAAGGTACACAATCTTGGAAATCATTTAAGGCTAACATATTCTCAGATTTAAGGCTTGGATTTTCTCTGAGTAAAATAGAATCCAATTTTTGTTCGCAGAACGGATGTATAATTACATTTGGAAGCCAAGTATGCTTTATACAATAAGGAACCATCTGTTTATGTGAGATTAGATCTTGGCTTTGGTGTAGCATTGCACCTTCAGCACAGGCAATTTCAACTTCGCTATTTGCGTTTTTTAAAAGAGAAATTCCAAAACTAGGGGAATGCGTATAAATATATTTATCCCGATTAGAATAATAAAAAGTAACTGAAGCATCGGTTAAAATATTTCCAACCATACAGGCGTTCATATTATTTTTACAAGATTTATAATTGTTTGAATCTAAACTCATATTAAATAAATCTTGCCCAATAGCAGAGTGAGTAATCGGGAAAAATGCCGATACATTTGAGATTAAGAAAAATGTTAATAATATTAATAATAAATTCTTTTTCATTTTTTTCTCCTTAGCAATACTACTAAAATTATTATAAAAACTAACAAAATTAAGGAACCAATTATAATTAATAAAGTATAACTTGTTGGATTTTCTGTTCCCACACATTTATTATTTAAACAAGTTCTTGGCGAAACGCAATCTGAATCTTTTAAGCAATCTAAGGTTATTCCATTTGGTACAATATTAATAAAGGGAGATTCAAGTGATTTTGAAGTAAATCCATTTGCTTGAGAATTAACTGTTATTTTATACCCCCCTTGAATTGCGAAATCATATACAAAAGAATATTTTCCTGAATCTCCTTGTAAGTTATTAATTGTTACTGTTTGACCACTTGAGATTAAGACTTTTACAATATTCTGAGTATTAATTAATTCATCTTGAGGATTCTTTGTTTCAAAAGTAATAGTATAACTGCTTGGTTTTACATTCTGGATTAAATCTATGTTTGTATAAGTGATTCTTATGTCTGAAGGTTTAATTGTGTATTCTTGATTTTGTGAAATTGAAAATCCGAACTTATTTATAGTCGCAGTAACTCGAAGTAATCCCTCTTCATTTATTCTAAAATTATAATCATAAATTCCTAAACTATTTATTACGGGGTTTGGTACAATTAAATTAATTCCATTTATTGAAGCAATTAAATTCGTATCGGCACTTGTTGGATTCCCAGCATCATCGAATACTCTTAATTCGACTGTTGTTTGATCATTTGTGTATAGTGTTGTGCCTGTACTCTCAGAAAATGCTCTTATAACCATTGTTACTGGATTTGCAACTCTGAAACTATATATCTCATTAGCTATTTTATCTGAATAACTTATTTTTAAATGAATTTGGTAATCTCCAGAATTATTTATTCCAGCAAAATTTACGTTTATTGGTGATGTATTTGGAAAATTCAAATTAAAAATTTTTGAAGCAATTAGATTTCCGTTTGAATCTTCTAAGATGATTTTGACTAAGGCGTTTGTAACTGATTGTGAATTTATATTAGTTGAAAAATATATTGATTCTCCTGTTCCGTACCCTGTTTTTAATTTATTATTTGCATCTAAAAGATTCGAAGTAATTGAAAATGGAGAAACGCAACTAGCTCCAGAAGGAGTATCTGAACATAGATTTCCAGTATCGCAAAGAACTAGACTAGTTTTTTGGAGAATCCCATTTACATTTTCACATTTATAATATCCTGTCTTTATATCATTACAAGTATCAAAAACGCAAGACTTAGAAATATCAAAAGTAGTATAATTAATTTTTCCTAAAAACATAAATGTCTCTTCAGCATTTAATTGTTTGATCCCTGTTTGATAATTTCCAGATACTAAACCTGAATAGATTACTATTCCACTTTCTTTTATTCCCCCATTAGAATTTAATATTTTCCAATCTGTTGAACATTTATATTCTGGAGTAACCAATCCAAAATTATATGTTTCTAGGCTTTTTTCAGAGTAAATAGTTAAAGGATATTTATTTATCAAATTTGAGTCTACTAAATTAGAACATCCTGTTCGTGATGAAATTTTTTCTAGTCCATAAATATTAAAATCTTGTCCTGAATCAAGATTCCAAATTTCTATTTCAGATTGTGTTTCAGTAATACAATATCCGAATGGATCTTTTCTAGGGCAAGTAGCCATATTAGGCGGTTGGGAAGAACTACCCTTCCCTCTTGCACCATATACTCTTAAATTACCCCAAACACCATCCACATTTCTAGAATAAGCAACATAACAATGATCCCCCGCACTGCTCCCTGTTTC
>ERZ1292632.3034-Hain-H43-01um-R2-3034-length-13314-cov-5_pt1 | contig 13314 bp, 16 predicted proteins | sample MGYA00564407_ERZ1292632 | MGnify/ENA primary metagenome ERZ1292632 (study PRJEB36523, sample SAMEA6512637) | groundwater metagenome | collected 2019-01-08 | study: AquaDiva: Metagenomics assemblies of 32 groundwater samples
GGACGATTAAGCCAATCATTTCCGGATGTTGATTAGCAATGGTTTATGTAAGGAGTGTGCCGCGATTGGCATTTCGCGCGCGTGTTTCGACCTCGATCCGGGCGCCCGGTCGCCGGCAGCCGATCAACCTCCCGGCCTGCTCATCCTGTCCGCTGAGCCATGAGCCGCCAGGGTGACAGTAGCCGCCCAGGTGCAGCGCGCAGGGCAAGGAATCCATTATTTGCGCCCGACCGTCCCCACGGGGTAGGGGGTGGGGGAGCGCCGACGAGATGGGGTCGTATCGTTAGGGGGCACTCCCGCTAGAATCGAATTTTGGAAAATCGGACTTTCCAGATCACCAATCTATTTTACGGTAGTTGAGGTTATTTTTGTGACGTTTTTTCGGATAAGAGATGGTTGAAATTTTTTTGCGAAAGCCCTGGCTTTGATGATGGAATTGGTATTGAGTTCAAAGCATTCCCAAAACGAACCATTGAATGAGATTAGGTTGTAGGTGGTTGAGGTGGAGATAAAGGTTGGGAAAGATTTACGGATTGGGGTGGGTTTTGTCATGGGACAGGAGTTTTTCAATGGTTGCGTCTATATCTTTGATTGATTTTCTTGAGGCGATCATTTTTTTGATTTTTTCAGTGATGGAGGATGCGAGTTTTTCATCAAAGCATTCCCATATTTTTCCATTAAACCAGATAGTGATAATCATAAGTGCTAGAATCGAATTTTGGAAAATCAGACTTCCAGAACCTGACCAACCACTCTTTTCCTGACGGCAAAATCTGGCGGTGGATTTTTGAAGTAGTTGAAATTTAATGAAAATTGGTAGGGAGTGGCAGGGGGTTTACCGCCGACTCGAATGTGGTGATGGACGTATTGCCGGTTGGCGTCGAATCTGACGGGGAAGTAATCTCTTCGGATGAACTCCACTTGACCATGAAGTTCCAACGGGATGTATTGCATCTCGAACGGGGCGTCTATCCAGGCGGGATTGACGACGATGCGCGGATCAACGATATTCGGTTTGGCGGCTTTCCACACCCTACCAACGGCGGCCGGGGGCAGCACGGTGAAAGCGGCACCGACGGCGAGGAGACCACGGATGAAGTTACGGCGGGAGAGGTTCATGGGCGGCTTACGACATTGGACCAAACGAAATGGCCGTTGGTGATGATGGTGATGGTTATATTTGTGACGGATTCGATTTTGACAGGGTGGCCTGGGAAGGCGTGGATGATACCCGGATCAATCTGTTGGTGACTGAACTGCTGTTCGGCTTGGATCCTGTTGGTGAGGTCGTGGTGCTGTTTTATGAGGGAGTTGTTCATTTCCTTCAATATACGGCTGGCCTCGCGGGTCTGGAGTCCTCCGGTGAAAACATAGAGGCACATTACTGCGGAGAAGCAGCAAAGAGCCAAGCAGAGGACGATGACAATGACGGCGACGTAATCACGCAGTCGCTCGATGATGGATGGTGTTTTCATGGTTTTCGGGTTGTGGTTTAGCTGGACGGGCTTCAAAGCACGCTTGGCAGTAGGGTTTATCGGTGTGGCTGAACTGATGTTGCTCAAGGAAGGTGACGATTTTACCACATTTCTTGCACGGCTGGGAGTGGTCGGTTCTGGGCCTCATTTAACGTAGCTGGTGGTTTGTTTGGTGACGGTTTTTGAGATAACGGAAGGCTGATGTTTCATGGACTGATATTTTTTGGAGAACTTTCTGGCGGCCTTGATGGATTTGGTATTTATCTCCAGAACTTTCCATCCGTTTTCAGGGAAGAAAGCGATGACGTTGTAGGTGGTGACAGTGCTATGGCTGCGCCGGCGCCTGAACCAGCGGATGTCACGTTCGATGGATGTCTCGCTCACAACTGCCTCGCAATCTCATCCTGGAATTCGGCCAGTTTCTTTTCGACGTGCTCGCAGACTTCGCGTTTGTTCACGTCCGAGGTGAGGAGGTCTTCAATTTCGGCAACGAGTTTGGCGGCGAGCTTTTTGCAGGAGGGCCACTTTGGGAAGCGTCGGACGTGGGGGACGGGGTAGAGTTGGTTGCCGCGCTTTGGTGAGATGGAGTGGATTGAGACTTTGATTCCGGGGAACAGGCCTCGCAGGGAAGTGGCGGCGTTCATGGTGAGATCGTCATGGACAAGGAACTCGATGGAGTCTTTAAATTTGTCAGCGTATTTTTTGATGGCAGCGCAGCGTTGAACTACGGCTTCGATGTCGTCCTTGGAGTTGATGCGGATTTCGAGTGGCATAATTTTGGGTGGGTTAGGGTTTGAGCGATGATTATTTTTTTCTGGCTGTGATTACGGTCTTGGCCTCATTTCGCCATTGATTTTTGACGCTCTCTGAAAGTTCATCCCATGGTTGTGGGTGGTAGTGAACTCCAAACATGTGCTTGGCAACGGCATCCTGAATCTCATCCGGGCATGGATTATTGGGTTCCAAACCCAACGGATGACCGATCAGATTCTTGGCGCACCGAAGGCACAGGTCCGGTGGCCCGCCGTAGCCGGTGGGATGATTCCGAAACCCGAACGAGAACGTGACCGTTACCTTGGTTCCAATGGAATTCGGAATGGTCCTTTCGTGGGTGGTCTGGTGCAGGGTTGGGTTGGCCACGTCGCCGCAGATGTCGCAATAACTTTTGGTCATGGTAATTTATGGTTGTAGTGTTACAGCATCGGCTGTAGTGTTTCGTAGTGCAAACTAAGGCAGCGAAGAAGAATGTCAAGTACGGAGTGGAGTGGCCGGAGGGGGCGCACCCGCTCCAAATCGAATTCACCTGTATTCGGAAAGGGGCTCCGTTCGGGGTGCCGCTGCATGAGCATTACCGGAGGGCGCAGGAATTGCTGTGGCCAACGGAGAAATTCCATCGGTGGAAGCTGCTGCAAATGTCGCACCTACTATACAACCGTGTCGTGGGCGTGCTGGGACCTGCATCGAGCGGGAAGACGCATGCGGCGGCGTTGATCGGGCTGACGAAATGGTTCGTGTTCTACAATGAGATGACGGTTTTGTGCGCGAGCACTTCCCGGGAGATGCTGGAGATGCGCGTGTGGGGGGAGGTCAAGAAGCACTGGCAGATGGCGAAAGACCGTTACCTGTGGCTGCCAGGGGTGCTGATAGATAGCCGCCAACGAATCATCATGGAAGGGGACGAGGACGACAAGGATCGCGCGCGCGACTTCCGGAACGGGCTGTGCGGGGTGCCGTGCAAAAAGGGCGGCGAATACGTGGGCCTGGGCGACTACGTGGGAATCAAGAACAAGCACGTCCTGCTGATAGCGGACGAGAGCCAGTTCATGCCGAGGGCGTTCGTGGATGCGATAGCGAACCTGGACAAGAACCAGGGGTTCCAGTGTTTCGCGCTGGGGAATCCCAAGGACCGGAATGATGCCCTCGGAATAGTTTGCGAGCCGGATTCGAGCATTGGCGGGTGGGACGGGGTGCCGGACGACGAGAAGACGAAGACGTGGAAAAGCCGGTTTCGCGGTGGGATGGTGATTCAGCTTATCGGAATGGACTCGCCCAATTTTGACGTGCCACCGGACAAGCCTGCGCCCTACCCGTTCCTCATCAAGCGGGAGGACATTGAGGCGGACGCCAAGTTCTACGGCCGGGACTCGATCCAGTTCGCGATGATGGATAAGGGCGTTATGCCGCGGGAGGGAGTTGGCAACCGGATCCTGACACGGATGCTGTGCGAGAAGTTCGGGGCGTTCGGGAAACCGATCTGGGACGACGACAAGACCATCAAGATTCTCGGGTTGGACGCGGCCTATGGATCCATAGGCGGGGACAGGTGCGTGTTGACCGAGGGGCACCTGGGGCGGATCAAGGGAAAGCAGGTGCTCGCCATTCACGGCAACCCGATCATCGTGCCTGTGAGCGTGAAGCGTGCCGGCCTCCCAGAGGACCAGATAGCGGAATTCTGCAAGGAATACGGGGAGCGGAACGGGATAGCACCGGAGCGGCTATTTTTCGACTCGACGGGCCGTGGCACGCTGATGAGCGCGTTTGCGCGGATATGGTCGCCGTCGGTGGTGCCGATTGAGTTTGGCGGGGTCGCCACCGACCGCCCGGCGCCCGGGGTGAACATAAAGGGCATCCAGGATCACAAGGACAAGAAGTGCCGGGACATCTACCGGAACATGGTGACTGAGCTTTGGTATAGCGTTCGGGCGTGCGTGGAGAGCGCGCAACTGATCGGAATGACGGAGGAACTGCTGAGTGAGGGAATGATGCGGGACTTTCAAGTGAAGGACGGGCATAAGGTACAGGTGGAGCCCAAATCAGAAACCAAGAAGCGGATGGGTCGAAGCCCGGACTTGTTCGACTCGCTGGTGGTGCTGGTGGAGGGGGCGCGCAGGAACGGCCTGGCGATTGAGAAGTTGGGCGGGGATGGCGCGAAAGGAAAAGAAAACTGGCTTGACGATTTGACAAAGCGTGCTAAGAGTGTATGGCGAAGTAGTGTGCTACACTACAGCTAATTGTGGCGCACTACCGACATAACAACAAAACATACTGATACCATGAAGCAATCCAAGTTCCTGCTGGGCCTCCTGATGCTGATCGTTTTCACGCTGGGGGCGTTCGCTCAAACCCGACCGATCACGATGACGTTGACCACCAACGCCGTCAACTCGGCGTCCACCGTTACCGCCATCGGCACGGAGATTCCCGTGGAGTTGGGCAAGATGCTGGCATTGATGACCAGTTTCACCTGCACCAACGCCAATGACGTGTCGAACGTGGTGTTCACCTACTCGTTCAGCCCGGATGGGACCACCTTCAGCAAGGTGAACCAGTCGAGCGTGGGTACTATTACTATAGCATCTCCGGGGGTTGGCACCCAGGTCAGCTACAATTTCATTGATAAGACGAACATCGTCGCCAGCAAAATCAAACTCTTGAGTGTGCAAAACGTGAACACCAATCGAATCACTGGAATCTCAGTGGTTGCGCGGTGGTTCTAAGCGGGATCATGGAAGTATGTTTTTAACCTATCATTCATATTATGAGATACTTGCAAATTTTTCTCCTGTGTGCGTTGACCACACTTTCGGCTTGCGCTCAGTCGCGGCTGATTACGCTTTCCACGAACACGCTAACATCTGGTAGCACGGCGCTAAATATTGGGGATGAATTCGACGTTGTTCCAGGAAAGAACCTGGCTATCAGCACGGAGTTTACCTGCGAGTCAGCCACCGGGACCGCGATTATGTCGTTCTCGTTCAGTCTTGACGGTGTGACCTACAGTAAGGCGAACCAGAATAGTATTGGCGCGATTGTGATTACGCCGGCTACCAGTGGAACCACGTCCTATTACAACTTCATTCCGTCCAGAAGCATAAACGCCAAGAAGATGAAGCTGTATCTGTTGGCCAACGCCACCGATCAATCAATGACGGGAATCGTGGTTAAAGTTCGCTGGTTCTAATCATCGTTTCATGGGATTCAAGTATCAGTTGAAAAGCCGCACGGCCTTACCGCCTGGCGGCTTTTCTTTTACCTGCCCGTCCACGGGGCGAGACATCACTTCCGGGATGGTGTCGTTTGAATCGTCGATGCGCCAGATAGTGGCGTTCCGGATTGGGAATCCTGGACTCGGGCTATCGTCCAATTTGGATGACGTGCGCGAGGAGTTGGATGCCTACACGGTGAAGCGGCTGAAGCAGGATGCGGCATGGTGCCTTCGGATCCAGACCGAGGATGACCCTAAAAAAAAAGAGTCGTCATTAACCCACGGTTCTTCCCATCCGCCGGCCGCCCAAGGAAGCGTTGCGCTACTTGCGGCTCAAGTTAGTCATGCCGGCGTAGCGGCCCGCACGCTCTCGGATTGGCTGGGCGCCGGCGGGGTGCCCGTGGACAAGGCGCTCGCTCATGCACGGGCGGAAACCTGTTTGGCGTGTCCGCTTCGGTCCACTAATGACGGGTGGTTCGCCAAGCTGGCCGAGGGAATGGTAGAGGCGATATTTACCCAGGAAAATGCGCGCATCACTTCCGGTCACGTCCTGGACATGGACAAGGCGTTGGGATTTTGTTCCGTGTGCGGCTGCTACCTGTCGCTGAAGGTGTGGGTGCCGATACGGCATATTGCGGATTACACGCTATCTGAAGATTTCTCACGGTTTCATTCTAAGTGCTGGATACCAAAGGAATTATGAATTTCAAAGACGCTCAAGCGGTGACCAGCATCATTGACCAGATGCAGACGGCGGATAAGGATCGCCGGGAGAATCGCGCGCTCATCAACAACCTGTTCAACGGCAATCCGCCATTCACCGAGGAGGAGGCCGAGGAGAACCAGGTGCTCACGAACTTCAATGACCTGTCCTCCACGAAGCAGGCGCATGACGCGCGCAAGACCTTCGACAATGCGTTCATCGTTCCGTCCAAATATTTCACGGTAACGCTAACGGAAGGGGATCCACACAAGCGCATTGCGTGGGGGCTGTCCATTACGAACAGCATCAACCGGATTATGAAGCGGTCGCTAGCCTACACCAACACGCTTCGCTCGATTTTCGCCCAGGTGGTGCTGCACGGAGTGGGCCCGGCGCTCTGGCACGATCAGGACAACTGGTGCCCCAAGATTTCAGCACAGGAAGATTTACTGATCCCGAGCCGGACCACGCTGGACATGGATAATTTGACGCATTTTGCGGTATTCACCCGCTACACCCCGAGCCAGCTTTACGAGATGACCCATGGCGAGTCGGTTGACCCTGGGTGGGACATTCCATCGGTTGAGAAAATCCTTGCGGAGGCGGCCAAGGCCGAGATTGGACAGCAGAACGATAGCCAATCTGACACGCCCGAGCGCCTGGAAGAAGCCTACAAGGCGAACGGGGGCACCTACGACTCGGACGCGACTCCAACGATTAATCTGTGGCGGTTCTTCCACCAGGACAGCAAGACCGGGAAATGGTTCATGCGCGTGCTGGAGGATGCGAACACGGCCACGCAAAAGCCGCGGGACAAATTTCTCTACAAATCCAAGGTGCCCTATGCGGAAAGCCTTGGGGAAGTGCTTCATATCATGTTCGGGGATGGGGCCAACGTGGCGCCGTTTCTGTATCACTCGGTGCGCGGGCTGGGCTTCCTGCTTTATGCCATGGCGCACGTTCAGAACCGGCTGCGGTGCAAACTGACGGACGCGGCGTTTCAGGACATGATGTGGATATTCCGGAATGTGGGGCCCGAGGACCGGGAAAAGATTCGCATGGTGGATTTGCAGAATTTCGGAATCATCCCGGAAGGTATCAGCTACGTGCCGGCCAACGAGCGGTATGCGGTCAACCCGAACCTGCCATCAGCGGTGTTGGGCATGGGCCGGCAGAGCATGAGCGAGGTGTCCGCGTCGTTTACCCAGGACATCAATGATGGCACCAAGCGGGAGATGACCGCCACCGAGGCTATGGGGCGTATCACTTCGGTCAACTCCATGGTGTCGGCCATGCTGGGAATGGCCTATATCTACGTGACGTTCCAGTATCGCGAGATTTGCCGGCGCATGTGCAAGGCGACATCCGGCAATAAGGACGCCAAGAAGTTTCGCGAGGAGATGCAGGCGGCGGGTGTCCCGGATGAGATGCTGGATTCGGAAAAGTGGGACATTTCACCGGAAAAGGTCATCGGTGCCGGGAACAAGATACTTCAGATTGCCCAGGCCGACAAGCTCATGGCCGCGCGCCCCGCATATCCCCCGGACGCCCAACAACGGATTCTTAGGATTTTCACCCAGGTCAACACGGACGACCCGCAGTTGGCCGACGTGCTGGTGCCAGAAGCGGAGCAGACCGTGACTGAGACGACCCATGACGCACAGTTGTCGGCGGCGGCCCTGCTGGAGGGCGTGATGGTGTCGCCGCGCAAGGGCATGAATCCGATTGAATACGTGGAGGCTCAGCTTGCCGTGTTGGGCCAGAAGATCGAGGCGATTGAGCAGAGCGGTGGAATGGCAGACCCGGATGACGTGATGGGATTGTCCATGCTGGTGCAGCATATCACGGCCAACGTGCAGCAGGTGGCCCAGGATCCGGCGCAGCAGCAGCGCGTGAAGATGTATGAGGATGCGTTGGGTAAGGCCAGCAACTACATCAAGGGCTACATCCAGCGGTTGCAGGAGCAGCAGCAGGCGGCCATGGAGAGCGGGCAGCAGGGTATGACCCCGGAAGCCATGTCGAAGATTCAGGGCGCGATTATGATGGCGCAGAGCAACGCCAAGATAAAGGAGGCGGCCGCCGAGCAGAAGATGCGGCACAAGGAACTTCAGTTCATGGCTGACCAGCGGCGCCGGGACGTGAAGGTGCAATTTGAGAATTCGGAAAAGATGCGAAAAGCGAACGTGGAGAATTCTATTGCGGACTCCAAGGGTGCGGCGGAAATCATCCGAAAGAAAAGAGAACAAGATGCAATCCGAAAACCAACCACAACCACCGGAAGTCCAACCCAATAAACCAGACCTCATACCCGGAACCACGGCGATCTGCGCGTTTCCGCGCGCTGACCATTGGGAGGTTCGATGTGATGTGGTTCTTTATGGCGGGAAAGTTATCACTAAAACCTTCAAGGCAAACTCACTGTTTTCCGCATTGGATCGAGCCAGTAAGGACGTGAGGAGCGTATGCCAATACAACTGAACCCACGGCAACGGTGGCAGGAGAACAGCAAGGATGCCGCCAAGAAACTGGAGAACCTGTCCATCGAGGAATGGTTTCTGGACGCCTGCCAGACCGCCATGCTCCAAATGCAAGTGGACATGCCAGCATCTCAGGAGGTTCAGGCGGCATTTGCGAACATTAACCGGCTCAACGGGGCGCGGCAGTTTTGCGGCGTCCTGCTGAACCTGTGGAGGAAAGAAGAACCCCAACAAAAAACCAACACCGGACTGAAATACTGATATGCCAAACCCACCAGCCACACCACCTGCAGCGGCCCCCGCCGCACCAGCGTCAACGCCTCCCCCGGCTGCGCCGGCCACTCCCGCGGCAGCGCCAGCGCCTGATTCCGGCTTCAAAAACAAGCCGTTTGATGGAATTGAGGAGATGCTTCGGAAGGTCCAATCTGAACCGGATGATGATTCCGGAAATAACGGGGACCAGCCACCGCCAGAACCCAAGGAAGGTGAAGGCGACGGTGAAGCGCCACCTCCCCAGCCTGAGCCCAAGGAAGGTGAGCCGCCCAAGGTCGAGTCATATGACCGGAAATTCCAGACCGCCAAGGAGCTTCGAGCGGAACTAAACCGGATCCGCGCCGAGAACGAGCGATTGGCCCAGGAACGCGCAAAACCAGTTGAATCTCCGGATTTGAAGGTGTGGCAGGAGAAAGTCACTAAGGCCGAGCAGCAGGCCCAGGCGCTTGAGGAGCGGATTCGGTTCGCGGACTACACCAAATCCACGGAATACGCCGAAAAATACCATGCTCCACTACAGAAGGCGTGGACGAACGCGCTTAAGGAGCTTGAGGACGTGAAGGTGGTTGACGCCGAAGGTGGCGAGCGCAAGGCCAGCGCGGATGACCTGCAAAAAATCGTTTCCAGTGCGCCCCAGGTGGCCGCCAAGATGGCCCGCGAGCTTTTCGGAGAGGACATGGCCCTGATCATCATGCAGCACCGGAAGGATATTCGCGACCGGATCAATCAGGGCAACGAGGCCATCGAGCAGTTCAAGAAGGACGGCGCCACACGCCAGCAGCAGAGCATGGAGCAGTTCAAAACCCACTTCGAGCGGAGCAACCAAGAGGCCGCGCAGAAGTTTCCGCAGTTTTTCGCGCCGGACGCAAGCGATCCCGAGGGCAATGATTACCTGGACCAGGGATTCAAACTGGTCGACACGGCCATCAATATGCCGGCGAACATGCCCATTGAGCACCGGGCCGCGCTGGTGGCCGAGGTTCGTAACCGGGCGGCCGGGTTTGGAAGGGCGGTGGCGCGATGGCAGAAGGCGGAATCCCGGGTGAAGGCGCTGGAAAAGGAATTGGCCGCGTTCAAGGCGTCCACACCCGGGAACGGCACCCCGCTGCAGGGCAAGGCCAAAGGTGGAGTTCCGAGCATTCAGGATGATCTAAGGGCCGCAATGGCCACGCGATAATCAACACGCTGCGCTGTAGTGTTGACAACTACGGCGTAGTGTGCTTTACTTTCCCTGACTGTAAGCGGAGTCGTCAACCGAATTTGGCAGTAGTTGAGTGTCCCGCCAGAGCACGCGGCATGATCGTTTTAGACGGTCGAAGCCTTGGACCGGCAACCGCCGATTGAGTCCCGGCTTAGGAGTTCGCCTGCCTTAAAGCAAACGTGAATGGCTGTTTAACAGCCACAACACCTTATGTTTTATGGCAGACTCACTGACTTGCAAACAATTCGCTACCTTCCTTCGTCGCCGCACCGAACACATCCAAGCCGACATGCTGGAGGACTGGTTTCCCACCGATGACGCCTGGGTTGGCCATGTGGCTACCGGGCAATTCCCGGCCTTTGCCGGCGGAACCGTGGGCTACGAGCACACCTTTTCGCGGTTCCATGTCGCTAGTCCTGACCTGACCGGAAACTGGGAGACGATCAAAACTGCTTCCTGCGACAGCACCCCTTGCGATCCCACCGACCGCAAGATTGGCTACGGCACCAGCAACTCGACCTACAGCCTCAAGCGGCGTTCGTATTCGAGTCCGCTGATCTGCTGGGACCAGAACGTGCATATTGACGATGCCCCGCAGCAATGGGGTATCTACATCAAGGGACTCAAGAACAGTTCCAAGGTCATCATGTCCGACCGTGTCAAGACCGAGGCGCTGCGTAATGTTGGCACCCTGCATTTGTGCGGAGCGAACCTGGCCACTTGCACCCCGACGTTCACCGAGACCGATGGCGCGTCCATGGTGCTCGACACGGGCGGCGTGTATCCGACCAGCATCCTGACCCAGGAATACCTGGACACGTTCATTCAGCCGTTGCAGTTGGAAGGATATTTCCGGAACAGCATCAGCAAGAGCCCTGTGTTCAAGCTCATCACGGACATGTTCACCAGCCGGAGCCTGAGCCAGGCCAACCCGACGCTCGCCGCGTTCTACCAGTTCAAGGATTTCGCCATGGGCAGCGAATTCTACAAGGTGGGCGCCACCAGCGGCGTTGGCAATTTCGTCCATTCGATTGACGAGTTGCCGATGCGCTTCAACAAGCGGGCCTCTGACGGGAAACTGGTTCGCGTGTATTCGTATGAGAATGCGGCCGCCACGACCGGGATCAAGCCCACGGTGTCCTCGCAGTATATCAACGCGGAATTCCAGTTCTCCGTGATCTGGCACCCGCAGGCGATGCGCCTGGAGACGTTCAAGGGCGGGGCGATCCATCCCGAGATGCCGTTTATGAACCGCGACCTGGCCGGCCAGTGGCAGTTCGCCATGGATAACCTCGTTGTGGACGGCTGCTCGGTGGACAATCGGCGCGGCAACAAGGGTCTATGGTTTGCGGACTTTGAGAACGCCACCAAGTTCGAGCGGCCCGAGCTGTATCGCGGCATCCTGCATCAGCGATATTTCTCGCCGGTCACGGATGTTTCTCCTACTCAGACGCGCGCGGACTACTCCACGCAAACGACCGCCTCTGAGAACTCGGATTGCACCACGCCGGAAGTCATCAGCTATGATCCGACGAACCGCGAGACCACCCATTACGGAGTGGCCGCGAACACGGTGACGATTGGTGGAATCACCATCGTTCATGACGCGGTTCAGGGCGACACGATTGCCTTGCTGGTTGCGGATCTGAACGACGAGTTGGGCATGTTGGGCACATGGGCGGCGGTTGACGCCGACACGGTATCCCTGACCACCACGGCGAATGACGTGGTTGTGACCTTCCTGAGCTAAGGCTTAGGCAATGGGGCAGGCTGGACAGCCTCCAGTCTGCCCCACTTTTTTAACCTTCAAACCGATAAAAAGTTATGACGATCAAAGAAGCCTTTCAAGCCACAGGAAGTATTTCCTCGTACGCCAGCAACAAGATTCTGGCGCTGATGACGTGGATACAACTGAAAATTGCATTCTCCTCGACTTACACTGTTACCACCGGAGGAAATGCGGTTGACTATCTGGACATCGGAGATGGTGGCGCGTGCCAACTCCTAACAGTCCACGGAAACTATGTTGGAACGGACACCACATGGCTGATGGTGACTGACCGTGTTGCTGGGAATGTTGGAATCCTATTAATGAAGCTTGATCCTAACCAAATTTCCGCAGGGAACTTCAGCTTCGATATTTCCGTGTGCGGTCTCCCAATAGCTGTTGGTTCTTATGTTGCTCTTTCGACCACACCGAACGAATACACTGCGGTTGTGGCTGGAGCCAGAATGCACGTTGTTGCAGTTTGGCGCTCAGTCCTGAAATTCACCGACGTATAATCCGACACCACACCACCACCTACCACCAGCTATTGATATGAAGATTTTAATTCCATTCCTGACCCTGCTGCTATCGGTTATCACGGGATGCACAGCTATCAGCACTGGTGGCGGTGGCGGTCTTGGTTTTCTGACCAATAAAGCCGACATTCCCGTGTTCAACGGAACCAACGCGGTTCGGTTTCCTGGCGGGGCAGATGGGCAATTCCTGAAGTACGACTCGTCCACGCCGACCGGGCTAAGCTATGGGGCCGGCGGAGGTGGGGCGACCAGTGGTGTCACATTGGCCCAATTCAACCTTGGGAACCTGAGCACCAATGGAGATATGGTGGCCGTCAAGGACGGGGCGTTGATGACCAATGTGGAGTTGCGCGGGACGATTACGGCCACGAACCTTGTGGACAGCATCACGAACCTTGCGAAGTCCTACACTGATTCTCTAGGCCGCCCCACCGTCAACGTGACGAACTACGGCGCTATCGGGGACGCCTTTCGGGGCATGTTTACCACGTTCTCGAATTCTGCATACGCTCAGCTTGACCCAACGAACAGCATTACGGATGCGAATCTGCCGAAACTCATTTTAGGCTTCGGTGTGGGCACCAACAACATGGTGACGAACAATCAGGATTTGATCGCGTATATCATCGGAGTGACGAACGGCACGAACATCGCGCTTGATCGGAATGCTTGGCGGGATGCTTACACGAATTGCTTGGTGGGCAGTCAGAACGCGGATAAGATTCAGAATGCGGTGAATGTGTTGGGGACGAATGGTGGCAACGTCTATATCCCGGATGGTTCGTATCTGTGCATCCCGACCAACATAATCTCGACTGGTGGAATGCCTGGCACTTACTCTCCTGCAGGACCGACCTACGGGCCACCGATCATCACCGTTACGAACGCAAATATTC
>ERZ1292632.3035-Hain-H43-01um-R2-3035-length-13312-cov-7_pt1 | contig 13312 bp, 3 predicted proteins | sample MGYA00564407_ERZ1292632 | MGnify/ENA primary metagenome ERZ1292632 (study PRJEB36523, sample SAMEA6512637) | groundwater metagenome | collected 2019-01-08 | study: AquaDiva: Metagenomics assemblies of 32 groundwater samples
TCTCGGGCGTCACCGCGGTCACCGGCACCTGGCCAATCATTTCTTCTGGTGGTTCCACCCCGAACCTCACGTGGGGCGGTATCGCTACCTCATCAAATATTGCTGCCGCTTCCGGCCTCTTATACGCCACAGGCGTCAACACCTTCGCATCCGTCTCAACCTCCACTCCTATTAATATGAACATCAGTGGCAATGCTGCCACCGTCACCACGAACGCGAACCTCACCGGTGCAGTGACAAGTTCAGGTTCTAACGTCACAGCATTTGGCACTCTTGCACAAGGTATTCTCGGGAATCCATTTCCAGGAGCAACCATCCCTACGTCTCTCGCTACCTCGACTCTCTATGGAGCCTCAACCGGAGGCATGGTGTTAGGCTGGAATAATTCCACGGGAGGTATTGGGTGGGTTGCGACATCAACGGTTGCAGGTGGAGGTGTTACCTCGATCGGCCCAACAGGGCAGCTCCTCACAGGCGCCGTCGTCATTGCAACTTCCTCGACGGCATTTAACGGGCTCACATCCTCCACCACCGTTATCGGTTCCGGCCAAACTCTCACCTTCACCAACACTCTCGCGGGTCTTCTCGGTGTCGCTGGTGGTGGTACTGGAAGTACGACCCTCGGTGGAATCCTGGCAGGTAACGGTACGTCAGCGATGAAGACAGCAGTCATAGGCAGTGGGCTTTCATGGGACGGCACTACTCTTACTGGTACCGCAGGAAGTAACTACTGGACGAATTCTGGAGTCAATACATTCCTAAATACAGGAACATTTGCCGGAGTAGGAACTTCTACTCCATGGGCAAATCTCTCCGTAGGAAGTGCAAACGCGACAACGCTCAAACCTCTCTTCGTGGTTGCTTCTTCCTCAATCGGTGTTTCCACCTCAACCCTATTCATCATAAATGGTAGTGGCGATATCGGCATTGGTACAGTGACTCCCTCCTCCCGTCTCGACATCACCAACTCTGCCACAAGCTCCGCCATCATCACGCTGCGTGACCCTCTCGGAAATGTATCATTTGAACTTCGGGCGGGGACTTCGACACTGCTCAATACTTTTGTGGGTAACGGTGCAGGAGCGAGTAACACCGCCGGCGATGCCAACACCGCCCTTGGTTACCAAGCACTTTTCGCTGACATTGATGGTTACTCCAATACCGCCACTGGCTATCAAGCCCTCTCCGCCAACACTTCCGGCTTCCAAAATACCGCCAATGGTCGTGCCTCCCTCGCCAACAACACCACCGGCTCCACTAACACCGCTACCGGTTTCGAATCACTCCTCAACAACACCACTGGCTCTAGCAACACCGCCTATGGCATCGACACTCTCGTCGCCAACTCGACTGGCTCCTTCAATACCGCGAATGGCTACAGCGTCCTCTCCAGCAACAGTACCGGCTCATACAACATTGGTGTGGGATACTTATCTGGATTCAACGTCACCACCGGCTACGACAACATCTTCCTCGGTCACGATGAAAACACCGGCGGCAACGGTTCACTTACCACAGGCGGGGGCAACATCGGCATGGGATACAACATCAAGTTCCCATCGACTGGCACAAACAACATGTTGAACGTCGGCAACTTCCTCTTCGCCAACCTTCCTGCCACCACCACCTCTACCGTCATCGGCAACACACCACTCACGGGCAAACTCGGTGTCGGTACCTCCAGTCCCTATGCCAAACTCACCATCTGGGGAGGGGACACACTTGCAACATCAAAAGCACTTGAAATTGCTAACTCTGCTTCGACGACGCTCTTCACGGTGATGAATGATGGAAACGTCGGCATCGGCACCACTACTCCTGGCTCACTCCTCTCCATCCAAGGCATCGCCAACTTCACTACCGGTACCACTACCTTCTACGGCAACGGTATCAATCTCGCAGCGAACCAATGTTATGCGGTGAACGGTTCTTGTCTTGGCGGTATCACTTCTCTCAATGCTCAAACTGGAGCAATACAAACATTTGCTACTTCCACGACAGCCAGTACAAACTTTACGATTACTTCTGCTGGGGGCGTGCATACATTAAATATCCCGCCTGCTTCAGCAACGGCGAATGGATTGGTAACGACGGGGACGCAGACGATTGCAGGGGGAAAGACGTTTAGTACATCTCTTACCTCAACGGGTACACTCACTGGAAATGGAATGTTTCTAGAAAGCTCTTCTCTTGACGCTGGCGCTACTGGCGCTACTGGACAGTTGCGAATTGCTGGACAAATGTGGTTTTCTGACAGCACGCTTACACTTAATTCTGCTAACACTGCTGCAGTAGTCGCCTTCGCTAATACAAGCCCGGCTCTAGCTATCCTTTCAGACCGTTCGTTTGCTCGCATACTAGTATCACAACTTTCTCCCACTGAAGGAGTGTCAGGAAACCACCCTCTCTTTTCCCAATTCGCTATAAAACCACTCGTTATTACTGCTGGTGCCGCCACCGTCTCCAACACCGCTTCTTTCTACATAGAAGGAGCCGCTACCACCACCGTCGTCTCGGGTAAAAACTACTCTTTGTGGGTTGATAATGTAGGACTGGGTGGAACATCACTCATTGATGGGACGGTGTTACTTTCTACAACCGCTGGCAACGTGGGCATCGGTACCACCTCGCCCTACTCAAAACTCTCTGTTTGGGGCAGCGGCACAGGCATCGGGCAGGCATTTTCAGTCATCAATAATGCCTCTACGACACTGATGCAGATTCTTGATAACGGGAATGTCGGCATCGGCTCCACCACCCCTGGCTCACTTCTCTCCATCCAAGGCATCGCCAACTTCACCACTGGCACCACCACTTTCTACGGCAACGGCATCAACCTTGCAGCGAACCAATGCTACGCGGTGAACGGCACGTGTCTCAGTGGCGGAAGTCTCTCAGCACAAGCGGCAAATACCGTCTTAGCGAACGGAACGGCAGGGAGCGCGGTTCCAACAGCTATCGCGACCTCCACACTCTACGGAATAGGTACTGGTGGCCAAGTCGTTGGGTGGTCAAACGTTACCGGCGGCCTGGTACTTATGGCGACATCATCGGCTGGTGGTGGGGGATATGCAACCATTGAAAATGAAGACACTCCGCTCACGCAATTTACAACCCTCAACTTCACTGGTGCGGGAGTGAACTGTGTGAACGGTACAGGGCAGACCGACTGTACGATAAGTGGTGGCGGGAGCAGTAACTTGCAAGACGCATACACTAGTGGAGCAACGATTGAGACTGCAGCGGCAACTCCAGTCGTGATTACCGAGACGGCAGCAGCAGGCAGTTCTCACGATCTCCTTCAGCTCTCGCCGAATCCTGCAACAGGCGGAACGTATTCAGGTGACGCGCTCCAGATAACGATGGATGCCGTAGATGCAAATGCCTACACGGGCAATGGACTCCACATTGTTGTGGACCAGTCACAAAACACAGGTTTCCCAGTGCTCGTTGAAGACGACGCGGGGGTTGACCTCTTCGCTGTGTCCGAGACGGGAGGTCTTACGGTGGGGAGTGCCGAAAATGGTCGTTCGGATATCAACGTATACGGTGACGTCATAAGTAAGGGCTACACGATCCAGCGCTCACTCGCCAACATCATAGACATGGTAATTTATGACACGACAAAGGACAGCGACAAAGGCGCCTGGCGCAAGAACGACAGGGCCTCGGGACTCTCGTGGTACACGGAGACGAAGGACGACGGACCGTCGGATCCGTGCGTTATCGCGACAGACGATCGATGCGGTTCTTCCGAATTCCCCCGTAAAGCGATTCTTGCGACGACTGTCGACGGCCTCTATATCTTCGACGCCAAGGACAACACTCTTTGGATGAAATTCACACAGTCTGGCGGCACCTTCGCGCTTGGCGCAGATACCAACAACAATCCGTCTGGTGTCGGCGCGGTGAATGGCGTTATCTATGTCGGCGCCAATGGCGCATCGGCAACGGGACTCTACGCGTTCGACTTTACGCAAGACCGTATGTACAACTACGATGCGGTCGATCGAACACAGGGAGACAAGGACATCGCGAACAGAAACACAACTACTGCATATGCGACGAATGCGGTAACCAGTCTCGGGATCCTCAATGGAGTAGTCAACGACGTCTCGGCGGCGATGCAACTCGGTAACGCGGACGCGCTGGGTAACACCCCCACTTTGCCGCTCGACTCCGGTTCAGGCCCCTTGCGCGGCACGGTGCTTGTCGCGGTTGCGAATGATTCAGGCGTGAGCGTTATCCACCCCGAATACCAAAAAGTGTTGAACTATTCGGATGTAACAAACGACGACTACAACACGGTACATTTGACCTCGCGCGGCCGTATGTACGCGGCAAATGAAACCCAAGCCCAACTTGAGACATGGCGCAACCTGGATCGCGACCTCATAGCCGAGGCGAACGGCACGCCCGACGAGACGTACGATGAGACGGCGGCCAATGGTGCGATCACCGCTACCGGTGCGGTGCCGACCATTCTCACCTCGCCTTCAACGATTTCAGTTATTGAACGTGCCTCGAAGGCGAAAGAAGCCGCCGCAGCCAGCAACAACGATGCGGGTGATGTCGTGCTCTTCGGCACCAACCTCGGCCTCGTCGAGATTCACGACTCGGGTGGCAACCTTATCGCGGGCACGTCCGGCTCGTGGACGAAGGTACTTACGACGGCGACCTCGACTCCGCTTCGCCCAGCGGCTCCTCGCAGTGTGTTCCTCTTTGAGGAGCCGACTGGGGCCACACAATCGCACAGCGCCATGGGGGTCGCGGGTTCCACGCGTAATGTTCTCGACAGCGCCGCCGCGACAGCCCCCACTTTCGGCGGGAACGGCGTCCGCGGTAATTCGGTGGCCCTTAATAACAACTCATACCTGTGTTCCGATGCAAACGCTGACGGCACCTGCGACAGCGATGCCGATTACAACGTCGTTGCCGTGAGTTTTACTATTTCTCTTTGGTTCAAACACAGTGTGACAGCAGCAGCGGATACTTTGGTTGAAAGATGTTGGAACTCGACTCCGGCGCAGACAGTCGGATGCATTTATACAGGAATGAATGCGGCCGGCAATATAATATTCGCTATTGACGATGATGCAACATTTACTCTCCAAACATCTTACGATGACCTTATTACGTCAACGGGAACCTACAATGACAACGTGTGGCATCACGCAGTCTTCACCAACACCGACACCGATATCTGTATGTACATCGATGGTAAGCAGGCTGTGGCGTGCGACACAGGGCTCACCGCCGCTGCCACACTCGACACCGCAACCACTCAAATAGTTACCGTCGGTGGAACATGTTCGGCCGCCAACTGCACAACAGGGGCGAACTTTTGGGACGGTTCTATCGACGACCTCGTTTGGAGTTCAAACCTCGCCTCAACGGCGAGCGGTGTCACTACAGACGGAGCAAATGTGCTCTACCTCGACGGCCGCACTCATCTCATGCAGAAAAACAGAGCCGTTACGGCCGCGACGACGGTGAGCGTGAATACTATTGGTGATTCGGGTGAGGCGTGGATTCCGAACGAGTTTGTCGGCAAGATAGTCACCATCACGGGGGGTACGGGTGCGGGCCAGACGCGCCGCGTTATTTCAAACACGGCGACCGTGATTACCGTGCAATCCAACTGGGGCACGACACCGGATACCACGTCGGATTTTGAGGTTGACCCCGAACACTTGATAGGTGCGAGTAACAATGTGACTGCCGTTGCGGTTGACCCGATGGTGCAGTTCGGCAAAGCGCGGCGTGTCTACGTGGGTACGAGTGATGGTACGGACGGAGGTGCGGTGACTGTTCTTTCTGACGTAGGTGTTGGATCGTATGTGATCGACGCCCTTCACTCTGATGCAGATGTCTCCGCCGACGACTTCGGCAGCGCTTGGTCGGGAACTGACGCGGACGACATTCAGGCGATTGCGGTGCAATCCGGCACGGTTGCATACGGATCGCTCGCGTTCATCCGCGCTACGCAGAGCGATGCGAGCGCGGAAGAGGACCGTCTTCTCCTTATCGGCGCCATCAACGGAATCCAGCAAGAATTGATATCGCACTACTTGTTCGGCTCTACGCAAAACACGCTGGGAGTAGGCAACGGCGTCGACCTCGCGGAAAATTACGTCTCTGACGATCCGCTCGAGGCGGGACACATTGTAGCGGTGGACGGCACCGAAGCGCAGAAAGTGCGTATGGCGACGAGCGCGTATCAAAAGAATGTACTTGGTGTGGTTGCGACAAAGCCCGGTATTGTTCTTGGCGCGTACGTGGAGAACACCTACCCCGTCGCACTCGTCGGCCGCGTGCCGGTGAAGGTAACGACTGAAAACGGCATTATAAAAGCGGGGGATCGCATCGCGGCCTCGCCCACCGCTGGGTACGGCATGCGTGCGACGAAAGCCGGGCGCGTGATGGGCGCGGCGCTGGAGAATATGGATGTCGAACAGCTTGCAAACTGCCCCGATGATCTGGAAGGATTGTCGAAGAAGCGATGCGGGCAGGTGATGGTGTTCGTCAATCTCGTGGACTACGGCGGCCTCTCGCTCTCGGTCTTGATGAATGAAAAGAAGGAGATTGCGCTTGCGGAGGGGGTTGTGCCAGCAAGCGAAAATACGGAGGCGGCGCCCGCGCTTCCTTCGTGTGGTGCCTCGGACAGTGTGACGAGTACGGACGGTACGGCGAGCACGATCGAAGAGTGCGTGCCCGAAGATGTGTTCGTGCTCTCGGCTACGACCACGACCGCGACATTCACTGCCGTCTCGACTAGCTCGCCGCAAGCCGCCGCTACTCCGACGCTCATTACTGCTGATCGCGAGCTCGATATCCTCGAATTCCTCCGCGACTACAAGGCGACGATTGATAGCAATTCTTCGCTCGATTCCGAGATATTTACTGATCGCCTGAATGCGGGGATCGAGATATTCGCGCCGCGCATCGTCGCAAACGGCCTGCGTGTAGACACGCTCGATGCGCTTGCCGAGGCGATCAAGGTCAATCCCGACATCATCTTCTTCGGCACACCGTACTTCACGCGGGATATGGCCGGTTTTGCCGTGGTGAAGAAAGGGGACAGCGAAGTGCGCATCGCCTTCGAGCGCGAATACCTTGAAAAGCCAGTTGTACATGCAACCCTGTCTAGTTCGGACGGTATCGCAGCAAGCAAGCAAAGCGCTGTAGCAATCCAAGCGCTCCTCGGGAAAGACATACGGTTCCTGATCGGCAATGCCACGACGACCGGCTTCACAATATTCTTGAACAAACCCGCAGGAGAAGACATCTCCTTCAACTGGATCGCGCTCGCGGTGAAGGGCGCGCGCACCACTGAATCGGTATCAGTAGTGCCAGCTGCACCCGAAGATCCACCCGAGATTCCGCCTGAGTCGGTGCCGGAAAACCAAGGAAACACAGCCCAATCCGAACCAGACGTTCTCCCTGAAGTTGCTCCATCCAAGGAACCGACTTCCGAAGAAACACCGCTAGCCAAGGATACCCCGCCAGAAGCCGCACCGGCTGAAGAGACCGGCGCAACATCCACGCCTCCGGTCATCGAGGATCCTCCGGTAGTTGAACCAACCTCTGATACGCCTGCGCCGCCACTAGAAGAGCCAGCGGTTGAACCTGCGCCGGAGCCTACTCATGAACCCGAGCCACCATCCGCCCCTGCTTCTCCTCCGGAAAATACTCCGACGAGCAATTAATTGGCATCTAACGATACTGCTCATCTATCTTCTCGTACACGAATTTCGAGATGTCGGCGATCGCGCGCTCAAGAGTCGATGTATTCGCGCCGCGGGTCATGACGCACAGCAGATACGGGTGCTTGGGATAATAGACGATGCCGCAATCATGCAGGTGCTGCTCGCTGGTAGCGATTTGCCTCTCCCCGAATTTATGTGCGACGGGGATTCTCTCAGGGACTCCCTTGCGCAGACCACTGTCGAAATCGGTACTGGCGAGCAGGGTAAGCGCCTCCTCCGAATACTTTTGCGAAATAAACGACGCATTGAAGAGAATCCGGAAGAACGCCGCATACTGCTTTACGGTAAGCGCGGCGGTAGGATCGGAAATCACCGAGGAATCGACGCCGAGGAGATTGTAGAGGTGCCGATGGTCTTCGATCGGCAATGTCTTGAAGAGGAGGATCAGCGCGTCGTTGTCAGAGTAAACGATCATCCGCTTGATCAATTCATTGATCGAGTACTCTTTCCCAGAGGTCAGATGTTGCGCTGGGAGGATGGTCTGCCGTATGTCCGGAGCCGCGGACTTCGTAAAGAGGAGTTTCTTCTGCAATATGTTTGGATCACTCTCTGTCTCGCTGAAGTATGCCATCATGACAGGAACCTTTAGAAGGCTGGCTGGGATAAACGGATCATTCTGTTGAATACCGAATGTCGGACCGTTATTGAGATCGCGGAAATACACCGCAATCCTCTGTACCGACGTCCTGTCTTCCATGGTGTGTACGAATTTCTCGAGTTCCGCCTTGAAGTTTGTCTTCAAGGAGGTAATCGTGTCTTCGGCAACGTCGCACTCAAGCAGAGGGTTCGTAAATGTTCCTTCGTTATTCCGCATCTGCATTGAAGTCGAGGCACTCGTTGATGAGCCGTTGCTCTGTCCATACCACAGCCCTACGATGAGCCCGATGGCAAGAGTGAGAACTGGGAGAGTCAGGCGAGAAAGGCGCATTCAGGCAATAATACCACGGCTGTGGAAAGCGTATGGCGCGAGCTTTAGATATCAGTGGTACACTGATACACATGCAGATGAAAAGGTACATTCAAGAAATCCTTATCGGCATTCTCGTTGTTATAATGCTCGGGGTGGGTGGCACGGCTTATTATTTTTATTCTGAAGCGCAAAAACTAAAGACTGACCAGCAATCCATTACCGCGAATGAAGTTGAGTCTCTTGTCGCGGAAATCAGCGCCCTGATTGTCCTTCCCGAAGGAGAGACACCGACCGTCGCAACCGTGTCCGATCCCGGGCGTTTGAAAGACCAGCCGTTTTTTGCCAATGCGAAAGCAGGAGACAAAGTGCTTCTCTACTCGACGGCACGCAAGGCATACCTCTATGACCCGATTATCAAGAAGCTCGTCGAAGTCGCACCGCTGAACGTTGGCGGCTCGGATAATGCGTCCGCTCAAGAGAACCGATAGTGTGCGTGTCGCGTTTCCCTTGCGGAACTCACGGTTCCTGTTGTTCTTCGCGACCGCTTTCTTTCTTTCTTTCTTTCTTTCTTTCGTTACTGAGGCGGAGGCTATAACGCTGAATAAGTCCGGTTACTTCGAAGGCGAGGAGATACTTACGACATCTGGCGGTGCCGCGGCGATTCTGTACAATATCACCTCGGACGCGCCGATGATCTTGAAGTTCGGATACGAAGCGAACTGGGATGTGAACCGAAACGATTTCGGCGACCTGGTCCTTACCGAAAGCCGGTACGTTATCATGGAGCATACATCGCCGGATATTCCCTGTTATCAGTCGCAACAGAGTATAGACGAGTGTCGACAGGCGCCGGAATTCATCAACGAATTCTTTTTCTCGGTGGAACTGCCTCCGCCGCCCCCGGACGGCGGAGGCAGTTCCACAGACGAAGTGCCAAACACTCCATCCGCCGGCACTCCTCAGTATGGCCCTAGCATCAGCATCTTCTCTCCAAAAGTTGGCACCATTTTTTCGCATCTTGGAACTATTAGCTATACAGCGACCGACCGCAATGACCAAGGGAATCAAAGTGAAAGAGATGTCTACGGCTTACTGAAAACCCCGGTCACGCTCTATTACTCGGACAAGATTGCTGAGTGGTACAGTGGCGGCGCGTCTATCGCTCCGGACCTTAAAACGCTTATTGCGGAGAAACAGCCCGCAGAAGCTTCTTATTCTTGGAGCATTACCGACCTCATCCCTGGAGTTTTCTATCGAATTATTGCGAATGTTATCGACGCGGCGGGGACTTCCGGAGAAACCGTCTCGGATTTCTTTACGGTGGATTTTACCGCGCCGACCTTTATCACAAGAGCAAATCCGCCAGCAACACAGGGTAAAGATGTCACCATCAGCGTCGACGTCTCGGAAAATCTACAAGAGGCGCCGACGATTACTGTTACGCAAGCTGGCGGGAAAGCAGTATCGCTCGTCATGACGGGGCAGGGCAGTCATTATGAAGGAACCTATATTATCAGTAAGGGGTACGATGGCGTGGCTAATGTTACCGTTTCCGGTACTGACGTTGCCGGCAATGTTGGGACGACTATTGTGAGCGGAGGTACGTTTGCGGTGGGCATTAATCCACCACCGGCGCCGAGTGTCGTGTCTCCGCAAAATAATGTCGTGGTCGGGACGAGCATGGTTGCGGTGGCTGGCACTCTCCCGCGTTCCGATACCGTGGCAGTACTTCTCGTCAACGGTATCGATACGTATGTGGCAAGCTCAACTCAAAATGGTGTGTTTACTATTTCAAATATTCGTCTGAGCAAGGACACGAATCACGGGCTCAATGTTTTGAGCGTCAGGGCGCGCGATCAGACTGGGCTTATGAGCGAAGCAATGCCGATTCAGATTAAGTACAATATTGCGCCGACCGTTGCGATTTCTTTGCCTACGGATAAGGCGATTGTGAGCGCAACTGTCGCGCTCACAGCGCGAGCGGGGGACGAGAATACTGACCCTCTCTTGTTTACCTACCAAATAATTCCTGCACAAGATTTTGATGCGACCGTGGCCGCTACGTCGACGAAGAACGAATGGAACATCATTGGCGATGCACTACCAGCTCCGAGCTTCTCGTGGGACTCCACTGAAGTGGAAGACGGGCAATATTTCTTGCGTGTCATGGCAGATGATGGTTTCGCAAAAACGTATTCGAACCCCACTCCATTTTCCATCCACAATACGCTCCCATTCTTCCGTTTTGAAGATGGTCGAAAGACGATAACTAATCTATCGACCGCAGCAATCGTCGGGCGCGCTATCACGCCGAGTGCCATTTCGCCTCAACCAACGGTCAAAACCGTTGAATACAGCCTCGATAATGGCAATAAATGGAAATTGGTCCCGCTTATCTCCGGGAGCGGCACTCCTGAAGTGCGCTTCTCGGTAACCTTCACCGATCTTCGAGAGGGAACGCAGGGGATACTGTGGCGAGCGAAGGACAGTCGTAATCTCTCAGGCCGCACGAGTCATCCGGTGATAGTCGATACGAAAGCTCCGTTCGCACCCATAGTGAACTCTCCCGCAAACAACACTTTAGTGTCTAATAACAAGGATGAAAACGCCTCAAAAGAAGGGTTGCAGATAAGTATCTCTGGTACTGCCGAGCCGCAGAGCGTCGTTATCTTGCAGAATGAGAGCACTACTCTCACTGAGAAGGTGAGAGTAGACGGGAGCTTCATCTTCCGTGCGGTTGATGTACCACATCGAGGAACGAATCAATTTAAGATTATAGCTCGCGACGAAGCGCTTAATACAAGTATCGCCTCAATCGTGAATGTAGTGTATGACAATCCGCCAACGGTTTCTATCCTTGCGCCAAAACCATTCCGCGGGCTCATGGGGAAAGCGACGGTATCGTGGAGGATTACTGATGCGGACAATGATTCGATAAAAAATGTCACTCTAGGATATCGGCGTGGCCATGAGGCGTATAAATTGTTACCGATAGACCAAGCTAAAAACTCTTTCGCTTTCGATGCCTCCGCTTTCCCTGAGGCAAATGATTATCAGCTCCGACTTGCCGCAAACGATGGTATGGCAACCGGCACTGACACCGTGAATTTCTCGGTCGACAGGACCCCGCCGGTGCTCTCTTCTTTTACGCTTGGCGCATCGGTACTTGGGGAAGGTGATGTTCTGCTCGGTCGAGGCACGGCACAAGACTCTCTCTCGGGTATCGAATATGTCGAATACGCGGTAACACAGGATAAGCCGACGTCATTCTCCACGACATTACTGACCGGGGGCTTCTTACAGGAGAATGCCACCTTTACTCTGAAGTATCCGACAAAAATTGAGGATGGGACGTACACGGTCTATGTGCGAGCGGTAGACGCCGCCGGCAATGTCTCGCCGATGCTCTCACGCATTGTCACGGTCGATGCTTCGCCACCGCGCATCGGCAGTTTCGACGTGATGGCGCAGGAAGTACGTATTGTTCCAGATGCACGGGGTGCCATCTCCCTTTATAAAGGAATGAAAACCTTGTTTGAAGTATCGCTCGAGGGAGATACGAACAGTGCGTCTCTAACACTTGGCAGTACAACCATTCCTTTAGAAAAAGATATTGTCTCTGGCTTGTGGCAAGCGACGGTTGACTCTGGTAGTACAGGAACAACGACGATATACATTAGTGCAGAAGACAAGACGCGCAATGTACTCATTCGAACACCCATTGGATCTTTTGTCGCCATAAAATACGGTGTGGTTACGACATCCATTCCTGACGGAAACACAGAACCTCTCTCGGGAGCCAGTATCAAGGTGTTAGTATTGGACGAGAGAACGGGGAATTCCATTCCATTCTCTTCGTCATCCGTAATCACGAGCGATGTGCAGGGGCAATACTCGCTCGCTCTCCCTCAAGGGATGTATGAGCTTTCTGTGAACAAGAGCGGGTATCGCAGTGTGGTGCAGAAGATTGTGCTTGAACGAGCCGGTTTTGTGAATGTGTCCTTTTCAGCCGAGAAATTTGGCGGTGCGTGGGAATTCATACAACGCATTATCGATTATCTTTTCTCGTAATGAAAACTTCTCACATCGTAACTCTGTTCGGCGGTATTGCGGTGCTTGGCGTCCTCTTTTTTGTTGTGTATCTCGGTGGCGGTGCGCTCGTACTCGATGTTACGGGGGAGAATGCTACCGGTGCCCCTATCTCCGGCGTAGGGCTCTTGAACAACCGGCTGTCATATTTTGACTTGCCCAATCTCGCCGGAGACCGCGTGCGGAGCAGTGACTTCACCGACACTCCTCTCGTCATCGTGTTTTGGTCGACCTGGAATACACAAGCGACTGACCAAATACATATTCTTGACCAATATCTAGAAGATCAATCTTCGCGAAGCCAGTTGGTAAAAATAGTGGCCATTGATAGTCAAGAGGAGAGAAGTATCGTCTCTTCATTTATGAAGCGCGGTGGATACCAGGTTCAGACGATTCTTGATACGCAGGGCATTACCAGCGGGCAGTATGCTCTCAAAGGCGTGCCGACCTTCTTTTTCGTCGATCGCACTGGAGTCATTCGAGAAATATATTCTGGCGTACTAAGTCAGCGCACACTTATGAACAAGATAGAAAAAATCTTGCA
>ERZ1292632.3036-Hain-H43-01um-R2-3036-length-13309-cov-4_pt1 | contig 13309 bp, 10 predicted proteins | sample MGYA00564407_ERZ1292632 | MGnify/ENA primary metagenome ERZ1292632 (study PRJEB36523, sample SAMEA6512637) | groundwater metagenome | collected 2019-01-08 | study: AquaDiva: Metagenomics assemblies of 32 groundwater samples
GCAAGCACTGCCTGGCCAAGTGTGCGTAGTCACCGATGGATTTCTTGGTCACGGTCCCGCTCAGCGCGACCATTTCCACCCTGGCTGGTGGAATACGCCAGGTCGGGAGGTCCGGCCTTGGCCCTGACACGTCTGGCTGTGGCTCCTTCTGCAACTGCTCTTCCTTGGCCCTGATCACCGAGAACAGCCTCTTGGTCCGAGCCGACGACGGCCGGGCCACCCTGTGGGCTTCGTCGAGGATATAACAGGTAGCGCCGATAGCGGCCAAGACTTGCTGCCCCGTAAAGGTCGAAATCGTACTGTAGGCCATGATGTACACTCCGGGCGCGGCCAGCCCAGCCACGGCCAGCCTTTTCTCAGCACTGCCGGTCACCGGGTAGAAGGCCGTCCCAGTCATGTCCAGCTTTTGCTGGGCCTCGGGTAAGTCCCTTTTCAAGAGCTGGGACAAGACCTCGGGTGGGACCAGCAACACGACCCGCTCATGCTGACGACGCTGCACAGCGATGTGGCCGCACAGCAACGTGATGAAGGTCTTGCCCTTGCCGACGTAGATCGGGCCGAGCATACCTCCGTACTGCTCGAACGTCCAGATCGCATCTGCTTGGGTCTGGTTTAGCTGGAACGACCCCCCTCTACCGCTGGGGGATAAAAGTGACAAACCGTACCCTTCCTCGGCCCTTAGCGTACCTATTGGAACGCACGGCAGGGAGATCACCCGGGCCATGTCCTCTTCAACAGTGCCCAAGGGCTTGCCCGACTGCTTTTTCTTGATTAGTGGGCACCATGATAGGTCTGGGAGGTAGAGTCCGCGGCTAGCCGGGCTAGCCGGGCTAGCTGGGCTGGCTGGCACCGGAGCGACGGGAGGGGCTACCGGCCCCTCCCCCAGCCGGGCCGCTTGCTCGACCAGGGCCTTCCTGCGTCGGACTTGGTCTAGCCACGGGTTGGTCACCGCTTGCCGTCCGCTTTTACCATAAACAAAACAGACATAATAAGAACCAAAAAGCTACTTATTATAATTAAAAAGGCATGCCTTGGTGGTGGGTAATCACCTATAGACTTCGGCGTGCTACCAATATCCAATCCACCGACTCCTTTATACATATTGAATAAAGCTATATCCTTTTTTTCCTGAGAATTAGTTTTTATCACATTGTCCATAATACCTAAACTAAACACTAACGATTTATACCACAACCCAATATCCTCAGAAGAGGTCTGATACAAAACGCCAGTATTACCACTGATTATTTCCATCTTCTCAAGATAGTCTATTACTATCCTGAGCTCCTTTGCGGATTCTTCAATAGTTAAAGCACTTCTAGCTTTGACCAGATGACTACCACAATTAGCATGATACAAAAAACTATTAGCTGTGATAGATACAGCCGTCCCCAATATAAATACCAGCGATACGAAAAACATCGGTAGAAGAATGTTTTTCGTAAGCCCTATTTTCTCTTCGAGCTTATTTAAGATTTCTATGAATTTCATGATTGTCCTCCTTGTGGTTAGTTATTGTTTTCCGTCCAGACTCGTTCCGGTCTCGGCGTGTTGGAAGTCCAGCACTAAGGACTTGATCAACTCAACCAGATGGCTCTTAGTAGGTAAATTACCGTCAATGAATAACGACAAGTGTCCCAAGAACATCTCCAGCCCGTCCGCGGCCACTTCCGGTGCCTTGATGGCCAGCGCCGACTCCAGCCCGACCTCGACGGTTTCCTCCCCCTCGGCCACGAACTCCTCCACCGGCTTTTCACCGCTGGTGTTGGTAGTGACCTCCTTGATATTCCACTTCTTGTAGCAATCAACTAGATCCAGCAACTTATCAAGTATATCCTTGAAGTTGACCAACTGCTTCTCCGTAAACCTCGGCACCAGCAAGTGCTGGCTAGGACACACGAAGGCCGACAGCAAGCACAGGTGCGCTGCCTCTTCCAGCGAAATCATGTATCGGCGCACGTCCGTGGGCACGACCAAGGGCTGTTGCTTCTCGATCCTCTTGAGCCAGGACCAGGGCAGGCTGCCGTCGCTGAAGGCCACGTTAGCGAAGCGGGTGGTCGTGACTCTCTTGAGCAGCGGAATGTGTTTCTGTGCGCGACACCACAGCAACCGTTCCATGATCCTCTTGGAGGCACCCATAATGCTGGTGGGCTTTGTTGCCTTGTCCGTGGAGACGAAAAATACGCCTCTTTCGCCGTGGCCAAAAGCACTGCACCTAGTCAGGAAAAGGTCTGCCTTGAGCAGGTTAGTTTCCAGCATTTGCAGCGTGGAGTAAACGTCCTTCTCGGACCGGACGTGCTTGAGTGCTGCGAAGGACAGAACGATATCGAAAGGTTCCTTCTGGCTAGCCAGGAACTGACCGGCTATTTCGCTGCCGTAGTCCAGCGGTTCCAGTAGGAGCTCGGGCAGTGTCTCACCGGTCTGGGCCTGGCCGTGAATCGTCCTAGCCAACTCGGCTAAGCTGTTCTCGTTCGTGTCGAGGACGGCTATGGTCTTGGGCTGGAACTTGAGCAGTTCCATGATCGTGGCCGAGCCTATCGACCCAGCACCCCCAGCGACCAGGATACGCTTGTCGTAGATGTAGGCACACAGCCCGGGGGAATGATTGACCACGTCGTTTAGGAAAAAGCTCTCTTTTCGGCCCGTGACTAGCTGGGAGAGGTGGGAGACGTTGATCATGTCTTGCCCTGTGCGGTGACTCTATCCTTTAACTTGAAATACACCACCCCGACGTTCTGGTTTATCCTAGCCAACTTGTAGTCGCACAAGCACCGAACATGAACAGGCAGTGCCTCTTCAATGTCACCGTCCCCGTGCGTGTTGGTTCCATCCACCCCGACCAAGATGCAGGCCACGTCATCGTTGGTCCCGCAGATCGGGCACTTGTCCTTCTGGGGGAAGTGCTCAAAAATTCTGAGGTTGGCTAGGGGTGACTTCTTGGTCATGTTTTCTTCCTCGCTTCCCGTAATAGGCGGATCACTTTCCCGATCTGCACCAAGTAGACGGTTGTGAAGATGAGCCACAACAAGAAGCCTGCTCCTCCCAGAATCAACATGATCGCGCCGAGCACCTGATCGTTCACGCGCCGAACTCCTCTCTCAGCACCGACTCGATGGCCTCCGCGAATTGCTCGGGCTTGATATGCGTGATCGCTCCGGTCTCCTGGTCAGAGACCACTGGGGCCTCCTCGGCGTGCTGGAGGAGCAGACCTAGCACCTTAGCGAAGGCTTGGGCGCACTTTTTCTTGAAGTAGTAAATGGACGCTGCACTAGGTATTCGCTCGTCCCGCGACTGGCCAGACTCCGCTGCTGACACGAACCTCTCCGCTATCGCTCGCGCCATGGCCACGCCCTGGATAAATCCGGACCGGCCCGCTGCGCCGACTACGGTCTGGAGGTCGTCGTGATGGTCTTCAGTAGTGGTCACGGCTGGGCCTCCAGCCTAGCCACGACTGCCTCAAAAAGCCGGTCCACAAAATCCAGAAACGATGCCGGATCGTCCTGATATTGCGGCAGCAGCCCGGCGTAGGTCGTGTTCCAGAGGGCCGCGTACTTCTCACGGGCGTCTTGGAGCGGTACCCGGTGCATCCGGTCCTCCATCTGCACCTGCTGGCTGAGGGTCGGTGGTTCACCCCCATGACTCCCCACCAGCAACGCCTCACGCTCTGGCGTCATCGGCACTGGGGCACCGGACAGGCCGACCGCGCCGGGTCTGCTACCTTGGACCACCCTAGCCGGGCCGACTAGAACTTGTCCATCCTTCAACTCCTCTGAGTAATAGACCGTCTCCTCGACCGCTCCTGCTAGTTGGTTCGACGCCGGGGCCTTGCTCTCCGGTCCAAGGGCCGTGTTCTGGTTCTGGACCGGATCGCAGCCCTTGTGGAAAGAGTCCATGCACGCCGACGTGGAGGGGGTAAGTTGCCTAGAGTACCCGCACGTCGGGCAGTAGTCTATCCCGGCCTTCCGCCCCTGCATCCCTGGTACGGAGAAAAAGCTCTCGGTCGGTTTGGCTGGTGCTGGACCGGCCTTGACCGGCTCTAGCTCGGCCAAGTTCTTGACCGTCTCGGCCACGATCTGCTCCTCGGTCTGGCTGGCCGCCACGGCCACGACCCCGGGGTGGGCTCCCGGTACTTGGTCGCCGGGCTTGATCTTCTTCGGCCGACCACGACGTTTCGGTGCGGTTGACCCCGTGACCGAGGTTGCTTCGGTCTTGTCGGAAATGGTTAGCACCGGTTCGACCTTGGCCGGTACCTCGCCGGGAGGGGCGTTGAAGAGGGACTGGACCGAGACGGGTGCTTGGACCGCAGCCACTGCTGGAGCCGGGATCGTCTCCGCTGTGCCGCGAAGGGTCGCCCCCACTACCTGTACCGGCTCCGCGCCCCGTGGCTGGGCCGGCGTGAGCAGGGCCGCGGCGTCCACCCCCGTTGCTGACACGCTCACGGCAAAGCCGTAATAACCCGGGTGGTGCCAGCCAGCAGCCTCTTGACCCACGGCCATGATCTGCGCCCCGGAGTCCATCCAGAATTGCCAATCTCGTTCCCGGGCGGTATGCTTCTCGACCTTCCCCCTGAGTGAGACCCAGTACGTCAGCCTCATCTTGGGGTCGTCAACGACGGGAGCCGGTGCCGGAGCCGGAGGTGGTGTGTACGAGGCCGGTGCCGGTGGACCGCCGGCTAGGACGTGAGGGTGCTCAACGACGGGAGCGGGCTGTTGGACGGGGGGGACTGCGTTCGCTCCGGTGACCTTAAAGGGCATGGACGGCTCCTGGTTGGATGAAAAGTTGGGTGTCAAGTTAGGTGAATTTCTAACATAACGACCGGGCCGGAAAATCAAGGGGGTCGGTTTGGGTGGTGGTGCCGGAGGCAGTAACTTCGCCACGACCTGGCTGGCTTTGCACCGGCCCCAGCACACGTCCTTCCATACGCAGCCACCGTAGCTTGAGCATGCGTGTTCGTTGCCAGCGGCCTCAAGAGCGGCACGAAGCCCGGGCTGATTAGACCTACCGTGAGCCGGGCTAGAGTGGCCAGGATTGGCCTCACCCTCGACCTGTTCCCAATTATCCGCCTTGGCCAAGCCCTCTCCGACCGGTACCTGTCGGACCTTCAACATTTCCTCGCTCATGGCCACGACCTTGGACCAGAACGCTACGGCCTCGGCCCGGTGGATCACGGCATCGACTGGGTAGACCGGGTCTTCCCTAGTCCCGTCCTCCCTCAATCCCACATTCTTCAGGAACACGTTGTGCCGGACCGTGACCGACCTCAACGCACTGTCCTCCGCGCTCTCGGCCTGGTACTCGTCGGCCTTGGCTACCCGGTCCCGGTCATGCGCCAACACAATGGCCGCATAGAGCAGCATCTGCTCGTCCTCGGCCAGCGTCCGCTCCGTCTTTGCGTAGCCGCTGTGCTTGGTCGTTTTGTGGTCTAGGACTAGACCCTCCCCGAAATCGACCCCGTCCATAAAACCGGTCACGCACCGACCGACGCCCGGCACTGGCCGTACCTGCCTCTCCCCTTCTTCCGCCCCTGCTCTTTGCTCAGCGACCGCCGGCAGTAGCTGCGGTAGACCGTCTAGTTCCGACCCGATCACGGCCAGGAACGGGTACTCGACTAGCAGGCCCTCAGACCTTTTCCAGACCTCACCCTTTATAGCTAGCTCCGCGCTGGTCCTGACCCACCTGCTTTCGTCGGGTGTCAAGTCGTGGTCCCAGCCAGCAGGGTAAAGGTCCGGGCCACGCACGTCGGTCAAGAACCGCTCGGCCACGCCGTGCAGGGCCTTGCCCACGATGAAGAAGTGCTTCTGGGGCTGGACCAGGCCGCAACACTTCTCGAACCACCAGAGCCGATGGCCCCGCAGCCAGGTCTTGATCTGGCTGGCTGAGATGGAGAGGGGGGTGGCTGGCCCAGGACCGGCTAGTGCCTGACCTGGCCAGATCGCCGGGGTAGAGGTGGTCAAATGTTGGCAGGTGCTGGCCATCTGTTGGGGGCTGCTCCCTACTTTTGCCAAGGTTTTTCTGGCCTCGTGCTGTAGGAAGGTGGCTTTGGCTAGAGCTAGATATTTGAAAGGCATGGCCCAAAGCCTAGCCGTTGGGCATGGTCTGGCAAGGGTTTTGTCCGGCCGGTAACTATTAAAGAGTAAAATATACTCTCTATTTGTTATTTATTTAGCCAAGAATCATTTACTAAAGTCATAGCAGGTATATGTTATCGGAAATTCACTTATTCATAAATCATTTTTAATTCTTTTTTAATCTTTTTTTATTTTGGACTCAGTTTTATTAGATACAATAACGACTGATAACTTATAAGGCGACTCATGCCAGGCAAAAGACGGGTGGTCCGACTGCCATAACTCCTTTCTTTCTGATCTCTTATATCTCTTGAGTCATATAAATATATAAAAGGGTATACAATCACTACACTGTGTGCTGTACAATAATTAATATGTTAAAAGGTGTGCGCTGTATAGCTGCCCGCTGACCATTTGGTCCGACTCAACGCCTTTTTAGTTATAAGTGTCTTTGCTTATTACTGTTATGGCAGTTTGGGTCGTCTGACTCAAGAATTTCATCCGACTCATTTGGCGTAAGTATATGTGTTGCTGTTAGTTGTGACAAGACAGAGTTTTTAACTAGGTGATAGTATAAAAAAAAAGTGATGATTGCTAAATTATCTTGATTTTGGTTGGGTTACCAGTAATCTTCTGCGCAGGAGAAAACATGTCAAATCCAAAAGTAATCGTGTGCAGCAACCAGATACCATCGCAGGAGCGTTTTGATATTCTTGTTGGCGAAGCAGGAGAGTTTATAAAACAGATTAGGCTTCAGGAAATATTGGTACCACTTCCTGGTGATATACCTAAAAAAGAAGGTGAGAGAATTTTCGTAAATCTTCTTGCTGTCGCCTTGTGCTTTTTGACATCTGCCACGGCTGGGATGGAAACAAAGGAGGCAGATGTTGCTCTGGTTGGTGGTGTTCTAAGCGGAAACCTAGATAGACGCCAAGCCATTAGTGTCAATCGGTTATTAACTTTTTCAGCACATGAGATGCTGGGGCAGATGTTGGCAGAGGCAAGAAAAGCTAGCGCCTTCCCATATCTGTGTTCTCTTGATGATAGGGGATTTTTGGATGTGGTTGTTGATGCGTCCAAGGGGAGCTTGGCACTTTCTCTTTTTGACACGCACTATCGCCAATTTGTTACCGGTCCTGATAAATCCTCACCAAGTCTAAATTGACCAGTCCTAGGGCCTAGGGCCTGATCCTATCCCCTAGGACTGGTCTGGCCTTGTCTGTGCTTGACCTAGGCTGTTGCCGGGCTAGGATTGCTTCTGCGCGGATGCAGGTGCTGGTCGCATCTCTGCTCCATGAACTGGCCCTGCCTTGATCGGTAGGGCCTTTTCATTGGCTGATCCTAGCCGTGGGCGGTCCTGCCCTAGTCTGGTCCTGGCTGTGGCTGACGGTTTGGGTGTTGACCTTGGCCGATCATAGGGTAGAACCCTATCCTGACCAGCACCCCGGAGCAGCGCATGTCCTTGGAACCAGCCAGCACCGGAACATCCGGTGCAGCACCGTCGCCGCCACTAGCACCAGCAATCCAAAATCAACTTGTCGTCTCCACAACGGACCCCAACGCCTTGGCCCCGGTCCTGGTCCTGCCACGCATGACCACGGGGTTGGCCAGGCTTGAGGGAGAGGGAGACGACTACCAAGCCGTGAGCCTGGATGGCAAAGTTGTTCATGACTGGCCCTCGCGGTCCTTTGCCGAAGCGATGGATGGTGAACATCCAGATGACGCGCACTTCGTCTGCTATGGAGCCACGCTCAAGGATGGTAGCGGGCTCATGACTCGCTTGCCCCGGTTGACCAAACCGGGGCTTTTTGATTTCAAGCGTGACCTGGCCGATGAGGTGTTCGGAGCCTTCGCCCCACAGGACTATGATCTGCCCGGCCACGCTGAGTGGACCAAGGAAACTTTGGCGCAGGTGCAGACCTTGCTGGAGCAAGCCGGGCAGAGGAACCCCATCTTCAAGTACCCGACGGTGTGCTACCGCACGGCGCACGGCCTGCGACTGGCTTGGGCCTTCTCCGATCCTGTTCCCTTGGAGGGGCCGGGGGGGTTTGAGGACATCCTGCACGGCATGCTTGGGGATGCCTGGATCGCCGGTTTCCCGGTAGACCCCGCGTGCAAAGATTGGACGAGACTGTTCAGATTGCCAAGGGTCGTTAGAGACGGGGTCAAGACCTCGAGTCAGCCGTATTTCTCGATCTCCTACAACAAGATCGACTTCACCGTGCTGGAGCAATGCCCGGCTCAGGTCTACGCCTACCCCGCTGTAGCGTTCCGGCCGATCAGCCAGCACAAGCTAGCCGACTACGAGGTCGGTGACGTGCCGAAGCGTTTGGTCAAGAACTACCACTGGGACCGGCGCGTTGGCCACGCCCCTGAGGCACGCTACCAAGCCGCGATGAACATCGACGTGGGGCAAGCCCTGCGAAACGATGAGCTGGTAAAGTACCTCTTCATCAACGGGAATGAGAAGCGGGAGACGGTTCTGCTGAAGGCCGTCAAGCGGGAAGTGTTGGCCAAGACCAAGACCGGCCAAGTCAACGCGGACGTCGCAGTGAGCGTGTTCAGGAAATTGTTTGAAGATGAGCCGATGTTTTGCGACATCGAGCGGAAAGAGGGCTTGCACGAAACCATTCTAAAGGTGGCCAGTTTCCTGTCGATGCACTGCAACCATATCCCCGGGGTGACACCCCAAGTGATCTACGCTCTAGTCCTGATCCAAGCCAGGAAGGCCAATGGTCAGCGTCAGGACAAGAGACCAGACGAGGTGCTCTGCCGTGAGGTCTGGTCGGTAGTAAGCCGTTTCTGGTGTCGGGATATTTCTAAAAAAAACATTATTCAGGAAAGTAGGGAATGGGAAGAGGTATTGAAAGCAGCCAAAGGGGCTGAGATTGCAGCGTCCAACGAGTATGCCAGTGCAATATTTCTCAAGTATCTGAAAAGTCACGCCCCTGACGTTCCAGAGGACATGCTCCGGAAACACCTCCAGAACCTACTAATCCTTCGCGTTCCGCAGCGTGGGTATTTCGTGGCCAGTCTGACATCTGCCGGGGAGGTCTACTACTCGCGTCCTGCATCGACCTATCCAGAGTTGTTGGCAGTCTGTGGCCGGTGTGGCCATGATCTTATAGAAATTACGAAACCGGGCGCAGAACCAGATAGCCCGCCGAAGCTGAAGTTTGAGGCAGAGATAGTCCAAGAGTATGGCACGCTCGTTGATGTTTTTAAAATGAGCCGCCTCATAGTCGCGAGCGAGGTTAGACTTTGTTGTAGCGACATTGCCCCCCTTGTGGTGACTATGGTGGAGAAGATGCCGGGTATGAAACGAAATATCAAGGCGCATTTCCACCCGGAGGTAGATGCGTGGTTGACGTTGCTTGGTGGGGATAACCCTGACAAGTTAAAGGATTGGCTGGCTGTTTGCCTACGGCTGGATAGGCCCATAGCAGGGCTATATTTGGGTAAGACATCTGGAGCTGGAAAAGGCATGTTGACAGAGGGGTTGAGATTTTGTACAGAATCTGAGGAGTACGCCGAGTTCAAAGATTTTGTTGATAATTTTCAGGATACGGCATGTAAAACACCTTTAGTTGTTGCCGATGAGTATGTTTCTCAAAGTCGTTTTCAAACTAGATCCGTTCTGAACGAGTTCAAGAAATTAGTTACCGGAGAGTACCGAACCATATCAATCAAGGGCAAGGCCGGTATTCAGATTGAGGGCTACTGGAGGGTGCTCTTCACAGCCAATCGTGATAACCTTTTGAACTTTTCGGAGGACGTGAACCAGCAGGACATGGAGGCACTCGCGCTTCGTGTGATCCGGATCATTCCAAGTAAGGAGGCGAAGGAGTACTTGGAAAAGCTGGGTGGATGGACGGCCACAGAATCCTGGCCTAGAAAAGAAATTCCAGAACACATACAGTGGTTGAGTGAAAATAGAGTGGTGGTTGCTGGGAGCCGGTTGCTTGTACAGGGAGAAAATCGTGCAGACGCTATGGGGTTGAATATTAACTCCCCAACCGGTGATCTTATTGTTAGAGCCATTGACACCATCATGCAAGAGAAGTTTGATCCCCAGACAGGTTTCTTTTCAGGGCAATATTGTGACGTTATCAAGGCAGAGGTTACTCCAGAGTCTGGGGTATTGCATGTTGGGTCGTTGAAGATGCACCGTATTCTAGAGGAGATGTATTGTCAATCCAGATCCGTGAGGGTGCCAGCGAAGAAGGTCGTGGCAGATTCCTTGCACGCCTTGTCATCGGTTTCTGGTAAAACAGATCGGGTCTATCTATTGCGTAGCCCTCAGGCCACACACAAGGATTTGATCCAATCTAGGGTATGCCAACTGGATCTTGTGCAGGTGATCCGGTGCTTGGATAGGTTAGGAGAGCAGGTCGATTTCCGGCAGAATGGATTTCTTAGTGATGAGTGGTACCAGAAGAATGTTCCCGAGATATTTGCTGAGTTGCCACCGCTATCTGCACAAGCTCCTGTCTCAACCCCAGTCCGGCCCACACCCAATTCCTCAGCGCCATCTTCGGTACCGACTGGTATTCACCCTGGTTTCGCCACGGCCTTGCGGAACCAGTCGGTGTTCGCTCCTAAGAAATAAAGTCGAAACTGGTTTCGACACCGACCTAGCCACTTCGCCCTAGCGACCAAGTTGTACCAGCGTTAGCATCCGGGCATGACGCAGGAACCGCTCCAGAAATTGGTGGTTGATCTTGGTGGGCTAGATCGAACAGAGCTTCGAGCACTGCGCGATACCGCGGCCGACGCGATACGCAAGGCCACCCCGTCTGGTGTGCTGGCCCAGTACGTTGTCCAAGGGCTGAACGGCGAACCCAAGGTAACCTACCGGCTCAGACTCACGTCCTGTGGGAGAAAGAACTGTAAAACCTGCGGTGGTGTTCGTTCGGCACATGGCCCGTGGTGGTACTCCACGACCCGGATAGACGGCCAGCGCATGTTGAAATACATTGGCAAGACGTTGCCCGATGAGGTGGTGGCGAGGATACCGGAGCTTAGTGGTGGTGTCCAGGTACCGGCTCCAGTAGAGCCAGCCCCCGTGCCGGGAGACGACCAGGCACCGGTCCCTATCCAGCCATCGGCTCCAGTTCCGACCTGGCTAGCTCAAGTTCTAGCACCAGCACCAGCGCCGGTTCAGAGAAAGATCGGTCGCAGGGTTTTTGCCCAGCCAAAGACAACGACCACAACGTCGCATACCGGTGACAGCACTCTGATGGTGATCAAGGCCGGTCCAGGGCCAAAGCCTGGCGAAGAGGTCACGGTCTATCCAGTGAGGACCGGGACATGATCCAATCGCAGCTAAAACTTCGCCTAAATGGAGACCAGGAAAAACGCCTTGTTCGGTGGCTGCGGAATCTAACTGGGGTGTGGAACTGGGCCATCAAGAAAATAGAGAACGACGCGCATGATGGTATTTACTACTCACCTAATGACTTTCAGAACCTTTTAGCTGGTCATAGTAAGAAACTAGAAATTCCTTCTCACACTCTTCACGGTATCCTTGCACAGGCCCACCTAGCTTGGTCTAGGTGTTTCAAGAAGACGGCAAAAAAGCCGCACCTCAAAGGTGCCCGTAACAAGCTAAGCAGCATCCCATTCCCCGATCCAATAAAATCAGCCATCGGCTGCCACATCAACCTGCCCGGTATGGGAAAGATTCGTTTTCATAAACAGAGCATTCCAGATGGGGCGATCAAGTGCGGTCGTATCGTAAAGCGTGCTAGTGGTTGGTACCTTTGTATCTTCATCGCTGCTGATAGGGAAAAGATCGTCCGTACCGGAGACGGAGTGGTTGGTATTGATCCTGGTTTCAATAACCTTATCGCGCTATCGACCGGTGAGAAGGTTCCGCATCCACGAGAGGCTGAGAAGACCGAGCAGAGAATTGCTCAAGCCCAGCGTGGCCACGATAAGCACCTAACCGCACGGCTCCAGGAACGCCGAGCTAATCAGGTCAAGGATCGCAATCACAAGCTCTCGCTTCGTCTCGTCAAGGAAAACAAGCTCATCGCTTTCAGCGGTGACCATCATAAAGGAGTCGCAAAACTATTCGGGAAGAGCGTGTCCAGCTCTGCCCATTATCAGCTTCGCCAGATGTTGAAGTACAAGAGCCGTTCAGGCGGTACAGTATACATAGAAGTTGATCCAAGATATTCCACACAGACTTGTTCAGATTGCGGAGCCAGAAGTGGCCCCACAGGATTGGGTGAGCTGTCGGTAAGGAGTTGGGTGTGCGCTTGTGGGGCGCAGCATGATCGCGACAGAAATGCCGCAATCAACACACTCAAGTCCGGGCTGGGAATCAGCCACGAGGTGCATCGTGCTACAGCATAGTGCAGTCCGGAATCCCCGGGTTTTATCCGTGGGGAGGTTCAACACCCGACCAGTAGCGTTAGCACAACACTCCAAGACGAAGCAGAACAGGAGCTGGCCGTGTCTGTGATTCCTTGGTCGCCAATGCCGGACACGCCACCGGCCATGAGCAACACGCCCCGCCCCGTTATCAATCTAGCCGCAGTGACCAGAGCCCGTCATCGCTCACTGCTAGCGATCCGTTGGCGGGTCAAGGCCCTGCGTGAAGAAGACAAGGCAGCCGGTCATCTGCCATCCGATTGGCACCTGTGGATGATGTGCCAGGCTGACAGGTACCGAGGCTACCGATGCAAATGCGATACACCCGTTGGGTCGGACCACCCCAAGTGCATGGCCGTGCGCCGGTCGCCCTTCCACCGGGTAGGGTCTGAGCTAGGCCAAGTCCTAGACCACCCCAACTTGGGGGTTGCAACCGAATCAACTGCACTTAGAACTAAGCAACCACAACCAGAGGTAGGCCAGGATGGACTCACAATCAGTAGCGTCAGCACAACACCCCATAGCAGACCCGAAGACGAAGCAGACCGACAGGTTGCCAGTGGTGGACCCGAACAAGAACAAGGACCAGATGAAACCGGTCCAAGCCATCTGGAAAGGCAACGAACTTCTGGAGGTCACATCAAACCGGTCGAGAGCCATATCGGGGTCTGGCGAGGGGGTTCAAAGAACGGGTCACACTGGACTCCTAGTTCGATGGGTGGTGCATGGATTTGGTTTGGTTCGGAGATTATTTGGTGCTCTATTCGGTCGCAAGACAAGGTTCATCCGGGTCCAGGACACACTGAACGCAACCGGGCACCATTTCAGCGATGTGGAATTCGTGGATCGTTGGGGTCTCGTGG
>ERZ1292632.563-Hain-H43-01um-R2-563-length-40859-cov-20_pt3 | contig 13308 bp, 23 predicted proteins | sample MGYA00564407_ERZ1292632 | MGnify/ENA primary metagenome ERZ1292632 (study PRJEB36523, sample SAMEA6512637) | groundwater metagenome | collected 2019-01-08 | study: AquaDiva: Metagenomics assemblies of 32 groundwater samples
TGCCCGGAGGGAACGTGCCGGTTCCGCTGGGGTCGAACGCCCACTTGGACGGCGCAGAGCTTTTCTCCACGGCCTCCAGGTCTTCCGGGGACATCGCGTCCCCGAAGAACAGGATTATCCCCCCGTCGTGCATGCCGCCCTCTTCGCGGCCCGTGCCGCGCGTATTGTCTTCCTTGTGACGCGGGCGGGCTCTGTAGCGCCAACGACCCCCCTCATTTTGCCGAGCGCCTCTCTCTCTAGCTGGCAAACGCGCATCGCGGTGATGCCCAGCTTGGCCCCGATCTCTTTCTGCGACATATCCATTAGGCGACGCCACGCGATGATCCTCCTTTTCCTGCGGTTTAGGACGCCAACCAATCGCCTTACGTCAACCAGCGCCTCAGAGCGACGGGCGCCGGCGCCCCTGTCAGACGCCTCTCTCGACCAGGTTCTAAGAACGGCCGGGCGCCCGCGCACCCGGTCTGGGACCGGCGCATGCTCTCCGGTCAGGGCCTCGGCGCGCTCGCCCTTCTTCTTTATCGCGTTGTCGAGCCTGGATAGCTTCTGGTCAGACCTAATGTAATCAAGCACGGCGAACCCAATCCGCTTTCCCAACCAGTCGCGCCAGTTGAGGGAAAGATCCATCCTCGCCACGGACTCGACGAGCGCTAGGTTGGCCACTCCAATCGCCTCGTCGGGCTCGATACACCTTCCCCACTCCCGCCACGAGCGTATCGCTATGGCGCGCGCCGTTTTAGCATACCCGACGACGATGGCCTCTCTCTCCTTATCCATAAAGCTTCCCGTTGTAAGCGAACGCGCCCTTTGAGTCTGCAATCACAATCGAAGAGGTAAAGAACTGGCAGTCACGTAGCCTGCTTCTGCCGTAGAATGTCAGCTCCGCAAACCCGCGCTGCCAGTTCGGATTGCCTCCGCAGTACTCATGATAGCCACTCATGTGGGGCATTGCAATAGCCGTAATGGTTCTTCCTAGCTCGGTGCGGCACATTAGCTGTGCCCGGTGCAGGTGGCCACGCACAGACGACATCGAGCTTATTTCCGCAAGCTGTCCGGCGGCAAGGTATTTGGTGCCCGCGGGCTTGGCCATGCCCTTGTGGCCGTGCTGCAAGAGAGCGGCGTTCCTGCCCAGAATGAGCCCCGGTACCATCTTGCTTTCGTGTATCCACTTGACGGCCTGGCTAAGTCCCTGAGCATAGAACTGGTCCTCCAGGCGCAGTCCCTTTGCGCCGGTCAGCTCGGGGCCATGCTCTCCGGCAACGGCCTTTTCCCACCGCTCGTCGTGGTTCCCCTTCATGCACACCAGCCGGCCCGTGCTCTTTGCGATCCGGTTGAGCTGCTCTGTAGCAACAACCACCTGCTCAACGGCATTGGCCGGCTCGCCCGGTCCCTGGGCATACTTTGATATCATGCCAAGGTCCACCACGTCTCCCATGCACACCGTAAGTTCCGGCCTGTGCTCCTTATGCCAGCGGCAGAAGTTCTCCCACAGGGCGGCGTGATGCACGTCGAAATGTACATCGCTTAGTAGGCACACCCTGTGCGCGGGGCCGGTCACAGCCCCTCTCCTCTGGCGCCCTGTAGATCCTCAAGGTCCCACTTCTTGTGCATCCGCGCAGCGTATTCTTCGTCTCCTTCGCCGTCTACGGCATCGACGTCAAGCCTCGTGTGCGCGAGCTTCCTCACGACCCATCCCGCACCGCTGTTCGCCAGCCACCCGCTACCAAGGCAGAAGCAGGCGAGGTCCTCTAGTCCAAACAGGACATAGGGCTTGCCGCCGTCCCACTTGACGACCACGGCAATCGGCCTTCCGTCCGTTGCCGCCTCGGCCTGGGCGATTGCGGCCCTGACGCTCGGTCCGGCCCCAACCTTGCACTCGACCCAGAACGGGGTGCCCTCCACGTCGGACACTTCCTTGGCGGACCTGGACTGGCCTATCCCCCTTCGTGCCTGCGGGAATCCGTTGGCTTTTAGGAAGTTGGCAATCTCGCGTTCGAAGTTAGCACCCTTGTTACGCTGGTACTTGCCCACGTGCGGCTCCTGTTCTGTCCGGCTCCCGGATCGGCGTTGCTCTGATGTCTGGAGTGCTCTCTTGGGCCGGTGCGCACTGGGCAGCCGCTAGCCGTGCGGCGGCCATCGCCTGATCGCGCTCGAGGCAAACCCTGCCATACTCGACATCCCTGTCGCGAAGTACTTGATTCTTGTGCTTCAACTCCGCGAGACAGTTATCAATGTCCCTCCTGTAGCCCTCAACGGAAGACCGCAACAGCTCGTTTTCTTTTTCCATCTTGGCGCGACGCTTCTCGCGCTCTCTCGTGGCGCGCTCGCCGATGGCTTGGGCGCCTTTGTTACGCTGGTACTTGTCCATTCGCGCTCCTGTTCTGCCCGTCTTTCTGCGTCATGAGTTCCAATACCCGGGCATAGCTTATTGGAGCAAACCCGTGCGCGTCCACGCCAACGTCGAGACGCAGGCGGCCCTTTTGTGTTTCTGTGAAACCACGATGCGGAACCCTACCCGGAAGAGGAGAAGAGTGCAGGTGCCCGTGTAGGTGCCACGCGCCCGGCCACTGAGCGGCTCGCGCGTTGTCGGGTCGGTGGGTCAGAACGATCGAGTGCTTGTTCCACTGGTTGATGAGGATCAGCAGCTTACACGAGCCGGTAACCGAGGCAAACCCGGCCGGTGCTCTGCGGTCATGGTTTCCGAGGATAAGGTGTATCTCCCCGTTCAGCCTTGCGAGCAGGGCAGCGGCCCTGGTTCTGCTGCACAGGGCGAAGTCGCCAAGATGATACACGGTCCCGTCTTTGGGAACCGCCTCGTTCCAGTTTGCAATCAGAGCCTCGTCCATCTCCTCGGAGCTGGCGAACGGCCTGCTCGTGTATTTGATAATATTGGCGTGCCCGAAGTGGGTGTCGCTTGTGAAGAAAAGCCCGCCGGTGGCGCAGAAGATCACTTCATCGGTCATCGGTCAGCCCCCCCCTCCCCTTTTCGGAAGCAGACCCGTCGCGACGCCGTGCGCATCCGACACGCAGAACGCCGGCTCTACGCCACCGGAGAGCAGCCGGCATATTTCGTGCCCGTCCCACTCCCCGCGCAAGGGGAGCGGAGCGGAACAGACGGGGCAGAAATCTTTCTCGGCTTCAGGCACTAGAGTTTCTCCTGGTGCATGGCGCCCACTTCCCTCAACCCTCCGCCCGAATCCCTTAGATACCTAACCGTCGTGCCCTCACCGCCGAACGTGCTCTTGGCTACCCGCATGATAACCTTGTTGGGGTCGCCTCCGTCCCTGGAGGCCAGCAAAATCAACCGCGCCTCGTTTTCAAGGTCGCCGCTTTCTTTGAGCCAGTAGATTTGGGGGGGGCGGGTTGGGTCGGACTGTCGGGCGAACTGGCTAACCGCCAGCAGAGCCACTGAATGCATACTACACACGCGCTGGCAAGAAGTATAGACAGCACTGACTTCGTTTCTTCTATCAGCTCCTGCCCCTCGGATCTTCTGAATATAATCAAGCCAGATAAGACGACAACCGTCGCCAGCAAGCCGCTCGATAGCGCGAAGCACACTTTCCAAAGACGCCCCAATCTCATATGCAATCTCCACGTTCTTTAGGGTTGCTACCCGCTCCGATGCACACGCGAGGATCACTCGCTCTTCTTCGGTGAAGCACTTGGTTCGGATTCTGAGGGAGTCGACCCCCGACTCGTGAGCGAGAATTCTACTTCCCACAACGTCTGGAGTATCTTCCGTCGAGACGATTCCAACCTTAGATGTAGAGCCCAAAGCTGCTGAGAGCACGATAGATGACTTCCCAACACCAGTAGCAGCAGCGAGAATGCCCGCTGACCCTGGGAAAAGGCCACCAATGAGGCTATCAACAGCGCCGATACCAGTAGGTACCAGATCAGGCCTACGATCCGAGAACGTGCAAAACGCAGCAGTCGCAGCATCTACGGACTCCTTTAGTGAGAGAATGGTCACGTCTTGGCACCGTGGCCGCCACCGGGGTTCAACTTCAGCAACCGGCGGGTAAGGGCGCGGGCCTGCCACGAACACTCGCGGTCCCCGAGGGACCGGGCGGCGTAGGCGGCGTGGGCGGCGGAGTCGGCGTCGTCGTAGGCGGCAGCGGAGTCGGCGTCGTCGTAGGCGGCAGCGGAGGCGGCGTTGGCGGCGCTGGCGGCCCGGGAGGCGGCGTGGGCGGCGGCAGCGGCGGCGGCAGCGGCGGCGTGCGCGGCGGCGCGGGCGGCGTATAGCTGCTCCCTGCTCGCTCGTCCCGCTGCAAACTCCCGCGCTACCCGCACGGCCTCCCGCGACCGCGCATCCGGCTCGCGACCCGCCCCGCGCTCGCGCAGCAGTGCTCGCTCCGCGCAGTCGCATGCAAACCCGCGAAGCGCTCTCGACGCATCCGCCATCCACAACACCGTCCGTTCTCGCGCGACCAGCTTGTCGCTGACCTCAAGCACGTCGCCGCCCATCCGCACCCGGCACACGACGGGGCCGGGGGCATATTCGATGGCGTCCAGCGGCGACACCGACGCGTGCAGACCACTCTCACACAGCACCAGCGGCCCCTCGTGTCGCAGGGTAACGCCCGGGCGGGCGTGCGTCTCGGTACCAACGGGGACGCGGAGCGAGCCGCCGGCGACGACGAAGTGCCAGGCTAGGATTGTCACAGCTTGATCCTGGAGCCCAGGCGAAGCCCGGAAACAATGTCGGACGCCTTCTCCAGCAGGGATGCCATCGCCACGAAGCCCTCCTTCGAGTCAAGGGCGCTGACGGCCTGCTCCCGCGTTAGGACGGTGCGTCCAGGCCTGCGGCTTTTCTTCTTCATAATAACCCCCCCTTCGATAGAGTGATTTACCATCAGCCGCCCCCCGTAACAGACACATACGTGTCGGCGGCGTCGTCCAGGGCCGCCGTGGCGCGGGACGCGTGCAGCAAGGCCTCGAGCACCCCGCTTCGGGTCCCGCGAAGAAGCGAACCCGGAAGCCCCGCGACCAGCTCGGACAGCTGCACCTGGGCGGCCTCCAGCGAGACCTGCACGGCGTCGAATCGGTTGAGCAGTTCGTCCATGAACAGAATGTAGCAACGCACGAATAAAATGTCAACCCGGCGGGCACATCGACCGATACATGCGGTAACGCCAGCCCCGGTGACATGGGGTATATGCGGGACTGACAAATAGTGTCACAGCGGACAACGCGTGCCAAGCAGACAAAGAAGCCAGGACGTGACAGCCCCCACCGAAATCCTAAGAGGCGGTGAAGGGCCTGGTCTTCTGCACGAGCCCACCATAACCCGGGGTGGACGTACTGCGGCGCGGGATACGCTTAGCGTGGGCGACGGACTACCCGGTCATACATGTGCCGTGACCAGGTAGCCTAACCCAGTACCCATCGGTTGCTTCGCCTGCAGTGGCCCAGTAGGGCACAAGGTTTGGCCGGGTTTTATTCCGGGTGCGGGGCTTGACTTCCTTCCCGGTCGGAGTTATGAATCCCTTATGACAAAACAGGAGCACTTGGCGAGGGTCCGATTGATCACCGATATGATGCTGACCATGCTTGGGCAGCGTCCGTTTGACACCGTCAGGGCGGTGGATTGGAAGGAGGACATCCCGGTTGTGCGAATGGTGGACGGGACGAAGTTTCTGCTGCACCTGCGGCTGGAGGCCATCCCATGTACGAAGTAAGCACCCGCGTCTGCTGCGCGTCCGATGCGTGCTGGCTCGAGGAGCGCCGGAAGTGTGTCACCGGCACGGACATCCCCATCCTCTTCGAGAGCTACCCCGAGAAGTGGGGCGTTACTACGCCGGAGCAACTCCTGGAAGAGAAGCTAATCCAGGGCAGCTTCATGCCGGTGAAGAAGACCATGTGGTGGGGAACCGAGATGGAGGTGCCCAATATGCGGGCGTTCTCCAGGCTGACCGGGCTGAGCGTAGACCCCGATAACTCATTTTATCGCAGGGGGGTCATGGGGGCCACGACTGACGGGACGGTGTCGACGTCCAACGCGCTCCCCCCGCTCGAGCCGTGCTGGACCGATGCGTTTCGCAATCTTGCCAAGGAGCTAGAGGAGCTGGCCGACAAGACGGGGGAGCCGCTCGGCCTCCTGGAAATGAAGAACGTATCCGCCTTCGCTCTGAAGGAGTGGCAGAAGGCGCCTCCTAGGTATTACTGGGAGCAGGTACAGGGACAGCTTTACGTCACGGGGTACGCGTGGGCCGTGCTGTGCGGGAAGATCGGCAGCTCGGACATGGTTTGCCACGTCATCGAGGTTGACAGTCTGTTCAGAGAGGTTATGTTGGAGAAGGCCAACGAGTTCTGGAAGGAGGTGGAGCGTGGATCTAAAGGATAAGCCGACCACCGAGGACCAGCTGCTTGCCCTATCAGAGGCAGCGGCCGTGTCGCTCCAGGCGCTCGGGTGGATTGCAGTGGTCCTCGGGAGGATGACGCAAGAAACGAAGGACCAGCTCAAGGAGTCTAACATCTACGACGGAAGCAAGTTGGTACAAAGCGTAACCACACACGAGATGGTCCGCGTCGTGATGCTGGCGCTTGGCAAGGACGCGTTCGAGAAGTTTGAAGCCGATCTTGCAACGGCAACGCTCGACAAGGCCAAGCTGGCCGAGATTCTAAAGCAAGCCAGAATCCCCAAGCACAAGAAGGAGAACTAAGATGGCAACCTCGAAGCTTCAAGATGCGCTCCGGGCCGTGTCAAGGTCGGTAGCCGTAATAGCAAAGGACGCCGAGAACGCACACTTCAAATACAAGTACTGTTCCGCCGAGGCCGTGTGTACGCGGGTCAACGCAGCGCTATGTGAGCATGGGATTGCCATTGTGGGCTCGACTGCTGAGGTGTTGCACTACGACCCGGTTTCGATCGTTCGCCTGTCGTGGACTCTCGCGCTGGATTTCGAGACGGCCACGTTTCAGGGGCTAGGCTCTGGCACGGACAAGGGCGACAAGGCGATCATGAAGGCCAACACGGCCGCCCTGAAGTACCTCCTGGGCGCGGCGTTCTGCATTAGCTGGGGCGACGACCCGGAAGCGGACGCGGCCACCGATGCACGCGCCGAGCCTAAGGCACCGCCCTACGTAAACATCCTGTCCGCCGCGGCGGCCATGTTTGATTCCATAGGCGCCGCGGGAACCCACGTCGAACTGCGCTCTCTCAGGGACGGCGTGATTTCGTTCCGAGGAGAAGACTGCTACGATGATCTGGTGAGAGAGTACAAGAACAAAGAAAAGGAGCTTGAGAATGTCGGAGAATAAGCGAAGGCCCACCTACAACCTTATTGCCAAGAACAAGGACACCAGGGCCACGACACGCGTCGGTGCGGCCTGGGAAAACGACTACGAGGGATTCAACGTGACATTTGAGAAGGAAACTAACCAGTGGGGCACGACCCTGATTGACCTGCTTGGCCTCTCGTCGGCGCAGGCGGGCCGGCTCGATTCGTTCTGGTTTAGTCTTGCTGTCACCAAGAAGAAGGAGGGCGCGGATGAGGCCTTCCCGCGATGACCGCGCTAACGAGTACTTCGCAAAGGTAAGGGATCGCCTGGACAAGGGGGCCGGGGTCTACGGGGACTCTTCCTACAGCCGGGATCCGCTTGACCTGCTGCGCGAGGTGCGCGAGGAGCTATACGACGTGTCCGGCTGGGCCTTCGTGTTGGAGCAGCGGCTTCTGGCGATGGAGGAGCGCATTCGCGATGCGCGGGAAGAGGAGAGCCTCGGGCCGTCGGCACCGTACGGCCCCTATCCCCGCGACGGCGGTTTCGGGGCATTCGCGGGTTGCGTTTGCAAGAAGTGCAGAGATTGACCCTCGCGCAAGAGCGGTTTGTTGCGTGGCTCGCAGAGGGAAGAGAGGTTCTCTCCCGATTGCGAAGCGAGAACGCTTCCGATGGTCTTAGACTAAGAATCCTATCGGAAGCGCTCGAGTACATTGACGGCCTGGGCAGTCTGTTTGCCCCGGAAGAGGAAGAGCAATGAACAAGGGAATAAGCCCGCAAGAGGCGGCGGCCCGGGACTGCCACGCGGCGGAGGTGTTCTACGGGCTCCGGTCTGATCGCGTGTCCGCCGTGATCTTGCTTACGGACTGCCCCGAAGCGTACGAAGCCGCCGCGAAGGGGAGATTCCCTAATCTAAAGACCGTGCTGTGCAACAAGCCGGTGGCGGGGTCGTCCGTCGAGGACGCCTGGTGCTGTCTTGCGGGCGCCATCGTAGAGAACGGCCTTAGTCCAGCCGCCACGCTGATCGTGGTGGACCGGAGAGGCAAGCAGAGGAATCCTGACGCATATGGCCCGGTAGAGATGGCGGCCATGGAGCTTCTGCTCCGTAGGGGGTCCTGTATCCTGTCCGTCGAGGCGAGAAGGGCCCGCGACCCGGGCACGGCGGCGGCGGTGGTAGCGGCCGCAAAGCGGCTAGAGCCGCACTGGCGAGCGCTGGGCTATACCTACTGGGCGGACAAGATGCTCACTACCCTCGGCGGTGAGTTTCCTGCCAAAGATTATCCCAGCGCACGCAGCCTATACAAGGCCTCGGACGCCGGGGGCACCCTGCTGTTCTCTCTCGTAGACGGAGAAGCGGTCGAGGCTTCGCATCCCCGGAGCGGGGAAATAAACCTACAAATGGCATCAGGCTGGCCTGGCAACACCGGCATTGTGATAGGCTCTTGCCTGCTCGTGGGTGAGCGCACACAGGCAAGGGACTTCCGCCTGGACATTCCCTGCTGGGCTCCCACCGTATATCTGCTGGAGCCGATACAGGGGCGCTGGGACGCGTTTGCAGAGCTTTGTCCGGAACTTGTGGAGCCGGCCAGCAATGAAGTAATCTTCCGCGGCGCGGGCTGCGTAGCGGACTTCGGGGCGCATCTGCGGGACACCAAGCACGCGGCGATACCCAGGATGATGATCGGGTGTCCAGACGGAACCGAGGAGGCCATACAGCGAGAGCAAAACACGCGAGCCGCGCGCAGCGCCGCTTCGCTAACGCTTGCGAAGAAACACTACGCAACGGAGCTTCAAAGAAGTCCCGAAAGATTCTTCTGGCATACCTCGCACCACTCCAGCGTCATCAAGCACGTCAGCGAGGACTGCTCGGTAGCCCTGCGGTCGCTGGGGATCTTTTCCCACGTCGAGCGAGAGCACAGAGACCGTGACATGTACGACATGTCCTGGTTTCCCGCGGCAATCCTCGAACACAAGCCGACGGTGGCCGTCGCGATCGATCACTTGCGTTGGGAAAACGGAGGCTATCCGCCCGAAATAAAGCACGTGTGCTGGATCCAAGACGACATGGATCACTTGGCGCGAGCCGAGTCCGCGGCGAAGACCCCTGCCGACGACCTGGTTTGCGTGTATGCCACAACGCGCATGCCGTTCTATAAGAGCGTCGGATATAAGCGAGTGGAATATCTTCCGTTCGGGTACTCCCCGGAGAAGTTTCCGCTACAGCCGGAGCAAGAGACCGACCCGGCGGTCGCGATCATCAATAATCTAGTCACCACGCCCGAGCCACACTTCGCAATCGGAGCGTGGAAGCAGATCGACAAGATTATTCTTTCTTCTGCCGGCAGGGCCGATGTATCCAAGATCGTTGGTGATGTGGTCGCGTCGCTTCGCCTTAGGATCTCGAGAGACCAGCGAGGCGCGCTCTATCGCGCTGCGCTGCTCTACCAGAGACGAAATAACCTAATCACGCTGGCTCGCGAGATTCGCAAATGCGGGGGCGTCGCTGTTTATGGGGCCGGCTGGGGCGAGACCGATCTAAAAGATTGCTGGCGAGGGACGGCGGGAAAGCCCGAGTTACCCGCCATCTACGCCCGGCACCTCGCGGTGCTAAACCAAGGCCTGACCCTGCACCCCAGGGTGCTCGAGTGCGCGTCGTCCGGGGGCTTCCCCCTGATCGAGCGCTGGTTCGATTCTCCAGCAGACACCCTAAGGAACGGAACGTTCTTCGGCACGAGAGAAGAAATGGCGGATATCACAGCTAAGCTAAGGGCGGACCCGGCACACAGGCAAGAAAGAATCGAAGCGCTCAGGTCCGAGGTGGCAGCGGAGCATTCATATTCGGCGAGAATGAAAACCCTACTTGGGTTTCTTGCCGTCCCTCCGGCCAGTGACCGCGTCTGATACCCTACGCGCAACCGCGAGCTGTTCCGGGAAAGAAAGCGCGGCGAGTCGGTTCTTGGCGCGCTGGCATGGTTGCCTGCGGAGGCGAAGCTCGTAAGCAAGCTCGGCCGCAAGCTGCATGATGGGGTCGGCGAATGGCGACACGGCGCGTTGCTTTATCAAATAATCCGTAGTGCTGCCGGCTAGTTCAGTGGCAATCTGTGTGATTAGTTCGTTTGTGCGCGGCTTTAGCATGTGACCTCCAGTGAGCAAAGGATAGCAAGAAAGATACCCCAAAACCAATCGCTAGCCGTCCTGGGCATGTCAGGGCGCCTCCCCGCACATGTCACGCGCCCGCCACCATGACCAGTAGATCGCGCTGGCGATGGCGATGGTCTCTTCGGTGATCGTGTGGCCCGCGTCCGCGACCACGATCACGTCAGCGATGTGCTCGCCCCTGTGCTCCGGGCGCGCGTCGCTCAGTCTTACGCGCGCGCGCCCGTACTCGACCAGCTCGCAGACGATCCTGACCCCGGGCGGACTCGCGGACATGGCGCCGAAGCCGCCCACGTCGAAATGCACACGAGGCGGCCGGTGTCGGGCATCGCTCATCGGCGCGTACGTCGCCGCGCTCGCGTCGCGTGCAACCTCCGAATCGAATCGCGGGGGAGTCGGCATGGCTAGTCCTCCCGTTCTTCGCTCGCCTGCTCAAGCGCGGCTTCCTCAATGTCTTCGATGCGGCATCGCAGGATACCGTCCTTGGTCTGCTCCTCGTTGTATGGCGCGATGAACGCATCCCAGTCCTTGACCGCGGTCCAGCCCCCGGACTCCTCGATCCACACCCTCTCCACGTCTGCGGAGGCGTCCTCCGGCGGGTCCAGTCTCTCTGGTCCGCCGTCGTACGCAGGGCTGATCTCGCAGCTGGCGCGCAGGGAATGCTCTCGGTCTTGTTCGTCGTAGACAAAGAAATCAACGATCGTTGTGCGTTGCATGGTTACATTCCCCCCGGCGAGCGCCTGAGGTATGGCGCGCCCACTTCAGCGGCTGTCCGCATCGGCATGATGACGATGGTCAGCCCGGTGACGCCCGGGGCGAGTATTGTAATCGGGGCAAGGACGTCCGGCCCCGGACAGACGCAGACTCCCGACGTCTCTTTGCTGGTTAGTTTCTCGAGCATTTTGACGGCCTCGCACGCTTCTTTGAGATAGTCCGGGTTCATGGCGCAGAACCGCGGCACGGTTGGCGTGGCAAGCGGGGGGATTATTTTCTTGTAGGCGGGGAACTGCTCGGAGGGGCAGACCACCTTCACGCAGGCGGAGGCGAAAGAGACCCTAACCGACGTGATGCCGGACTCACGGGCCAGCCCTACGCTACACGCATCGACCGACGGCTTTCGCGGGAGCGCCTTGATTAGCTCGGCGACTTGGGGCAGTGGAACGAGGGCATCCGGGATGTCTGCGTCGACCGGGACGAGCGCGAGGTCGCTCACGGGGGCGCTCACAAACTTGAACAGCCGGTGCCCGTCGGTCGCGCAGACTGTCAGGGCGCCGTCCGTCAGCTGCAGACTCACGCCGTGCATATGAGGCTGCAGGGCGTCCGTTGATGCGTGTGGGGAGGCGGCGCTAAGCGCCGCGCGGAACGTAGATATCGGCAGAGTGCACGTGGCGAGTGTATCCATTTGCGTCCTCCTATCTATCGGTTGATGATGGTATCAAGATACTCGGCAAGTAGCTCATCGCTTGATACGCCAAGCGGAGTGCCATAGCCAGGCAGCTCGCAGGCGTCAGCCAGGCCGGCCTCCTGCCGCAGGAAGAAGCGCGCCTCACAGGCCTCTCGGGTCACTGCCAGGCAGTAGCGCGTCCAGGCGTCCGCGCGGTCCAGGCGCGCGTCGCGGCGAGAGGCAGAGGCTTTGGACGGGGCGATGGTGGCGGCGAACCATCCAGGGACGGTATCCTCGAGGCCCGTGATCGTCGGCGTGTGGGTCACGACCGCCTCGGATAGAGCTCGACCCCACCATCGTCGTCGGCGCCGTCGTGGTCGAGCCGCGCCCGGGAACGGAGCCAGGCCATCCCCTCTGTCCCCACGGCCTCGACCTCCTCGGCGGAGAGGCGCCCGCCCGTGCGGGCGAGCTCGCGGGTAGATTCGTTCCAGGCCCGGCTGAGGACGGCGGCTAATATACGGGTGTCGATCGTCATGGTCTCGTGCTCCTTGTGTGTCGTTGGCGTGTTCATTCCGCTGCCAGGACGGCAGTGGCCGAGGGGTCGCTCCAGACGGCCAGCGGTCGGCCTGCGCGGTATGCGCGATGGTCCCGGTACTCGTGGATCGTCCAGCCCGAGCCGACGTTCTGGTTCGCCACATCTTCCGCGCGGTCCGGAGACGTCTGGAACAGCGAAATGGTCCGGCCCGCGGCGAAGATCCGGTAGCATCGTGTGTTGGTCATGCCAGGTACCTATGCAGGGGCCATGCCAGCTACGGAGCCGCGTAACGATTGGGCTTTATGGCGTGACGCTATGACAGCCGTGTCATGCCTTTTCGCGGGTTTGTGCTATGTGTGCGACAGGACTGGGGATTCTGCTATGACAGCCGTGTCATGGCTATGCAGCGTTTGCGTAGTTGCTGTACCTGTGTGTAGTGACCCACCTCGTAGCGATGGCGCTACGGGTAGAGGCGATTGGTGGGGGATACACTAGGGATTGTATGGTGCGGTGCAACACGAAAACCCACCTCTCTCCCCTCTCCCAGCCCCCAACGGGGCTTTTCTCTTACCCCATTCGCCTATATCGTCCCTGGACGCTGCTAATGGACACTGTTCCATACCTTAGCCCTGCTGTGTGTGCCCGCACACGTCCTCCCTCACCAGCTGTCCACCCTCCTGCGAGTCGCTATCGCGCCTCCGGGTGCCACGAAGTGGCGCCGTGCCTCTAGGATGCCCATTAGGGCGATATCTCCGATGGGGTGGTAGGGTAGGAGGGGTTAACGGCATGGGGCCTAGAATCGCATCCTGGTGGCTTAGACCCCCCGGGGGGTGGATACCCCCCTTGTGACTGGGAAGAGAGGGTGAGGGATATCCACACCCCCAACTTTACCCAAAAGCAATCCCCTCGACGCCGCCCAAAGAGCGTTTCCGTTAGTAACACCCGCCGCTGGGTGTTGCAGGAGCCTGCTTATGATAAGAGAAGACTCAGAATAAGAGTGAGTCTTATATGG
>ERZ1292632.3037-Hain-H43-01um-R2-3037-length-13295-cov-4_pt1 | contig 13295 bp, 9 predicted proteins | sample MGYA00564407_ERZ1292632 | MGnify/ENA primary metagenome ERZ1292632 (study PRJEB36523, sample SAMEA6512637) | groundwater metagenome | collected 2019-01-08 | study: AquaDiva: Metagenomics assemblies of 32 groundwater samples
CCCTTCACAATAAACACAATAACAAGCCCGCTTTATATAAACATAGTGTGGACTTACCTTTACAAATGGTACGGCCTGCCCAAGTACGGATATGTTCCGGATTGGCATGGACCAGAGCAGTGGGGACAGGTTGATACCCTGAATAAAGTTAACAAAAGAAGTGAAACATATTTTCTAATAAAGGAGCCATTAGATGGAATACCCACAGGCTTTGTGGAGGATATTGAAAGAGAAGAAGGTTATTTCAGCAAAGTTTCAGATGAAAAGAGCTTTGGATCGCTGGTGGTTCAAAAGAGGCAAGTCCAATGAGCACTTTACAATCTCGGGCTGTCGACCTTCACAAAAGAGTGCCTCGGGATCATTATGCACGCTCTATAAAGCAAAGCTTTCTACACCGCTTTTGGCATACAACAAGATTTGCTCAAATTGGGCAAATGGTAGAAGCAACAGGCGGCAAAGTTTTAGATATCGGATCGGCAGATGGAACATTCACTAGAGTTTTGGCAGAAAAATCAAACGCCGATAAAGTTGTTGGCATAGATCTTTTAGAGCGATCTGTTTCATATGCCAAACGACGCTTTGCCAGAAGTAAGGTAGTTTCATTTAAAGTTGCAGACGCTCACAACCTCCCTTTTCCTGACAAAACGTTTGACGGGGTATTTTGTCTTGAAACGATGGAACATGTTGAAGAACCGATAAAGGTAGCAGAAGAAATTCATAGAGTTTTGAAAGATGATGGATATTCAGTTGTCCTTGTACCTAATGAGAATCTATTATTTAAGGTCGGCTGGTTCGGTTGGGAACTAGGCCCAGGAAGCATGTGGAAAGGCACCCATATACAGGACTTGTCTGCAGAAGAAATAATACAAATTCTGAAGATTGCAAAGTTTAAGATAAAGGAAAAGAAACTTTTTATGCTTGGAATGCTTCAGGCAGTCAAAGTAGTTAAAACAAAATGAAGACGGCGGCCGTTTTACCAAATTGGCAGGGAAGAGAGCTACTTGAGAAAAACTTACCTGCTGTATTAAAAGTGGGATTTGATGAAGTAATCGTCGTAGACGATGCATCAACAGATGATAGTGTGAACTTTTTGACAACCAACTCCCCTACCATAAAGATTGTGCGACACAAAAAGAATAAAGGCTTTGCATCAACTGTGAATGATGGTGTTGCGGCGACTAATGCTGAGGTTGTGTTTTTATTAAACACTGACGTGGTTGCCCGCAAAAACATTATTGAACCCACCCTAAAACACTTCTCGGACAAAAAAGTGTTTGGCGTCTCTTTGGCCGAAGCTGGCTACTCATATGCAATCTCAAAAGTAGATGCTGGCTTTGTCGGGCACGGCCCGGGACCTCGTACAAATGAAGCACACAACACTTTTTGGATTAGCGGCGGATCCGGAGCCTTCAGACGTTCGATGTGGGAGAAACTTGGCGGCATGGACACAATGTTTAACCCCTTCTACTGGGAAGATCTTGATCTTTCCTTCCGTGCACAAAAGCGTGGCTGGAAACTTATTTGGGAACCTAAAGCACAAGTTGAGCACAAACACGAATCAACAATAAATACAAAACATTTCTCAAAAAGATATATGGATTACATAAAAGAAAGAAACCAGCTCTTGTTCCATTGGAAGAATCTAGACTTAACATGGCTCCTAACAAAACATGTTCCGGGGTTAATATGGAGACTCAGAAAGCCAGGATATATTGTTCCGATTGCACTTGCGCTTATTAAACTGCCTCACCTAATTGTTCGACGCATAAAGGAACGAAAGGAGTCTAAAGTGTCAAATGAAGAAATCTTCAACCAAACCAAATCCTGAAATATCAATTGTAGTCCTCAACTACAATACCGGTGACATTTTCAAAAAATGTGTCCAATCAATTCTTGCGACAACAAAAAATCTTACATGGCCAAATTCAGAACTTATTCTAATAGACAACGCTTCAATAGACGACAGTTTCAGTTTTCCTAAAAATTCTCGAATTCACACAATCCAAAATAATGAAAACTTAGGTTTTTCCAAAGGATATAACCAAGGAATAATAACGGCAAAAGGCGAATACGTATTAATGCTTAATCCGGATACGGTCGTAAAACCGGGTAGTATTCAAAAGCTTTTAGATTTTGCAAAATCTGCACCCGAGGCAGCAGTTGTTGCACCCAGACTCTTAAATCCCGACGGTTCAACACAACCCTCGGCATTCAAACTTCCAACTTTGTGGAACGCAATTCGTGAGTACTGGTTTGGAGAGAAAGAAATATTTTCAAAATACACTCCGAAATCTGGCCCTGTAGAATCAGTCGTTATGGCAGCCTACTTATTAACTCCTCGTGCTTTAAAAGAAGTAGGACTAATAAACGAGAAGTTCTTTATCTACTTTGAAGACTTAGACTATGCAAGAAGAATAAGAGAAGCAGGTCATAAAATTTACTATCTTCCAGATGCCGAAGTAATACACTACCATGGAATTAGTGGTAAAGACATTACGGATGTGGAAAACCAATGGAGACGCCTTATCCCATCAAGTAAAATCTACCACGGAACATTAATGCACTATCTTATTAACTTTGTGCTTTGGTCTGGTCAAAAATGGCAATTTATCCGAATGTCATTGCGAGGAACGAAGTGACGAAGCAATCTCTATCAAACACAAAAATATTATTGGTGGCAGTAATTATATTAGCTGCATTCCTGCGACTGTGGCGCTTGGACTCAGTCCCCGTTTCTTTATTCGGCGATGAACTAGACGTCGGATATCATGCATATTCAATATTAAAAACCGGAAAAGACTACTCAGGCAACTTCATGCCCCTGCATTTTCAGTCTTTGGCAGAGTGGAGAACACCCTTATATCTCTACAGCGCAGTCCCCACTGTGGCCATGTTTGGAATATCACCCTGGGGTGTTCGCCTCCCTGCTGCTATTTTTGGAATCTTGAGCGTATGGCTGTTCTACCTACTCGTTGGTCAAATAACAGGCAATAAGAAGTTAGCACTTTTGTCTGCCCTCCTTATTGCGGTGTCGCCTTGGCATATTCAATACTCGCGTGCGGGTTTTGAAGTAACCCAAATGCTCGCACTTTACTTAAGCGGAATTTACTTCTTTCTTCGCGGGCTAAAGGATGGCAAATTTCTGTGGCTATCGGGAGTGTGTTTAGCACTAACACCATGGAGCTACAGCACGGCAAAACTGTTCCTCCCACTTACTGTAATCTCTCTTTTTATTATTTGGAGAAAAGACATCCTTGGTATTTCAAAAAAGTATTTAGTCCAGGGAGTCGCAGCATTTGTAATTGTCGTCTCACCAATGTTGTACACAACGATTTTTGGGGGGGGCGCAACACGCTTCAATTACATATCTGTGTTTTCAGATCCAACAATGATTCCCGAAATTGGCTTTTCAAGGCTCCATGATGGAAGGATGAGAACTGAAACGAACGAAGTCGGCCTGCAGCCAACAATTATTGAACGCGCAATACACAACAAGTTTACCTGGACTGGATCTTTTGTTTTCAAAAACTATCTAGAAGCTTTTTCAACAAACTTTCTCTTTCTGGAAGGTGATCCAAACCCACGCCATTCGCCCCAGGGTATTGGACAATTTTATAGGCTTGAGTTTTTGTTCTTAATTGCGGGCCTTGCTTTCTTCCTATTTTCAAAGTTAGACAAAAAAATCAAAGCCTTTATTATTCTGTGGGTTCTGCTTGCACCACTTCCATCAGCTCTCACACGAGACGGAGGCAACCATGCAACTCGACTTTTCTTTCTTCTCCCGCCATTGGTGTTTTTAATCTCATATGGCGTATGGGGAATATACCAATCGTTATCAAACGCCAATCGTAAACTATTCGGCATTGGATACGCATTCACCCTACTTGCAAGTTTCGTCTTTTACCAACACCTTTATTGGGTTCATCATCCTTGGGATTCAGAACGCTGGTGGCATGCTGGATTTGAAGACGCAATAAAAACCGCCGCTGCTGAAAGTCCTAAATACGATAAAGTTATAATCTCAATGAACGGAGAGCCAGCATACATCTTTTTATTAGGCTGGTCACAATTCGATCCAAAAGTATTCCAGCAAAACTATATTGAAAGGGATGGGGGAAAATGGCTGCCGTCAGAAACAATTCCTGGATTTGGAAAGATATCGAAATTAGATAAGTACTACTTCGGGTCAGCAAATACAGACCTGTATAGCCTTGCTGGAGTGCTTCCAGACAACACGCTCTATATAGCAACTGCAAAAGACGTAAGCGTGAACTTAATTCAAGAACCAGAAAGGCTGCCTGGAAATCTTAAACTTATAAAATCTTCTCCTTTCCCTTCCGGCGAGCCGGCTTATTACCTTTTAACAAAGTCAACAAATACAACCCAAAAGTGAAGCCAATAATAAAAATACTCTTAATAGCCTTTGTTCTTCGTCTAGTATTTTCATTTGTACACTGGCACCCAGATGTGAATAACCACATCGATTGGGGAATTAGATTTTGGGAATACGGGCCTGAAAAGTTTTACAAGGCAAACGTTTGGAGTTTTACGTGGCCCAACCAACCCCCGGGTACCATATATATGTTTGCTATTGTCCGCAAACTCTTTGAAGGAGTCTTTGCTTTCTTTTGGTTTCTCAATGTAAAAATCCCAGCATTTCCCTCAAACGTAATGCTGTATTTCGAAACCAACCTATATCCCGCTTTGCTCAAACTTCCTTCAATACTTTCAGATTTAGGCATTGCATATCTCATATACAGGATTCTGAAAGAGAAAAGCGAAAAAATTGCAACTTCCGGAGCGCTTTTTTTTCTTGCAAATCCAGTAGTTTGGTACAACTCCACAATCTGGGGCCAAACAGATAGCATTATCAGTTTCTTTGCATTACTTAGTGGTTGGCTAATAACCAAAAGAAAACTTGTGGAGAGTCTTGTGGTTCTCGCACTATGTTTGTATATAAAAATCTCACTTGTTATTTTTGTTCCGATTATCTTAATGTTTGCCCTAAAACAAAAGCATAATATGGCCAGGTGGTTGTTTGGGGCAACATGTGTAATTGCAGTCCTTATCCTCCCAAGCCTTCCCTTCGCAAACGGTAAGAACCCATTCATCTGGCTTTACGAAATTTACAAAGACAAAGTCTTGGGTCAACAGCTTCATGTCATAACAGCAAATGCCTTTAATTTATGGGCTGTGGTTGCAGGAATCCATGAACGACCAGATACCACTCTGTTAGGACCTATCCCGTACCGATTGTGGGGGAACCTTCTGTTTGGTTTGTCTTATCTGCCGGCTTTATACTTAGTGTTCAAAAAGCAAACAACAAACACACTTGTCTGGGCCTTGGCAATCGTTTCCTTCTCATCCTTCATGCTTGCAACAAACATGCATGAACGGTATATCTATCCACTTTTCCCTTACTTAACAATAATCGTCATGGCCAACTTTTATCTATTGCCCTTATATGTGGTTGTATCAATTATTACCCTTCTGGGGATGTACAACTTTTGGTGGTTCCCTAAGTTTCAGCCAATAGTAGATGTTATGTCGAGAGCAAACAGGCTGGCTCCAAGAATATTAGGCCTTATAAACCTCGGGGCGTTTGTTGTCTTTTACAGACACTTCCTGTCAAACTTCAAAAGGTAAAAAATGAACAAGTTCGGTTTGTGGATTCTAATTATCACCTCGATAGTTTTATACGGCACATTTCTCTCACGGGTACCTGTGCACTTAAACCAAGATGAGCTAGGGTTTTCACTTAACGCATATTCAATTGCCAAAACAGGGCTCGACGACAACGGGACCAGAATGCCGGTATATTTTTGGCACTTAGGCGTCATGTGGGCAACTCCAATAATGACCTATTTGACCGCAATTGTTTTGGTTTTTCTGCCATTATCAGAAGCCGTAATTCGAATACCCAGCGTTTTAATTGGAACGGCAAATGTAATACTTATTTGGTTTCTAGCAAAGCGTTTATTTAAGAGTGAAAGGTGGGCTTTTATATGCGCGGCATTGCTTGCTCTTACCCCTGTGCAGTTTATTCATTCAAGAATACTTTTGGATAATCTATACCCCGTGCCTTTTGTTCTTGGATGGCTTTTGTGTTTATATAAATATCTTGAAAGTAAAAAAACAAAGACATTGCTGTTGGGAGTTTTTCTTTTAGGAGTTGGTATGTACACATACCATGCATCAAGAGTCATGATGCCCTTTTATTTTGTGACCACACTCACTATGGTGTGGAGTGATATTTTCAAGAAGCCCAAAGTACTTTTTTCTACTCTTCTCTACTTTTTTCTACCTTTACTACCTTTGTTGTCGTGGTTTATCAAGTTTCCCGAGACCCTCTTTGGTGACCAAATAAAGTATGTGGGTATTCAAAGTCCAGACATCCCCCACCGCCTGAGTGTGTATATCAATTTCTTTAACCCAATTTTTTTATTCCTAAGAGGCGACGAAAGCCTAATTCATTCAACCCAACGAGCAGGCGTGTTCTTGTTGCCAATCTTTGTATTTCTGTCGATAGGCATTCTTCTTGCATGGAAGGCCAAAGACAAGTTTTCAAAACTTTTAATTTTTGGATTTTTTACCTCTCCTCTTGCTGCAACAATTGCAGGTGACCACTTTAGGATATCAAGGGCACTAATTATGCTCCCGTTTGCTATATTACTGGCCACTGTTGGTGTTAAGTGGCTTTGGACAAAAAATAAAACAATAACTGCAATAATACTATTATTAGTCCCCCTTCAATTCTCAGCCTTTTGGTACAACTATATGAAAGGGTATCGTTTCCGCTCGTACCAATGGTTTAACTACAACATAGGAGGGGCAATGGAATCGGGAATATTGCATGGAGAAGGAAAAGAAAAAATATATCTCGACTCTCGAGTAGATTTTATAGACCGTTACTGGCGCTTCAATACAATAAAACACAAAAGGCAAGAATTAGACCCAAGAGTTGAGTTGTTTGATCCATACAATCTTGAATCACAAACGTTTCTTCCAAATTCTCTTTTTATCGTCCAATTCAATAACGTTGATGGGCAAAAAGACAAAATTGGTGATTTCAAAAAAATCGACACCATCTACGAGCCTGACTCGACTTCCAGATTCTTCCTGTTTGAGAATTAACACATGCGGACAGCGAAAAGTTGCTACAATAAAGCATGCGTATATGGCTTGTTGTCGTTGTGGCTTGTGCGTTTTTGTTAAGAGTGGTTGGAATCGCCAGCTATCCTGTAGGCTTCACACCTGATGAGGCCTCCTGGGGTTATGACGCATATTCAATCCTAAAAACTGGAAAAGACCAATGGGGACAAACCTTCCCGCTTACTCTCAGGTCTTTCGGGGATTTCAAACTACCTTTGTATGCGTATTTAACCGTTCCTTCAGTGGCAGTTTTAGGGTTAAACGAATTCGCAACACGGCTCCCTAATGCGGTGGTGGGCACGCTTGCCGTGATTGCTACATATCTACTGGCGAGCGAGCTTTTTAAAAACAAAAAGCTAGCACTCATAAGTGCCGTGCTTCTCACTGCATCGCCGTGGCATATAACATTGTCGCGTGGAGCTTTCGAAGCAAATCTAACCACTTTCTTTCTTCCGTTTGGTGCATGGGCATTTTTAAAAGGAATAGAGAAACCACGCTGGATGCTGGTATCAGCATTGTGCTTTGGCCTAAACATATACACCTACCATTCAGCGCGTCTCGTCACACCACTAATAATTGGGGGGCTTCTATGGTTTACAAAAGGAGAACTTAGTTTAAGGAAATATAAACTACCGGTTTTGGTATTCTCACTATTTTTTGTGGTGGCGTTGTGGACCACGTTCGCGGGAGCAGGTAGTAGGGGAGCTGATATCGCAATTTTCAACCCAACTGACAAGTGGTCAGCCGTTGCAGACAGACGCTACGAAGCAGTGCTCGGGGGGCTTCCAGACACACTCTCCAGAATCTTTTCGAATAAATTTATCTATACAACAAAACTTTTTGCGACAAACTATGTTCAGTATTTATCTCCTGAATTTCTATTTTTCCAAGGGGTCGGTGAATGGACATATGGTATGATCCCAGGTCGCGGAGTACTTTATCTTGCAGAAATCCCGTTTGTGCTGGTTGCATTGTGGTCATACCTCAAAAGGCGGGAAAAACCACTCTCATTTATTCTTTTGTGGATTCTTCTTGCCCCAATCCCCGCTGCCCTAACCAAAGGTCCGGGTTTTGCAGGAAATCGTTCAGCAGTAATGATGCCAGCAATACAGATATTGTCTGCTTATGGTGCACTCATATTGTGGAACACAACCAAATTGTGGAGGGGTAAAAAGAAATGGTGGTTGTATGGGTATGTGGCGGCATCGCTATTTTTAATTGGTTCATTCGCAGAGGATTATATTTATCATGCTCCAAAACATGCGGCAGACAGCATGCTGTACGGCAGAAAAGAGGCTGTTGAATATGTAGCATCAATAGAAGATCAATACAAAACAATTGTAATAAACCGCTCGCTCTCAGAACCCCAAATATATGTGGCTTTTTATAACAAATGGGATCCAGCCAATTACCAAAAAGAAACCAAAGATTGGTTGAGATATGAAGCGGCAGGGATGTCTTTCGTTGATCAACTAGGGAAATACCGTCTTGGAAAGTATGTATTTGGAAATACACACGAAACAGAAAATTTAGAGAAGCCCATCCTGTTAGTTGGGGGTGTCCGCGACATTCCTCAAAATGCTAAAATTGTAAAGGAAGTGAAATCGGTTGACGGCAGAGCCGTCATTTTTGTTGCCGGAAAATGAAAAAGATTAAATTATCAATTGTAATCCCCGTATATAACGAATCTAGAAATTTTAGACTTGGAGCCTTGGACAGCGTTGCAAAGTTTTTAAAGTCTCAAAAGTATGGCTGGGAAGCGATATTGGTAAACGACGGATCAACAGACGAAACCTTAACTCTTCTTGATAATTTTGCGAAAAAAAATCCTGGTTTTAAAGTTTTGGATATTCCTCATGGCGGAAAAGTTGTTGCAGTAACGGCTGGTGTTATGGAATCAGTTGGAGAAATAGTGTTATTTACCGATTTTGACCAATCAACACCAATTTCAGAGGCAACTAAATTTTTAGCCGAGTTTGAAAACGGCGCTGATGTTGTGATTGGAGAAAGGATAAAAAAAACGGGATGGTCTTTTTTCCAAAACTTAAGGAGCAAAACTTTTAATTTACTAAGCCAAGCAATCGTTTTGCCGGGAATTAAAGATACCCAATGTGGATTTAAAGCTTTTAGAAACAAAGTTGCAAAAGAACTTTTTACTAATTTAAAAACTACTCTACATACGGCAAAGGATGGCTATAAAGGAGCCTTTGATGTTGAAATCCTATTTTTGGCAAGAAGAAGAGGATATAAAATCGCAAGCGTTCCTGTAGTTTGGAATTATGTTGAGTCTGCACGGCTTGCAAAGCTTGAACCAATAAAGATGTTAAGAGACATTATTGCCCTGAGATTAAGTTATTTAAATCTGCATGTGGCACCACTTGCGCTTTTGTTTCTTCTGACAATTCCGGCTTGGACAAATACGGCAAAAGTAGGATATTTCCCAATGCATGATGATTTACAGTTTGCAAGACAACTTGTTATGGACAAATGTTTCAAAGACGGACAAATCCCTTGCAGGTGGTCAACGGATCTGGGCTATGGCTATGGCTACCCAATATTTAACTACTATCCGCCATTTCCGTATTACGCTGGACAAATCTTTAGAAGCCTGGGCTTCCAATATATTAACGTGATAAAAATTATGGTCATCTTAAACCTAGTGGTTTCAGGGTTTTTAATGTACCTTTTAGCACAAAGTTTTTGGGGCAGATGGGGAGGGTTAATATCCGGCCTTCTTTTTGTTTATGCACCATATCACGCTGTTGATATCTATGCCCGGGGAGCTATGAACGAAGCGTGGGCGATAGCTTTTTTCCCGGGAGTGTTTTGGGCGCTATATAGGCTGATTGAAAAAAACGAATGGAAATATGTATTTCCCCTAACGCTTTTTTCAGCATTAATTATGTTGTCTCACAACCTAATGCTAATGCTGTTTGCGCCAATTGCCCTATCTTGGGCATTATTTTGGATTTTTAAGTTCAAAAACTTCAAAGCAATCCCAAAATTGATAATTAGTGGAGTTTGGACTTTTGGTCTTGCAGCTTTCTTTACACTCCCTGTAATTTTTGAGCAAAAATACGCACATGTTGAAACCTTAATTATTGGCTATTTTAATTATCTTGCACATTTTGCAAACCTAGAGCAACTATTTATAAGCCGATTTTGGGGTTACGAGGATTCACGCTATGGTCCAGTTGATGGTTTGAGTTTTCAAATAGGACACATTCACTGGATTTTAGCATCATTAAGCTTTTTTACTTCATTTTCTCTTGCCAAAAAGAAGCCTCATATTTCACTCATTATATTACTAACGACCCTGGCTTCTTTGTTTTATGCATTCCTGGCCCACGAAAGATCTTCGTTTATTTGGTCCATTTTTACACCAATACAATTTTTGCAATTCCCCTGGAGAACCCTGTCAATTGTAATCTTCGGAACCGCATTTGTTGGTGGAAGTATTGTTTTATTGGCCTCAGGATTGGGAGATAAAATAAAGCTCCTATGTTTTTCTGCAGTCATAGTACTAACCCTGGTTTTTTATAAAGACTATTTTCAATGGAAAAGCTACTGGCCTTGGGTAAATGATGAACACAAGATGACCGGGGAATTATGGAAGTTGCAGACAACCGCTGGAATTTTTGATTATCTACCTGTATGGGCACCGTTTCCACCAGCAAATCCTCCAAATGGAAATGCAGAAATTATAGAAGGGGCGGGCAATGTCGAAACAATCTCTAAAAATAGCGTTAAGCAAGAATATCAAGTGGATTCTTCCAAAGAGTCAGTTTTTCAAATTAACACATTCTACTTTCCTGGGTGGAAATATTTTGTAAACAATAAAGAGGTACAGGTTAATCCAAAAGACGATGCTGAGCTTGGCAGGCCGAGAATTAAACTCGCAAGCGGACAAAGCAAGGTTTTGGCCATATTTACCAGGACTCCAACAAGACTAATAGGGGACCTAATTTCACTCGTTTCTTGGGCTTTGTTTGCTGTACTAACTTTGTACACCCTCTTCAAAAATAGATTGGTTAAAGCCAAAGCTAAATTGTGATACTCTGGTATTAATGAAAAAACTAATTCCATGGCTGCTATTGGGTCTAATATTAAGACTTATTATTATTCCTACAACTTTGCATCCTGATATAAGAGGATATAACTTAGGCGCAGACCTAATTTCAAAAGGACATGTTTTGGATTTCTATGATTATTTATCCCAACAAGATACAAATGACCCTTTAGTTAAATTGTACGGAAAAGATCTTTTTATATACCCTCCAATAGCTTATCTTTACCCGTCAGTTTTTATGAAATTACTCTCTGGGCTTTACCCACATGACTTATTTAATACTTTAATTTACGACATGTGGAAAACAATTGGTAATCCACAATTACCACTTTTGCTTTACCTTTTAAAACTTCCCTATCTATTGCCGGATCTTCTTATAGTCTACTTTTTGGGTAAACTTTTTGAAAACAAAAATCAAAAACTCCTTGCTCAAATTTTCTGGTTGTTAAATCCAGTTGTTATATATGGAACTTACATGATTTCGCAATTCGACGTACTGCTTGCACTCTCAATCGTTTTATGTTTAGTTCTTGCTAAAAGCAAAAAGTTTTTACTCGCCGCAGTTGTGTTAGCCCTTGGCGCAACAGTAAAACAATTCGTATTTGTTCTTCTTCCCATACTTGCATTTTATACACCAGGATCTTTTTGGAAAAGATTGAGTGTGTTTTTGGTCGGAGCCGCGACCTATATTGCAGTGCTCCTGCCTTATTTGCCTTCGGCAGGTTTTAGGCATTATGCATTGCTTGCTTCACAGTCAGATAAAATATTCTTTGCAAAAATTCCCATCTCTGGCGGTGCTTTTCTTCCCTTATTTCTCGTAGGACTTTTTATAATTTATTGGTGCTGTCTTTACTTTACTAAAAAATACACGCTATGGCAGTGGTTTATACTTCCACTTTTGCTTTTTTACAGTTTTGTTCACTTTCACCCACAATGGTTTGTCTGGATTACTCCGCTTTTGGTAATACTTTTAGTTAGACTTGGCAGGAAGTCATATTTGCCCGTGGCAGTACTAATTGCTTGTTTTGTTGGAATCGTTTTATTGTTTGAACCGTCATTAAATACTGGGCTTTTTTCTCCAGTTAACGCTCCGTGGGGTCGAGATTTCTCCCTTGTACCGATACTTTCAAAAATTTTTCCAGAAATTACATTAAGGAGTATTTTCTTTGGACTATTTGCTTCCACTGCTGCGTTCATTTCCATTTTGACATTGAAGTCGACTCGTCATAACAAATTCAAGGAAACCGCGAATTCTTAATTCGCGGAGGAATTGAACTTGATATGTCGTTCTCTCTCAGGAGTGAAACCGCGGACTAAAGGCCGTGGAGAACGTCATGAAAATCAGTAAAGACAAAATATTAATTCTTCTTGTTTGTGTTTTGGCTATTCCAACTTTTTTTAGAATGCTTCGTCCTGGGATTTATTCAATGCAGGATCCTCACGTATTTAGACTTTATGAATTTGATAAATGTATTAAAGATTTCCAGATCCCATGTAGATGGTCTCCTGATTCTGCGCATGGCTATGGCGAACCTTTATTCAACTTCTACACACGTGTGCCGTTTATTGTGGGGGAAGCATTTCATCTAATTGGTTTTCAAATAATCGATTCTACAAAAATTGCGTTTGCACTGTCTCTCGTTTTTTCCGCGATTACAATGTTCACCTTAGGAAAGTATCTATGGAAAAACAACAACTCAGCTCTACTTAGCGCCATACTATACATATACGCTCCGTACAGGGCACTAGATGTCTGGGTCAGGGCAGCACTTCCGGAGGCTTGGGCTTTCGTTTTTTTTCCTTTAATAATCCTCTTTGCCCTCAAATTTATGGATGGAGGCAAGAAAATTAACCTTTTTTACCTATCTCTCTGCCTATCCATGTTAATTCTCACGCATAATTTATCTCTTTTTATGTTTATACCTACTTTAGCTATTTTTTTAGCATTTAAAATATTTGAAAGTAAAAGTTACAAGAGGATTTTTCCGATGGCAATCTCCGCAATTGGTGCCGTTGCCCTATCTTCTTATTATTTACTACCAGTTATTTTTGAGACAAAGTTTATCAATCTCGA
>ERZ1292632.3038-Hain-H43-01um-R2-3038-length-13295-cov-4_pt1 | contig 13295 bp, 14 predicted proteins | sample MGYA00564407_ERZ1292632 | MGnify/ENA primary metagenome ERZ1292632 (study PRJEB36523, sample SAMEA6512637) | groundwater metagenome | collected 2019-01-08 | study: AquaDiva: Metagenomics assemblies of 32 groundwater samples
TTTCTGTTCTTAAGGGATTAAAAAAAGAAAATCCCGAACTCTCGGAAGCGGAACTCCAAGAGAAGGTAAAAATATTTGCCGCCTCTACAAACGGAGATTTGCGTTCTTCTCCGCCGCCCCATCTGACGGGCGGGGCAGTCGATTTAACCATGGTGAATCTAGAAGATCGTAAGCAAGTTGATATGGGCAAAAAGGGAGGGCTGTACGGCACGGCCTTTCCCGATGCTTTGGAGGGGCAAAATTCGGAAGAATTTGAAGGGGCAAAACAACTCAGGCGACTTCTTTTCTGGATTGCACGCGAGCAGCAGATGATCGTTAATCCAACGGAATGGTGGCACCTTTCGTGGGGAGATCAGATGTGGGCATGGATAACCAAGTCGCCATACGCTATTTACGGCGTTGCGGAAAATTTTGTGTACACGGCGGGTTCTTAAAACAAGACCCGCCGTTTCGTTATAATTTTTTTTAGTGTATTATAAAAAAATGGAATTAAAAGGTAAAAAAGTATTGCTAATGGGATTGGGGGTTTTGGGGGGCGGAGTGGCTACTGCAAGATTTCTTGTTGAAAACGGGGCTCTTTTGACCATAACTGATTTGAAAGATTCAGAACATCTTAAACCTTCGCTTGAAAAATTGGAAGATTTAAAAAGTAAAATTAAATTTGTTTTAGGAGAACACAGAGAAAAAATTTTTTTAGAAAATGAGATTATAGTCATAAATCCAGATGTGCCAGCTGATAATAAATTTGTCCAGTTGGCGAAAGAAAATAGTAAAAAAATAGAAAATGAATTAACTCTTTTTTACAAATTTTGCCCGAGCCGAAAAATTGTCGCGGTCACCGGCACTCGCGGCAAAACCACCACTGTCAATTGGATAGCGCATTTTTTGAAATCACACAACCCAAATACATTGCTGATTGGGAATTCTCCCGACAAACCCTTTTTGCAGGAAATTGAAAAAGTGAAAAAGGACAGTATTATTGTGCTAGAAGTTCCTTCCTATCATCTTGAAATAGCAAATGAAAATAATTTTAAGCCGCATATAGCCGTTATCACCAATTTGTATCGCGACCATATAAATAGGCACAAAACAATGGAGGAATACGCTCTGGCCAAAGCCAATATTTTCAAAGGTCAAAACCAAAACGACTTTTTAATTTTGAATAAAGAAAATGAATGGACTAATTTTTTCTTATCACAGAACCCCAAATCCAAAGTTTTATTTTCTTCTGAAGAAAATTTAGTTATAGATAAAAGTGAATTTATAAAACAGTGGGGAGAACATAACTTGCAAAATTTTGCCGCCTCTTTTTTGGTGGCGTTAACTTTGGGAATCTCTGCCGAAGAAATTAAAAGACAAATTGCCACATTGCCTCAAATAAAGTTTAGAGAAGAAAAAATTTATGATAATGGTAAAATGCAAATTTATAACGATACCACAGCTACCTCTCCTGAAGCCTTGATTGCTTCAATGGAAAGATTTTTGAGAAAAGATGAAAAAGTTGTTTTCATAAGTGGCGGGACGGATAGGGAACTTGATTACAAAAACTGGGCAAAAGTAGCTCAAAAATTAATTAGGCCTGAAAATCTGATTTTATTATCCGGAAGCGCCACCGAAAAGATTAAAAAAGAATTAGGTTGGGAAAAATTCATTGAATTTGATAGTTTAGAAAAGTGTTTAAAAAAAGCTTTGGAAATTGTGGAAAGCGATAAAATAATTTTTTCACCCGGAGCCAAAAGTTTTGAGAAATTCAAAAATGAATTTGATCGCGGCGAGCAGTTTAACCTACTGGTAAAACAAATGTTGTCTTAAATTTTGTTTTGTGCTAACATACTTTTATGTCGCAAGATCAACTTATACGGCTTGTAAATAAATCAACAGGAGAGGTTTATTGGACGCGTAAAAATAAGCGTAAAGTAGAGCGCAAAATAGAACTCAAAAAATACTCTAAAAAGCTCCGCAAGCGAGTGGTTTTTAAGGAAGCTAAAAAATAGTAGCTAGTAACCAGCATCTAGTAGCAAGGTAAAGACAAAACTAGCCCAAACAGGCTATTTTTGTTAATATTTCAATGTTGGGTGATTAGGTAAGTGGTATACCGGCGGTCTCCAAAACCGCATTCGGGGGTCCGATTCCTCCATCACCCGCTAAAAATTTTTCAACTTCTTTTTCTACCCCCTTAATCTTTGGTATTATCCAAGTAATACTCTTATCTTTTTTGAACAAAGTCATTTGACGCTTGGTGTATCGCCAAGTTTTTTCTGCCATTTCTTTTTTTAGTTGTCTAGTGTCAAAGGTTCCCTTTGACAGGTACCGGGCAACCAGTTTGTATTCAAGTCCGATTTCCGACATGCGTTTCCAGGACAAACCTTTTTTGTGCAAATTTAAAACTTCTTTCAAAAGTCCCATTTTAAACCATTTATTTATTCTTTTATTTATTTTTTCTTTTAATTTTTTTTCGTCTAAAATGTATTTTTTCTCTTCCTGCCCCTCTCTTAATGTAAGAGAGGGGTTGGGATGAGTTATTTTTTTAAGCGGGGCAATTCCTATTTTCAAAACCTCGTACCCCGTATCTCGCGCTTCGTATTTCGGAACTCGTCCCAATTTTTCACATATTTCAACCGCTCTTATAAGCCGCCTGGGATTTTTAGCGTCAATATTTTTTGCTCTCTCCGGATCCAGCTTTCTCAAAATTTCAAAAAGTTGTTCCACCGACTTTTTTTCAAGTTGTTTGCGTAATTTTGGGTTTGGAGGTACTTCGGGAATCTGTTTGTCCCCAAGCAATGCATTAATATAAAAACCAGTCCCTCCACAAACGATTGGCACTTTATTTTTTAGGACAATTTCAGCGATCGCTAAATTTGTCATTTTTACGAAATCGGAGGCAGTAAATCTTTCTTGTCCTGAGCGAAGTCGAAGGATTGGAGAAACTACATCAAGCAAATAATGCTTGACCCCTTTCATTTCTTTTTTAGTTATTTTACCTGTGCCTATATTAAGCCCTTTATAAACCTGTCGCGAATCGGCGGAAATAATTTCCCCATTAAACTTTTTGGCTAACTTAACGGCAATATCGCTTTTGCCGCTTGCAGTTGGTCCGAGAATAACAATAAGTTTGGGCTTTTTATTTTTCTCTGACATAAGTAAATCGTGGTCCTTTATATCCGATTTCAGGTTTGTCCACTTCTTCCAAAAACATTTTTGTCGGTCTTGACCAAGTTTTGTGTTCTCCATAAAGAGCTTGATAAATCACGACCGGTTCCAGAGTTTCCGAATCAGTGACAATTTTTTCAACCTGATATTCGTTGCCTTTGAAATGTTTATAGATACCGCCTATTTGTATTTCTTCGGCTGGATTATGTTTTTCTTCCAAATTTTCCATAATTTTATATTATTGCAATACTAATTTTTTTATTTTTTCAATTTCATCTTTATTATCATAAAACTCGCTTTTGCCAAGTTTATACAACAAAGGTACTACCCCACATTTTTCACATTCGCCCCAATTGCATTTGCCCCCATTTTTCTTGGACAATTTTTGACATATTGCAATCTCTTTTTCAAAAACTTCTTTTTCCATAGTGGGCGTGGTGGGATTTGAACCCACAAGACCTTGCGGTCACACGATTTTGAGTCGTGCGCGTAGACCGTTCCGCCACACGCCCTTTAATACAAAAAATAATACACTAAATACCAGCTAAAATCAAAGATTTGTTATAAAATTTGTGGTAAAATATAGAATATAAAATTATGGAAGGTTTAGAAAAACTTCACTCAAAAATAATAGTACCAGAAACACTTGAAGGAGATTCAAATAATGAATCGGTTTTAGTGGCAAGATATTTTAGTGAAGAATTACAAAAAAGATTGCCTTATGTTGTTGGGGTAATTATGCAAGGATCAAGATTTAAGGGCTATAGCACGCCCGATTCAGATTTGGACTTGTCTATCCTGTATGATTCTGAAGGGCTAGAATACAATTCTTCTGAATATTGGCAAAGAAAAAAAGATTTAGACGAAGTTATAGATGAAATAAAAAAAGAAATTGAAAGTAAAATTAATATACAAATTTTAACTTTTGATGTTAATGACAATGTTTTGACAGATAATATAAAAAGAGAAAGATTTGCAGATTTGTCTTTATTATTTTCTCCTGGTTTTGGTCAAGATTTAAAAAAGTTTGTTAGACATTGGATTGAATTTGTAAATAATTTGCCACAACAACAAAAAGAAAAGACGATAGATAAAATTTTAGATGCACTTGTTGAGAAAGAAATAGAAAGATATATGGTTAGAAAATTAATACGTCAAGATAAAATAAATAACTTAAAAATAGCACGCAGAGAATTATGGCACGAAAGATTAAGATCTTTTGGTTTGGTTTAAATTTTTATGTTAAAATATAAGTAATGTCCAACACTTCAAATTTTTATCAAAATTCAATATTCTGGGTGGAGGTGGATAAAATAAAACCCAATCCTTTTCAACCACGGCGGGAATTTGATGAGGATTCTATGAAAGCCCTGGCCGATTCTATAAAGCAATACGGTGTGCTTCAGGCGTTGGTAGTGACTCGAAAAGAAATCATAAAAGATGACGGATTGGCAGTGGAATATGAACTTATCGCTGGTGAGAGACGTTTACGGGCATCAAAAATGGCGGGTCTTTCTCAGGTGCCGGTCATTATAAGAATGGGCGAAGGGGAGGAGAATAAAGATGATTTGATGAAATTAGAATTAGCTCTTATTGAAAATGTTCAGAGAGAAGATTTAAACCCGGTAGAAAGAGCCAGAGCGTTCAAAAAACTGACTGACCAGTTTGGATTCAAGCATCATCAAATTGCCTATAAAATTGGCAAGAGTCGGGTTTACGTGACCAACACAATGCGTATTTTGGATTTGCCGGAGGAGATGCTCACAGCTCTTTCGGAAGGTAAAATAAACGAAGGTCATACGCGACCGCTCCTTATGCTCATTGACCGGCCCGAAGAACAGAAAGTGCTTTTTCAAGATATAATGCTCCGTAAAATGAATGTGCGCGATGCTGAGCTGGCGGCGCGCAAAATTGCTATAGAAAGAGTGAGAAAGTTTAATGCCTCTGTTGATCCCGAAATTTGCGCTTTGGAAGAAAAATTTGCGGCTAGTTTAGGGACTCGAGTCAAAATTGAGAAAAAAGAAAGAGAAGGTGTTGGCAAGTTGATGATTGAATTTTTTTCAAATGACGATCTGGAAGATATTTTAAGAATGCTTCAAAATAATAGCCAGCAACCGGGGGTCGGCAGTCAAGAAAATGAGCCAATAGACGATAGAACTAAAGAAGAAATAAAAAAAGCTGAAAATACTCCAATACCCAACGCCGCTGAAGCTATGCTGGGCGAGGAAGGAGATTTATATTCTATTAAAAATTTCTCTATATAAAACTTCTGATATGTTTTTTGGCGAAATAGGTTTTGGCGTAATCTAACCATTTGCGGTTTGGTTTGGCGTTTTTGCTAGTTAAAATTTGTACAATTTCTCCTCCTTTAAGAATACTGCTAATGGGAGAAAGTTTGCCATCTATTTTTACTCCGGACATTTTATTTCCAATCTCCGAATGGATTAAATAGGCAAAATCAACAACTGAGGCTCCCAAAGGCAGGTCAATGACATCCCCCTTGGGAGTAAATACAAATATTCTCTCGCTCAAAAAATCTTTTTTTATATCAACTGAATTTTCGTCGCTTATATTTTTAATCCAAGAAGCCGCATCTCTTTTCTTTTCAGCGCTTTCTCCTTCTGTTTTGTAAAGGGCATGTGAAGCTATGCCATATTCGGCTTCCTTGTGCATTTCCTCGGTTCGGATTTGAATTTCAACCAGATTGCCGTCTCCGGAAAAAACGGTGGTGTGCAGCGACTGATACCCGTTTTGTTTTGGAAAAGCGATATAGTCCTTTATTTTACCGGGTAGCGGTTTCCATTGAGAATGTATAATTCCGAGAGCTCTATAACAATCTTCCACTTTTCCCACCAAAATCCTCATAGCTAAAATATCATAAATTTTTTCAATATCTTTTTTATACTTTAAATATTTTTTATATAAACTATAAAGGCCCTTGACTCTGTAATCGGAATAAAAATTGATAAAACCGGATTTGGCCAATTCTTTCATGACCGATTTTCTGAATTTTTCCAAATTTTCCAATCTTTCTTCATAACCCTCTTTCAAAAGCGAAGAAATTTCCTCGTATCCTTTCCGGTCGGTAAAAGGAAATGATAAATCTTCAAGTTCGCGGGAAAGTTTTCTTATGCCTAGCCGGTAAGCGATGGGCGCGTAAATTTCCAATGTTTCTTTGGCGATTCTTTCTTGTTTTTCTTTAGGTACAAACCGAAGAGTGCGCACATTGTGAAGTCGGTCGCAGAATTTCACTATCAACACCCTTAAATCTTTTGAGGTGGCCAACAAAAGTTTTCGCAATGACTCATTATAACGATCCGCGCCGTGATATTTCAGCGTCCCGAGTTTGGAAACACCCTCCACAATAAAAAGTACCTCTTCACCAAATTCTTTTTTTATTGTTTCGGGGTTAGTTTTTGTATCTTCCAATATGTCATGCAAAAATCCGGCCGCCACAGTGGTAGCATCCATGCCCAACTCGGCTAAATTTTTAGCTGTCTCAAAAAGGTGATTGAAATAAGGTTCGCCACTAAGGCGCTTTTGACCTTCGTGCGCCGTTTTGGCAAAGTCATGAGCTTTTCTCATTAGTTCATTTTCTAAGATTTTTTCCATCTTCCTTTTGCTATTTTTTTGGGTTCTTTCAAAATTTCAAGAGCGCGCTCTAACGATATTTTGTAAACATCATCTATTTTTAGCGAACGAAAATCTTTTTGGTGGATAATGTAGGGGCCGAAACGGCCTATGTTAGCGCTTATCATTTCTCCGGTCTCAGGATGCTTGCCTAATTCTTTCGGCAAACTCAATAATTTAAGCGCCTCCTCCAATGTTATAGATTTCGGATCTTTGTCTTTTGGTATTGAAGATCGTCTGGGTTTTTTGCTTGCCCCGCGAAGCTTTAGCGAAGTGGGGTTGCCAAGCTGCACATAAGGCCCAAATCTGCCATCCATAACAAAAACTCCCAAACCGGTGGCTGGATCGGCGCCAATGCTTTCAGCTTCTTTTATTTCGGAACCGTCAATATTTCTCATGCCTTTGCATTTGGGAAATTTTTCACAGCTCAAAAACTTACCACTCTTTCCCAATTTAATAATCATATCGCTCCCGCAAATGGGACATTTCCATTTGGGGTTGGCATCTCCCAGATTAGTTAATTTGGCTGTTTTTTCTTTTTCTTTAACATCTTTAGAAAATGGTTTATAAAATTCTCGCAGTGTTGGTTCATACTCTCTTTCGCCATCGGCGATTTGATCCAACTCATCTTCCATCTCGGCCGTGAAGGTATCGCTTATATAATTCTCAAAATTATTTTCCAAAAATGTTGAAACCACATCGCCCACATCTGTCGGCTTAAGCGTTCGCCCGTCTTTTTCTACATAACCCCTTTCTTCTATGGTGGCTATAATGGAAGCATAAGTGGAGGGCCGGCCAATACCTCTTTTTTCCAACTCCTTAATCAAACCAGCTTCGCTGTATCTGTTTGGCGGCTCTGTTTGTTTTTGTTCATTATTTAAGTTAAGCAGGATAAGCGGATCTTGCGGTTTAACTTTAGGCAAAATAACATCTTTGCCTTTAGCTTGCGGATCGGCTAAAAGCCAACCTTCTTTTATAACTCGCGATCCTGTCGCTGAAAAATCTGGTATTGCAGCCGAAAAACTTTCTCCCTCAGCGCGCTTCGCTGAATTTCTTTCAGAAATTATCGCTTCGGTAGAAAGTTTTTCGGCTGCTTCCGTTGTTGTAATTATTTTAGTTCTCATCATAAGAGTATCTTTCATCTGAGAGGCAACAGCTCTTTTCCAAATCAGATTATACAATTTTTTTTGATCGTCATTTACGCCACAATTTTCTTTATCAAAATGAGTTGGTCTTATTGCTTCATGGGCTTCCTGCGCGTTTTTGGATCTGGCTTTATAGTTTCTAAACTGATGCAATTCCGCTCCAAATTTATTTGTTACCACTCCCTTTATTTGTCCCAAAGCAACGCTTGCCATGTTTGGGCTGTCAGTGCGCATATAGGTAATTTGTCCCGATTCATAAAGTTTTTGCGCCGTCATCATTGTTCTTTTGGGCGAAAAACCTAATCGCGTAGAAGCTGATTGTTGCAAAGTAGAAGTAGTGAATGGCGGTCGAGGCGCTCTTTTGGCTTCTGTTTCTATAACATCCTTAACAAACCATTTTCCATTTTTAGCAACCTCATAAATTTTGTCCGCTTCCTCTTTTGTTTTTGGCTTGTTTTCACATTCAACAATGAATTTTTCCTTTTTTTCCGTCTCAACCTCCGCGCTTAAAACAAAAAATGTTTCCGGTTTGAAGGCCCGAATCTCTCTTTCTCTTTCCATCAAAATTCTTAGGGCGGGGGATTGAACTCTTCCTGCCGAAAGCCCATATCTCACCTTTTTCCAAATCAGACCCGACAGGTCATACCCAACCAATCTGTCTAAGACCCTTCTGGCTTCTTGGGCTTTTCTTAAATTTTGATCAATATGGCGAGGATGTTTCAGCGCTTCTTCAATGGCCTCCTTTGTAATCTCGTGATAAGTAACTCTTTTAATTTTGGAATTTGGTGCTTGGTGCTTGGTGCTTCTGAAATTATCTTTAATAATTTCAGCGATATGCCACGCAATTGCTTCTCCCTCGCGGTCGGGATCGGTCGCTAATATTATTTCATCGGCCTTTTCAGCCAGCCGTTTTATTTCTGCCACTACTTTTTCCTTTCCTTTTGAAATTTCATAATGGGGAATAAAACCACCTTCTATATCAATGGCCTTTTTATTTGATTTTGGCAAATCTCTCACATGACCGACGCTCGCCACAACAGCATAATCATTACCGACGTATCTGCCTATAGTTTTTGCTTTGGCGGGACTCTCAACTATTAAAAGCTTCATAACACGAATATTAACATATAACGATCTCACCCCCAACCCCCGCCCGAATGTCTTAGGCGGGCGGACCTCTCCTTGTGAAGGAGAGGGGAGAAAGAAAAGAATAAATTAATCGAAAATATAAAAAGCGAAACCCGGCACCAAACGAATGGTACCGGGCATGTCAAAGTTCAACCTTGACACTATTCGGGCATGTTGTGGCGGCGAAGGATGATGACGCCTAGAAGCGCCACCGCCAATACGGCGCAAACAACGCGAATGATCGTCGCTTGCTCGCTCGCAACGGCGGGAGTCGCCACATAAGCAACCCCATCAATTGCCGCGCATGCTCTGCCGAATGCCGTCTTGATAATTGCGACGACACCCGGCATTACTGCGCCGGCGGCCATAGCCACGAAACCAGCCATCAATGCGTACTCCACCAAGTCCTGACCGCGGTCATCGCGAATCGCGGACTTGAACATTTCGGTTGTCGATCGGCAGATTCTGCCGGGATGGCAGAGCCAATAAGCGATTGAGAGCCCTACTACTATTCCCAGCGGGGCTAAAATGACGAGCCAAAGATGTTCCATGGAACCTCCTGTCCAAAAGTGTAGCATAATCAAAATTTTCTGTCAAGCCAAGCGGATTTCTCCCATTGTTTCCTTAATCAACCCTTTGAGTTCTAAAAGGGAGAGCAAAGTTTGGGTTTCGCCTATAGGAATTTGATGTTCCGAATTAGCTTGACGCAATATTTCATCGCGTGGCAATGGTTCTATTAAAATTTTTATAATAAGCATTTCCTTTTCCGAACAATTTATCAGAGGATCATCTTCTTTTGGCGAACTAAAATCTAATTTACCGATATTAAGAGCCTCAAGAATATCATCAGCATTACGAATGGGTGTAGCTCCCAAACGTAAAAGCATATGTGGTCCATCTGAGTGCGGAGAAAATATACTTCCAGGTATGGTAAGAACTTCGCGATTATATTCTGTGGCCAACTTGGAAGTTATAAGAGTGCCCGATTTAATTTCCGCCTCCACAACAAGAACGGCATGACACATGCCGGCCATTATTCTGTTCCGTCTGGGAAAACTAAAGAAGACCTTTTTGGCGGCGGTATCATGCATAAGGAGAGAAGCTTTTTGCTCCGGTTCCATTTCAGAAATTAAAGTCCCGCCCCTTTGAATAATTTCTTCAGCGAGAACAACATGTGTCTGTGGATGTAAAGCTTGCGGGTGAAGTCCCGATCCGGGAATAGCAATTGTCGGCAGATTATTTTTGAGCGCTGCCCGATGAGCAATTGAATCAATGCCCAGAGCCAGTCCGGATACTATAGTTACGGAATAGCCTGCAAGCTCTCTTATAAAATATTCAATAGCTTCCTTTCCATAGTTAGTGTATTTACGACTTCCCACCACACAAAGAAACTTTTTGTCATAATCCGGTATCCGACCGGCAAAATATAATTGTTCCGGTGGATCGTTTATTTTCTCCAGCAAAGGGGGCCAATCTTTCCTATTTAATTTTTTTATTTCATACCCCATTTCCATTTATTGTATCATTTGTTATTATTTAGGCATGCTTGATATTAAGTTTATAAGAGAAAATGCGGAGTTGATACAAGAAGGCGCTAAAAAAAAGCACATTGATTTTGATGTTAAAAAACTTATTGAAGTTGACGACAAGAGAAAATCCATAAGTTTTAAACTTGATTTAAAAAGAAGCGAACAAAATGAGGCAAGCCAAAAAATTCCCCAACTTGATCCGGAAGAAAAAGAGGAGCTGATAAAAAAGATGCAGCCGCTCAAAGAGGAGATGCAAAAATTGGAAGAAGAATTAAAAGTGATTATGATTGAATGGCAGAAGTTCATGGTTGCGGTGCCAAATATTCCGGATATGTCTGTGCCGGATGGCGGTGATGATTCTGGTAATGTGGAAGTAAAAAAATGGGGCGAAATTCCAAAATTTGATTTTGCGCCTAAAGACCACACTGAGTTGATGCAAAATTTGGATATGGTTAATTTGGAAAGAGGCGCAAAAGTGGCCGGCTTTCGCGGCTATTTTTTGAAAAATGATGGTGTGCTTTTGTCTTTTGCAATATGGCAGTTCGCTCTTGATCATTTTTTATCAAAAGGATTTACTCCGCTCATTGTTCCGTCTTTAGTTAAAAGAGAAACCTTACTTGGGTCTGGATATCTACCGCAAGGAGAAGACGATTTATATAAAACACAAGACGGGGACTTTTTAGCTGGGACGGCTGAAGTGGCTACCATGGCTTTCCACTCTGATGAAGTACTTGATAAAAAAGATTTGCCTAAAAAATATTTATCTTTCTCCCCTTGTTTTAGAAGAGAAGCGGGCAGTTATAGTAAGGATGTCAAAGGTCTTATAAGAGTGCATGAATTTTATAAAGTTGAACAAGTGATTTTGTGCGAAGGCAATCATGATGAATCGGTAAAACATCACGAAGAATTAAACAGAAACACGGAAGAATTTATAGAAAAACTTAAAATTCCGTATCATACTGTTGTAAATTGCGGAGGTGATTTAGGATTAGGACAAGTCAAAAAATATGATATTGAATTGTGGGTGCCTCTTGAAGAAAAATATCGCGAAATAGGATCTACGTCGTATTTTCATGATTTTCAAACTCGTAGATTAGGCATTCGTTATAAAGATAACGACGGCAAAATGAAATATACCCACTCCCTTAATAGCACAGCCATACCGACGCCGAGAATTCTCGTTTCTTTAGTAGAAAACTGCCAGCAAGCCGACGGCTCCATAATTATTCCCAATGTTTTAAGACCTTATATGGGGGGCAAAGAGAGGATTTCTAAATAAGCGTGATGTTGAAAAGTAGATATAAAAAAGCGTCTTCTAGAATAACAAGAAGAAGCAAGGTTAGGAAGATTTTTGGGTTATTTATAAAAACAGGATTACCCACCGCTTTTTTGGTTGGGTTGGTTTTTGTCTTGAGAGCCGATTTTTTGCAGATAAAAAATTTTGAAATTTTAGGGGCAGAAACTATTCAAACAGAAAATATAAAAAATATTGCCCAAAGTCTGACTTTGGGCAATAAACTTTTTTTAATACCCAAATCAAATATTTTTTTATTAAACAAAAATAATTTGGCCAATGTTTTACTTGCGAATTTTCCAAGAGCAGAAAAAGTAGAAATAAACAAACATTTTTTTAGCCAAAAAATAGAATTAAAAATTATGGAAAGAAAGGGTGAATTTTTGTGGTGTTCAACACAGGATGAATGTCTCGCTATGACTAAAGACGGTTTTGTGTTTGAGAAATCATCCATTGCCACAGGAAAAATTATTTTCAGAGGAATTTTAGAAGGTAATCCGCTGATGAAAAATTTTTCTACTCCCCAAAAAATGCAAAATTATATAAAATTAATTGAGACATTTAAAAATAGCGGCTTTGAAATAAGTTCCATAAATATTGAGTCATCTGATAAAGCAATAGCTAAAATGAATATTAACAATGCCATAAGTGATGTTATTTTTAATCCGAAAGAAACAGATCTTTCTTTAATTGCTCAAAATGCGATTCTTTTAATAAAAGAAACTCAAATCAAAAGTCCTTCCGCCCATTTTCAATATATTGATGCCCGCTTCGGCAACAAAATGTTTTATAAACTCCAATAAATTCTTATTTTAAGGCGTATTTTTACAATTAACTTTACAAAATATCAAAACCATTGATAAATCTGATAGATTTGCTATAATAAAAGTAGATTTAGTAGCTAGAGCCTTGGCTATTAAGGAGGATGAAAGCAGTCTGGCGGTCGAAAGCAGCCAGTTGGAGCATTAAAGCTCACTTCCTTCAAACAAAGGCAGTCTCTCGAAAGGAGACGGAAATGCAAAATGAAATTTCGCAGGTAGTCAAAAACCACCCCTCGTATGAGGAAATTAAGAGGGGGGCGGAAGAGGGTAAGAAGAAAGCGCGTCGGTTCGTCTTCTGGCTTATGTTACCCACCATATTATTTTTGTTACCGGTCGGGCTATCCGAATCTGGCTGGTCTGTTGCTGGTGCTGTGATGATCGTTGGGGCCGTGACGGCTACCGTCACGATGGAACTGATGTACTACACCCTGTTCTCGTGTTGGGATCAACATCTTGCGGATTTTCTGTTCTGGAAACCGCCGTCCCCCAATTACTTCGGGGAAATTCGACAGAAAGTCGAGCGGGTGGCTAAAGATCTTTTAGATATCTTTGAATTACGAAACTCCACCAGTGGATAATTTTCCACACAACACAAAAC
>ERZ1292632.3041-Hain-H43-01um-R2-3041-length-13292-cov-9_pt1 | contig 13292 bp, 29 predicted proteins | sample MGYA00564407_ERZ1292632 | MGnify/ENA primary metagenome ERZ1292632 (study PRJEB36523, sample SAMEA6512637) | groundwater metagenome | collected 2019-01-08 | study: AquaDiva: Metagenomics assemblies of 32 groundwater samples
TCTTATTTGCCTTCTCTTCCGCATTCCCATTAGATACAGGCTCGCTTACAGGGAGTAAATAATAATCAACTTTTTTCTTAAGTTGTCGGAAAGAGGCACTTTCAACATCTTTAAATCTCAATGACGTATCAACTAATATGTGAAAATGATACTTACCCTCTTTTGGCAGGTCACTTTCACTCTTGATATAAACCTTTCCAAAGTATTCTTTGGGATATGCCTTTGGCCTCCATAAATGATGTTCAACACATTCAGGGCATGAATCATCTAACATACACCCGCAATTAGCAAACATTTGACACCCGTCGCATGTTGTATGAACCTCTTTAGTCTCTTCTCCCTGTGAGGTACGCTTTGACTTGAGGAGTGCGAGTTCATTAGCAAGTTTGTCGCATTCTTTACATCTACTCGATCTAAGTGCTTTAACAATATCATATCCCTTTCTATATGTTCCAAAAAGTCCAACATGAACTGCTATTTCTTCCAACTTTTCGATAAGTCCGTCCTGTTTTGCTTCGATCTCTTTCATAATCTATGGTTTTAGTCAATAGTTTCAAATTATTATCACATATGTATGTTATTAAGAAAATTAATATCTATTTTTAATTTTATATATTGATCTTTTAATGTTATAAGTTCACTACTACAATCATCTATTTTAGTTTTTAATTCATTAAGTAATAGTTTTGATACATCTATTCTACTAAATATTTCCTTATGTAAATTAAGACGTTTTTTATAATTATCCATCTTTCTAGCAAATACAGGTTCAGTATCAATAAGATTATTTATAATCTTTATTGCATTTATTACTGTAGAGTGATGTTTACCAAAATAATCGGCTATAGATTGTTGTGTGGTTTTTGGATCTTCTTGTTTAGTCAGATACATTATAATCTGCCTGGCTGTTTTAACTTCTCTTTTTTGTGTCTTACTATGCAGTATTTCAGGGGCAATATTCTCCCCTGAATAACTACATACTATAGCTTGGATATGTTTTATCATACTTTCTTAATATCTATTTTAATTAATGATGAGGCACCAAAAACAGCACACTCATACTCTTTCTTATCATTAACAAATACATCAAGCAATACTACTATTACCTTTTGTTTTGATAGTTGTAGTCTATTGATTGATTTCTTTAATGAAGATTGAAGGAATGATTCATTAATAGCATTATCTGTATTAAATATAAATGATCCTACTAGTTCCTGTTCTTTATCAGTAGGTGCTATGTCAAACGTAATACGTATCTCATTCATGATTTATAGTTTTTAATAATTTATAAAATTCTTCATCTTTTTCATCATATCTTTTTTTATTTAATTCTATACGATGATAAATGAACTTGATTAATAATTCAACTTCTTTTTTGTTGAATTGAATATAGTCTTTAATATATAACAATAATGGTAATACATTTTTATTATCATCTATAGTTAATATAGTTTTGCGTACATGTTTAATATGTATTGATGGGAGATATTTATTTAAGTAATAATATAAAAATATCATAATTCTATTATTGTCTATAGATAATTCAATACGTGGTCTATAACGTCTATGTGATATTCCTTTGATAATAAGAAATTGACCTTTTATATCAAATATAGATGAGAATAGTATTTTATCTCTATAATTCATTATTTACTATTAGTAAGTATCTCAATGCATTCGCCATGTGTAGCAACCTTATTGCTTTTACTGAATCCGGCATAGAATTGATGCCCTTTAGAACGTAAATTTACTAAATCTCTTAGATCTACAATAGAAGTTACAGGATAATATTTAAGGTATGTATCTGGTTTATCAGTTATACAACGTAAATACATCTTATTATTCTTATCGAATCCTACTATGAAACTATTAGGTATAAACAAACATCTGTTATATCCTTTTATAGATAGCTTTTTAAGCACACTACGATCATATAAGATATAGAATGGTGCATTATCATCCCATATGTTTAAATGGCCTATAAATGCATTAGGAGAACCAGGGAACTGAAATACTTTAGTGAACTTCAGGTATGTCTTATCATTGATATAGATTAAGACATCATCAGTAACCCTGATTAATGATTGTTTTGTTTTGATAGTGTTAGATAGTATTTCCATTTCGATAGTTATTAGTTAAATTTATAAATGTCTTTAATTAAATTACGTTTGAATTTCTTTGTTTCACCTATATACCAGTTTTCATTTTTACCGATATAATCAGTCTTTAGTAATCCAAAGATTAAATCATCATCAATAAATGTTACAATACATTTAACAAGTCTTTTATTGTATATGAATGATATTGTATCGCCATTGTTAATTATCATAACTTAATACAATTAGGAGCTACATGCTCATATTCAATAAAGTGTTTAGTATATAATTTACCTTTCTTACCATCACTTAAAATCATATTATCTTTTACAATACATCCACATCTTGTACATTTTCTAATTGATCTGGTAGGATAATTAATCCATGTATGTTTTATAGAATTCATAATAATGATTTTAAAAGTACAATTTCATTAATAATTCTATCTTGTTTAACAAGTGATTTAGAATAAGCTAAAGGATCCTTACTATATAGGTTAGTCCTATCCATCTTTAGCTTTAATAGTTCTATTTCTAATGCTCTTATTTTATCAAGTATTCTATTCTTATACTTGTTATTGATTAATCTTTGTAGTAGTTTCATTTTAAATAAGTTTTATTGATACAATCTTTTCTTTAGTACTGTCTCTTATTTCTTCTTCACAACATGCTCTATATACTATTCTCTTAGCATAAGTAGGATATTGTATTGTTATACGATACTGTTTATATTCTAGTTGTTCATCAGTATAATCGTATAGTCGCTGATATCGTAACTGGTTTTCATCCATTATTTTAAAGAATTTATTTGTTCGCTTAACCATTTAATTCGGGGTGCAATAGATTTGGGCTTCCACCAAAATACTGCTAATACATATCCTTTATCGTCTTCCCATCCTCCATCATATTTTTCTTTTCTCTTTATAGCATTTTGCGGGATATGATTATCTAAATAGGACATTAATTGTTCTCTTTCCGGCCAAGAAATAATGCCTTCTTTATTTAAATCTTCTATTACAGCACACATGCCGCCATTTTCGATATCTTTCTGAAAATATATTTTCAAATTATCCCGAACAATAATCAATAAGTTTTTAATAGATCTTGTTTTCATATTAAATCATTGTTAATAGTTTAAGTTCACATATAAAGAAGAATATACAAAATGCACCTACTGTAAAGGATAGTGTAGCAAACTTATAGTCTCTTTTAATAAATAAGGCACTATATAATGATGCAGCACAGAACATTTCTGTTAATGCAGTCAATACAATCACTGTTATTATAGTTATAGTAAACCACATGATAGATAGTATTTAATTAAATATAGTTTTATATTTTATAATATAGATTGTATCAGATTTCATGATACTATCATTAACAACTTTTTGTCTTATTTCAGTGGTAATAGTATAACGTTTACTATTACGTTCTATGTCAGATACACGTGGACCAATTAATATTATACCTATAAAACATATTCCAGATATATAAGCATATGATGTTTTATTTTTTACTATACCGATTACAAGAAATATATATGCTAGTATAAGTAATATAGCAACGATAATTAATAACATAATAGATAGTATTAGATAGTTTAAATAAAAAAAGAGGGATGATAGTCTGGTTAACTATTACACCCCTCTACGTATAACCTCTGAAAATGTTGATAAAGAACGCAGTACCTATACTCAGTACCAGAGTTGTTGACTATAGACTATATAATGAGAATTCACGTATATAGTCTGATATCTTTGTTCCATACTTATCACGTTTATCTATTACACCAAATGATGTAAGATAAAGTTTAACTGATCCTATCCCTCCAAGATGAGCTGCCCCTATTAGTCCTGCTTTACTTATGATAACATCTTTAATAGTTAAACCAATGTATTCTTCATATGGTATTAAACCTATTGTATTAACGTAAATAAGCTCTTTTAAGACCTTTTGTTGCAAATCTAATGGAAATATATTAGGATCCTGTTTAAATCGCTTAGGAGTTATATAGTCATATCCCAGGTGCTTTAATGTTTTATAAGCAAACTGGTATTCTCCCATGCATCCAATACTATTAATTATCTTCCAATCATTACTTGATTCTTTATAACCAAGATGATTAATGAATCGGTTGAATTCTCTCTCATATAATATCCTTTGTCTTTCTATAATAAATCTGTTATGTAATTCACTAACAGATATAGAAGAAAGATTAGGAGCAATACATGATAAAGAAACTAATAGCATTGTAATAGATAACACTATTCTTTTAATCATAACATCTTTATTAATTAATAAATAGGGTGTTATAATACTCGGCTAGATAGTAGATCATTATAATCTACATCTATATCTTCGTCATCAGTAGTGCGAAGGAAGTCTTTACTCATTTCATGCATATGTTCACAAACTGGACAGCTATCGAATTCAATCATATTATAAACATGATCGCATAATCTACATTGTCTTTCTACTATTTCAGGTTGATGTTTACTCATTGAAGTATGGTATATAATCCAGTAATAATGATAAAGAAAGTAATCCAATGATTACTAATAAGAATGTTATTGATTGTATCATAGTCTATAGATTTAATAATGTAAAGGTATGAAATAATTAATAAATCAATATGATAGGTATTTATCCTATAAGATATTGATAGATTTATTTATTCCATATTATATGGTCAAATGCTTTAAAGAAATGAGCATATACATTATATCCACCCATACACCATATAACAAATAATGGTACAAGGCATAACAATAGACAAATAACAAACATTATAGCTGATATAATGATAGGTAATCTTCTCATAGCTTATATTTTTACTTCATGTCCTAATGATTCAATAAAGAAAGCAGTAGCTACTCTCTTATTCCTAAACTTATAATAAGTATTAGGATATTCTTCTTTTAATGCAGGATGTGGTGCAATACGGAATTTAAACTTTTTAATAGCACCTGTAGCTTTTGTTTTCATAACTTGTAAATGGTTTAAATAAGGTTGATGGTCAATCTCTGTTAATGATGTGTGTGAATCACGTAGATTCAATTCAATAAAGTTGTTCATAGTTTCGATAGTTTTAAATAGTTTATAAATTAGATTCAATCCATTCATTAAAAGCAAATGTACTACTATATGAACCAGCAATAATTGCTTTCTTACAAAGTTCAATTACTTCATCTCTATTCCAGCTATCTTTAATAGATTTAATATTGATAGTGTTATCTGGATTGAGTTTAAGAAGATTAATCTTAGTTTGTTTACTACACATTCTCTTACCTGTTAGAATAGATGCAGCACCTGATCTTCTTATATCACCACAAGTATCACATTTATAAAAATCAAGTGTATCTGGTGATGCTAAATCATGTTCACTTGCATGCCAACGCATTTCTCCTTTACATTGAACATAATCAATATACTCAACCATTACTTCTTCAATCTTATTTCCTTTATTATATTCACTGACATATTTATCAATGAATGATTGAGGAATATAAGGAAGAGATACTTCCATAGAATCCTTTTCTCTTATACCAACATTCTTAATAATTTTGAAAAGAGAAGAATCAGTAGTAGCAATAGTCTTTTTACAATTTAATTCTTTTGTGGATAACACATCTCCACTATCTTTACAATGATGAATACACATTTCAGTGTTAGGAATAGACTTAAATGTTTGTACGTAATCACCTTCTTTAATCTCATCATCAGAGAGAATATAAAGATGTTGTGGTATTGTATGATATAAATCAGATTTACAAACTAATTCATTAGAAGTAATAATTAAATCTTTAGTATTACTTAAATTAATTAGACTATTTTCAGTTGTTAACATTACAACTTTACATTTTTTATACATTGTTTTATAGTTTTAAATAAAGTTTATAATTATCTATATTGAGTAAATAGTTTATCATTCATTCTCCATTGTCTTAGTCTATAAGACTTATTACCATTACTAATATGATATACACTATAAAACTGTAATGCACCCATATATTGTTGATTGCATTCAATGTATAATAATTGACCAGGAGTAAAAGAACATTTCTTACCATACATATATATGCTACCATGGATATTATTGTCAGTAGTATTAATTTGTATAGTATTTCTATCACTATATTGATTCTTAGTGATAGAATTAGATCCAGTATAATTACCTACATACATCTTAGGATTATATGATGCACATGAAGTAAATAACAATAGTAGAACAATTAGATATTTCATTTTAGATAGTTATTAATAGTAAGTTATATAATTAATCATTGATTAAATCAATATCACATTCAGTATGTTCCATATAAGATTTACTTACTTTAACACAAACAGTATATAACCCATTAGTTTGTTTATAAGCATTAATATGCATCATACTATTACCAGTCCTACAATCTGCAGAAGGGTTTTCAATACCATCTTTAATTTCTTGTTTAATTCTAACAAGACCTTCATCAATCCATTGATTAATTTCTTCATTAGAACAATCAACTCCATTAGTAAAGTCAAAATAATTTATTGGATAAATAAAATCTTTCATATCAATAGTATTTAATAAGGTTTATAATAGTTTCATTCCTGATTGAAAGTGGCCATGTGATTCTTCACCATCTTTATCCCATTTAACATCAGCAAGCCATTCTTTAAACGAGTCTTTAGTTTGACGTGTATTGATTACTATAGCTGGTTGATAGAATTGGCTATTATCACCTATATCACCTGTCTTAGACCATTCTTTAGAATTAAATACCAAGCAATGATCACCTACTTTAAATGTACTTTCATTAAGTATATTCATATCAATAGTTATTTAGTTTCATTATATATTTTCCAATAAGGACATGTAAGATAGTTACATCCTACACATCCATTATCACAATCACTCATAGTTATTCATGATTAAGATTATATCCGGCATCTATATCATGCTCTTCTTTACGCATATTCATATACTCATCATGAATAGCTTGTATAACTTCAGTTTCAATTCCACCTTCAGATATAGCTGCATCAAGGAATACTTTAGATAATCCCATAAACATACCAAAGTTATCCTGTTCAAGAGCATCTCTCATACATTGTATCTTAATCTCTCTAGGAAAGCGTAAGATCATTTCATTACCTTCATTGTGTGTCATTTTCGATAGGGTTTATAGTTATTTTTAAATGAATGTTTATTCTGTATTGATCTGTAATGATACTTACGTTGTTTCTTATTTAATCTATCAAAATCAACAGTTCTATCAACATTATCATAATCACATTGTGTAATAACAAATGGTTTATCATTGATATGTAATGAAGGATGTTCTAATCTAGTGCCATCAGAATCAATTATAACAACCTTTACACCATCTTTAATCCATTCCTTAACATTATCATCAGTAAGATCATCCTTACTCTTAACATGGATAGTTTCATTCTCCTTTAATAGATTAAGAGATATATCTTTATCTACTCCGGCACCTATAATACCAATAGTCTTTTTCATTTTCGATAAATATTAGATTAATAAATAATAACAACATAATTATAACTTTCAAGTAAGCATTGAATTCAATCAACATTCTTATATCTTATATAACATACTGATAATACTATCAATACATCAATATCATTCAATTTAAGGCTGATTACACAGCTTAATTCAATCAATTTATTCATCATTACCAATACATCCTATAGAATTCAATCATGTATAGAATGAATAGTACATAGATATGTAACCTTATATCATAGGGTAGAAGAGTCTTTTATCATCTTATATCATTATAACACCATGCATAAGTGGTATCCACGCTCTAATACACAGCCTGTCTACGTCTCTGAGATCCATAACATATAAAGAAGTATAATATATTACACAATTATGTAGTAAATATCCGACATTATGTGTGTAAATGAGTACATCTATATCTATTATCTTAGATAAGTAAAGGGAAAAAAGAGTCAATAGACTGACTTGCCTACAATCTAATGACTCTCTTCAAGGATACTCACTATAGTCGCTGAGTTCCCTGCCCTAATAAAATAATAAGAGAGCTACTGTTCTTCACTCTCTTATTGTTTGGTTTAATTACTGACCTTCAACCATTTCCATATAGACACGGCCTTTCTCACTCTTTGCAGTTGTGCGAAAGTCATATACTTTGGTCAAATTCTCTGACTTCTCAAGTGTTTCCCGAACAGGCTCAAATGGTACACCTGCTTCATAACTCTTGCCGTTCTCATCTTTCACCTGATTGACTGCTTTAAAGAATATCTTTGCTTTACCATCTGCCTTATCAGTATAGGTAATCGCATCAATTACAGGATACAATTTACTTTTACCTTTAACAGTTTCTTCTTTACTTAAAAACTTTCCTTTAAATAAAGAGCTTTCCGGTAGATTAACAATACCTTCAGTAATTGTAATACCTGACTTAATAGCCTCTGCTTTAGCTGAATCAACAGCCTGAACTGAATACAATCTTGTTGTTGCCATAATAAAATAGATTAGTTAATAAATGAATATAAAGAATTAAAGAAATTACATATAAAATAGTGCAATAGCATATAAGAATTTTTACATAGTCTGTTTTTCACTCCATACACAACTAAAACTTACTGTTTAACTATTGCACTAATGAAACATAAAAACAAATTCACTACAAACAGCATAACAAGACCACACCACCGACGACGGCGGCCTGTCCAGCTATGCTGGAACCATATAGGGGTTTGCTTGAGGTGGTATCTGTTTATGCCTACATACAATAAAAAGTGTTTACTCTATATGGTGTATCATATATGTATAGGGGTGTAAAGGTATGGGGGGTATTTATGATAGGGGGTATATATATAAGGTATGGGGTGTTTTATATGGTTATATAGGAGCATGTATATAAGTGTCTGATTTGGATATTGTAAAAAATTCGGACTGGATGGATGTTTCTTCGGGGGATTTGGTGTATATTTGTATCAGAATGTATATATTATGAAAAGGAAAAAGCCGTATTTTATTGTTATTGATCTGTATGATTTAAGGAATACAGTGATATTAAAGAATGTAACTGATGTATCAGGGATGATAGGAACTGATAGGAGGACTATAAGGATAGATGAAGATAGGATCTATTCACATTACTTTGTGTTACCAAGATTTATTAATTAAAAATAAAAATTATGTTTATAGTTAAATTAAGTAAAGATTCGTTTGATGAATCGTTAAATACGAAAGTTAATAGTATTGTTTGTTATGAATGTTCTTCTTTCTCTATACATAAATATATGTATAAAGATTTAGATTCATATAATTCTATTATATGTGATGGAGATATTAGTTTCTGTGATGAAGAAAATAAGAAAGATCCAGATCAATTAAAAAAATTATTTCTATTAGTAGTTGATCTTTCAATAAAACATAATGAATCAAATAAAAAATTTATTTTATTTCAAAATTGTAAAATAAGTATTATGAATAATGGTATTCTTATGGAAGAAAGCCATTTTTGTGATTTTATGATAAAATAATACTATAATAAAGATGGTTTTAATTATTAAAGTGTTTGGTTGAAAATGTTTGTGTATATATAATATAAGGTATAGATTTGTTGTATTAGATTATATTTAATCACTAAAAACTTAAATTATTATGAGTATTGACAGGATTACCAAGACGAACTTTGTACCGACTAAGTTGCCTACAAAGGTTCCTGCAGAGAAAGTAAATGAGATCATTGATGCGTTGAATGAAAACATTTTGAGTTCTGCAACAACTATTACAGCATTAGCAGGAGGTGGTGCTACAGGTGCTACATTGCTTACCAGTCTTTATAATAACATTACAGTATCGGCTACGGCAAAGGATAGTGTTATGTTGCCAAAAGCAGTAGCAGGTAAGGTAGTATATGTAAAGAATAATGGTGCAGCAGCACTTGATGTATTTCCATATACAGGTGATAAGATAAATGACTTGGCAGCAGATTTGGCAGTGACAGTACCAGTAGAGGCAGAGGTTAAGTTTACTGCGATAAGTACTACAGAGTGGCAGACAAACACTGATACTATAGTACTTACTTCACCTTCGACACAGAAAGGTACATTGGTATTGAGAGCAGCTGATAGTGCAGGAGAGACACAGACACTTATAACCAATGCATCCCAGGCAGCTGCAAGGAACTATACTATACCGGATGCAGGAACAACAAATGCAAGTTTTGTAATGTCAGCAGGAGCATCATCACTGGCAGGAGTAAGGACCTTCTCTGATGTAACAGCATCAACTACAAAAGATACAGGAGCAGTTGTTATAGAAGGTGGATTAGGTGTTGAGAAAGAGATCTTTGCAGGATTATCTATTAATGCAGGTACTTACCTGTTAAGTGGTAATGGCACTGTTGCATTGCCAGCAATAGGACCAACAAGTGATCCTAATAGTGGATTATATGTTATTGGTGCAGATAACCTTGGTATAGCTTGTAATGGTGCAAAAGTACTGGATATAGCAACCACAGGACTTGGTGTTACAGGACTTCTGACATCTACTTCAAGTATAAGCGGATTAAGACACTTACATTCAACTAATCTTGGTACCACACCAGTTGGTACAGTTGTAATATCAGAATATGGGACAGGAAGAGATGTTGTAACAGAACTTACACTTACAAACTTTATTGTTGGGGCATTAGCAGGAGCAGGAGCAGCACTTGGAGTAGGTAATATAGTATATGCCTTTCCTGCAGGACAACATTTTGAATTAGTATCATCATTATCAGCAATAGTTCTTACTGCACTAGGTACAGCAGTAGCTACAGATACAGGATTAGGATCAGTAATAGCTACTGGTGCAGTAAACGTATTAAGTGGTACAGGAACATTTGAAGATAGACTCACAGGTCAGACAATAAGTACAGCAGCAGGTGGTGGTGCAGCAGTATCAGCACTTACAGCAGCTACAACAGGCATAGGTACAGGTATATCATTAAACGTTGCAGCAAGTGTTAAGAATGTATTTCTTAATAGTGCTGGTACCTGGAATGCAGATAATACCGGAAACCTTACAGCTACTGGTGTTATTGTACTTAAATGGGTAAAGATGTAATGATATAGGTTTTTTTCATAGGTTAGGTTTAGTTAGTTTGTTTAGGTCCCGATAGGTTTATACTTGTCGGGATCTTTTTTTTGTTAAATGTAGCATCTATTTGAATAGAATTAACAAATAAATTTGTTTTATAATTTAAAAGAGTTTAAATTTGTTGCATCTATACGAATAGAATGAACAAAATGATCAATGAAGTGATCAAAAGTGTAGCAAAATGGTTGACGAAAGTGAAGTATTTAATTTTGAATCTGATGATTACAGGTGGCTTGTAATAAAGGTAATAAACAATATGATAACGGCAGGTGTATTTACAGACATAAAACAGATAGGTAGACATATTGGAACTTCAGATGCAACTATAAGAAGGAGATTAGAACAAATGAATGGAACAGGACGTATAAAGATAAATGGATTTATAATACAAGAAGTACCTTACTATAAAAGCAAACGTGGACCAAGTAATGAAACCAAACAATAACATAAACTATAATATGGAAGAACTGAATAAACTTATTGCAGGCCCTATCTTTATTGACTTTCTTAATGGTATTGAATACAATGGCTTTATTGTGACTTATCAAGGTTTTAGATTTGTAGTAGTAATGAATTAACTTAATAGATAATGGATACTTATACAAAAGAAGGAACAGTAATAGAACTGAAAGAAACAGTTAAGATTAATGATTATTTCTCCAAAAGAGATTTTAAGATACGTTATACTGAACAGGACCTTGCTAATAAAGTAGTAGAACAGAAGGTTAAACTTGTAGCGCAGGATACAGAGACTATTGATTCATTGGATGGAGTAAGAGTAGATGATGTTATTCGAGTTAAGTTTTATATCACTGGTAAGGATATAGCAAAGAAAGATAACCCTGAGATAATAATGAACTTCACTACACTGGTAGCAATTGAAGTAGAAGTATTATCAAGCCCTACAAGAGATACTAAGGCAGATAAGAATGCAGTTATAACCAAGGAAGCAAAAGTATATAAGGATCCATTAGCTCCGGCTACTGATGAGCAGTTAGCTGGTATGGTTACTGCTACAGAACTGGAAGCTATATTTGATAAGAAGAAAGACAAGTATGGCTTAAACGATGAACCTAATAGTGGTGCAGAGAGTATGAAGAGTAAGATACTTAATAAAGAAGAAGATCCTTTTAGTGATGTAGTAGAAGTTAAAGAAATTTCTGACTTACCATTTTGATGGAAGAATTAGTTAACATATCAAATTACTGTGATGCTATGCTTGTTAAACATGGACAGATGATAACTAAGTGTAGTGCTGTATATATTAAGGAAGATGATGTTATTGAATTCCGTATACAGTATCATCTAGACCATAATAAGAACTATAAGACATACCAGTATCAGATAGAGAGTCTTAATTTTATTATAACAGATGTAGAAGTATTAGTTAATAAGTCAGCAATAGATATGATTAATAATGAACTTGAAAAGAGATTAAACCTAATAAGTGTTAAGTATGAAGCATAAAAAAGATAAGATTAGGATTATTACTTGTGAATATAAATGTGTCCCTTTTATGCTTTGTCCTAAGTGTAATGGAGAAGGAAAGACATTAAATAATATTTTAAATGGACATGGGCTAGGATATGATATAAAGATGGTTGAATGTAATTTATGTAATGGATCAATGGTTATACCAATGGCAGTAATACCTGAGAAGAAATAATTATGGGACAATCAAATTATAATATTAAAACAGGAGAAAGAGTACGTTGTTCAAAATCAATGGTACCTAGAAAACACTTTATGTGTCCAAGAAATAAATCAGGATATAAGACTCCTGGATTAAAAAAGTGTAGTGGTTGTAGTTATGCAAATTATTCATAAGATGATTCTATTTGATATTTGTTCATTACCTAAAGGAGTAGATATAAATGTATGGTATAGTCTATATGAAAAAGGATTATGCATATTTGATAGTAATACGATAGGATTAAAGCCGGAGAAAGTAGATAGTGATGGTATTGCATTCATTGACATTAATAGCATGAGTACTGCAGATAGAACTTTACTAACGAATTCAATCAATGATATACTAGCAGAAAAGCATAAAGAAACAGAAGAAGT
>ERZ1292632.3042-Hain-H43-01um-R2-3042-length-13291-cov-10_pt1 | contig 13291 bp, 14 predicted proteins | sample MGYA00564407_ERZ1292632 | MGnify/ENA primary metagenome ERZ1292632 (study PRJEB36523, sample SAMEA6512637) | groundwater metagenome | collected 2019-01-08 | study: AquaDiva: Metagenomics assemblies of 32 groundwater samples
TTGAGAAAAAAATCCAGGACCACCGAATAATGAGGATAAAAATTCAGGATTTGAACGAGAAAAAATCAAAAATTTCGGAATTTGAGATTAACAATGTTAAACTGGAAAAGGAAATTTCAGAATTGGATTTGAAAATATCTTCGCTTGAAAGTTCAATAATTGATTTGAAAAAATATGATTCTGTATTTGAAGAGAAAAAAAGAACTTTTGAGGCATTGTTAAGAGAAGAAAGACTTGCGGAAATAAAAATGGCTGAATTGAAAAAAGAACTTGAATTCTTGTCAAGACAAATTTTGGAATTAAAGGAAAAAATAAAAAAAGCGGAGGAGATGAAAAAACAGGTTGTATACTTGTCTGAAATGGAAAGCTGGCTTGCCAAAAAATTCATCCCGTTGATTTCAGTGATAGAAAAAAATGTGATGGTTAAATTGAAAAAAGAATTCTCGCAGCTTTTCTCCGAATGGTTTTCAATGCTTGTTTCCGAAACATTCAATGTAAAATTGGACGATAACTTTACCCCTGTAATTGAACAGCACGATTATGAATTGGATTATTCTTACATGTCCGGCGGAGAAAGAACTGCGGTCGCTCTCGCATATCGCCTCGCATTAAACCAAGTGATAAATTCGCTCTTGAGCAAAATAAAAACAAAAGATATTGTGGTTTTGGACGAACCGACTGACGGATTTTCTGCGCAACAGCTTGACAAAATGCGCGACGTCCTTTCCCAGCTTAATGTAAAACAATTGATTATCGTCAGTCACGAGCAAAAAATTGAAAGTTTCGTTGACAATGTCATAAGATTCAAGAAGTCAAACGGGGTTTCCGGAAGAGAATAGAAAAATTTATAAAATACTAATTCTGTGGATTACTGTAAATTCTAAGATATTCATCGAATGAATATTAAATTTTAACATGGAAGCGGAAATAAAAAATTCATTTTTGAAAACAGGAACAAGTTTAGTCGGAGTTGTGTGCAAAGACGGAGTTGTGATGGCTTCGGATAGACAGGTGACTGGCGGAAGAAGCCTTGTAATGGACAAGAATTTCCAAAAAACCAACCCCATCAACGAATACATAGTTGTTTCTTGGGCGGGACAGGTTTCGGGCGCTCAAAGACTTTCAAAAGTTATCGCCGCAGAATTGAAGCTTAAAGAATTAAGATCCAAAAAAAGGCCTTCGGTAAAACAATCCGCAAATCTCGTTGCGACATTGGCGTACAATGGAATAAGACAACCTTCAATGGTTCCCGACGTCGTGGATACTTTTATTGGGGGAGTTAATGAAGATGGAATAACGGAATTGTACGAAATCGGTGCTGACGGCTCTTTAATCCAAGTGAAAGATTACATGGCAAATGGTTCAGGAATGCTATACATTTTGGGTTTATTGGAAAGACAGTACAAAAAAAATATGTCTGTTGAAGACGGCGTAAAGCTCGCGGTTGAAGCAATAAAATCCTCAACGCAGAGGGACGTTTATTCGGGTTATGGAATTGATGTTTTTACTATCACAAAGGACGGAATAAAAAAAGCGGTTGAACAAGATATTGTCTCTGAATACAGGGATAGCAAATAATTTTCAATTTATTTATTTTAAATTCTAAAACAAAATGGACATTCTAAAAACAGTCACAGATAGGCTGGCAGGCAAGATAAGGGAAGCAAGCTTTGAAGGAGCAAATATAGTTCTCTATACTGATAATGAAAATTTTTTCAAGGAAGGAGAATCGGAAATAAAAAAAATAGTAAATGACATAAAAAAAAGAGTTGAGCTTCGTGCCGACGAGAAAATTCTAATGGAAAAGGAAGATGCAGAAAAAGAAATAAAAAAAATAGTCCCAGCCGAAGCCGAGATTACGGATATAATTTTCGACGTTCAAAGAAGCATAGTTGTGATTGAAGCAAAAAAACCCGGTTTGGTGATTGGAAAAATGGGTTCCATCATTGAAGAAGTGAAAAAAGCAACGATGTGGTCTCCGCAAGTTCAAAGAAGTCCGGGAATAAAAAGCAAGATTGTTGAAAACATTCGTGAAGTTTTGTACGCAAATAATAATTACAGAAGAAAATTTTTGAATTCCATCGGAAAGAAAATTTACAAGGAATGGACGAACGAGAAATCAGACCCTTGGGTAAGATTGACTTTCCTGGGTTCTGCGAGGCAAGTTGGAAGAAGCTGCCTTTTGTTGACGACGCCGAATTCAAGAGTTTTGCTTGACTGCGGAATCGACGTTTCTTCATCTGGAGAAGAAAAATATCCTTACTTTAATATTCCGGAATTTGATTTGAATCAGATTGATGCGGTTATTTTGAGCCACGCGCACATAGACCACTCAGGTTTCTTGCCATATCTTTTCAAGATGGGTTACAGGGGACCCGTTTACATGACTCCTCCGACGAGGGATGTCGCCGCTCTTCTTGCCTTGGATTTCATCAGCGTCGCTTACAAACAAGCGGAAAAACCTTTGTTTGATTCTTCAGACATAACTGAAATGGTAAAGCATAGCATTTGTTTGAATTATAATGAAGTTACCGACGTGACTCCTGATATAAGATTGACTTTTTACAACGCAGGACATGTTCTTGGAAGCGCAATGGCGCATTTGAATATTGGAAACGGCGCGCACAATCTTCTTTACACGGGAGATTACAAATATGGAAAGACGAGGTTGCTTGACCCTGCCGCGACTTATTTCCCAAGGCTTGAAACTGTCATAACCGAATCAACCTATGGGGCAAAAACTGACGTTCTTCCGCCAAGAGCCGAGGCTGAAGATAAATTAATTGGATTGATTAATAATACTCTTGAGCGCGGCGGAAAAGTTTTGATTCCGGAACTTGGGTTGGGAAGAGCGCAGGAAACGATGATGATTCTTGAAGACGCGATAAAGATTGGGAAAATGCCAAAAATTCCAGTTTATATAAATGGGATGATTTGGGATATCAATGCAATCCATACCGCCTATCCGGATTTTTTAAGCAATAATTTAATGTCTTTAACTTTCCAAGATAAAAATCCGTTCTTATCCGATATCTTTACGCGAATTGCAAGTCCGGCGGAAAGAAAAAAAGTTTACGAGGGCGGTCCTTGCGTCGTTCTTGCAACCTCGGGAATGTTGACGGGAGGAGCATCCGTTGAATATTTGCGGGAGTTTGCATCAAATCCTAAAAATTCCCTGATTTTCGTTTGTTATCAGGGGTATGGGAGTTTGGGAAGACAAATTCAAGATGGATTGAAAGAAACAAAAATGGTTGTGGATGGAAGGGAGGAAACGGTTAAAATAAATTTGGAAGTTCACAATACTGTTTATGGTTTGACTGCTCACGCGGGAAGAAATGAAATAATGTCTTTCTTTTCAAGAATTTCACCAAAACCTAAAAGAGTTATAATAAATCATGGCGAGGTTTCAAAATCATTGGATTTGGCTTCTTCAATTTACAAATTGCACAGAATTGAAACAAATGTTCCAAGAATTCTTGAAACTTTGAAATTAAGATAGTTTTTTAAATTTCTTTTATTTTAACCTGAAATGAAAAAGAGTGTTAAATTATTTTATTTTGCAATTTTTATCTCAATAACATTTTCAATTATTTTTTCAGTAAGTGCGGCGGTAAATAAGAACGGCGCTTGGGAATCCGAATCCAAGATAAGTGGAATTTTTAATAATGAACAGGGAACTCTTCAGCAGGCGGTTGATCAAAGTCTTTTGATTAACGATAAAAATTCTCCCAAAACTTTGACGAACCCAACGATAAAACTTGACCCTGGACACAAAATAAGTGAAATTTGGATTTCAATAAAGGAAGGCGGTGTGAGGAAAGAAATGACTTTGAAAGATGCATTTTCGTCTGCGAGAAATTTGTGCGGCGACGCTGATTTCACAGGATATTCTGGAAGCATTGTAAATCCCGGACATCTGGCAACCGAAGTTGAAGTAACGACTTCAACTGGGACAAAAAGTTTGCAGGATGCAATAAATGCAAAAGAAGTTTTGTATACTCAAAATTATAATTCAATCTGCAGCAATAACAATGCATATTATGCTGATTCGTGTGGAAGACTTGGAAGCTTGAAAGCCAACTGTGGCAATGTTTATGAGCCATGGAGCGACTGGACTTGCATAGATGGGAACACGAGACAAAAAAGCAGAATTGTTCACAAAATTGGATGTTCAAATGGAGTTTGCACGACTCAACAAGTTGGCGATACTACTGAAACTGTAACGAGGGATTGCACAGGCACATATAATATTTGTTCCGGCGGAGATTGCGCAACGGACTGGTATCCCGAATTGACGGCGTGGACGTGGGGGGATGACGATTCTTTTTACGGCTGTGAGAAATTTTTATCGTTTAGTGGAAATTTATATTACCCTGATGTTAATTTGCGATACACTGCAGATTACTATGGTCCATCTCTATGTCCATCAGATTATAGCGGAACAGGTACCGACTTTGATGAAACATTTTGTGAACATCATAATAATCCTAATTCCGGTCTTAAATGCAAAGCCGGCGGAAAGACCTTTAGTCGTGCTCCTTGTACTTTAATCAAGGCACAATACCGATACTTTAGTTGCAGAAACTCAACAGACAATTAATTTTTAAAAATTTAAAAACCTCTTTGCCTTTCTTGACAAATGAAAAAAGAGAAGGAAGTTTTCTATACATTGTTGGCTGCGTTTGCAATCATTTCTTTTTGGAGGGGCGTCTGGGGTTTGATGGACATATATCTGTTCCCAAATAATTATACTGAAAGTTTGCTTGTCTCAATAGTGATTGGAATTGCAACGATTTATTCTATTGAAGGAATGTGGAAGAGGGTGATTTGAATGAAGCACAACGTAAAGATAACATCGATTCTTCTTTTGATGTTTATTGTCACGCAATTTATCGGAATTTATGTCGTCAATTATTATTCTCCGGTCAAAATTTCCGACGGCGTTTCCATCAATGTTTCAGCGCCTGCTTTGCCATTTGGGCTTGAAACTCCCGAGTTAAAAGAAAAAAGCGAATTTAATTACGCATTTTTTTCGATAATAATTGCATTCGCAATTGCAATATCTTTGGTTTTATTTCTCACAAAATTGAACGCCGAATTTTTTTTAAGGATATGGTTTTTCCTTGTGGTAATAATAGCTTTGGTGATATCTCTGAATGTTTTTGTTTCTGAATTGGGATTGAAGATTTACGATATTTCATTTTATTCATATATTTTCCCGCTATCATGGATTATTGCCTTGATTTTTGCAATACCTCTGGCTTTTATGAAAATTTACAAAAGAAATTTTTTCGTGCATAATTCCACCGAATTGCTAGTTTACCCCGGAATCGCCGCGGTTTTTGTTCCCATATTGAATATTTACACAATTTCATTTTTACTTATCCTTATTTCTATTTATGATGCTTGGGCGGTTTGGCAATCGGGAATAATGCAGAAAATGGCGAAATATCAAATTGACAAACTCAATGTTTTCTCCGGTTTCTTTATTCCATATGCTTCTAAAAAAGTTAAGATGCAAATTCAGAAAATGAAAAAATCGGAGATTGGAAAAAAGAAAATAAAAGTAAATATTGCAATTCTCGGCGGGGGCGATGTCGTCTTCCCGATAATAACCGCCGGAGTGATGCTTAAAACATTCGGCTTGTTGCCGGCGATTTTCGTGATTTTTGGAGCTGCCGTCGGATTGGGATATTTATTCTTCCTTGCCGAAAAAAAGAAATTCTATCCTGCGATGCCTTTCATAACCGCTGGAATATTTGTCGGATTCATAATCTCAACTTTGTTTTGAATCCTTTTCAGGTTTGTTGTTTTGGTAAATGCAAAAACCTTCTAAGCTTGTTCGTGTAATTGGTTCAACTGCAGATATGTCTGAAGCTCTGACAATGCTGTCTTCCGGAGAAATTTTCCTTATGGGCTTGCCGCTTGAAAAATCGGTTGTCAAAAAAGGATTTAAAATAATATAGCCATCATCGATGGTTTTCAATAACCCCGTATATTGGCCTCCTCCCTGAGCATAGAAGATTGCATATTTACCAATGTATCTGTCAAGACCCCCCAGTCTTTTTTTCATCTTTGCCGAACCCGACCCTTTGTCTCATGAAGATTTTCGCGAAGATTCCTATTTAAATTTTCCTATTTTGTTCCCACTTTGTAAAAGTGACAAAATCATAAGATTTATATAATGCGATTTTTTTGCCTTTCTATGATAATAAAGCAAGAGCTTGTTGGAAGAATAAAGGACTATTTCGGTCTTAACATTTACGAGACAAAAGTCTGGCTTGCATTATTGAAGAAGGGAGTGGCAACTGCCGGAGAAGTTGCCGAAATATCTGGGATTCCCAGAAGCAGAACTTATGATGTCTTAGAGAGTTTGGAGAAGGGGGGCTTTGCGATAGCAAAACTTGACAAACCTGTAAAATACATTGGTGTCAGGCCAAATATTATAATAGAGAAATTGAAGAACAATGTAAGAAAAGATGCAAACGAAAAGGTTGTTGAGCTTTCAAAAATAAGAGAATCTGAAGAATTCACAAAGCTTGAGGAACTTTATACTGAAGGAATGAGCCCCGTTAAGAAAGAAGAAATGTCTTTAGCCCTGAGGGGAAAATCAAATATCTCAAATCAAATAAAGGATTTGATGCTTAATGCAAAAGAAGAGCTTATAGTTTGCACGGATGCTTCGGAATTTATGTCAAAAATAAAACTTTTCCATCAAGCATTTTTAGAGCTTAAACAATCAGGCATAAAAATAAGTCTGGCTTTGTCCGGAGATGACAAGACGATAAAGCAAATTTCGGAAAAAGTCGGCATAAAGATAAAGAAAATAAGCATAAACTCAAAATTTTTCATAGTTGACAGAAAGCAAATACTTTTCTATGTTTCAAAAAATCAAGATGAGGATTCTGCAATATGGCTTAACTCGGAATTTTTTGCGCAGGCGTTTGCCGCATTGTTTGAAAAGGCGGTGAAAATTTAAAATGAACTTGAAAGAAAAAATAAAACTTGGAGCGTCAATAATGGCTGGTGCCTCTGCAATTTACGCGTCGGAAAAATTTGGACTTTCAGATTTAGTGGTAAATTATGAAATTTACAAAGCGTCTTTTTTTGGAGAACAGGTGAAAAATATTGCGGAACAAATCTCTCCCGTTGGTAGAATTATTTATGACTTTGGGATTGGCTCTGCTTCCTCGCTTTTGACTTTTGCCGGGCTGAATTATAAAAATTCTAAATAATCTTTAATTCGCTAACGCTCATATCTTCCATCTTCTTTGAGTTTTTCTTCTTCCAATCTTCCAAAAATTTTCTCAAATCAAATTTTATTTTCTCCTTGGCATAAATTCTGCCTGATTTTGAAAATGTATTCTTATGCGCCCCTGTGAACGCTTTAACATTATTTTCCTGTTTTGTCGACGGACCTTGAAGAATTATCTCTCCTTTGTTTTTGCATGAAAAAAATCCGTCAGCCCAATTTTCACCGGAATATTCAAACCCGCTTTCTTTCACGATGAAGAATTTTTCAACCTCGTTTTTTAGATGATTGAAAAATTTAAGCAATTTTGTGCCTGCTATGTCTCCTTCTTGTTTTCCGGTTTTAAGGCGAATGGAAACAAACTCAAGTTTTTTTCTTCTTGCGGAATTGCCGGCGCTTTCAAAATCAATTTTCTTCAGTTCAAAGAATTTTTCACTCGGATTTTTTAAAAATTCTTTGCAAATTTTTTTGAATCCTTCAAACGTTTCCTTGGAAAGTGCGGCAAGTGCGTTTCTTTTCTTGTAAGTCGGATCTATGAGTATGACTGGAGATTTCAATTTTGCCTCGTTTAGATCCATAAAAACTTCATTTTTATTTTTGAAATGCCTTTCAGTATCAATGACTTCCCGTTCTTTGATTTTTTCGAAAGCTTTTATGAATTTCATGAAACTTCCATAATGATAAACAAGAAGTTCAAGCGCGTAGCCTGAAAATCCATTGACATAAGATTCCGCTCCGTAGCATTTGTTTGCATAGCAAAATGCCTTGGCCAATTTCACTTCATTAAGCATTTTTTCACCGGCAAGCTTTTTTCTGATATATGCGACGTGGGAGTGCGACAAATCAGTCACATTTTCGGCGGATGAAGATTTTGTTTTTATGACCGGAACGACTTCTATGAAAAAATCACCCTTGTCTATTATGAAATAATTTCTAGAACCTTTCGTTTCCGTTTTTTTGAAATCAGTCAAAATTTTTTTCGTCAGGTTTGATATGTCTTTATGGCTTTTATCAAATCTTATAAAAACGTCAACATCATAAACGTCTTTTCTTATCATGGTTTTCTTTGCAAAACTTCCGCCGATGAATATTTCCGCTTTTATGCCGAATTGTTTTATTCTTCTTCCAACTTTTCTCTTGAAATCGCTAATATCTCCCGAAATTTTCTTAAGTTCTTCTTTTGAGGGTTGTATTTTCTCAAGAACTTTTTTTAAGATGTCATCGGCGTTTTTTTCCTTCATGAATGATTAAACCTTTTTGGGTTTTTATATTTTAAAGAAAGCATTAATGTGACCCGTCGGCTATCCCTGATTTGTCGGTTCTCAACATTGACAAATCAATTACATATTTTCCCTCGCTGACTTTGAAAATTATCGGGCGGTCTTTGTTGAAAAGATTTACAACGTCTATCTCGTATTTTCCCGGGCTTATCACTCTTACTGATTCTATGTCAAGAATTACGGGTGTCATCCCATCTTCTATTTTTGCAAGCTCTCTTATGTCGCTTTCAATTTTTACCCTGTCTTTTTCAGGCAATTCAATCGGATTTTCCTGGATTTTTTTGAGTTGTTCATCCCTTATGTAAAAGAAGAAATGGCTGTCGCATTTTTCACAGCCCTGGATTATCGCCTTGTTTCCTGCGGGATAAATCTCTCCGCACTTGGTGCATTGGTGTGGCATTTTGATTGATTATTTTAATTTACGTCCGTAATTGAAACGCGACGTTTCAAGAAAATATCTTCTGAAATTAATAAATGTTTATATATCCTGGAAGAATAAATTAGTGATGGAAATAAAAGAAGAGATAGTTTTGAGTGTGTCTCATTACGGGCCGGTGGGCTCAAGGATAAGATGTCCGCGCATAAACGATCAGAATTATGAAATTCTTTTTGCGAATTTGCGCTCGGCGGGAATTTTAATGGACCTGCAACTCTCCGAGAAAACTTTAAGGTATTATGTGGGGAATGCCGTAAGGGAATCAACTATTCCAATTGAAACGAGTCTGCCAAGTTATTCAAGAGAATCTTTGCAATCTTATGCATTAAGGGATGGAAAAAATTTAGAACTGATTTTAAGAAATTGGAATCACAATTCCACGCCAAAACGTGAGGGAGTCATTGGGGGAACAGTCTCTGGAGAATATGGCATTGTCGGAAATTTGACGTTAAATGTTTCAAATTTAGATCCTGAAATTATAAATCATATAAGAAAATCATTGGAAGAAACTTACATGAAAAAATTTAGATAATTTATCTGTTCAAAAACAATTCAATTTTTTTAGGATTTCTTTTTATCTCTCTAACTATCGTTGCTGGTCCGATTATTGTTATTGCTCCGAAGTCGGAGCCGGAAATTGCATTTGCTAAACCCATTTTCATTTTTCCAAAGAATCCATCATTTTCATTGCCGGATATGACTGCAAGTTCAACTCCCTTGAAATTTTTGACGTGCCTGATCATCGCCATTGTGTCTTCAATCAATCTTGTCTCTTCTTCAGGTTTCAATCTCCCCTGCAGAATCAAAATGTTGTTGTCAAGTATTATATCGAGGACTTTTCTTATCCTTTTTGTGCTGTCCAAACTTTTTATTTCTGAAAATGGAAGGAAATTTATTGTAAATCCCTTTAGCTTTCCAACCCCCTTCTTCATTTTTTTCTTTTTCCTCTTTTATATTTTTTTTGCAAGTTTAAATATTGATTCGTAAAATTCTTCCAAGTTTGTTCCGTATTTTGCGCTTAATCCGACGATGTCGTACTCGGGAAACGCCGCTTCAATCCTTTTGATATCGGATTTTTTCATATCTATTTTATTGGCAACTATCAAAACTGGAATCTTTCTTGCAGCCAAATTTCCTATTATGGTAATATTAACTTGATTATAAGGATTTTCAGTTGAATCCAAAACTACGACGACAACATCCATGTCATCAAGCCATTTTATTGATTCGATAACTCCTTGAGTCGCTTCTTTTGCCCTCTTTTTTGATTCGCTTTTCTTCATTTTGTATTTCAAAAAATCCTCATAGTCTATTTTTGTCGCAATTCCGGGCGTGTCTATCATTTTGAATGTCATCTTCTTTCCCTTGTAATCAATTTCAACCTCTTCCTTGAATTGAACGTTTCTTGTCTCATGCGGGATTTTGCTGACGCTTCCGATTTCCTCGCCTGTGAAATCCTTGCAAATTCTATTCGCCAAACTTGTCTTTCCGGCGTTTGGAGGACCGTAAAATCCCATTTTTATATTCTTCTTGCTTTTGAAAAGATTAAAGAAAATCCTCGTGAAAAAATTCTTCATGATTTTTATTGCCATCTTTTTCTTCCTTAAGATTATTGCCGCCCTTTATTAAATTTTCGCGCTTCTGAAGTCCCTATCGAAGGATAACTGCCGAAATTAGTCTTGCCTCTGAATAAATTAATTATATTGCTCAACGGTATTTCAAACATTCCCGTTCTTTTTCCGTAATATTTCTTTATTATGTACGTCACCTGCTCCGAATTCCAGCCGGATTTTTTCAATCCTGCAGAAACTTTCCCGTCATCAACACCTTGCTTTTTCATGTTTTGTATATATGAAACCAAGTTATACAAGTCGTTCTTGCTCTTGAAAAGATAATTCTCATATTTTTTCTTATACCACTGTTGCATCACCAAATAAATTATGAATCCTATGAATGTGACGAGCAAAATAACCAGAATTATAAGAGTTTGTTTTGAAATTTTTTCAGTGTCAATTATGAATCCTTTTTGTATTGACAATTTGCTCAATGGCGGTGAAATGAATGCGGGCAATTCTGCGAACTCAATGTTTTCCGTAGTTGCAAAAATAATTTTTTCTCCCCCGTTAATCTGCATGTAAATATTGCTGCCTTCTTCTTTTTGAGAATAATCTTGGGCGAAGAATAAACCTTCAAATTTTGGCATTATAAGATAGGTTCCTTCCAATGATGCGCCGTCATTGATGTCAAGCTCAAAAGTGTTGAGAACCTCTTCATTATTGTTCTCGTAACTTGCCGTGAATTCTTTTGAACTAAGCATGGTTTTTGTATTTATCAATTCCCAAGCCACGATGGCGTCGGTGTATTTTTCCTCATTCCCAATATAATCTCCGCCGCCGATTTTCTGGAGGATATTAAGATTGACGCTTTCTCTCGGAGGATAAAAAAGAACGGATTCAACGCTTTTTGTCGTTTCTATTGATTCGGGAATTTTCAAGGCAACCAGTTCGGACATGGCTTGAATATAATCTCCGTCGGAAACCGCCGTGGCGTTTTTTTGCTGGACGCTGCTTAATTGAATTTCCAAATTGTCAAAATCCAAAACTGAATTCAAAGAATCCCTTTCGAAAGGCGTGAGGGCGTCAATTGTCGTTTTTATGTTGTTAAGATTTTCAAAATTTCTTTTCAAAAGTGTGTTTACCGCTTCCTTCGGTGTCGCAACTTTCACTTCAAATGATTTTGTGCTGGTTTGTCCTTGCGCATCAGTTATTGTCAGAGATAATGTGTAGCTCCCAATGGCGTTGTAAGTATGCGTTGCAATATTCGTAGCGGTTGTAGAAGTTTGGTTGTCTCCAAAATTCCATTGATAATTTATTATCGGAACCAAAGAATCAAATGTTTCTATGTCTGCCGTGAATTCAGTTGGAAACGCCGCTATTGCTATGGTTGGAGTTATTGAAACAACTTCCGGCTTTTTTTCAATTTCTATTTTGTCCGAAAAAATTTGAGTCCCATCAAGATTAACGGAGATGGTATGTTCGCCGAATTTTATTGGAACTGAAAAATTTGCATAGTCGAGATAAAGTTGAATGAATCCTGAAGTTATTGTCGCTGGCGTTTCGGTTATTTCAAACATGTTGAAATCCCCGGAATAAAGATAATCTATTCCTTGAAGATTGTATTTTATGTTTATATTATCCAAGGTCAAATCCTGTTGCTGATTTTTTCCGGAGATAATTCTTATGGGAATGATGCATTCTTCAGTGCAATCGCCATCATATTTGTCTGCGGTATAATTTTCTATTTCCGATTCCATTTGAATATTTCCGCCGGATTTGGAAATTTCGCTGTTGTTCAATTCAAAGATTCCAACCGCCATGAATTTTCCAGGTTTGGCAAATATTTCAAAATCTCTTGGATTTGCAGTGCTTGCAGCATATCCACAAACCGTTCCGTTTATCTTGGAATTTATCTTGTATTTGAAGCTGTCCGTCGATGTTTTTGCATTTATGCAAACATAATAATCTCCGGCTTCATTTACCTTAAAATTTTGGGGAATGCAGGATACACGCCCTTGTTGAAAAACCGTTGCATCGCATGAAGCCTCGGAACCGCCCTGTTCATTGATTAATGTTAATTTGAAAGTTGCCGATGGATTTGAAGAATCGATTATATAGGCTCCGATTTCCACCTCGGGTGCTATGGGTATGTTTATCTTCTCGCAGAATTGCGTCGTTGTCAAGTAAGGTTGTTCCTGCGAAACATCATAACACCCGAAATCCTCCTCGTAAAAATTTCCCGAGGATTTGTACGCCTGCCAATCTGTCGTGCCATCGTCAAAAACATCTATCAGAAGTTGTCTGAAATTTGATTCTGGAGCGTTGCTGTTTATTCGCATCGAAAAATCTTCTACAGCTCCAAAACCGCTTCCGCCGGAAAATCTCAAGCCGATTAATTCAGATTCTCTGTCTGCAAGAGAAAATGTTTTACTTGATTCCCCGCTTCCAATGCTTGAAAAATCGGAATTGCAATCAAGTGGAGAACAGGCATAGGCAACATTATTTGTTTCTTCATTAATTTTTATCAATTCCAATATTCCTATTGAATCTTCAAGGCTCGTTTGAAGCACCGAATCTGCTTCCACTTCATTAAGACTTATGTTTATCCAACCTTTCAAAAAACCTCCTGAAGAATATTTTTTCTCTATTAAGTTTGAGGGATTCCCGATTTGAGTTTGAGCTATGGCAAATCCGGATAAAATTAGAATTATCGCCAGTAAAATAACACCTCTTCTCATCAAATGTAAACGAGAATTTATTTTATAAA
>ERZ1292632.3047-Hain-H43-01um-R2-3047-length-13277-cov-11_pt1 | contig 13277 bp, 18 predicted proteins | sample MGYA00564407_ERZ1292632 | MGnify/ENA primary metagenome ERZ1292632 (study PRJEB36523, sample SAMEA6512637) | groundwater metagenome | collected 2019-01-08 | study: AquaDiva: Metagenomics assemblies of 32 groundwater samples
AAACACCGAAGCTTAAAGCTCCCACACCATTAATTAATCCTGAAATAGCAAACAACTCCATTATTTTTTTGAAAGTGCAACCATATGCACTTTTAGTGGTTCAAAAATAACTTTAGTTTCTTTGTTAAAACCAGAGGATTCGAGTAAAGAGGCTATATTTTTGGGAGTCCTATAATACATTGCTGGCCAGCCGGTTTTTCTGACAAAAATCATTTCGGGATTAGGATGGATATTAGCTAAAATCAGTAAACCATCTTTTTTTAGGATACTATATATTTGGTTTAAAATATTTTCTGACTTCTCGTTGGAAAAATAATCCATTAAACCAACCATTTCTACAATATCCGCTGAATTTTCTGGAATTAGATTTTTAACATGGTCGGCTCGTTCATGAATCCAATTAAACATATTCTCTACTCCAAAAACTTTAGCTGTTTCTTTGCCCAAATTTATAGCACTAAAATCAAGATCGATATTGGTTACCTTTATTTTAACATCAGGATTTTTTTTAAGTAACTTATGCACAGTTTGTACAATAGCTCTCGCTGATCCACCGCCGATAGTTAAAATATTAATTTCCTTTTCTCTTGATACTATCCTTTCATTGATTTCTTCTTCTAAAGAATCCTCTACTATTTTTAAACGATTACGCACCGCTTTTAATTGAGAAATGGCATGATGCCAAAACCAATCGGCTATTCCTTGGGGTATTCCTCGAGAAAACAAGCTACGACGATGTCTTGAGTACATAACTTCCAAAGCATGGGTAGAGCCGACTTTATCTAAAACCTTGGAAGCATCTTGGCTCGATTTTCTAGCTATTTTTTGTATCCACTGGCTAGGCAGTGAATTTAGTATAGGTACAGTTATTATTCTAATAATTTTTACAAAAAAACTGTGGTTTTCAAACCCATTCCCATTAGCTATTTCTATATTCATATTCTTTATTTATCACTAAATTATACAAAAATCCGCGCAAATTGACAACAAAATGCCAGCTTGCTATTCTGTTCATAACAATAGAGGATAGTTCTTTATTTTAATCGTATGTTGAAAACTAAAAGAAAGGGGTGATTCTGATGAGATATTACTTTTTTCCTGAAGATATTTCTGTTTTAGAACAGATGATTAACGGGTTATACGAAAGAATCAAGGAACTTGGTAAAGAGCAGGGAAAAGCGGCCGGGCAAAGCACAGAAAACATGGGGCATGATGATGCTTGCCAAGAAGCAGTCGATCAGGCGCGCAGAACGACATTGGGCCGTTTGAACGACCTTGGGGAGATAGTCGGCAAGGCCATTGTTATTACTCGTGAGGATATAATTGGCAAGGGGGTATTCGATTCGGTCCGCATGGGAGCGATAGTAGAGTTAAGTGACGGCCGCATTTTTAGAATCGGGAGCTTCATGATTCTAGCCGACCATCCCATCATGAACATTTCATATAACTCTCCTCTAGCAAGAGCACTGCTCAACAAAAAGGAGGGGGATGAGATTGGGTTTCAGGGGCAGTTTTTTAGGATAGTGTGCATCAGATAGAAACAAGCGGATTTTTAAAAAGAAAGTCCGCTTTATTTTATTATTTGCTCCCATGCTCTAATCATTGATTCTGGATTATTTTTCGTATCAAAAAAAATCTTTTCGCTGGCGAGTGCTAAGTCGAATGCGAATGACATCTCTTTAAGATCGGGAAGTAAAACCGCAAAATGAGGAGAAAACCACCAATCTGATCTAGGAAATCGATAACGGTCCAGACCGTCGGCGGTTTTAAGAATGTCTACAATAAACTTAAATTTTTTGTAGGCAGATTTTGCCTCAATGAGTTCATAAGAATCATTATGAATAGAGATGGCAAACTGTATCGCTGGAAGAAATGGTAAGAGATGCCCCACTAAGATCTTTGGCCTTTTTGCTAACCATGTGGCAGCTCTTACACCATGATTAGGGTCAGCGTTGTCGTTCTTTCTACGACAATCATGGAGCAGCCCCGCGACCATAATTGCCTGCATTTCACTTTGGGAGATGTTGCTGTTACGAGTCAGCGCGAGAAAAATAGCAGAAATAGAAACTCTACAAACATGACGAAAACCATGAATGCCATCTTTGATGAGATGGTTTGAAAACCAACTATCTTTACATTGCTTCCACGGCTGGAACTTCTCGACAACACGGATGAATTTGGGATCGGTTTTATAATTTCTCGGCAGACTTTTTGGTCTGTGAGATGATAGCCATCCCAAGGAAGTCGCGTCGTGAAATTGATGCCGTGGCTTTTTTGATTTGAGAATACTTGTACGCAAATCCATAGCATAATAAAATATTATACCTTGCTTTCAGACATTCGTGTGAATTCCTTAAGTTCTTTCTCTGACATCAGCCGCACTCCAAGCTCATCGGCTACTCGTCGAATTTGTTCTTCGGTTTCTTGCTGTTTTTCTTTGGTTTCTATAACCCTCTCAATTTCCAAATGATGCCCCCAAGCGTCACTGTGCTTCAAGGCAATTTCACAACCCTTATAGCGATAATTAATTCTTTCTTGAGGACCGTGCATGATTTTTACTGATAAATTAAGGGCATCTAATAATTCCTTTGCTTTATTAAATACTTGCGGATCAAAATAAAACTCAATTTCATGAAAAGCCGGTCCGTCGCCGATACGGTTCAGTTTTAGAGAGATCTTTGCCGTCTTTTTCGAAATATTATTGACAAGTTTTAGCAACTTATCTGAAAAGATGTAGTAGTAGCAATCCTTATTGTCCTCTCCTAAATTTTCGGCGTGGGTGTCAAGATATTCCTTAAGTATGGTGAATTTTTCTTGATCAAATTTGGATCGAAATTCAATCTCAAACATAATAAATATAGTGTAATTATTTTGTCGCTTTGATATATAAAGTATAAAACTTGCGTTCTGGATTGCAATAGCGAAAATTAAATTTTGTTTTTTCCACTACACGAAAACCAACTGAGCGCAAAAGGTTAGTTAAAGAATCTTCGTCATAAGCCCAGTAGTGAATTGTATATTTAGGACTATCAAGTTGGTCACGAAAGAGATAATTTATTAAATCGATATTGCCGTATATTTCGAGAGGTGGATGGTATCGCTTCTTATAGACGCGATGTCTGAGATTATTCAAGAATAATTTATTGCCTGAGCAATAAGCCCTAATTGCTTTGCCTGCATCAGGCACGCCCAAAAAGAGTTCGCCGCCTGGCTTAAGCGCTCTATATATTTCAGATAAAACCTTTTTGGCGGATATTGGAAAATCTAGATGTTCAAAAAAATGTTCCGAAAAAATTAAGCCAAATGTTCCATTTGGAAATGGTAAACCGTAACGACAATCCCATATGATATCGGCCGGTGGGAAAAGATCTAAATTTACAAAACCAGATAGGTAGTGTTTACCCACCCCAATTTGGAGTTTATCACTGGAGAGCGACGACCGATTCTCACTCAACTTTAATGATCGTTTATTATTTTCCCAAAATGATAAAGCTGCTTTTATGTCCTTACGGAGTTGTAGCAATGTAACTCTGAATGCAGGTCGTAAAATTTTGTTTTTCAGCACTTCCTCAGTAAGACCATTCAACAATGCCAAAGTATGATATGTAGAATGTGACTGTTTCATTGATATGATTTTTTTCTCATGAATAGTATATTTAGTTCCGCGAGTCGCGGTTCTATGATCAATGGGAGTTCTTTTTCGGTTGTTATATATGAATATCCGTTTTCACTCCAAATCTTTGTCGCAAAAACGCGGTATTTCAAATAAGGATTAGCGGGATTGATGCCGATTTCTCCTTTCGGTAAGACAGCATTATACGGCAATGCGATATCAGTACGATTCCAATAATTCCAAACCTGCAACGCTTTATACTGGTCAAAATAGAAGTAGAAGTTGGGATAACGATGCATATTTCTTAGAAGTCGATGAATTGTATGCCCAAATAGTGGTGTAAGCTGATGTTGGAGATAATCAAAATCCCATTCGATATTACTCCAAAATGACTTTATGGTGTTATGGTTGCCACTGATATCGTGATAAAACCGACTTGAGATTAGATAGCACAATCGTCGCACTAAATAATTTTCAAAGGAATTGCCAGTACTTTCTTGAGTAATCTGAATTGTTTTAAAGTATTTTTTTACATCTTCAAAATCCGGATTAAATAAACCGAGGTTAAATGAGCGTGTTAAATCGGGGCAAAGCGAAAAAATCAGATTCTTAAAATTAGGACAATATAATTCGCCAAGCTGGTGGTAGCGATCAACTTCGTCGCCTTTTTGAAAAAGAGCAATGTATTCGCACAATACCTCAAATAAGAAATACCCCAGTATTGGCAATTCAGTGATTGCTTGTTGATATGATTTATAAAACTTTTGGAAATTATGAGTGATCGATTCTGTGGAAAATTCTGCAATGATGGTGAGTAAATTACTGGCCCTCCTAATTGAATCAACTGCGGTATTTTTTAATTCCATAAGCTCATCATGTGATAGTAAATAACTAAGTTCGGAAAAAACTGAAAAGTGAACCTGTCCAAGTTTGAGATAGTCAATACCTACCGGATGAATGGAAGAAGAATGAGGAAATTCTAACTCGACGAGTAGCAAGGCAACATCCTTTTTATTTTCACTAAACTTTGGAGCTTCTTTAGAAAATATGTATTCTCCCAGGTTGTGTAAACGCAATTTTGTTCCTTCTTGAATAATTGGCGTGCAATAAATACTACCCACTAAACATCCGCTACTTGATAATATCTTGCCACTTTCCTGAATGCTGTCAAAACTTCTCGTAATATGAGCAAGGTAAACTTTATGATTGCGTGCTGTATCATACAAAACATTTTTCTGAAGGATAGTCCCATTGGGAGTTTCGTCAATAAAATAACGCAGCCAACCAAGATCAGAATCAAAAGACTGCTCCACATAAGGTAGCTTTTCTTGAATAGTGTCGTAATTCACATGTGCAATTGACCAAAATTCAGCTTTATTGATCATACTAATTTTATCTTATTCCTTTATGTTTTATGTAGGGCCATCCTCCCTTCCCAATTTGAGGGAAAAGCTCGCTCAAATCAGCAATTAATACCTTGTTTAATCTCCAATTACTGCACACGAATTTTAAACTTTTCAAATTTCTTTCCACAAATAATTCTAAAAACATCTCAAGGCATGCCCCGCAAGGAGTACATACGAAATCATCGCGCCAGCTTATTCGATTAAGGACTCCGGTAAGATAACATATTTGTGGATCTGTTTTAGCATCACTGAAATACCATTGATCTAGAGCCATTCTTTCGGCGCATGTAGAACCAACTACCCTAGTCCTTGCGGCGGTTGCGCCTAAATATGTTGATCCATCAGAACATATAATTAAACACCCAATCTTATGTCCTTTTAAAGTAACCGAACGCTCAGCGGTTTTCTTTGCGGAAATTAAAAAGTTCTTATCTTCTTCTGAAAGTTTTTTATAGCTGGTCAAACGCATAATTTATCAATGAATAAAAGAATAAGGAGGTTGTATTACAACCTCCTTATGATTATCTGTGAAAGTTGTCTGGAGGAATTTTGCAACCCACCTTCTATGTTTTCGATACGATGGGAAAGAACTCCGAATGTTTTAGCCGCTTTCGCCATTACCTCGGTAGACCTAAGCTGGGCATCCTTTATAAAATCAATCTGTTCTTGCAAAGATGCCTGTTTGTTCCCAAATAGACTCCGGTTAGTCCTTTTCTTACTTACCTCATCACAAAGAATGCGGCGGACAATCAATTTTGGGTTACCAACTACAAGTACAAGGGTGATGCAATGCTGATACCATGGCCCATAGCTTGAGGTGATCTTGCCGTTGAGTACTTTAACATAGTGACCGGTCACTATGGTTGTCTCATGGTTATCTTCTCCGGCCAAGGTACGAAAAAGATCTGTAAGAGCTTTTTCTTTCACCTTCTCTGGAAGACTTCTCAATCTGTCGTAATCGCCGTCAGTAATACCAAGCCATTTCATTAGTTCTGCGGAGCCATCCAGCACATGCACTAATGACTCTTTCGCAAATTCTCGTGCAACTGATGTTTTACCAACGCCACTGACACCTCCGAGAAAAACCAGATTCATGATCTTATCCTCCTTATTTTGTCCGCAAAATGAACCTTGAAGTGTAGTCGAAATTGACATTTGAAGCCGAACACACCTCAACAAGAAGTGTTACACTTGAGGGGTTAATGTGTCAAGCAATGTTGTACGCTATCATCGGTTGTAGACACTTTTGATCCTTGCCCCGGGCGGTTACAGATGATGTCAATGCTCCTAAGCCTACGATCTTTGCTCCCTTTCTTTGGGCTAGTTTTATTGCTTGAATAATTCTCTTTTTGGCCAAAGTTCTGTTTTCTAAAAGCTCGTGGGCTATGATTGGAATCCCAATAACCCACCCTCTAACTTCTTGACCGTCTTTCAAGGACTTAAAGCCGGTTATTTCCGATACCATAAAAGGTCGAACATGCCGCAGAATTTTTATAACCCAACTCTTGGGCAAGAATCTCGCTAAAGCAATGTTTGAAACTATGTCTCCATACCCTCTCGGATGCACCACAAAAGCAAAGGCATTTTTTTTATTCATATCCTTTTTTATCACTAAATTATACAAAAATCCGCTCAAATTGACAACAAAATAGTGGCTTGATACTATATCATTAACGGTATATAAAGATAGTTCTTTATTCCAATACGAAAGGAGGTGTTAAAAATGCCCAAAGGTATGCCTGGAAGTTACAACTCCACCCCCGTTCACGGCAAGCCCGGAAACGAGCATGTCGATATCCAGTACTGGGACGATCAGGGCAAGGAGGTTGTGCAGAAAGAACACATCCCCGTTTCGTTCTGGTCTTGGGGTAAGGGTGGAGACAAGGAACCCAACATCCCGGGCCGGTGATGTGCTGAAGGAGCAGGCCAACACCTGCTCCTTATTTTTCATTTATATTTACAATAAACTTATGGCAGATAATAAAAAATGGGTTCCAGAGGGATGGAGTTACAATGAATGGGATAATTTTTTTAATGGTCTAGAACAGCTTTCGTTAGAAGAAATTAAAGAGATTTCCGACGCAGGCGAGATTAAATTTTTTCATCCCGATATTCGCAGAAATGAATATCTTGGTGTAATTGACGAAGGCGACAAGGAAAAAATGATTAAGGTTTATAACGAAATTATATCAAAGAAAAATTAAGAGTCGAGATGCCTCTAACCAAGAAACAAGAACTGTTTGAGAAAATCGCCAAGGGCGACAAGAAAGCCATCGGTAAATTGACGAATGTCAACTTATTTTTGGTGAGAAGTATTGCTAAGAGGTATAAGGACAATAATCACTATCTTTCGTACGAAACATTGGTTGAAATCGGCAAAAGCGGTCTTCTCGGCAAGATCGCCAGTGGCATAGGCAATATCCTCAAAGGAGGAAAGAAGGAAGATTAGTGCCGAGCAAGGGAAGGGGCGACCATAAAAAAGTCGCCCTAAATATTATTAAATTTATTTCAAATCATGCTTCTACTTCTGACTAAAAAACAAGAAAATTTTCTTTTTAGAAAACTCCACAGAGGAGATATTGCCGCACGGAATGAGCTTGTGATGGCCAATTTGTCCTTGGTTGATTGGGTGGCAAGGAATTATGTGAACAACAACAAAAATTTATCACTAGTTCAGCTTAAAGAACTAGGAATGACAGGACTGAATAAGGCAATTGAAAAATATGACCCTAGGAAAAGCTATAAATTCTCCACCTACGCCACCTGGTGGATTAGGCAAGCCATTCATTTGGCTTTGGGGATTAAGGATAAGGATGATGAATAGTTTCTTGATTCAAAATTTCTTTCATATCTTTTTTTATCACTAAATTATACAAAAATCCGCTCAAATTGACAATGAAATACTGTTTTGCTATTTTGTTCCATAGCAAGTAACGATAGTTCTTTTCAAAAAGCAAGTTTTTGGACCAGTACCTTTACAAAGGAGAAAAGCACTATGAGAAAGACAGATTGTCCTTTAGTGGTTGCTTATGGCTACCCGTTGGGCTTGGGTGATTTTGAGTTCATGGGTCGCCATGGCCTTATTCAGTTCATCGATTGCCAGAAAGATCTCTTAAAAATTTTACCATTTTGCAACGGCATCAGGAGTTTGGAAGAAATTTCTAAGAGTATTGCTGATGTTGATAGCCAATCAATCATACAGATTATCAGGCTCTGCGAACATCATGGACTTGTCGTTGGCGGCAGAAAACTATATCAGCAGTTCCACGCGGATTCATCAAATCCTTCACGGTTCCCGCGTGATTTGAGCCCATCTCAAATAGAAAAACTCCAGAGGCATTCGCCTCATATTTGTTCCAATGCAGCAGACGAGGGTGATAAGATCAATTCCTTAACATTGCTTGACGGTACGACAACTTATAAATCCGTTCGCTTTTTCTTGCCGCAAGCTCTCCCAAAACAGCTTTTATTGGGTTTGTTGGGAAGCATGTACAGAGTACAAGCAACTCATAGTGTGCCTTCTGCGGGTGCTCTTTATCCACTTAAACTTTATACGCTCGTGTTGAGGGAATCGGGAGGCATGTCGCGAGGTAGCTATATTTTCGATTCGCGCAAGTTACAATTGGAGCGTTTTGCAGACCTACCAGTAATGGAAGAAATTTACCGTGTTTTTGATACGCGAGAACTTTTTGAAAACGCGGCTGTAATAGTGGTGGTGACAGGGGGACTTGATCGCTCTTCAATGAAATACGGGAACCGCGGTTATCGCTACACACTGCTTGAAGCCGGACATGTCGCGCAAAATGCTTGCCTGTTTTGCGCGACAACAGCAGACCACCGCATAGGTCTTGTTGAGTATGGCGGGTTTCTTGATGAGTACCTTGCAAAACTTCTGTGTCTTCGGTATCCGCAGCAGGCGCCTATAATCAGTTTGATCTGCGGTGTACCGAGTAATGAAACAGTCCCACTGAAAGAAATTGCCGATCGGGAAAATGTCCGTGTGGTACGACAGAAACTGGTTGGCAAAGATAAGCCGGTTGCGGCTGTGGGACTTCGAAAACTTGCACAAGGTAATTTGACTATACCGCGCTGGGTTGCGGTGGCTGAATATCACCATCCGCAACATATGACGCGCAAACCGGGACCTTGTATGCGCGCGTATGCAACAGGTCCTCTGTTTCATGAAGCCGTAGTGAAGGTGATCAGTGAAGCATATGAGCGGCATGTCTGTTATGATCCAATGGTCACAACATGGGGATCTGCCGCCTCGCTCAAGACCAATTTTATTGATCCGAACAAGTTTGCTCCATATTTATCGGATCATCCAGTGTACCAACGGTATCGTTTGACTCAATTTGTTCCAGAGCAAGAGCGCGGGTGGCTTACTGGGCACTTTTGGGAAACTACTAATAAAATCATGGTTCCCTGTGACATGATTTTTTTTGAGAAACCAATCAGACAGGGTGTTTCTTGCTACCGTCCGAATTCTTCCGGGGTGGCAGCTCATCCAAATTCCGAAGTGGCAACCGAAAACGCATTTCTTGAACTAGTGGAGCGCGACGCGCTGGCGGTTACGTGGTTTTCAAGAAAAGTGCCTGTGCGCATAATGGACGAGGCTTTGCCGAGTGATATATTTATTCGCAAGACAATATGGGAGAAGCAAGGGTGGGCTATTCATATTTTGAATATCACACTTGAATGGTTACCAGTTTGTCTTGTATTGTTCATAAATCATCAAGACGAATATCCGTCTGTTGCTTCTGGTGCCGGTTGCTGTGTTAATCTTTCCGCGGCAATAGAGAAGGCCTTTGTTGAAGCGGAATACATGGCTCTTTCATGGAGGAGTCGCAGAAACAAGAAGTTACCAGTAATCACTGATGTATACTCTCCAGATCAACACGGTTTACTGTATGCATCCGGACAATATCGCAATGAGCTTGATCACCTTCTTGATGCCCCATTCAATGATTCACTATTATTACAAGGGGATTTAAAAAGGATGGTTTTAGCTCATAATCCAGTGGTTATTCGTATGGATGGCGGAAAATACCCGCTTAAAGTAGTCCGCGTACTTTCCGAATCCCTTCTCCCGCTTACATTTGGTTTCGCAACGGAGCATTATGGACACCCGCGACTCCTAATGTTAGGATTGAAATGGGATCGTTCTTTCCCGTCCATACCGCACTTCTTCCCTTAAAGGAGGTAGTAAATCATGAAGAAGATCAAGGTACGGATCAAGCCGTATGACAAGTCGATCAGTGTGTCCAGCACTGCCTCAAATCAGTCATCCAACGGATGTACTGGTAGCGGGCACAGTGGTGGCAAGTGAGCTGGTTTGATGTCTAACGGCAATGAGGGTTTGTTCACACAATGTGCAAGCCCTCTTTTATTTTTCATAAAAAATGGTTATACTGTCGCTATTATGGCGCTAACGGAGTTATATTTTAGGTACTCTTCTATGTACGACCGCACACTTGCTTTGCTTGCTGGGGGAGTAATTTCAGAGCAACAGATTGCGGAGGGTTTTGAATTCGCAAAGAAATACGCGGTTTACTGGCAGGAAAAGAATAGTATTATTTTTGAGTACTATAAAAATATCGGACTGATACTGCCGGATTTTTGGTTTGCGTACCCAGTGCATTCACAGCCGCATACCGGTCTTATACCCTTTGATGATCCGCTTACCTTTTTTATTACCAAAGATTTTGACAAAGCGGGCGCAACAATCATACATGAATTGTGTCATAACTTTTTCGGATATTTTGCAAATAGCAAACGCGCGGAAAAATTATGGAATCCTGTTACCAAGATGTTTGTCAAAGAACCTATAGATGTACAGCAGCATATACTTATAAACGCCCTTGCTAGTGGAGGATATTTTCAAGTTTTTGGTGAGACCGTTGCTATTGATCTTATTAAACATGAAATGACATTTCCGTCGCTCACAAGGAGTTGGCAATTGCTTTCTGATCATGTAGATAATCAACTACACCTCTTACGCAATCCGGTAAATATCATTGAATCTTTGACATAATGTCGTGGTTTTGCAATACTAAATGATTGTTCTTTAGGGTTTTCAAGTTTAGTCCGCTTTGTAAGAAAAAGGAGGAAGCTATGAACGGGTTTAGTGATTTCAATAGGCCAGTGTTACATCCAAATACCAGCACAGAGGAAAGTGGCAGAATGTTCAGCATTCCGGTTTCAGTATTAAGGCAGGGGGAATGTTCTTTCTGCTCCAATGGTCAAGGATTCATAGTGATAGAAGAAAAATTGGAAAATGGACAAGTATTAACAAAATCAGAGATTTGTCCTGTCTGTAAAAACAGTGGCAGGAAAAAGTAGACCGGAACACAAAAGGAGGATTTCTCATCCTCCTTTTTTAATTCCCATACCCCCTCGGATGCACCACAAAAACAAATTCAATTTTTTCTTTCATATCCTTTTTTATCACTAAATTATACAAAAATCCGTTCAAATTGACAATGAAATAGCGGCTTGATATCCTATCTATTAACAGCACTAAGGAGAAGACAGTTCTTTATTCCAATACAGAAAGGAGGTGTTTATCAGTGGATTTTAAATTTCAACACCGCGATTATGTTTAAAAGTGAATATATTTCTCCTAAATATGGGCCGTTACCTAAGGGGTGGAGCGAGCATGAATTTTGGTGGGCGGTGGAGCAGTTGGAAAAATTTGGAAATATATATAACCTTTTTGATTTAGCTAATAGTTTGGGTGTTTGTTATGATGAGAAATTTAGAGGAAAAGTTTTAATTGAATATCTAATTCTAAACATTATTGATGAAGGAGGCCCTAAAGATAAGGTTCTAGAAGCCATAAAAAGATTTTCAGAAAATAATAACAAAGAATGACATAGAAATAAGTGGGGATCAGCTATTGGATTTAACTCTATTTTGGAATTACTATTGGCACTTGTTTAAATAAATGCTAATATATTTCAAGCAGACAGATTTAGTTCTTTAATACAGTACTTTAATAATTTAATAAAAGACAGTTCATCACGATTGTTATTGGAAAGGAAGATAGTCATGAATTCGAACAGTCATCAGAGGGCTTTAGTTCATCCATTTTTGGGAGAAATAAAATTGCCATGGGAAGCTGGTTTGAGTTTGCTTTGCAGCGAGGCGGTTTCTACCCCGTTAGAAGCGGATGCTTCTAACGGGGTTTATTTTATTTGAATAAATTAGTTTTAATCAAGACAGCATCCACTGCTTTTTCTTTTTGTCTTTTGGTTCGTTTCTTTTTATTTAACAAATTATCCAACAAAAGATGAGTGATTTCATGCGCCACGGTATAGGTAAAGAATCTAAGATCGTTTTTGTTCTTTATATTCGCCCGAACCCAGATAGTATTCGGCGGGTTAAAACTGCCTCCACCGCCATAACGGGTAAGATAACAAATATATTTGTCGCATATTTTTACTTTGGTTAATTTTACAGCTCTGGCAAAAAATTCTTTTTCTATCTTTCTCCATAAAGGCGCGACGATTTTGGAGGCGTTTTTCTGCAAAACAAGCTGATTAGTTTTTTCTAAATGTAACTTTACTATACCTCTGGAATTCTTAAAGGTTTTATCATCTTGCTCTATCGCCTGCCACAGATGGCGTGGCAATTTGGGATAAATAATAACATTGCAAAATTTTTCCACCAATCGGTGTTCTTTAATGGTCCAAAGGATTGTTTCTAATTCTTGTTGTTTAGATTGGCGGAATAAAACGATGGGCATATTTGACATAATATCATAATTTTGTGAACATATAAAAACATCTGTTCTTTGATTCAGTTCTTTAATTAAGTACTTCAAACAAAAAGGAGGAAGCTATGAACGGACTTAGTGACTTCGGTAGGCCGATGTTGCCTCAAGATGTCGGCACAACAGAGGAAAGTGGCAAGGTGTTCAGCATTCCGGTTTCAGCATTAAGGAAAGAGGAATGTTCTTTTTGCCCCAAAGGTCAGGGGTTTATAGTGACAGAAGAAAAGTTGGAAAACGGCCAAGTGTTAGAAAAATCAGAGACCTGTCCCGTTTGCAAGGGCAGTGGCAGGTAAAAGTAGACCAGAACACAAAAGGAGGATGAGAAATCCTCCTTTTTTAATTCCCATACCCCCTCGGATGAACCACAAAAGCAAATTCAATTTTTTCTTTCATATCTTTTTTTATCACTAAATTATACAAAAATCCGCCCAAATTGACAACAAAACAACACCTTGTTATCCTATTTATAGCAAGTAGAAGATAG
>ERZ1292632.3048-Hain-H43-01um-R2-3048-length-13275-cov-7_pt1 | contig 13275 bp, 16 predicted proteins | sample MGYA00564407_ERZ1292632 | MGnify/ENA primary metagenome ERZ1292632 (study PRJEB36523, sample SAMEA6512637) | groundwater metagenome | collected 2019-01-08 | study: AquaDiva: Metagenomics assemblies of 32 groundwater samples
CTGGTCAGGAGATCTCTTTTTTACCGGGCCAATTTTGGTACGAAATCGTCCCGCCGGAGGTCTTTGATAAAATAGAAGTAGAAACTGGTGAAAATCCGGCTTAAAGCGAATTCATGACCGATTCAACAGCATATTTCCAGGAGATATCTTCAGCGTAAACCCGATTAATAGCGGCAAGAGAATTTAATCCTCGATCAAAATATCGGGTTTTTAAGTACTCGCATTGATTGCGGACTGCTTCTTCGGGCGTTGGCCAAGAGGCATAACCGCCGTAAGATGCTTTACGACCAAAAAAGTTATTGTTGCGCCTGGCTAAAGACGAGTTGAAATTTCCGGATTCATGGTAGCCTATCGCATAAACCAAACGCCAGTCAAGATTATAGGCCGGAGCGACCTCCTGGATAAGAATTTTTATTTCTTCGGGGTCGTGGGATAAACCTAAGGCTTGCAAATCGGCTCTCGAACGACCGGTTTGAATATTAATATTGCTATTATTTAAAGATAGGAGATTAGAACTTTGGGTATCTAATTTGACGGCCGTCTGGTAAGATGAACGGGGAGTTTCAATACTTCCGATCGGTAAAACTGCGAAAATAAAGAAGACAGATATTAATTTTGAGACCACTAATAAACTCGAAATCCGCTGGGAATTTCCCGCTAAAAGCGAGGCTCGCCGTAGGCGGCTTCTGATAAAACGATAAATTTTCTTTGGTAATTTTTTCATTTTTTTTCTAAAACAAAAAATCTTCCGCCCATTAGCAGAAGAAATCTAATTATAGCACAGGTTAATCGGTTTGTCAAGCCCAGACACATTGTATTGACCCAATCTCACTATCTAAATATTACGTAGTATGATAATTTTTCCCTAAAAAATAAAAAGTAACACCGCGTAGATGTTACTAAAAGGTTGTAAATATCCATACAGAAAAGCCCGCCTCAACAAAGGTCGAGACGGGTTTGGGATCGTAAGATCCTATGTATGGGCGGATGGTCGTAGCGGAGGCAAATTCGGAGAAAACGGTATTCTAAACGGCTTTTGGCGATTCGCCCTGAAAATACTCCTCTCGCACTCCATCCTCGCCCTTAGTTCATCCGGGTCAGGCGGAAGCTTATCCACCTCAATAACGGTGATTACTTCTGGTCCGCGAGTGTCAGACTGAACTCTCATCGTCGATCACCCCCTTGCTTACCGAAGCTAATACGGGCCGAAGTTGTCATGATCTATGCAGGTCATTTCCTCCGGCTCCTGAGTATTTCTTTCCGCGGCCCTTCGTCTTCGCCTATAATTAATGTCTGTCACCTCGCCATGATGACCAATTCTTCATGTCGTCGTACCACTCGCGGAGCTTCTTATCCCTTTCGTACCGCCTTTCTACTAATTCACGTATACCATACCAGATTGCGAGAAAAACTACCCACCCCAAAAACAGAAAGAGAAATAGATGTTCCGACAGCACTTTCACCATCTGAATCACCTCAGATTCAAGTAATTATCCGACTACATTATATCAAATGTACTAATTTTGTCAACCCAAAAAGAGCCCGTCCGCCGAAGAGGCGAGAGAGGGGCTCTTTTGGGACATCGGCTTCACTCTTTACTGAATTGAAGAAGCGACATCTTTGACCTTTTCGACATACCAGCCGGCATGGTTATAGTTAAACAAAGCGGCGTCAATGTTACCTTCAGCGGCACCACCGGCAGCCAACAAATTAGCCGCCCCGTAGACCGCATCATTAACATCAGTGATATCAGCGGCACCGTCGCCATTTCCGTCAACACCGTAAGCTCGCCAGGTACCAGGCATAAACTGCATCGGACCGCGAGCGCCAGCATAGGAACCCTTACCGGTTGAACCGGAAGCGCCAGTTTCCACATAGTGAACCGCGGCTAAGACTTCCCAAGGAATTCCGAAGCGGGAAGCAGCGTCTTTATACAAACCAATGAAGTTTTCCACGCCAGAAACGGGTTGAAAAATTTGCTCATTAGAATGATAGGCAACAACTTTTCTTCGAGCGTCAATTTCAGCTTGACCTGAATTAATCTCTACTTGACGATCTTTTTCTTTAACAAGCATTAGATTTGAGGTATCAATTTTGACGGCCGTCTGATAAGCATCGCGGCCGGGTTTCTGACTATTAACCGGCATTATTGCTAAGAATGACATTACAACTAAGACTTTCAAAGCCATACCAGCGATAGAAATTTTTTTCCAATAGGGCTGGACTTTAGCAAATATTTTTGTTGCTAAATCCTGAAAACCCTCGAAACCAGAAACCAAATAAGTAGTAATAGAAACTAACATATTTACTTGACCTTTTTCCTAAATTTTATCGTTGTCCGCATCCCTTCCATAAAACCCATAGAAGAGACCTGACAGACAAAATTAAGGATTTAAAAAATTCTTCCGCCCTTAAGCAGAAGAACTCCGTATTATAACACATGTTTTGACATTTGTCAAGTCCCATAGTACGATAATGGTAAGAAGGGAGGTGAGGAAATTGCCAACAAAAAAAGAGGCTAAAGAAAAACCCATTGGGAAGATAGAACACTATTACTCAAAACTTGGAGTAGGAATTGTTAAATTAAGCGATACCTTGAAAGTCTCTGACAAAATTAAAATTCAAGGCCATACGACTGACATTGAACAAACAGTCGATTCAATTCAGATTAATCACACAGATGTTCAAGAGGCCAAAAAAGGCGATGTTGTCGGCATCAAAGTCGAGGATAAAGTCCGAGAAGATGATCAAGTTTATATAGCTTAAACTGTTTTCCCTAAAGAAGCCTTTTTTCTTGGGGAGGATATTTTTGAATATGCCTGAAAGGGCTTTTTTTAATTTAATTAAATTTTTGGTATAATGGTAAATACTATGAATAGAACTGATTTATTCTCCCAAAAATTAGAAGATGATAGTTTCAAAATTGCTCCCTTGGCGGAAAAACTGCGACCAAAAACTTTAAAGGATTTTGTTGGTCAAAAACATATTATTGGTCCTGGAAAACCTCTCACTAAAATGATTAAACAGGGGGAAATCACTTCAATTATTTTATGGGGTCCGCCCGGATCGGGAAAAACCACTTTGGCGCGCATCATCGCTTACTATACTAAATCTCATTTTGAGGAATTTAGCGCCGTTACTGCCGGGATAGCCGACATTCGCCGGATTACCAAGCAAGCTTCCGAGAGATTAAAATTTAACTCCCGACGGACGATTCTTTTTGTCGATGAAATTCATCGTTTTAATCGGGCTCAGCAAGATGCCTTTTTGCCCTATGTGGAAAAGGGAACAATCATTCTAATCGGCGCTACCACTGAAAATCCCGCCTTTGAAGTCAACGCCCCTCTAATCTCCCGCTCACAGGTTTTTGTTTTTAACTCGCTTTCTGAACAGGAAATTGCCATCCTAATTAAACGGGCGTCAACTTATTTTCCAAAACATAATTTTCAAAAAGAGGCATTAGATTTTATTATCCAAAAAGCCAACGGTGATGCCCGAACCGCTCTCAATGCTTTAGAATTGGCTTGTTTTACTTCTAATAAGGTTGATTTAAAAGTTGCCGAAGAAGCGGTCCAAAAGAAAGCAATTTATTATGATAAAAAAGGCGATTGGCATTATGACACAATTTCAGCTTTTATTAAATCAATGAGGGGTTCTGACCCGGATGCGGCTTTGTATTGGTTAGCAAGAATGATTAAAGCTGGCGAAGATCCGGTTTTTATCGCCCGACGAATGGTGATTTTTGCTTCTGAAGATATTAGTAATGCTTCACCAACGGCCTTAGTAGTGGCAACCGCTTGCATGCAAGCGGTTCATATGGTGGGAATGCCAGAGGCGGGGATTATTTTAGCCCAGACTGCTACCTATTTAGCCACGGCCTCAAAATCGCGTGCAAGTTATGACGGACTTCAGGCGGCATTAAAAGATATTGATGAAAAAAGATTAGAGCCAGTGCCGTTGCATCTAAGAAATCCTGTAGCGGATTTGATGAAGGATTTGGGTTATGGCAAGGGTTATATGTGGTCAGATGATCCTAAATTCCAAAAATCCCTCGAATTTATGCCCCAAAATTTAAAAGGCAAAAAGTACTATAAATTTAAAAGACCGAAAAAGTATTGACATAATTGGGTTATTTGTTCTAAAATATAAATGTGGGGTAAGTTCTCGCAAAGTATGTTCATTCTTCGGGGGAGCAGGGTGAAAGCCAAATCACTCAAAACCGATGATGTGCATGCTTTCCGAGGGTCATCAATAACTATAGCCACAAGCGGTAAGTCATAAGCTATGGTTGTATGGCCAGGCCGCCCCAATGAACGGCTCCGAGCATATGGCCATGGCACATATGCTTACGGGGTCACTAGAATACGGCGAGAGGCGCAATCCGAAACATTAGTCCACATTATTCCGAGGCCTAACACACCGAGCTATATGCAACCCACCATCAGTGGGAATACCGCATCATTAGCCGGTCCAGAACTCCCCTTAGCGCCTCAGGGAAAGTTCTGTGCCAATCATCCATCCCGTTAAGGGATGGTGTGTAAACTTTGCTCCCGCCAGATCTTTTGGCCGGGACGATCTTTGACCCCCCCTATGATCCTGTTGAGTGGACCGGTACACCCGCAGGGGAGGGGGGATTTTCTTTAATTGTCATAATCTTATATTTTTAGTACACTAAAACAAACGTTTATTATAATTTAAAATATATGGACCGTGACAACCGCTGGTTAAAATTAAGACTGCAAATGATTTGGCAAAGATATTTTGCCGATGTGCCTTTGGCAAATAATGTGGTGGTCAAATTTGGCCAGCAAGCTAAAACTCGTTTGGGTTCAATTAAATTTGGCCGCCGTAAAACCAATCCCAATACTATCATCACCATAAACGGACATTTTCAGGATCCCCAAATCCCTGAATTTGTCATTGACGGGGTTTTGGCTCACGAGCTGACTCATTATGCTCACGGTTTTTTTTCTCCTCATAATCAATTTCACCCTTATCCCCATGCTGGCGGTGTCGTCCGCCGGGAGATGGTGGATCGTGGACTATCGGATCTATTAAAACTTGAGAAAGCGTGGATTAAAAATAATTGGGTTAAATATCTAAAAGGAAATCCTTAAAATGACTGATTGTATTTTTTGCCAAATTGCCGCAAAAAAATTATCGGCAAAAATTGAATATGAAGACCAAGAGATAATTGCTTTTGATGATATTGCTCCCAAGGCGCCAATTCATATTTTAATTATCCCCAAAAAACATCTTGAATCAGTAAACCATCTTAAAGCTGTTGATTCTAAACTGGTTGGCAAATTGGTGCTGGCGGCGCAAAAAATCGCAAAAGAGAAAAAAATCGATCGAAGCGGCTATCGCTTGGTTTTTAATACCGGACCAGACTCGGGCCAAATTGTTCCCCATTTACATCTTCATTTGCTCGGCGGCGGGAAGTTATGAAAAATTAGAGTTGACCATTAGATATTTTTAGGTTATAATAATAGAAGATAATTACTTAATTAATGGAATGAAGGCGAGGTGATTGAGTTTGAAAAATTCAGTTTATCAAAGAAAAAATTATCAACAAGGTGAACCTTTTGAGGTAATGCTTCGAAGGTTTTTTCGTGATATCCAGCAATCTGGGCTTTTAACTGAAATTAAAAAAAGACGCTTTCGGGAAAAATCAATTTCCCGCGAAAAAATCAGGGAATCCGCCCGCCGGAAAATGGTTAGGAAAAAAATAAAAAGAGGCTATTGAACAAATGATCAACCACCAAATCTTAATATCCAAATGATAAATATATGACACTAATTGCAACAATTGAGGCGGATCTGACGACAGCGATAAAAAACCACTACGAGATAGAAATCAACACCCTTAGAATGCTCAAAGCCAATCTTCATAATTGGCAAATTGCCAATAAAAAAGATCCTCAAGATCAAGATATTATTGCCCTTATCCAAAAAGAAATTAAGTCTCGTAGAGAATCAATTTCAATTTATCGCCAAGCAAAGAGGCAGGAATTAGCCCAAAAAGAAGAAGGAGAAATTGGCGTTTTAAAAAAATACCTACCAGAACAAATGTCGCGTGATGATATTGTTATTAAGGTCAAAGAAGCGATTGCCAAAACCAACGCCAAAAGCCCTCAAGATATTGGCAAGGTCATGGGAATTCTTATGGGAGAATTAAAAGGTAAAGCTGACGGGGCGCAAATCTCCCAAATAGTTAAAGAAAATCTAAGCAAATGACGGCTCCTCAAATCAACTTAAAAAATTTATCTGACAATTCAGTAAAAATCGCCCGTAAAGCAGTATTTTCCTTCTTTAATAATCAATATGACAATTTTCAGCCAGTAGTAAATATCACTGCCGCAGATTCTAAAAAAATGCGGGCTTTAAATAAAAAATATCGTAATAAAGAATATTTACCCCAAGTTTTAAGTTTTCCCATCTGGAAAAATCTTAAAGATATTCCCAAAATTAAAAATAAAAAAAATCCGCCGAAAATCCTTTTGGGCGATATTTTTATCTTAAAAAATGCTTTATATAATCCAGTGTTATTTCAAAAACTCATCGATCACTCTTTAAGCCATCTTATTGGTAAACATCATTAAATTTTGTTACAATATAATTAATTAAATCCCAAAGAGGGGAAAGATTACAAGGAGGGTTACACCAGAATGGCAAGGGATAATTTTTATGTCGGTCTAGATGTTGGTTCATCTAAAGTTGCGGCGACCTGCGGACATATTGAAGAAGGTTTAATCAATGTTGCCGGTTTTGTTAAAGTCCCTAATACTGGCGTTCGCCGAGGGACGGTTGTCGACATTGAAGACACAGTCTCGGCGATTTCTGAAACTATTGAAAAACTGGAAACCATTTCTGGCCGGGAAATTCGTTCGGCAGTCGTCGGGCTTTCCGGACCGCATCTGACCTCGACAATTTCTAAAGGAGTAGTAGCGGTCGCCCGGGCAGACGGCGAAATTACCCCTTCAGATATCTCCCGGGTGATTGAAGCTGCCCGGACAGTGGCGTTACCGCCTAATCGGGAAATCCTCCATGTTATCCCGCGGTCCTTTATAGTTGATGGTCAAACGGGGATTGCCGATCCTTCGGGTATGACCGGTATCCGCCTGGAATCAGAAACTATTGTCATTGGCGCGGCGACTTCAGCAATTAAAAATTTAAGTAATTGTCTTTATCAAGCCGGTTTAGAAATTGATGATTTGGTCTTTTCGGGACTTGCTTTAGCCAATAGTCTTTTGACCAAAAAACAGCGGGAAATCGGGGTGGCTCTTTTGGATATTGGCGGTGGAACAACCACTTTAGTCGTTTATGAAGAAAATCATTTCCTACATGGAGTCGTCCTGCCGATTGGTTCATCCCACATTACTAATGATTTAGCCATTGGGCTTCGGACTTCAGTGGAAATTGCTGAAAAAATCAAAATGAAATATGCTTCGGCGATCCCGGAAAAAATCCGCCAGGCGGAAACTATTGCCTTATCCCAGTTTGACCCGGGAGAAAACCAAAGGATTGAAAGACGCTATGTTTCAGAAATAGTTCAAGCCAGACTTGGAGAAATATTTGCCTTAGTGGCGGCAGAACTTAAAAAAATTGGCAAGGGCGGCATGCTTCCCGCTGGGGTGGTCTTGACAGGCGGGGGTAGTAAGTTAGAAGATTTAGTCGAGTCAACAAAAGACTATTTGGGCTTGCCAGCCCAAGCCGGTAAACAGATCCTGGAAACGAGCGGTTTTGTTGACAAACTTTCTGACCCTGTGTATGCTACAAGTGTAGGTTTAATGCTCTACGGTTTTGAAAATGCCGATAAAAATGCTTTTTCTGGCCCGGGAAGAAAATATAATATCATTGATAAGGCGAAGGGATTTTTCAGACAATTTTTACCATAACTTGAGGAATATTTATGAATAAAGCTTCCGAAATTGAAACCTTTGCAACGATTAGAGTCGTAGGAGTAGGGGGTTCGGGCGGCAATGCGGTTAATCGAATGATTGCTCATAAATTAAAGGGGGTAGAATTTATTGCCGTTAACACCGATGCTCAAGCTCTTGTTCATAATCAATCACCGATTAAAATCCAAATTGGCAAAGAGACAACTCGGGGGTTGGGCGCCGGCTCTGATGTTGAGCTTGGACGAAAAGCCATCGAGGAAAACAAAGACGAAGTCTACGAATCCCTCAAGGGTTCTGATATGGTTTTTGTCACCTACGGTTCGGGCGGCGGTACTGGCACCGGCGCTGGACCAATGGTGGCTTCGATTGCCAAAGAATTGGGGGCGTTAACGGTCGGGGTGGTTACTAAACCTTTTAGCTTCGAAGGTCAGCGCCGGATGAAGATTGCTGAATTGGGAGTCGAAGAATTAAGAGATAAAGTTGATACCTTAATTACTATTCCCAATGATCGGCTTTTACAAATTGTTGATAAAAAGACTTCTTTGTTTGATGCTTTTGGAATTGTTGACGATGTCCTTCGTCAGGGCGTTCAGGGAATTTCCGATCTTATTACTTTACATGGAATTATTAATGTTGATTTTGCTGATGTTCGGACAATTATGTCAGACGCCGGTTCAGCCCTCATGGGAATTGGCCGAGCCTCCGGCGACAATCGAGCTATTGACGCCGCCCGGGCGGCGATTGATTCGCCTTTGCTGGAACTTTCGATTGACGGCGCTAAAGGAATTCTTTTTAACATCACCGGCGGCACTGATATGGGAATGTATGAAATTGATGAAGCGGCCAAAGCCATCACCGAAGCCGCTGATCCCGATGCCAATATCATCTTTGGGGCAATTATTGATGAAGCGATGTCAGGAGAAATTAAGATTACCGTTATTGCTACCGGCTTTGATGTCGAAAGACTGCCGCGACCGGGTTTAGAAAAGCCAACGGGAATTGAAGCTGAACCAGTAATCAGGGAAGAATTTGAAAAGGAAGAACAGGAAGAAGAAAAGCTTGAGGATGAATTAGAGGTCCCAGCTTTTATTCGAAGAAAGTTAAAGTAACTAACAAAAATAAACCTTAGAATAATCGCCCTTCTTGATCTAATGTTTGTTTTTGTTCTCGAAATTTTGTTACTATATTTTTAGGTTATCTTTAAGGAGGCAAGATTGAAATCGGAAGTTCTCAAAATAGAGCAAGTAAAACTTGATAGTAAAAATTTAAATTTATTTTTTAAACCATCAATAAATAAGTCTTTTAAAAAATCGGAAAAAAAATTAGAAAAACCACCGCAGGAAAAATCTGTTCCCACTTTAGAAGATATTAAAAGCCAATTGATTAAGCCGCAATTTTCCAAAAATGCCTTGGAAATTTTGCAAAAGCGCTATTTAAATAAGGAAGTAGGGGAAAAAGACGAAACCCCCAAAGATTTGCTCGTTAGGGTTGCTTGGACAATTGCCAAAACCGAAGAATTTTATGGGACTCCTTTATCTGAGGTTTTATCGATTGCTAAAAAGTTCTATGAAATGATGGCGAGCTTGGAATTTTTTCCCAATTCGCCGACATTGCGCGGCGCCGGACGCCGAATCCATCAATTGGCTGCCTGCTTTGTCCTCCCTATCGGCGATTCGATGGAAGAAATTTTTGACGCTCTTAAAAATACCGCCTTAGTTCATAAAGGCGGCGGGGGAACCGGTTTTTCGTTTGGGAGGCTTCGTCCCTCGGGCGATAAAGTCGGCTCGACCGGCGGGGTTGCCGGCGGTCCGATTTCTTTTATGCGAATTTTTGATACTATGGCTCGCGAAGTGATGCAAGGAGGTGTAAGAGTCGGCGCTAATATGGGAATTCTGCCGGTTTGGCATCCGGATATTGAAAAATGGATCGAAGCCAAAGCTGATGGCAAATCTTTTTTAAATTTTAATCTATCAGTAGCTGCCACTGACGATTTTATGAATAAAATTGAAAAAAATGAAAAATATGATTTAATAAACCCCAGAAATAAAAAAACAGTCGGCAACCTAAAAGCCGGCGTTATTTTTGATAAAATTATCTCCAATGCCTGGAAAAACGGCGATCCTGGAATTATTTTTATTGACAAAATGAATCGCGATAACCCCACACCTGCTTTAGGAGAAATCGAATCAACCAACCCTTGCGGTGAACAACCACTACTTCCTTACGAATCCTGCAATTTAGGTTCAATTAATCTTGTCGGGATGATCAAAACAAAAGAAATTGATTGGGAAAAACTCAAAAATACCGTCCATTTAGCAGTAAGATTTTTGGACAATGTCATTGACGCCAATCGCTATTTTGTCGAGCAAATCGAAAAAACGACCAAAGGCAATCGCAAAATTGGTCTCGGGGTAATGGGTTGGGCTGATTTATTGGTAGAATTAGGAATTGCTTACAATTCAAAGGAAGCGATTCAGCTGGCGCAAAAATTAATGAGTTTTATCCAAAAAGAGGCGGTTTTAGCATCTGAAACATTGGCTCAAAAAAGAGGTTCCTTTCCCAATATCTCAAATAGCATATACAAAAATAAGAAACCTCGGCGCAATGCTACTTTAACCACGATTGCCCCTACCGGCACTTTGAGTCTTTTAGGCGGTTGCGCCGGCGGGATTGAACCGTTTTTTGCGATTGTCTATAAGAAAAAATCTATTTGGAAAAAAGACGGCACCGCTGAATTGGAACAAGTTTATGTCAATCCTATTTTTGAAAAAATCGCCAAATATAGAGGCTTTTTTTCTCAAGAACTCATTAATAAAATCGCTCAAAGTAATTCTTTAAAAGATTTTGAAGAGATTCCTTCAGATGTTAAAAAGATATTTGTGACGGCACACGATATAGAACCTGAATGGCATATTAAAATGCAGGCGGCTTTTCAAAGGGGAACCGACAACGCGGTCTCAAAAACAATAAATTTTCCCCATTCAGCCACTGTCGAAAATATTAAAAAGGCCTATCTTTTAGCATACAAGCTTAATTGTAAAGGTTTGACAGTCTATCGCGACGGCTCGCGTGATAGTCAAGTATTGACGACTATTAAAAAAGAAGAAGCTTTTGAAGAAGTTCCCAAGCTAACGGCCGAGGGATTAAAAATCACCCCCAGGGAAAGACCGGATATAATTCATGGTTACACTTACAGAATCAAAACCGCTTATGGCAAGCTTTTTGTCACCATTAATGATGACGCCCAAGGTCAGCCGTTTGAAATATTCTCTCATTTGGGCAAAGCCGGCGGTTTTTTTGCTGCCAAAGCCGAAGCAATTTGTCGGTTAATTTCCTTGGCTTTGCGTTCGGGAATTGACCCTCAAGAAGTAATTGATCAGCTCAAAGGTATTCGAGGACCCACCCCAACTTGGTCGGATGAAGGAAAGATGATTCTCTCTTTACCCGATGCTATCGCCCAGATTTTAGAAAAACATCTCGCTAAAGAACAAATCAAGCTTGACTTAGAATACAAAGCCGCTACTTTACCAAAATCATCAGGTACGGACGCTCAAATTGCCGCTGATAATTTGCCCTTAAACGGTATAGCGACTAAAAAACAACTAACCTCGCTGGCTGACTATGGCGAAGCCCCGGCCTGCCCTGAATGCGGAGGTCCTTTGGAATTAGGCGAGGGCTGTTTAAAATGCAACTTTTGCGGCTATTCTAAGTGCTCGTGATCTATATCAATATCTATCATAGCAAGATCTCAATGTTATAAGGTCTATTTTAATATTTTACAGAATTGAAGTTTTAACTATAATATATATTGAACCTACCAATTTACACTTACGAAGTGTAAATTGTGACAACCGATTCCATTTGGCGCTGTCGGTAATAGACGGCGCCTTTTGCTTTAGAAAATGTTGTGTTAAGCTCAAAATATGAAAAAGGAACTTTTCAAACAAGGTTTAATCCATATTTATACCGGTGACGGTAAGGGAAAAACCACCGCTGCTTTGGGGCTGGCTTTGCGGGCAATTGGTGCTGGAAAAAAAGTCGTTATTGTCCAATTTATTAAAAAAGGTAATAATTCAGAACACAAAGCGATTAAGAAATATCGCTTGCCGATGGAAATTAAATCCTTCGGAATTGGTTTCTATAAAATTTTGGGTGACAACAAACCAAAAACCGCTCATCAAAAAGCCGCCCAAAAAGCCCTCGAATATGCCCAAAAAATCATTGCTGATAATATTCACGACATAATCATTTTAGATGAAATCAATATTGCTATCTCATTAAAGTTGATCCAAGTCAAAGAAGTAATTCGGATAATCACGATGCCAAACAATGCGGAGGTAATCTTGACCGGCCGCGGACTTCATCCCGAACTTAAAAAATATGCTCATCTTATTACGGAAATGAAAAAAAACAAACACTACTTTGACGGAGGTATCAAGGCACGAAAGGGGATAGAGTATTGACAAAAATGCTCGGTAATCTTAATTTAAAAGTGGTTAATAAAATTATTTGGAGGGGCAATCCCGCCTCTGGCGGGGAAAAGGAGAAATATGAAGGAAAAAACATCCTGGGGTATCGGCAATGTCCTGGCAATTATCATTTTGGGCGCCATTGTCATTTTAGGCGGACACTTTTTGGGCCGCGGAGTCAGTCAGAATCAAACAGAATCCAAAGTGGCCGGAATTTCTGAATTTACACCAGTAGTCGAAAAAGTTATCAGTTACGATGGCGAGGAGGGCAAAACCGCTTTAGATCTATTAAAACAAAGCCATCAAGTTAAAGCTGAAGAAACCTCCACTGGCGTTTTTGTCAATTCAATCGACGATACAGAGAATCAAAGCGATAAATTTTGGATGTTTTATGTTAATGGACAACTGGCCCCGGTCGGCGCTGATCAGTATATTACTAAAAACGGCGAAAAAATCGAGTGGCGCTACGAAGCATTCTAAAATTTTAAAAGGAGGTGGATTTGCATCCAAGCAAATTACGGAGAATTACCGATAAGGAATTTTTCGAAATTATTAAAAAAGGATATAATATTGTTGAATTTGGCGCCCCCTGGTGTCAAGCCTGTAAAATGATTGAGGGAGAACTTGAGGACTTGGCTAAGACTTGGAATGATAAAATAATGTTTTACCAAATCGATGTCAGCAAATATCCCGGGCTTTCCGCCCGCTTTGGGGTAATGAGTTTGCCTAATATTTTATTTTTTCACAATAGTAAAGTTGTCTCCCAACTTATCGGTTCAACCTCGAAAAAAAATCTTGAAACCGAGATCAAAAAAATCTTGAAATAAACTATAATTAAAGGCAAAAAAAACAGGGTCCTGCCGGTGAAGTAGGCAAGGAGGGGAAAACCTACCTCACCAGACAGG
>ERZ1292632.3050-Hain-H43-01um-R2-3050-length-13272-cov-20_pt1 | contig 13272 bp, 16 predicted proteins | sample MGYA00564407_ERZ1292632 | MGnify/ENA primary metagenome ERZ1292632 (study PRJEB36523, sample SAMEA6512637) | groundwater metagenome | collected 2019-01-08 | study: AquaDiva: Metagenomics assemblies of 32 groundwater samples
CCTCATCCACGGAATTGTTGGAACTGTATGTTATTTCCTTAATCGACCCGCTTTCGAGGTTTCTGGCATTAACCCTAACAACGGCTCCTCCCCTCCCCATCTTAATAAGGGTATATTTTATAACCTGATATGGTTTGCCGTAATGCAAAAAGGTTGTTCCATTTTTCAAATCCGTTGCCTTAATCATACAAAGAAGAATTATAACTCAGTATCTTTTGTTTTCCAAAATTCTTTTGTGAATCTTCGGCCAGTTTTTCTTATTGGACCAGCACTTTTTACAGTATTCATCACTCCACCCCACCCCTGTCGGGTTCTTGACTTCTCTCTTACAAATATCGCAGAGGTGTTTTGTCGCCATCTCAAAGCATTTTTACCATACCCGCCCTGTACCTTGTCAATTAAATCTTTCTGGTATAAATCACAACAAAAGTGATAAAATACACATATTGGTGCGGTGCTGAAATCGGTATACAGAGTAGTCTCAAAAACTACTGGTGTGAAAACATCGTGAGGGTTCGAGCCCCTCCCGCACCACTTCGAGGGGGCTCCTCTCCCCGGCACAAACCCTTGACATAATACATACATCTGTGGTATACATCATCTAGGATGTTAAGAACCCAGATTTATTTACCCGAAGAATATCACCAGGAGCTTGCAACCATTGCTCAAAAATTGGGCGTGCCAAAAGCTGTGGTTATACGAAAAATACTTAAAAAAGCTCTGAAAAATAAAGAGGAGTTGATCGGTGGGGGCAATGATCTTCTTGCTCTTTCTAAGCTCAAAATTAAGGGGGGGCCAAAAGATCTCTCTGCGAAATTAGATTCTTACCTGTATGGCTAATCGCCTAAAAATTCTTGTCGACGCAGATGCCCTTGTCGCAATAGCCAAGGAGACAGACTCAAATCACAAGAAGGCTCTAGTTACTTCTCAAAAAATAAGAGCGGCAACCATATACACCACTCCCTTTACTATTCCAGAAGCTGCAACAGTACTTTCCCATAAAGCTTCGCAGTTTGAAGCCAAGAATTTCCTAAAGAACGCTAGAGAAAGAATTCTTTCAGAAATTCAGCTAAGCCCTGGGCTTATTCAAGCCACCGATGAAATCTTTTTATCGCAAAAAACTAAAGGAACATCTTGGATAGATTGTCTGAATGTAGCCGTGGTGAAAACTGAAAAGCTTGATGGAATTTTTTCTTTCGACAAATTTTACAAAAAGTTAAAAATAAAATACGCCTGAATTTAATCCGGTCGGCTTGTTACCATAAAAGCTCCCGTTACCTTTCCGTTATATGTTGCTTTGGCACTACAAGCACCCAAGAGAGTGTCTTGGTATTTCAGTTCAACCTTGCCCGCTCCACTGGCCTTGTATGCTCCTAAGGAACATTGAATTTGCCCAACCTTCAACCAACCCGAAATCTTTGCCTTCGAGCATTTTATATATTTGCATACCCTGCAAATTTCTCTCCAATTCCCGCTGGCATAAATTGAATTATTACAAATTTTTTCTAATGTTGTGTTCGCGGAATATTCACTACCGGAATAGATTTGGGGAGTGTATTGACTTCCGACAGGAAATTCTCCGGCCGGTATCTTTCCCGACCAATGCCCGTTCTTCCAAGGGCATGTTACCTCCCAAGGAATCTCGGAATAAGTTTTTATTTTAACGTTATAGGTACCTGCAGGAATTTTACGGCACACCCACTCTTCTTTCCCCCACGAAAAGATGTTTTGTGTTTGTTGAGAAGCGGAAACGGAAACAACCAACGTAGCAAGCAATATAACTACACCTCTTCTATGTATATCTCAGTATACCTCCATCTCTCCTCGGCACAAGAAGCAACCCAGTTAGCTTCAACTGTGTTTCGTCTCCCTGCCATAAAATTTAATTCTATCTCCCTTGAAGAACAGGTTTATGGTTCTTAATGGCCCGTTTCTATGTTTGGCAATATCCAGAACTATATTTTCCTGTTTTTCTTCATCTTCCTTCCACAAAAACATCACAACGTCTGCGTCTTGTTCTATCGATCCCGACTCTCTTAAATCCGCAAGCTGGGGTCTTTTCTGTCCTCCGCGTTGTTCCACCGCCCGTGAAAGCTGTGAGAGAGCCAAAACAGGTACCTTAAGCTCTCGTGCAAGATTCTTAAGTCCCTGTGATATCTCGGAGACTTCCTGTACTCTGTTTTCAAGTTGACGGCTCCTTGCAAGCTGGAGATAATCGACAATCAAAAGATCGACTCCGCTTTCTACCTGAAGACGTCTGGCTTTGGTTCTCATTTCCATAATGGAAAGGGCCGGAGTATCGTCTATAAATAAAGGTGCTTCAGCCAACTCCCCCATGGCATTACTTAATTTGGTAAAATCGTCCTCCCCCAATTTTCCTGTCTTTAATTTCCAGGCATCAATATCCGCTTGAGCCACCAGAAGTCTGTCTACCAACTCCTCCTTACTCATTTCAAGGGAGAAAAAACCAACCGGTCTTTTGTGCTTCACCGCCAAATTTTGGGCGATGTTAAGGGCAAGCGATGTTTTCCCAACACCCGGGCGGGATGCCAATATTAACAGATTTGATTTCTGCATCCCTGCCAACGAATCGTCCAGGTCCTTAAAACCCGTCGGCATCCCTCTTAAGCCTTCTCCTTGTTTATGCAGCTCATCCAGCCTGTCAAAGCTCTCGGCCAAGGCGCTCTTTACGGGAGTAAACGCCCTCGCCAAATGTCTTTGAGAGAGAGAAAAGATCTCCGTTTCGGCTTTATCCAAAACTTCATCTGCCATTAGGGAATCGTCGAAAGACATTTCAACCAATTTGCTTGCCACGGACATTATCGACCTTTTTGTCGCCGCGTCTTTGACAATTTTTCCGTAATGTTCGACATGAGCCGCCGTCGGGACTTTATTTGCAAGCCCGGCTAAATACGAAGCTCCCCCAACCCTCTTTAACGCCTTCCTTTTTTTAAGTCTGTTAGAAACCGTCATTACGTCGACAGGGATTCTCTCCTCATACAACCCCAGACAGCATTCAAATATTTCCTTTTTCCGCTCGTCATAGAAATCGTCGGGCCGTAAAAATTCAGCAACGGCGATTACGGCGTCTTTATCAAGGAGTAAAGCTCCCAGCACCGACTCTTCGGCTTCATCCGAATGCGTGGGTACTTTAATTTGACTCTTGTCATTCATGATAGGATTCTCATATCGGCCATGGTTTTCGTAAGTGCTGCGGGCAGAAGAATAAATGATCTACTTACTGGTACAACAATACCACTTTTGCACTTTGATCTTCGGCTATATCATCCTTTTTTATTATAAATTTCTGCGTTCTTTCAACCGTCAACCCGGAATTAGAAAGGAAATCTTCAACCGGCGAAAGCTTGGAAAACCCCTCCTGGCTTAAACCCTTGACTTGATAATGCATAGGGATTACAAAATAGGGATCGATTTGGGAAACAACTTCAACCGCTTCTTTTGGTCCAATGGTATAAATACCACCCGTAGGAACCATCAAAATATCGATACCTCCCATTTGCCCTATTATCTCGTCGGAAAGAACATGTCCCAAATCTCCAAGGTGGCACACCCTCAAACCGTCCATTTCGTATATATAAATAATGTTCTTCCCCCTCTTTTCCCCTTTTTCATTGTCGTGATATTGCGAAATTCCGATTATCGAAACCCCGGCGATTTCATATTCCCCCGCACCGAAAACAACTTTTCTTACTCCCTTAACCAAACCCGATTGGTTGTGGTCTTTGTGATCGTGAGAAACGGTCACGATATCAGCCTCAACGGAAGGAAATTTAAAACCTACCGTTTTGGGATCGTAAGGATCAGTAACCAAAGATACGGTTCTACCTCGCAGTTTAAAAGAAGAGTGACCCAGATAAATAATATCCATTGCTTTCACAGATGCTAGCAAAATAGAAGTTCCTTTACAAGAGGAATTGTCAGATAAACTTATTGACAAAACCGTCACGTTAACTTATATTGTTCCCGATGCGAAAAGAAGTCATATATGCCCTAATTGCGGGTGCCTTTATGGGCATTATTATTGCTTTTGGAGTTTGGCGTGCCAATTCGGCTTTTAAACCCAACGGCAACATAGCAAACGAAGGTGTACCCTCCCCAACCCAGCCGCCTCAATTCGGAATAACCATTGCAAAACCCGACAATTTAAGCGTAATTACAAGTACCCCCGTAGAAATATCCGGAATAACCGTTCCCGGAAGTTGGGTTGTTATTTCTTTGGGAGAAAATGATTATATATTCAAAAGCAAAAGCGACGGTACATTCAGTCAGGAAGTTACGCTTTCAGGTGGGGTAAACCAACTTCAGGTCTCAGCCGTCAACCAAAAGGGTGAAGTTTCCGGCAGCAATCTTACTTTGGTTTATTCCACCGAGTTTTCTAAATCACAAGATTCCCCGGAAGAAAAAGCCCCCCCCACACCCACCAACCAAAGTGCCAGCGAAGGGTCCGACATAAGACAGAAGGTAATCGAAAAAGTAGAAAAAGCTTTAAACAACCCCAAGGCTTATTTGGGTGTTGTTACGGATATTTCAACCAATACTCTCCAAATAAAGAATTCCTCGGGTGAGATTCAACAAATGTCCGTTCAGGAGGGATCGGTTATAGTTAAGGTAGGCAAAGAATCCAAGGAAGTTAAGTTTACGGACGTAGCCATCGGCGACTTTGTCGTAGGAATGGGATACAAAAACGGAAACGAAATACTGGAAGTAAAACGCATCTTAATTACCGACCCTCTTAAAGAATTTTCAACTAAAATAGTTTTAGGAAGAGTTTCCGCGATCGACAAAAAAACAATTAAAATAACCCCTTCATTGGGCGGAGACGAACTCGAAATGATAATTTCCACCAACACCTACGCCTCCATATATAAAAACGGGAAGAAAACTAAGATTAAAGTCTCCGATATTTCGAAAGACGATACAATAATCGCCGTTGGAAAGGAAGACAAAGCTTTAGTGGCGAGGACGGTAATGGTAATTTTCGAAGAACAACCCTCACCCTCAGCCAAACCCACAATAAAACCCTCTACCTCCCCAAGCCCCGAGGGTGAATAAAATTGACAAGCATCAAGGTTATAACATAAAATACTCCTTGTTATGAAAAATACGTCTTGTTTTAATTTTCATCCGATCCAGCTAACCTAACGGTTGGTTGGTTCTTGGTGTATCTATTAAATCCAGCCAATCGGCTGGTTTTTTGTTTAGAAAAAAGATAATATGAAGACTATGAATAAATTGCAAACACTAAAGGGATTTAGGGACTTTTTACCGGAAGACGCCCGTAAACGCGCGTGGCTTAAAGAACAAATGATTAGCGTCTTTGAAAAATGGGGATTTGAACCGTTAGAAACTCCAACTCTTGAACCCTTGGAACTTTTTGCAGGTGAAATCGGTGAAGATGAAAAACTCTTCTTCAAATTTAAGGATCAGGGTGGAAGGGATGTTGCTCTTAGGTACGACCAAACAGTTCCTACCTGCCGCGTAGTTGGACAATACAGCAATGACCTGCCTATGCCTTTTCGAAGATACCAGATTCAATCCGCTTATCGTTCTGAGAAACCACAAGCTGGAAGATACCGAGAATTTTTACAGTGCGATGCCGATATTTTTGGCATCTCCTCTCCCCTAGCCGATGCAGAAGTAATCACTTTGTCTCTGGACATCTACCGACAGTTGGGATTCAAAAAAGCAGTTGTCTCAATAAACGATCGGGTACTTCTCAAAGATCTACCCTATAAAGCTGTTGTTACCATCGATAAACTTAAAAAAATCGGTGAAGAGGGAGTGTTAAAAGAAATGACCAATAAAGGCATCTCACCGGAAAAAGCCAAAGAATACTTCAAGTATGTCAAAACCCTTAAACCCAATAAAACAATTCAAATTATCTTTGATTACTTAAAGAATTCCGGATTTGAAAACGATTGGTATAAATTTGAACCAACCCTGGCCAGGTCATTTTCCTATTCAACAGGACCAATTTGGGAAGTTGAAATACCGGGCTTTACATCTGGGTCTGTTTTGGGTGGAGAAAGATTCGATAAACTTATAAAAAACATTTCGGGTAAAGATATACCCGGAACCGGTTTCGGGTTAGGTTTTGACAGAACCCTAGAAGCAGCCGAACAATTTGGACTAGTGCCAATCTTACCCACAAAATCAAAGGTACTGGTCACCGTATTTTCTCCAGAACTACTAGTTCAGTCAATCAAAGTTTCAAATACCCTACGCGGTAAAAGAATTAATACAGAACAATATCCAGATGAGACAGTAAAATTAGATAAACAACTTAAATACGCAGATAAAAAAGGAATCCCCTTTGTTGTCATAATCGGCCCCGAAGAAGCGGAAAGCAACACGGTTACACTAAAGAACCTAAAAACTAAGGAACAAAAGAAAATTGAAATATCCGACCTGATTAAAGAATTAACTAATTAAACATGCTCACCCCCCACCTGCGTGCTTACATTTATCTCTTCATTGTTGCCGTTATTTGGGGAATAGCCGGGCCGGTGATTAAACTGACCTTAAAAGGCTTACCGCCCGATATTTTTCTTCTCTACCGCTTTTTTCTTTCTTCGCTAATCGCCGTTTTCTATTTTCTTTTTGCCGGCTTTCGCCTACCTAAAGATCCGAAAATTATCAGGGATATTTTTATTTATTGCTTTTTAAATTCAATTACCCTGGGGTTTCTTTTTGCCGGAATGGCCAAAACCTCGCTTCTCGACATGAGCTTAATTTCCCTTTTCGGCCCAATTCTTTTGATCCTGGCCGGTTTTCTTTTCCTAAAAGAACATATTACTCCCAAAGAAAGGTTAGGAATTATCATTGCCTTTTTGGGCTCTTTTCTGATTATTCTTGAGCCCTTACTTAAAAACCACAATGGCACAAGTGGCCTGGTAGGTAATATTTTAATTTTATTCTCTCTTGTCACCTCGGCAATCTCCGGTGTTTTGGTCAAAAAACTGCTGCGCCAGGGTATTTCCCCCTCTTTTTTAGCAAATCTCACTTTTTTAATCGGTTTTTTGGCTCTATTGCCTGTCGTTATAATCAGATATAACCTTACTGAAAGTTTCTTAATAATCAAAAACACGCCTCTCCCTTACCATCTGGGGGTAATCTATATGGCAATTTTCTCCGGAACAATTGCCTACAGCCTAAGTAACTTTGCCCAAAGGACGATTGAGCTTTCCGAGGCCGCCCTTTTTACTTACATCTACCCCATTTTTTCGGCTATTTTGGCCGTAATTTTGTTGCAAGAGAAACTAACCCTGCCGGCAGTAATTGGCTCGGTTATTACCTTTGCCGGAGTTCTTCTTGCCGAGATCAAGAAGAAAAGATATAATTCGAACTTATGAAGGCAGATATTCATCCCAAATGGTATTCGGAAGCAAAAGTAACTTGTGCTTGCGGCAATACTATGTCAATAGGATCCACTCTTCCCGAGTTGACCGTTGATGTGTGCTCCGCATGCCATCCTTTCTTTACCGGCCAGATGAAATACCTCGATACCGCAGGACGTGTTGAGGCTTTTAAATCAAGACAAAAGAGTGCCGGCGGAAAAAATGTTTCCAAAACGGAAAAAAGACGTCTTAAAAAACTCAAAAAAATCCAGGAAGACAGAGAAAGACCCGAAACGTTAGCGGAATTAAGAAAACAGCCCAAAAAATAAATCTCCATGGAGCCACAAACAGTTTATCTAGAAACCCGAGGAGCAACCGGTGGTGACGAAGCTAAAAATTGGGCCGGCGATTTGAACCGGATGTATGCCCGCTACGCCGAAAAAAAGGGGTGGAGATATGTTCCTATTAACGAGAATATAAGTCAAATCACGGGAGGGGATGTGTTCAACATACTCAAAAACGAATCCGGGGTTCACAGAGTGCAAAGAATACCCACGACCGAAAGACACGGCAGAATTCACACGTCAACCGCAACCGTTGTCGTACTTCCCGAAATAAAAGAAACGGACGTGCAAATTAACCCGGTCGATTTGGAAATGCAATTTTTCCACGCTTCTTCACAAGGGGGTCAAAATGTCCAAAAAGTATCAACTGCGGTAAGGATAACCCATAAACCGACGGGTGTTGTCGTCTCCTCCCAAAGGGAACGATTCCAGGAACAAAACAGACGCTTGGCGATGGATTTGCTCAGAACAAAACTGTGGGAATTGCAGGAAGATGAAAAATTAAGAACAATAGCGGGATATCGGAGCGTAATCGGCCGCGGTATGCGTTCGGAAAAAATCCGCACCTACAATTATCCGCAAAACCGGATAACAGATCACCGTATAAAGAAATCCTGGGGGAACTTGGAATCCGTTGTCGACGGCAACCTGGATAAAATGCTCGAACTCACAAAAACCCTTTCGTAATTCCCCATATTTTGATTTCCGGCTGCAAATAGAGTACAATCACAGGCTATATCGCACCTTTTTGCCGTTTTTTATTTTCTTTCGCCCGGAATTGCCCGGGACATTATAAAGGAGGAGAAATGGATAACAAAGATACGGAAGACGTCAATCAACAAATGGGGATTGACAGAAGATGTGATCCTGGGACAGCCGTCGCAATCGGAATAGGCGGTGTTGTAGCCTTAATCATAACGATAGTAAAAATACTGTCCCAAATCTAGAAATGTGGCGTGCTTGGCATTGCAATTATTAATTTTTTATTTTTTGCAATCCTTGTCAAGCACGCCCATCTCCACCACAAGAATTATTTAGTCTAGAGCGTTACCTGAAGTTTTACCGTCTGGCTGTCGCGCCAAATCTCTAAATCGATTATATCCCCCACTTTATACTTCTTAATAAGCGCACCAAGCCCATTCTTTTCCTCTTTAATTTCCTGCCCGTCGATTTTTACAATAATATCCTCCGGCTTTACTCCCGCCTTCTCCGCGGGGGAACCCGGTACTACGTTAACCACATAGGCTCCCTGCGGAAGACTATTTAATATGGCGCTTTGCTTACTCACCATCTGATATTCCACCCCAAGATAAGCCTTGGCGGGAAAACTGCCTGTTGCCTTAAACTGGCTAAGAGCTTCTTTTACCGTATTAATCGGCAGGGCAAATCCGATATTGTTAGCCCCCTGTGCAACCGCGACATTGACCCCTATGACCTGTCCTGCCGAATTTAAAAGCGGGCCTCCGGAATTTCCGGGATTTATAGCCGCATCGGTTTGAATTATGTTATCCAGCTCCTCAACATATCCCTGAAGAGGTGTTCCCGCGGTTATTCCCCTACCAAGTCCCGATATCACCCCGGTTGTAACCGTGTGTCTGAATTCCCCCAATGCAGTACCGATCGCAACAACGAACTGCCCGACTTTTAGATTTGCCGAATCTCCCAGTTCAACGGGTTGAAGGACTTGCCCCGATGTTGTATCGGGGTCAATTTTTATGATTGCGATATCGTTTGAGGGGTCGCGGATGACCTGCTTAGCCTCGTATTCCTTACCGTCTTTTGTAATTACTTTATATTTTGCTTCCGTGTCCGACACGACATGCTTGTTGGTAACAATAAGGCCGTCGGAGGAGACGATAAAGCCGGTTCCGATATCCTGATCTTTTTCTCCCTCAATGCTCTGGCTGAAACCGCCAAAGAGGTTGAACTGCAAAATTCTTCTTGCGGGAGTTTGTACCGATACCGTAACGACCGAGGGGGACATTCTTTCGGCGACATCAATTACAACAGATTCCTCGGTTAATATTCTCCTGTCAACTAAAGATCCTCCACCGCGCGGAAACATGCCGTCCAAAGGTTTAATTCCAAAAAGCCTGTCGGCAATTGCCCCCCCTGTTGCCGCCGCCAGAATTACTACCCCAATCGAAATCCCGATTACAAAACTTTTAAAATTAAACATTGATATTTAATACCTCTACCGCTTTTTGAAGCTGTTCATCCTCCGCCGTTTTCTCATCATCTTCTATTTTAACATCGGGTTCAAGTCCTTTCTCGTTGACCCAAGTGCCACCGGGCGTAAACCATTTTGCAACCGTTATGTGAAGTCCGCTCCCACCGTTAATTTGAATCGGCTCCTGGATTGACCCCTTACCGAAAGTTTTCTCCCCCACAAGCTTTGTTCCCTTTATATCCGATAGCGCCCCTGCCAATATTTCGGACGCCGAAGCAGAACCTCCGTTAACCAGAACAACCAAAGGCATGGAGCCCAGCCTTCCTATTCTTTCGGTTCTGTATTCCTTTTTCTCCCCGCTGGACCTCTCCTCAATTACGCCCACGGAACCGGGTTTGACAAACTCTCCGACGATATCCACCGCCCCCTCCAAATAACCCCCGGGGTTGTTCCTCAAATCCAATATTATTCCCTTAACCTTACCGTTTTTGACTATTTCGTCTACCTTTTGATTCCATTGCTCTATTGTCTCCCCCCCGAATTTTAGTATCCTTAGATGTGCCACCGTATTATCTTTCCCGGTGTAGGACAAAATGACGCTGGGAACATCGATATTTTTTCTTTCGACTTCAACGGATATAGGAGTTTGCGTACCATCTCTCGTTAATATCAAGGTAACTTTCGTCCCCGCTTTACCCCTTATAATCTTCACCGCCTCGGGAAGGGTAATGCCGACAGTCCCCATCTCAATATTCTTACTTTCGTCTTTTATTCCGATAATAAAATCACCCGCTTTTATTCCCGCCTGTTCGGCCGGAGAATTGGTAAGCGGAGCAATCACGGCAAGTTGAGTACCTTTAAAGCCGATTTGAATCCCGACTCCCTCGAAACTTCCGGAGAGATCCTCCTGAACCATCTTGTTCTCGCTTGGAGGCAGGAAAACCGTATATGGATCTTTAAGCGCTGAAACCATTCCCTCAATTGCGCCATAAACCATATCCGTTCTATTGATTTTTGATTTATCAAAATACTGGGATTCTAACGTGTCCCAAACTTTCCAAAAGAGGGAAAAGTCTACATTCTCTTTATTCGGGGGAAGCTCCCTTATGATTTTTATTTTCTTCGTCTTATCAAGTCTTATCTTGAAACCCTCATTTCCCAGCCAAAAACCCGACGAAAATGAAAAGGCAATTATAAAGGCAACCAGTAATATTTTTCTAAGTCTAATGAAACTTATTTTTATCATAATATAAAAAAGTGTACTAATTATTTTAATCCAACGAGGGAGTAAACGGAAGAAGACCCAGATGGCGTGCCCTTTTAATTTCCACACCCAACGCTTTTTGGTGTTTAGAGCAGACTCCGGTTCTTGCTTTCCCAATTATCTTCGCCCTGTCCGAAATAAACTTACCCAAATCGTTAAAGTCTTTGTAGCTTGGAACCCTCTTCTGCTTACAAAAGATGCAATTCGTAGGTACTGGTTTAAATTTTATACGACTGGATCTTCTTTTTCCTTTATTTACTGCCATATTTTTCTTTCTTTTTAGAAGGGTATTTCTTCCTCTCCCGAAGCCCCGTCTGAAGCTTGATCTTCCTTCTTCACTTCTTCTGCCTTCTTAGCATCTGTTTTTTTCTTGCCTTTGGGAGCTTTTTCTTCCGAGACCTCCGAGGGGGGTGCTTCTTGAACAACAGAATCCTGATTAAAACCGGCATCGGGAATGTCCGCATCTGTTCCCATTCCCCCCTCTCTTCTGGAATCCAATATAATCATATCCGAAATCACGATTTCCGTTGTCGTTCTCGCCCCACCGTCTTGGGCGGTCCAATTTCTGGTCTGAAGCCTTCCTTCTACATATATCTTTCTCCCTTTTTTAAGAAGTTGTGAGCAAATCTCGGCGAGTTTATTCCATGCAACAAGTCGGTGAAACTCCGCGTCTTCCTTCTTTTCGCCGGATTCGGTTACCCACTGCCTGTTGGTGGCAAGACCGATTGTACAAACTGCGGTTCCCGCCGGCGTATATCTAAGATCCGGATCCCTGGTTAAGTTTCCTATTAACGTTACTTTGTTTAAACTTCTCGCCATATTATTCTTCTTTATCCTTCCTTATAAGTAAGTGCCTTATCACAACACCCTCTTGAACAAGCTTGGTCGAAATTCCCTTTACCGACTTACTTTCTAATTCTAAAACATAGTGCAAATACAGTCCAGTGGTAGATTTACCAATATTGTACGCTAAATCCTTAACTCCCCACTCGTCAAGATTAACAACTTTGCCTTTTCCCATTTTAACCAATTTCTCTAATAATTCCTGAAGGGCTTTTTTTTTGGCGGGAGCGGTCTTTCCGTCAAGAACCACAGTCAATTCGTATTTATTCATAGCTGAAAGTATATCAGCTACCTACTTTAAACTCAATCACATCCTGATCGCAAACAAGATAATCTTTTCCCTCAAGTTTTACTTTCCCGGCTTCTTTAGCTTCCTTCCAGCTACCGGCTGCCAATAATTCATCCACGTTAATGACTTCGGCCTTAATGAAGTTTTTGGCAAAATCGGTATGTACTTCGGCGGCCGCGTCAAACGCTGTTTCACCTCTTTTAAGACTCCATGCGTGAATCTCTTTACCACCCTTAATTGTATAAAAAGTAATTAAACCCAAAATATCATAAGTATGGAGAATCAACCGTTCCAGCCCGGATTTCTCTATCCCTAACTGTGCTAAATAAGCTTTTCTTTCCTCAGCCGTTAAATCGATAAATTCTTCTTCCAGTTTGGCCGAAATTAAAATTGCTTTTTCTTTAAACTTTTGTTCAACTTTCGCCAGAAGTTCAATATTATTTAAATCCCCTTCATCTACATTTAAAACATAAATCAGCGGTTTATTGGTAATCCCGCCCAATTCAAGTTCAATGTTCACTATGCCAATATCTTCCAAAACCTGTTCTTCTGAGCCGGGCTCGTAAGTTGGCTGTTGATGCGCAACCCCGGGATCGCTAAACGCCCTCACCACCTGGATAATCGCGTCAGTCTCCCGGATTTTTCCCAAAAACTGATTTCCCAAACCCTCGCCTTTATGCGACCCTTTTATCAGTCCGGCAATGTCGATGAAAGTAACTGTTGCCGGAACGGTTTTTTCCGGTTTAACCAAATCCGACAACTTTGCCAGTTTCTCATCCGGCACAGCCACCACGACTTCATGCGGTTCAATGGTCGTAAACGGCCGCGGCGCCGTCTCCGCCAGCCGCCTGGTGGCCAAGGCATTAAAAAGCGTTGACTTCCCCGCATTTGGTAGCCCGACTATTCCAACAGAAAGACTCATGAGTGAATTTTAACATGTTTAAATATCATCTGTTCCAACTTTTCAATATTACATTACACATTGTGTTTGACTTTGTCTGGTG
>ERZ1292632.3054-Hain-H43-01um-R2-3054-length-13266-cov-7_pt1 | contig 13266 bp, 10 predicted proteins | sample MGYA00564407_ERZ1292632 | MGnify/ENA primary metagenome ERZ1292632 (study PRJEB36523, sample SAMEA6512637) | groundwater metagenome | collected 2019-01-08 | study: AquaDiva: Metagenomics assemblies of 32 groundwater samples
TCGACGATGCCGCTGCTGTTGCCGGCATGATGGACATGGTTGACCTTCTCCAGCTCGGGATAGCGCAGCAGCGCCACCGTATCGAAGCCCGGCATCTCCTCGCCCAATGCCTCGAAGCTCGGCTTCAGGGCGCCCAGCGACTGCATCGTCGCGTCGGGGCGCATATGCTCGTCATGGTCCAGCACGACTTGCCCGATCACATCCTTCACCGGCACGATCGACTTGGTGAAGCGCTTATCGTCCCACGCCGCCTTGGCGCGTCGCTGGCTCTCGACGGCATAGGCGTCCACATCGTCGCGGCTGATGCCGAACTTGGTCGCGATCACGTCCGCGCCGATGCCCTGCGGCGCGAAATAGGTCTTGTAGGCGACCGCCGGGTCCATCGCCCAGGCGCCGCCGTCCGACGCCATCGGCACGCGGCTCATCGATTCGACCCCGCCGCCGATGGCGAACATCGCTTCGCCCGAAAAGACCTTGGCCGCCGCCATGTTGACGGCCTCCAGCCCCGACGCGCAGAAGCGGTTGATCTGCACCCCCGGTACGGTCTGGGCGTAGTCGGCGTTCAGCACCGCGACCCGCGCAATGTCTCCGCCCTGTTCGCCCACCGGACTGACGCAGCCCAATATCACATCGTCCACGTCCGCCGTGTCGATCTGGGTGCGATCCCGCACCGCCTCCAGCACCTGAGTCGCGAGCTGGATCGGGGTTATCTCGTGCAGCGATCCGTCCGCCTTGCCCCGGCCGCGCGGCGTTCGGACAGCGTCGTAAATATAGGCTTCCATTGTCTTTTCCCTCTCCATCGGCCCGATGCGGCGCCTGGAATGCTGAGGTGAATGTATTTACGTTTACGTAAAGTGCAAGCCTCTCCTTGCGCCGCCGCCCTGCCGTAGCGTCACCGCCGCGACATGCCCCGCAAACCGCTCAACAGCTGTCCCACTCGCTGTTCTCTTAAGCGCGAATCTCCATCGTTGCGCGCTTGCCGGATGCGCCTATATCGGCCCCATGGACAGCGTCGCCGCCCCCTTGGCTGAAAAGCCGCCGTCCCCTTTCTCCATCCCCACCTTCCGCGCAATCTGGCTCGCGAGCCTCGCGTCCAATTTCGGCGGGCTCATCCAGTCGGTCGGCGCGGCATGGATGATGACCTCGCTGTCCGCCTCGCCGCTGCTGATCGCGCTGGTGCCGGCGGCGACCACCCTGCCGATTATGCTGCTTTCGCTCTGGGCCGGCGCGGTCGCCGACAATCTCGACCGGCGCAAGGTGATGATCGCCTGTCAGGTCGCGATGCTGCTGGTCTCCGCCACGCTCGCCGCCACCGCCTGGGCCGGGTGGATGACGCCCTGGCTGCTGCTCGGCTTCACCTTCCTCATCGGCTGCGCGACGGCGGTGAACGGCCCCGCCTGGCAGGCCTCGGTCGGCGACATGGTGCCGCGCGCCGTGCTGCCGAGCGCGGTGGCGATGAACAGCATGGGCTTCAACCTCGCGCGCAGCATCGGCCCGGCGCTCGGCGGCGTGATCGTCGCCACGGCAGGCGCGGCCGCCGCATTCCTCACCAACGCCTTCAGCTATGTCGCGCTGCTGACGGTGCTGTTCCGCTGGCGCCCGACGCTCCCGCCCAAGCTGCTGCCGCGCGAGCGGATCGGCGTCGCCATGCTCGACGGCATCGGCTATGTCGCTGCCTCGCCGAAGATCAGGCTGGTGCTGCTGCGCTCCGGCGCATTCGGCATCGGGGCGAGCGCCGTGTCCGCCCTCATGCCGCTGGTCGCGCGCGACCTGCTGGGCGGCGGGGCGCTCACCTTCGGCATCACCAGCGGCGCGTTCGGCCTCGGCGCGGTGCTGGGCGCGTTGTCCTCGCGCCGGTTGCGCACCCGCTATTCGGTCGAAGCGATCGTGCGCTGCTCGGCTCTTGCCCTCGCGCTCGGCACCGCCCTGACAGCGGCCAGCCCCTGGCTCGCCCTCGCTCTGTTTGGCTATATGCTGGCCGGGGCAGGGTGGGTGCTGGCGCTCTCGACCTTCAACGTCTCGGTTCAGATGTCCGCCCCGCGCTGGGTCGTCGCCCGCGCCGTCGCGCTGTACCAGATGATCGCGTTCGGCGGCATGGCGCTCGGCGCATGGCTGTTCGGCTGGATCGCCGAGCATCAGGGCGTGGTCGCCGGCCTCTATGCCGCCGCCGGCGCGCAGTTCGCCGCCGCGCTGCTCGGCCTGTGGCGCCCCTTGCCGCAGGTGGGGGAGGACAATCTCGACCCGCGCGGCGACTGGCACGAGCCCGACACCGCCGTTCCGGTGGAACCCCGCAGCGGGCCGATCGTCGTCACCATCGAATATCGCATCCCTGCCGGATCGGTCGTCCCCTTCCTCACCGCCATGGCCGAGCGCCGCCGCATCCGCCGCCGCGACGGCGCGCATGGCTGGCAGTTGCTGCGCGACCTCGGCGAACCGGACCTCTGGGTCGAACGCTATCATGTCGCGACCTGGCTCGATTATGTCCGCCACAACCAGCGCCGCACCGTGGCCGACATCGCCAACAGCGACGCGATCCACGCCCTCCACGCCGGGCCGGACGCCCCGGTGGTCCATCGCCGGATCGAGCGCCAGACCGGATCGCTGCCCATCAGCCGCGGCCCCGACGCCCGCGAAATGGGCGGCGGCCTGACCGACCCGACCCGGCTTAGCTAGGGCTTCCGCCCGGCGTGATCTGCGGCCGCCCGACCAGATCCTCGGGCGTGTCGATATCGTGCAGGATCGCGCCGCTCGTCTCGATCTGCAATCCCCGGCTCAGCAGCGCCCGCGCCCCCTGATCCCCTTTCAGCCCCAGCAATTCCTCGAAATGCTTGCGGCCGATGAAGGCGGGCGGCGAGGAGGAGAAGCCGTCGGTGCTCGCCACCACCGACCGTATGTCCTCCGCCGCCAGGCAGATGCGGTTATAATGGCTCTGCGGCACGTCGGGCATGTCGGCGAGGCAGATGAGGATGCCGCGTATCTTCTGGTCGGGCATCACATGGCGCACCGCGCGCACGATGCTGCCCGAAATGCCCTCCTGCGGCCGATCGTTGGTGATGATGGTATAGCCGCGCCGGTCGAGCTTGCGATGGATCACCGGCGCGAAGCGGATTGGCCGGGCTACCGCCACCAGCTCGGCAAAGGCCATCGACGCCACCGTCTCCAGCGTATGGGCAACGACCGGCTTGCCGCGCAATTCGGCCATCAGCTTGTCCTCCTCGCCGAAGCGCGACGACATGCCGGCCGCCAGCAGCACGGCGGCGATCCGTTCAGTGCGCATCTTGAAGAAGCTGAGGTTTCATTATTTGGCGTCCCGATGCGCCGATGTGCCACCACTATGCACTTGTGTCCAGTTGGGCGGAAAAGCTCTGGTCAGCGGCGGGGCGGCTCGCCATATGCGGGCGTAACGAAAACAGGAGTGATGCTGCCCATGGCCCACGATATCGACGCCGACGCCGAGACGGGCGGCGAGGGCAAGCTGCCCGTCCCCGCCGAGGTGAGCGAGGCGATCCGCACGCTGATCCGCTGGGCCGGCGATGCGCCCGAGCGGGAAGGGCTGCTGGAAACGCCCGAGCGGGTGGCGCGCGCCTGGCGCGAATATTGCCGCGGCTATGACGATGATCCGGCCTATCATCTCTCGCGCATCTTCCATGAAGTTGGCGGCTATGACGATGTCGTGCTGTTGAAGGGCATCCCGTTCCAGTCGCATTGCGAACATCATATGGCGCCGATCACGGGCAAGGCGCATATCGCCTATCTGCCCGGCGAATATGTCGTCGGCATATCGAAGCTCGCCCGCGTCCTCCACGCCTTCGCGCACCGGCTCCAGGTGCAGGAACGGCTGACCTCCGAAGTCGCCAACTGCATCTGGGAGAATTTGAAGCCCCAGGGCGTCGCCGTCGTGATCGAGGCCACCCATGGCTGCATGACCGGGCGGGGCGTGCGCACCCCCAATGTCATCATGAAGACCAGCCGTATGCTGGGCGTGTTCCGCGATGACGAGAAATCGCGCGAGGAAGTGCTCAAACTCATCGCCTCATGACGGACGCCCAGGAGCCACCCTATCGCCCGCTGGGCAAGGCGGCGGGCGCAGCCGATCCGGTCGGCGCGCCGCTCGCGCAGAAGCGGCTGGCGCTCGTCACCGGCGGGCATCGGCGGCTGGGCGGCATCATCGCCGCCGCGCTAGCGAAGGCGGGCCATTCGCTCGCTATCCATGGCAGCCACGACACGCGCCTCGATTCCCATCTCGCCCTGACCTTCGAGGAGGAGGGCACGCAGTGGGAAGGCTTCGTCGTCGATTTCGCCGACCCGGAAGGCGCGGAGGAACTGGTGGCGATGGTCGCCGAACGCTTCGGTCGCCCGCCCGACATATTGGTGAACAGCGCCGCCCTGTTCGGCCAGGACCGGCTGGAGGATGTGACCGCCGACGACCTGATGCGCCATTATGCCGTCAATTGCGCCGCGCCGGCGATGCTGACCAAGGCGTTCGCCACCATCCCCGCCGGGCCGGGCGATCGCTGCATCGTCAACATCCTCGACCAACGGATCGACCATCCGCATGCCGATCAGTTCGCCTACACTCTCTCGAAGCTGGCGCTCGCCGGCCTCACCCGCACCGCGGCGCAGAGCCTTGCGCCGCGCGTCCGGGTTAATGCGGTAGCGCCTGGCCTTACCATCGCCACGCCCGACTATGACGCGGACCAGATGGCCCGCCTTGCCGACCTGATGCCGCTCGGCTTGCTGCCGCAAGCGGAGCAGATCGCGCAGGCCGTGGTCTATCTGACGCAGGCGACCGCGACGACCGGCCAGACCCTCTATGTCGATGGCGGCGCGCATCTCAAAAGCTACGACCGCGACTTCATGCATCTGTGCCGATAGGTCTGGCGGAAATGCCGGGCCGGCGGGGGCTGGCGCAGCAGCGTCGCTGCCCATAAAGCGGGGGACAAACAGCTTGAAGGGAGATAGCGATGGCCTATGAAACGATCCTGGTCGAACAGCGCGACGCGGTGACCCTCATCACCCTCAATCGGCCGCAGGCCTTGAACGCGCTCAACAGCCAGGTGCTCGCCGACTTAAGCGCCGCTTTCCGCGCCTATGACGCCGACCCGTCGCAGCGCTGCGCGGTGCTGACCGGCAGCGGCGAAAAGGCGTTCGCTGCCGGCGCCGACATCAAGGAAATGGTCGAGAAAGAGGCGGCCGACTTCTTCCTGGAGGACTTCTTCTCCGGCTGGCAGACCGGCGTCGTCGCCACCCGCAAGCCGTGGATCGCGGCGGTGCAGGGCTTTGCGCTCGGCGGCGGATGCGAGCTGGCGATGATGGCCGACTATATCATCGCGGGCGATACCGCGAAGTTCGGCCAGCCCGAAATCAAGCTCGGCGTCGCGCCGGGCATGGGCGGGTCGCAGCGCCTGACGCGCGCGGTGGGCAAGGCGAAGGCGATGGATATGTGCCTCACCGGCCGGATGATGGGCGCGGAGGAGGCGGAACGCGCCGGTCTTGTCAGCCGCATCGTGCCGGCCGCCACCCTGCTCGACGAAGCGCTGAAAGACGCCGCGGCCATCGCCGCGATGCCGCCGATGGCCGCGATGATTAACAAGGAGATGGTCAACATCGCCTTTGAAACCGGCCTCGCCCAGGGGCTGCTGACCGAACGCCGCCTGTTCCAGATATTGACCGCCACCGAAGATAAGAAGGAAGGCATGACTGCCTTCGTCGAAAAGCGCGCCGGCGTCTGGAAAGGCCGCTAAGGCTTTACCTTCCATAAGTCCGCCACCCGCCGGTTGAGAAATTCTCATTGGCCGGTGGCGGACTGTGCGGCCACTCTCGTTTCACAAAGAAACTATAATGGGCGCCCGCCCTATCGGCGCGGCGGCCGGGACAGGATGGGGCGCGTCCGCGCCACCTGAGAGGCTCGTTGTGAAACAGGGAGCCTTCCATGCCGATATCATCCATCCTGCCTCTGTCCTCGCGCGCCACGCTGCTCGCGGCCTGCGCCGCCAGCGCCCTCGGCACCGCCCAGGCGCAGGAGCCGGCGGCCGCCGAGGATGATCTCATCACCGTGACCGGCCGTCGCGTGTCCGACGCGACCAAGGCGATCGGCACCGATCAGGCGACGGCGACGATCGCGATCACGCGGGAAGCGCTGCTGTCCGCGCCGGCCGGCATATCGGGCCTCAAAATGCTGGAAAGCCTGCCCGGCTTCAACGTGCAGGCGAACGACGCGCTCGGCCTGTACGAATTCGGCAATTCGGTGTTCGTGCGCGCCTTCAATTTTCAGCAGATCGGTTTCACGCTGGACGGCGTGCCGATGGGCCGGTCAGACCAGTTCGGGGGCAGTCCGATCTTCCGCTATGTCGAAAATGAAAATCTGGCGAGCGTCACCGCCAGCCAGGGCGCGGGTGATGTGTCGCTGCCGAGCTACGCCTCGCTCGGGCCGATCGTTCGCTATGCGACGACCGATCCAGCGGAGGAACTGGGCGGTACGGTCCAGGGAACGATCGGCAGCGACGATTTCCGCCGGCTCTTCGCCCGGCTGGACACAGGCAATCTCGGCGGCTTTTCCGCTTATGCCAGCTATTCCAAGCTGAGCGCCGACGTGTGGCGCGGGCCGGGCACGATCGACCGCGAACATGTCGAGGCGAAAGCCAAATATGACATCGCGCCGGGTTCCTCGATCGCCTTTCGCTTCCTGTACAACGACTATTTCGACTATGATTCGCCCGCCATCACCAAGGCACAATATAATGGCGTCCCCGGCGCAGACCCGCTGAGCGGTGTCGGCATCAACCGGTCCGGCCGCTATTACGCCTATCTCGCGACCGTGCCCGTCTTCCCAGTCACCGCGCCCGGCGTCCAATATTCGAACACCGGTTACAACCAATATTATAAGCAGGCGATCAATTCGCGGACTGACTATCTCTACAGCTTGCACGGCGACTTCGCCGTGACCGACGAGCTGCAACTGAACCTGACCGGCTATTATGAGGACAAGAAGGGCTATGGCGTGTCGCCGGAAGCCTATGCGACTTCGCTCGCGTCCCATAATGCGGAACGGCTGATCGTGCCAGGCCTGTTCGCCCCCAGGGGGCTGCAATATGGCCTCTCGACGATCGAAGGCACGCGATATGGCGTGCTGGGGTCGCTGACCTACAGCTTTGGCCCGCACAGCATTTCGGCCGGCTTCTGGGGCGAGAATGACGATTATCATCGCACCCAAGCGCGCTACAATCACGCCAACGGCAACCCCGACGGCGAGCCGCTGCTGAACGAGCCGGTTCATCTCCAGCGCGACTATCGCTCCAACCGCCAGACCATCTCGAACTTCGCAAAGCTGCAACTTGCCTTCCTTGACGAGAGGCTGAAGTTCGACCTGGGCTTCAAGACGCTGGGGATCGCCTACCGCATCAACGGCTACCGCAATCCGGCCGACTATATCAATCGCCGGACCCCGGTGCTGCGCGACAGCTGGACCGACTGGTTCCTGCCGCAGATCGGCGCGGTGTTCAACGTGACCGACCGCGAGCAGATTTTCGCCTCCTACTCTGAAAATATGGCGCTGCCGCGTGGCGCCGACGACATTTTCTCGGCCGCCAGCCCGATCGTGCCCGGCCCGAAAGCGGAAACCGCGAAAAACTATGAAATCGGACTGCGCACCAATCGGCCGCTGTTCAACGCCTCAATCGCGGCCTTCTACACGCAGTTCGACAATCGCCTGCAATCCTTTGGCGCGATCGTCCCTGGATCGACCACGACCGAAACCTTCTTCCAGAATGTCGGCGGCGTGAAATCCTACGGCTTTGAACTGTCGGGCATCATCAAGCCGGCGCAGTTCGTCTATTTCACCGCCAACGCAACCTACAATATCGCGGAGTTCGAGGACAATTATTCCTCGCTGACGATCAAGGGCAACCGCGTTCCCGACAATGCCAAATGGCTGTTGCAGGGCGGCGTCACGGTCGAGCCGGTCGACTGGCTGGTCGCGAATATTTCCGCCCGCTACCTGTCGGCCCGCTTCACCAACTTCGTGAACAGCGAAAGCATTCCGGGCTATACCGTCGTGAACGCCTATGTGGATGTCGGTGACGGTCTGACATTCGGGCCGCTGAAGGGCGTCAAACTGCGGTTCAACGTCGATAATCTGTTCAACAAGGACTATCTCGGCACGATCACGACCGGCACCACCGGGCTCGCCACCTTCCGTCCGGGACCGGACCGGACGATGCAATTGTCGCTGCGAGCCGATTTCTGATGCGGCGGCTGGCGATCACATTCGGCCTGATCGGTGCGGCGACAGCGGCGCAGGCGGCGCCGCCCATCATCAGCAAGGCGGAACTCGCGCTGCACCAGCGCCTCCTGACGCTCGACAGCCATCTCGACACGCCCGCCTCGCTCGACCTGCCCGGCTGGTCGATCGAGGAGGAGCATGGCGTCCACAGCGACTATACCCAGGTCGATCTGCCCCGCATGAAAAAGGGCGGGCTCGATGGCGGCTTCTGGGCGATCTACACGTCTCAGGGGCCGCTGACGATCGAGGGTTTCCGCAAGGCGCGCGACTTCGCGATCCTGCGCGGCCTGTCGATCCGCTCGATGGTGGCGGCCGATCCCGCCAATTTTGCGCTGGCGCTGAAAGCGAAGGACGCCGCGCCCATCGCTACGGCGGGCAAGCGGGTCGTCTATCTCTCGATCGAGAACGCCTATCCGCTGGGCGAGGACGTGTCGCTGCTCAAGACCTTCTACGACATGGGCGTGCGGGTCGTGGGCTTCGCCCATTTCGCGCACAACCAGTTTGCCGACAGCTCCACCGACCCGTCGAAGAAGCCGCGCTATGGCGGCCTCTCGCCGCTGGGCAAGGAGTTGCTCAAGGAGATAAACCGCCTCGGCATCGTGCCCGATGCATCGCACAGTTCGGATCAGGTGTTGGACGACCTGCTGGCGCTCTCGACCACGCCGGTGCTGCTCACCCACTCGGGCTGCAAGGCGGTCTATGACCATCCCCGCAACATCGACGACGATCATCTCAAAGCGCTGGCGGCCAAGGGCGGCGTCATCCAGATGAACGCCTATGGCGCCTATCTGCGCGCGTCCAAGCCCAACCCGGAGCGGCAGAAGGCGATGCAGGCGCTGTTCGCCCAGATGCGCGAGGACGCGAAGCTGTCAGCGGAAGCGCGCGCCGCGCTGCTGGCGAAGCGGCGGGAGATCGACCGGCTCTATCCCGACACCGACCGGGCGACCTTTGATGATTTCATGGCGCACATGCTCCATGCGCTCAAGGTCGTGGGGCCGGACCATGTCGGCATCGGCGCGGACTGGGACGGCGGCGGCGGCGTCGTCGGCATGGAGGATGTGGTCGACCTGCCCAGGATCACCGCCGCGCTGCTCAAGGCGGGTTACGGCGAGGCGGACGTGCAGAAAATCTGGTCCGGCAACGTCCTGCGCGTGCTGGCGGCAGCGGAGGTAGCAAAGGAAAAGTAAGTCAAATTACGTGCTCCGGCGAAAGCCGGAGCCCAGAGCGGCTACGCACCGCATATGAACCCTGGGCTCCGGCTTTCGCCGGAGCACGACACCGGATTACTTCCCCTCCAGCATCTCGATCATCAGCGAAAAGTCACGCCCGGCCTCGCCCCGATTGGCGAGCAGCTGATACAGCGCCTCGGCCGCATTGCCCATCGGCACCGATGCGCCGACCGACGCCGCCGCCTCGGTCGCGAGCTTCAAATCCTTGAGCATCAGCCCGACCGCGAAACCGCCCTGATAGCCATTGTCGGCCGGGGTCTGCGGCCCGACGCCCGGCACCGGGCAGTAGCTGGTCATCGACCAGCTCTGCCCCGACGACACGCTGCTGATATCGTAGAAGGTCTGCGGGTCCAGCCCCAGCTTCTTTGCCATCGCAAAGGCTTCGCAGGTGGCGACCATCGTCGCGCCGAGCAGCATGTTGTTGCAGATCTTGGCCGCCTGCCCATTGCCCGCACCGCCGGCATGGATCACCGCCTTGCCCATGGCTGACAGGATCGGCTTGGCCTTGGCGAAGGCCGCATCCGCGCCGCCAACCATGAAGGTCAGCGTCCCGCCATTGGCCGCAGCGATCCCGCCCGAAACCGGCGCGTCCACCATCTCGAAGCCCTTGGCCGTGGCGGCCTCGATCACTCGCCGCGCGGTCGCGACGTCGATGGTCGAGCAATCGAGGAACAGCGCGCCCGCCTTCGCCGCGCCGAAAATCTCGGCGGTATAGACGCCCTCGACATGCTTGCCCGCCGGCAGCATCGTCACGACCGCATCGGCCCCGGTCGCCGCATCGGCCGCGCTTGCCGCGCGGGTCGCGCCATGGCCCTCCGCCTTCGCCAGCGCCTCCACTGACAGGTCGAAGGCGCGCACCGTATAGCCGTTCTTCAGCAGGTTGGCGGCCATGCCCCCGCCCATATTGCCAAGCCCGATGAAGGCGATCGTCTGGGTCATGCCGCTTGTCCTCTCTAATCCGTCAATCCTGCGTGCCGGTCAGCCGGGGCAGGGGGCTCCATTGCTTTTCCAGCGGCAGGGGCGCGAAGATCGCGCCGATCGTCGCATCGCTCACCTTCTCCAAGCTCGCCGGGTTCCAGCGCGGCGCATTATCCTTGTCGAAGATGACCGCGCGCACGCCTTCCACGAAGTCGGGCCGGCGGATGACCGCGCAGGCGAGGCCATATTCCATCGCCATATTGTCGGCGAAGTCCGTCTTGGCCGCACCCTCGACCAGCTGGCGCAGCGCGACCTTGATGGTCTGGGGCGATTTGGTGGCAAGCACAGACAGCTGTTTGGTCGCCCATTCGCCCCCGTCCGCCTCCAGCGCGGCGACGATCTCCTCCGCCTTGTCGGACGCGAACAGCCGGTCGATATCGGCCCGCGCGGCCGCCAGCTTCGATGGCGGCGGCGTCTCGGCATTCTCGCCTAATATCTCGCCGATTCCGGCCGGATCGGCGATGATCCGCGCCTTCACCGCATCCAGCTTGTCCGACGCCATATAGTGGGTGGCGATGCCGATCGCCGTGCAGTCCGCCCCGTCGATCCGCGATCCCGTCGCCGCCAGCCACGCGCCGACCCGTCCGGGCAGGCGCGGCAGGAACCAGCCGCCGCCGACGTCGGGAAACAGGCCGATCCCGGTTTCCGGCATGGCGAAATTCGTCCGCTCGGTCGCGACGCGGAACCGCGCCGGCAGCGACAGGCCCACGCCGCCGCCCATGACGATGCCGTCGATGAAGGCGACGATCGGCTTTTCATAGACGAACAGCAGATGGTTCATCCGATATTCGACGTGGAAGAAGGCCTCGGCCTCGACGCAGTCGGCCTTTGCGCTGTTGGCGATCAGCGCGATGTCGCCGCCCGCGCAAAAGCCACGGGACAATTTGGGATCGCCATCCGGCGAGGCGACATGATCGATCATCACCGCGACCACCGCCGGATCGTCCGCCCAGCCAAGCAGCGCCTCGTTGATCGCGCCGCACATCTCCGGCGTCAGCGCATGGATCGCTTTGGGCCGGTTCAGCCGGATGCGGCCGACGCCATTCTCGATGAAGGTCAGAACCTGATCGGTCATTCCACATCCCTTCTCCCGACAGGGAGATACATCCAAACCCGGCTTTACCCCGTCATCCCCGCGAAAGCGGGGATCCATCTCCTCCGCCATCCGCCTGACGCGAGGTCGGGAGATGGATTCCCGCCTGCGCGGGAATGACGGACAAGCGCGTATGGCTCATTGCCGAAGCATGTCCCGCGCAATAATCATCCGCATCACCTGATTGGTCCCCTCCAGGATCGAATGGACGCGCAGGTCGCGCCAGAAACGCTCGATCGGATAGTCCAACAGATAGCCATAGCCGCCGAACAGCTGGAGCGCGCGATCGACCACCGACGATCCGGTGTCGGTCGCAAAGCGCTTGGCCATCGCGGCAAAGCGCGTCTTGTCGGGCGCATTCTCGGTCACCTTGACCGCCGCCGCGTAAAGCAGGGTCCGCGCCGCCTCCAACTCGGTCTGCATGTCGGCAAGGGTGAACTGCGTATTCTGGAACTCGGCGATCGCCTGGCCGAACTGCTTGCGATCCTTGGTGTAGGCCACCGCTTCGTCGATGCAGCGTTGGGCCCCACCCAGCGAGCAGGCGCCGATGTTGAGCCGCCCGCCATCCAGCCCCATCATCGCGATGCGGAAGCCTTCGCCTTCGCCGCCCACCAGATTTTCCGCCGGCACCCGCACCCCATCGAAATTGACCTGCGCGGTCGGCTGCGAATGCCAGCCGAGCTTGCGCTCCTGCGCGCCGAAGCTGACGCCGGGCATGTCCTTTTCGATGACGAGGCAGCTGATCCCCTTCGGTCCCTCCTCGCCGGTGCGGACCATCACGACGTAGATCTCATTCTCGCCGCCGCCGGAGATGAACTGCTTGGAGCCGGTGACGACATAATGATCGCCGTCGCGCACCGCCCGCGTCTTGAGCGCCGCGGCGTCCGATCCCGATCCCGCCTCGGTCAGGCAATAGCTGCCGATCCGCTCCATCGGCACCATCGAGGGCAGATATTTGTCCTTGAGCGCCTGGCTGCCGAAGCGGTCGATCATCCACGACGCCATATTGTGGATCGAGATGAAGGCGCTGGTCGACGGGCAGCCATAGGCCATCGCCTCCATGATGAGCGCCGCCTCCAGCCGCCCGAGCCCGATGCCGCCCGCTTCCTCCGACACATAGATGCCGCCGAAGCCAAGCTCCGCCGCCGCCCGGATCGTGTCGCGCGGGAAGATATGCTTCTCGTCCCACTCGGCCGCATGCGGGGTGATCGCGTCGGCGGTGAAGCGCTGCGCCATTTCCTGGATCGCGCGCTGGTCGTCGGTGAGGTCGAACTGGGTCATGCTCTCCTTCCGTCATGCGGCCTGTCGCAGGCCCGGCATGATCGCTTGTCGCCATGCTTGTAGCAACCCGGCTCGATTGCCAGCAACGGCGAAGTTGTGCATGAACGCCCTGCAATTTTGCAGGGGTGGCCGATGTTCGACTGGGATGATCTGCGCGTGTTCCTGGCGGTCGCGCGGATGCGGAAGGTCGCGCCGGCGGCGCGCGCGCTCGGCATCGACGCGACCACCATCGCGCGCCGTCTTGCGCGGCTGGAAAGGGCGCTGGGCGCCGACCTGTTCGAGCCGGCGGCGGGCGAGCGGGCGCTAACGCCGCGCGGGCAGGCGCTGCTGCGCCATGCCGAAGGGGTCGAGAGCGCGGCGCTCGCGGCGATGGAGGAGGTACAGGGGCGGGCGCAAAGGCTGAC
>ERZ1292632.3055-Hain-H43-01um-R2-3055-length-13262-cov-4_pt1 | contig 13262 bp, 16 predicted proteins | sample MGYA00564407_ERZ1292632 | MGnify/ENA primary metagenome ERZ1292632 (study PRJEB36523, sample SAMEA6512637) | groundwater metagenome | collected 2019-01-08 | study: AquaDiva: Metagenomics assemblies of 32 groundwater samples
GGCATCCATGAATACTGGTTTAGAATGCCATGGTATAGAACTCACTCCAGGGGATGATTTAGTATTCATAAATAGAAGAACCCTCGCCTCGGGAAATAGAAAATATGTTTGTATCAGTGAAGCGAATAGCTGGGCTGAAGAAACTATTGTCTTCGAGGTTTTTCCCTGGGCGATTGGTATTGCTAAGGATGGAGATAATAAAGCTTATCTACATTGCTATAATACTAACAGTACCCCAAATACCATCTACAGGCGGGATGGTATAAATAGTTTTCAAGCCATTTCAATACCCTGGGCGAATACCGGACAACCCTTTTCTCTTGCTGTAGATAATACCGGTACAGTTTGGCTATTCAGCTCAACGGGAACCCCGGAAGCCAAAGTAGTTGGGAATGATTTTGTTGAACAGGGAACCAGATCACTTACTTATACCAGACAAACGGGTGTTAATGAAATTCATATTGTACCCATGTTTTCTTTGGATGGCTATTCTAATAATGCTGCGCAACCCATACCAATAGCTTATAGAAGTACGAGCGGAAGTGGAGGAGCCAGTTATTATATTACTCAACCAATCGAACCATTGCCCACACCTAGCATTCCCCCCGAAGGCCCTCGGCGCTTATTTGCCCCTTGCACACCAGATGCCACGCCCTTGCCTGCTTTTTGGCCTTTTGATTGGAGTACCGAGGGATTACTAGGGCTTGATTTAGGAGCTCAAGCTGCAAGGCGTCAGAAACAATTTGCGGGATCTTTATGGGATCGATCTGGGATTATTTCTTTTAAATCATACCAGAAATATGGGCAAATATTTCTGCAAGGAGCTTTTGCGGCTATTAATACACCAACAAGTTTGACCTATAGTGGTATGACTCAACCAATAGCACGACCCTATGCAGCCGATATCTGGCGTTTTTACCGAGATAGGAAAGGATCGTTATTGCCTTTTTGGTGTCCAGAATTTCATCCTCGTCCTCATCTTCAATTGAGTAGCCAGGCTGCTGGAGGATCGACTTCTATTAGTTTGACCTCTACCGTGGGATTAACTACAGAGGATGGGGCAGAAGGTAATGTGATCGCCCTATCTCCGCCAGAGCGAAACTATTTCGATATTGTGGGTATATCGACCATAGCTGGAAATGATATTGGATTAGCCAGACCTCTTAGCTGTTCTTATGCAACTTCATCCGATATCTTTCTAGCTTATAAAGTGATATTTGATGAACCGTTAAAGATAAAACAGACACACCGGTTTGTCGATCTATTTGAAATGAAATTTAGAGCAGTAGGCACTTGCAGGCGCTGATACCGATGTGGATAAGAAGTTGCCCTGTCTGTAGGACTTTACTGAGCAAAAAAGATCCAGCTATTTCTTTATTTTGCCCACAATGTCAATGGATCTGGGGACAAGCAAAAAGGATATTCACCGGACGCGTGATGGCCCATTTGGGTCAGATACGGCTAGAGAATTATCATGTTAGCGATCTTAGAAAATTCGATAATAAAAGAGTCAGATTAGAATTTATAGAGATACTCGATGACTAACCCATCTTATAGTTATTTCAATAAAGAATTGCTGGCGGTTTATCCCCAGATGGGGACCATTGAATATACCATGGAGTTCCCGGTTAGCATCGTTGAGTTTGATGGTGGCACCAGGACTCAGCGGGTAGGACAATGGGCGCAGCCAAGATACCGGTTTAATTGGCAATTGATGAATCGTTTGCCTGTGGAGAATTTTCCCCAGACGGCAGAATGGAGCGAGATATGGGAATTCTATAAACGGCATCGGGGACAGGAAAAATCGTTCTGGTTTATTTATGGTTTTCCTATCCCGGATGTGAATATTCTAACAGGAACTGCGGGATCTAGCGTATTGACTGTAACATCTGCTGTGGGTTTCACGACCGAGTTACGTGCTCGGGAGGGTTATCTTGTTCATATCGCGACTTCGAATGATAGCGCAGGGGAAATCAATAAGATTATTGCTATATCCGGTAGCCAAGCCCCCTATAGCCTAAATATGGCCAATAATTTGGGAAATAATTATACCGATGGTAAGCTGCGATATGTCTATGAAGTGATCTGGGATGAGGAGAATTTAGAGGTAGAACAGTTTGTGGCATTAGCCCTTAGTACAGGATTGCGGTTGGTAACACCATGAAGACTTTAACAGCTCCTTTAGAAGCGGATATTATTGGCGACCAGTATGATAAGGTTGCTCTATGCGTAGTGGGCTTATCATCACAAACTGTGCGGTTGTCAACAGATCCTGTCGGTCTGACTTTTGCCGGGAATGCCTACCAAGGAAAAGGATTTGAGATCTCTGAATTGCAATATTCGACCGAGAATACTATTGATCAGCTTACCTTATCCTTGGCGAATATCGATGGGTTTTGGGCGGACCGGTTCAGTGCCGAAGATTTGCTTGGGCGTACTGTATTAATCCAGGTATCTTCCCGGACTCAGGCCCCGATTGCCACGGCAGATTCTCTGACTTTATTTGATGGGCGGATCGATGGGGCTAAGTTTACCCCTCAGGCAGTAGAACTTCCGGTGAGATCCTGGTTGGATGCGCTCAATTATCCAATGCCCCGCAGGCGCTTCTCTAAGCTCTGCAATTATAAGCTTTATGATGGACGTTGTACCATAGATAAAGCGGCCAATACAGTTACAGGAACGGCTACTTCAGGGGATTCCAGGCATTTGGGTGACACGGCAAATTTGAATCAGGCCGCCGATTATTGGAATTATGGCACCCTAGAGATAACGACCGGGCTCAATATCTTTATGCAGCGCCAGGTTGTCGATTTTGCGGGGTCATCGGTCCTAATTGATTTTCCTTTTCCTAATCCTGTTTCTTCAGGGGATGCTTATAAGGTAGTCCGAGGATGTGAGAAAACCTTTTCGGCTTGTAAAGACAAGTTTACTAACCAAGTAAACTTTGGCGGATATCAGCATATCCCTCTTAGAGGATTTATATAAATGGTTTGGCAGGCTTTAATCTATGCGGCTATCTTAGTCGCCTCTCATTTTGCTTCTAAGCTATTTGGCCTATCTCGTAAAGCAGGGGACCGTTTTCCCTCAAGGGAATATCTTGATCTGCAATATCCTACCTTTCAGCATAATGCCCCATTATCAGTAGCCTTTGGTCGCAATAAACTTTCAGGTAATTATGTCTGGCTAGGCAATCGCCGGGTAGAATCGATCAGGCGAAGACAGAAGGGTCAAGTCTGGTTTGAGAATCATTACTATGCTGATTGGGCCTTGGCTTTTAGCGAAGGTCAGATTAGCAGTGTTCGTAAGATCTGGCTTAATGATAAAGCGGCCCGGGCCATGCCCGGCAATACCACGGTATCCTATTTGGGTACAGCCACACAGACCGCCGATGCCCAATTAGTCAAGGCAATCCCCCAGGATACTCCTTACTGGAGAAATACGGCTTATATCTTTGGTAAAGGTAATCCTGATTATTATACCTATTGGTCCCGGGCTGAGTTTCATTTAGGCCTGGATGAAAATGCCCTGCCGGATGTGGAGGTCGAATTTGAGGGATTGGTTTTGCCTCATCTAGGCAGCTATTCCAATAATCCAGCCCATGTGATCAAGGAATATTTATTAAATGCTGATTGGGGGATGGGTATCCCGGCCAGCTTGTTGGATGACGATTCCTTTACCGATGTGGCGGATTATTGTGATGAGATTATCGAGACCTTTGCCAGCCCGAATACCAGCTTTTCTGTAGCCGGAGATCTGAATAATTATGATGTTCTGCAGAGCAATGCCACGGTCTCTATCGATGCCGGATTAAAGATCCAGGTGACAAGTGGGAATTTGGAGGCCCATGGCCGGGTCTTATCTGATTTTATATTGACTGGGGATTTTGACATCCAGATGCAATATCAAATCACTTCCTGGCCGGATACACCCCGGGGATGCCAGGATGATTTTTATCTCGGTGTGGTGGATGGGCAAGATAATATTCTTTATATCTCTCGCTTAGAAGGATACCTATGGCCCGATATGATTGCCGTTTACTTGAATCGCCGAGGTGCGGAGAATGGACAATGGGAGGATCATATGACCTCCAATAAGAATGAAACCAGTGGCACAGGCGGATTTTTGCGGATTACACGTGAAGTGGATGTCATGAAATTTTATCATAAAGTAAATGCGGGCGATGCCTGGACCCAAAAGACCGATATTAGCGGGAGTAAGACCCAGATTGTCTGGCATGGGGATAATGTAAAAGTGCAAATGGGATTTCGTCGATGGTTGGCATCAGGTTTTTCATCAGCCAGTGTCCCAGTAGAGATAAAGGTAGTGGGGTTTACCTTGAATAGTGGAGGGGGAAGCAATCAAAAACGCTTCCGGCTAGACTATGCTATTACGGAAGTAGAAAAACATCTAGATCATTTAGAAAAGATGTTAGCCTCTTTTGGTGGTTTTTTGACTTATTCTAATGGGAAGATATTGCTTAAGATAGACCGGGCAGAGGCCTCAGTCTATGGGTTTAATATGGCCAATATCGTTGCCGGGTCTATTACCTGGAATCAACTAACCCCGGTGAGTGAATTGCCCTCGCATTTGAGGGTAGAGTTTATCGATGCCGGGAATAATTATCGGAGAAATTATGCCGAGGCCCATTTCGATTGGATAGTTGATAGACATGCCTATCTCCAAGAAGAACTGGCTTTGCTTGGAATCCGGGATTATCATCAGGCCTGGCGTATGGCCCATTATTATCTGCGTTTGAAGCATTATCTACGATTAGGTTGCGCTTTCAAGACTGGCACGGAAGGATTATTATTGGATGCAGGGGATGTAATTACTATCAGCCATGATGCCCCAAAATGGAATAAAAAGGAGTTCCGGATTACCGCTATAAAAGTCCATGATGATGACACCTTGACCATAGAGGCAACCGAATATTCCCCGGCAGTCTATGAGATTCCTGGAGTTGCACCGGCTAATGTGAGTTCGGGTCCAGGGCAGCAAAGGGGTGAGAGTTTTGCTTTACCGAGTCGTCTGAGGGCCTTTGAAAGTATGACGGCTTCAGAGATCGAGCTTACATTTGCTTTACCCCAGAGTAGCGGTAGCTGGGCAGGCATGGATCTTTATAAAGAATTGGATGGATCCGGCATCTGGACTTATATCGGCAGGGCCTTTAATCCGACATCAAGTGGCCTTCTGGAATCGGCTATCGGGACTTCCGATACTGATATCAATATGTATGATTTACTTGAAACCATTACCGATAATTTCGCCGAGGCTTCCAGGCCTTATAAGGTCCGGATTGAAGATGAAATCATTGAAGTTAAAGATTACAGCACTACGACAGAACTTCTGGGCCGGTGTGTCCGGGGGATCGATGCTACCAGTCCGGCGACCCATGCGGCAGATTCTACTGTAAGTTTATTGGTTATGGACCCCTATATCTATACTTATACCCAGGATGAGATCGGTCATACTATTAGATTCCGGGGGATCTCGCTGGATAATAAAGGAAATGAACTCAACAATGCTAATCCCCTCTATTCCAATACTATCACGATCAATGGTAATTATTATCTACCCTGGCCCCCGGATCTATTGGAGATTGAAGGGCAAGGTAATAATGTCAAATATGCCGGAGGGGATCTCATGATTAGCTGGTATCAAAGGAATAAGACAACCGATGGTTACGGGAATCATGGTTATGGGAATCATGTGACCGGTTATGGTGGGGATACTTTCAATGGCTTTCAGACGAATTATGTGCGGGTTTATGTGGATGGAATACAGGTTAGAGAAACTACGACAACCGGGACTACTTTCACTTATACTGAGGCACAAAATATAAGCGATAATGGAAGTTTAAGAAAAGATCTGACGTTCAGGGTCCTTCAGCAAGTCAACAATGATTTGGGTGTGGCTGCAGTATTAACCACGACCCCGGCTTAGGGATAAAATGTTGCATCCAGAAGAAAAAGAGCAATTAGCTCAGGATAATTTGGCGCTGGTCGAGGAGATTATCAGGCTAAAATTCAGAAACTTCCTTTCCATGCGGGATTGGGATGATATGTTCTCTGATGGCCTATGGGGATTAGCCATAGCAGTCAATAAATATTATACCAATCGAGGGATTAAATTCAAAACCTATGCCCAAAAATGGATTGAAGGTAAGATCATTGATGGCTTCCGGGAGGAACATGCCAAGAATCTTGATGGTCCCAAAAAACAGTTTCTCGAAGGATTTATTTATCTTGAGGATTTCATGTTAGATAGATCGGCCTCCCATTCTTTATGGGATATGAATTATTTAGACAGAGATTTGTTGATTGATTTCAAGACTTACTTTCCTAAAGCCCTGGAGGTTTTAACAGATCTCGAATTAGAGGTTTATCACTTGGTGGAAATATTAGGCTATGCTATGATTGAAGTGGCCAGGCTCAAGAAGTGTGGCATTTCTAATATTAGCCAGATCGTTACCAGGACAAAAAAGAAATTAAAGGATTATTTACTATGCCATAATTTCTGGGGTAATTAAAGTTATGGGGATGCCGAGAAAGAGAGTTATTATACCTAACCACAATGATGGTTTATGTGAATGCGGCTGCGGCGAGAAAACTACTATTGCTAAAAAAACGAATACTGGCCATGGATGAATTAAAGGACAACCTAAAAGATTTATTCTTGGCCATCATATGCATGGTAAAGATCATTGGAGATATAAATTGGGTTTCAATTATTTTAAACGAAGCAATAAATGGTATATAAACTGTCGAGATGGTTCTAGGGAACCATGGGCAAATATTATTTTTAAGCACTATTATCTTAAAGGACAAGATTTACCTTCTAAAAGTTTTATTCATCATAAAAATGAAAACTCTATTGATGATTCTCCTGAAAATCTTGAATTAACTACTCGGAAAAAACATCCCCAAATTCATCTACCACGTGCAAAAAAAGTTATACTTCGAAAAAATCATGAGACATTTTCTTTTTCTACTATTAATGAAGCCTGCAGATTTTTAGGTCTTAAAAATAATCGGCTTAGTTTAAATGCGCTTACCCATAGATGCAGAACACAAAATTATAATATTGATCTCATAGGAGAGTGATCAGATGGCATTCACGAGCATATTTAACCTTGAAAAAGCGTCCCAAGGAACATTTCGGTTTGATACGGCTCTGAATTCTAATATGGACATCATTGATAGCGCTCTTAATCTGCACGACCATTCTGGTTCTAGCTATACAACGATACCCTTGGCAGGATTGGTCAAAGGGGCTTTTGCCATAAGCCCATCCTGTTTTATTTATAATCCTCAGAATGGGTATCAGCAATATTGCTTCAGGGCATCTGTGGCAGTAACTTTGAATGAGGTTTATGGAAGCTTAAGAGATTCGACCCCGGCGGGGGCAACATTAAATGTGGCGATTTATGCGGGATCTACCGTGGCGGGGACGTTGGCCTTTCCCCCTGGAGTTTCGCATAATACCCAGGTGCTTACTGGATTGACCAATAAAATGTCAGCAGGCGAATGGTCCAGAATCCAGATAACGAGTAGCCCGAGTGGGACAGTTTATGATTTGAATGTGGTCTTTCTATTCAAGACGGATCTGGTTGCCCGGGGTTAATGGGGATAAGATATTTTGCGTGGTGTTTTTTGGATGGATTCTTGTTCCAAAATATTGATGATAGTTTCTTTATTGGGTTCAACAAAATGATCAATAGGTTTGAGATAATCAATCCCTAATAATTCCATTAGATCTCTATTTGGCATACCTTTATTAATACAATTAAGAGCGAAAGTATGACGAAGAACCTGGGGAGTGATGGCTTTCGAGATATCAGTTTTTTTGGCTACAGTCCTAATGATCCGTTGGACTGTTCTGATAGACATATAGATCTTATCTTCTGGATTGCATTGATCCAGGAATTCAAATAAGCTTCTTTTTGGTGATTCGGTTGGATTGCAACCGAATGCCCAACTAAGTTTTTCTATGCTCTCTTTTAAAGTCAATGGTTTAAACCCTCCCTCATTTCTCCAGGTTATTTATTTTTCAGCATTTTTTGGATCAAGCCGAAATTGGCCTGGATCTGCTGTTGAACATCGGTGGTAATACCCTGGGCCATCTGGCAGAAATGAAATAACTTTAGCGGCAGTACCCGGTATTTAAAGCCTTCTTTCTTGAGCTCTATCTGCCAGGCAATATCTTCCCATCCAAGACCGGGTAATGTTTTGGGTCGGCAGCTTTGCCAAGCTGCCTCTGGCAAATAGATGAAAGACCCGGAAAGAAGATCTACTTCCCGGGGATAGGTTTTGATTAATTCATCATAGTTCCCATGGATAAGATAGAACTCTTTAGTTTCTTGGTTAATAACAGCTCCACCATGGCCGATATTATCAGTCCCTACTAATAGAGGACCGCTCCAGATAGTATTATTTCCTAGTATTTGATCTTGAGTTATTATTTGATCGGAAGGGATAACAATATCTTCTTCCATGATCAATGCTGAACCATTCTCTATTTTATCTAGTCCCTCATTGACTGCCTGAGCCCATCGATGTTTTCGTTCTTCGATAACAATAAGCCGATAGGGGATCCGGATCCGTTCCAGGCTCTGTAAGGATTCGATCATGAAAGGCGAATGAGTGCGTATAAGATAGATGATATTGAGTTCCATTATGGTTGTCCTTTCTTTTCTTTAATGATTCTTTCATAAACATCTTTTTTAGCATTTTTTTCCATGTTTGTTCTTTGAAGAATTTTCATTGATAAAAAATAATTCTCATAACAAACAGTTAGAATATGACAAAAAGATTGTATTTGAGTTGCCAGTTTCTGATGTCTTTGAATACCCGATAATTGAAGCCTACCTTCAAAACCGGATAAATCAGATAACATGGTTAATAATTGGGATTTAATCTCTTCTTCTTCCATGATTTAAATTCTCTCACTTAATTGTTTTATTCCATAAAGATTTAAAAGGATAGCCTCGGCTTTTCCATGATCTTTCTTTCTATGCAAATCTATATCAGGAAAGAGTTGCTTGGCTCGTAGAATGCTTGTTTCTTTTCCTTTAGGCATATCTCGCATCATGGCAGCTTTCCAGGTAGCTGGGTGTATTAGCGAATGAGAGATTTGTAATCCAATACAAATCCCTTGGAGGATACCATATCCCATCATGTAGTTCCCTGTGCTAACTGTTCCCTGAGTGGGAACTTGCCCACATTTAGGACATGGTTTTTGCTTCCCTTTAATCGGTCTGGCCCCAGCTATTTCAATGAAGACATGATCCGCTCCTATTAGATAATTTCTTATAGCTTGTCCATCTAATTGCTTTTTACTTTTTGTACCTTTCTTAGATGTTTTTGATTTGGTTTGTATGGCTATAACCGGCATATCTATAATTTCATATTTATCCAGCCTACCTTCTTTTCCTGTTGTCCATATTTTTGCAAGGGCTCCTTCAAAACCTGGATCAATCCCACAAACTATCATTATTTTTCATCCCCCCTTTTATTATAGGCCCGTGGCCAATTCCGATCTGTATACCTTAAACCGTTTAACCACATCATTAAGCTATCGCTTAACCAATAATCCTGTAATATGGGTGGCAGAAAGATTATACGCTTGATTCTAAGCTGACCCATATTAAAGAAACGTTCCTGGATAGGCCGCCACCAAGTAATCCGGGCGACCTCATTAGACCGCATCTCTTCTAGGGAAAAACCACCAGCGAGGATACAGTGCCAGTCTCTACAAGAGGGGCAATGCTGGGAAAAGCCATTGGCGCATATTTCAGGTTGTCTTGGGATATTCTTGGGCTTCAGGGTAAAGAATGATTGACCCTTGGTATAGTTGACGCTATCAAGAGATCGGATGATAAGATCAGGGTTTATTTTATTCTGGCTAATCAAATTTATGATCTTTATAATAAGATTGAGTTTCTTAAAGATTGATCTCATAAAGGGGTTTCTTTGGTCTTATCGACCATTTTCCTGATCTTCATATGTTTCTGGATTTCTTTAACAAATTTATCTTTGTCATCCGTAAAAGCAATGAGAACAGAATCTTTACTCGGGGTCCCGAATTCAACCAGATAGATATGAATGGGTTTACCCTGTTTAAGATATTCTATATTTTCGGGTTCTAGGATAAAGGCAAAGATTGTTCCACCATCCTTTTCCTGTGCGTTAAATTTGATCACAAATTTCCCCTCTATAGTTCCGCCGCGATATGGACCCCATATTTCCTGTTTTTATCAATCAATAATTTTATCTTAGCTATGGGCAAACCAATCTCAGATGCCAGGATATCAATAATAGTGGCGATCTCCTCCTCTGCCTGGGCGATTCTGTGTCTGGCTGCAGGAAGATTGAGTAAACCTTCTGGAGTTAAAATGATTCCTAATGGAAGCTGAACAATCTTATCTTTTGGTTCTGCCATATCCTTTCTCCTCTTTTAATTATTTTGCCAAGAAGCCCTAACCAATCAGAGATTGGATAGGGTAGTTCATTGATTTTTTCTTCCCAATATTCTGAGTAAGAGTTCTGCATCGGTCCATTTCTTAATGTTCTTTTGTTTGAGAAGATCATCGGCTTTTCCCCGGGCTAAAAGATCGATATAGGTTACTTTATTTTTGGTGCCAATTCTGTGATGCCTGTCCTCGGCTTGAATCCGGGTATTCATGGCTAGGGGATTAGTGAAGAAAATAGATATAGAGGCCCGCTGTAAATTGAGACCTGCAGAGATGCTTTGCAATTTACAAATTAAGATATCAGATTTACCGGCCATGAATTCATGGATGATCTTTATTCTTTGGTTCCCCTTGTGAATTCCTCCCAGAATATTAAAAGAGACCTTCTTTTTCTGAAGGAGATCTGCAATCATAGTTTCTTCCTGATCAAACCAGACCCAAATTAATGCAGGCTGATCTAAATGCTTTAAGACCTGTTCCAGGCATTCTAATTTAGGATTCTTTTTGCTGAGCCATATCCCATCTTCACTATAGCAAAAGCCTGAACAGATCTGCAGGAATTTCTGGATCTTACTGATATGGCTGGCTTGTATAGTGATGTGGCTCCCATCTTTTCGATAGATCTCAGCCCTAGCTCTTTTACGCAAGGTTTCATAAAGATTTAGTTGCTCAGGGCTGAATTCATACCAGCGATTCGTGTAGAGTTTGGGTGGCAAGCTGAGGCACTCATCTTTGGTTTTCCGGATGCTGATCCCATTTATCCGGTTAATCAATTCCCTTATGCGAAGCTGCTTCATAAGGCCATTAGAGAAAAAATATTCGCGTTTGAATTGTTGCAAACGCATTTGATTGAATGGCCATATATTAGCAATCTTAAAAGGAAAGAAAAGATCAAGTAATCCTTTCTCAATAGGTGTGCCATCCATAAAATGTTTATAGGCAATATTTTGCAAAGAAAGAAGCACTTGGGTTCGTTTGGATGTTCCGTATCGGGCATAACGGACTTCATCTAATATCAGTAAAGTTTTTTTTGGATCATATTCTGGCAAACATTTACCCTGATGATATCTGACGAGATCATAAGAGAATAAATATAACCAATCCGGAATGATACCGATATAATTAAGCAATTCATCAGTCCAGGTCAATTGTACATTTTTCGGACTTATGATAATTACTTTATTTATATGTCCATTGCGGAATAGGTGAATAGCTAGACTTATCGATATCAGCGTTTTTCCAGTGCCGGTCTCACTAAAATCCATAGAGATAGTACGGGCCTTAGCAAACTTTAATAGTTCTTCTTGATGATTAAATAATTTCGTCTTGATCTTCATCCTTAGTCTCTTCAAATTTTTCTCTGTCTTTAAGCTCTCGCTCTATTTTAGGATCGATATATATTTCATTATTGATTTCATCCATCATAGTCTTTGCCCGGGATGGCAGATCAATTTTTCGCCTTTTCATTTTTTTCTCCTTGAATACAATATCCGCTTTCATGATATGGATTTCTTTATAGTCAGGGCTCGCTTTCCTGTCATGGTTATCTTGGAAATAATAGCTCACTTCTGGTTCTCAGATTCCTTTATCTTTCTGGTTCGCTTATTATTCCTGGTTTACTTAATAGGGTCAGCCCACTTCTTTTCTATGGATTTCTTCTGATAAGTGGTTCGCTTCTACTTTCTAGGTTTCTTTATATTAGTGGCTCGCTTTCAAGCCAGGGAGTTCTTTACCTCAATGGCTCGCTTTACAATATTGGATTGCTTTCCCTTATGGTTCGCTTTATTACCATGGGTTACTTTTTATGTGTGGCCCGCTTATTTTTCTTGGGTCACTTATCTGTATTAACTCGCTTATCTTATCTGGAGTGCTTTACACTCAAAGCTCGCTTTTATTTCATGGATTTTTTCAAAATACTGACTCGCTTAACATTTATAGGTTTCTTTGCTCTTGTAGCTCGCTTTTTTCTCTTGGATATCTTTTAGTTTCTGGCTGCGCTTACATTTCCTGGATTACTTTATATTTTTGGCTCGCTTCGCGCTCATGGATTACTTATGACCTTTGACTCGCTTCCCCTATTTGGGCTTCTTGTTCTCTGTGACTCGCTTACTTGTAGCGGTTTACTTAATTGCAATGACTCGCTTTCTAGCTGTGGTTTTCTTTCAGCTTGTGGCTCGCTTCTATTTTGTGGAATCCTTCCATGTCATGGCTCGCTTTTTCCGTTTGGATTACTTGCGACTTATGGCTCGCTTATAATGTCTGGATTTCTTTTGCTATTTGGCTCGCTTACTGTATGTGGAGTTCTTTATCTTAATGGCTCGCTTCCATACTGTGGATTACTTATAAATGGTGGCTTACTTCTTTTTCATAGGTTTCTTTATACCTTTAATTATTAAAGATATAAAATTAACTCCTATCCATAGAATAAGAAACCCAATTAAGAATGTCACAAACATCAATGGTACTGGTCCATGTTGCTGTGGTTTAAGAATTTCCAGGAAATTAATAAACATATCCTGGAATATGCCTATGAAGAAGGATATCAGACTTATCAATTCTTATCATCTCCCTTCTATTGACACTCTCCAACGGATAAAGCCGGGGGCTTTCTCGAAGATTTCTGTAAAATGATTGAAGTCACCAAATAAATCTCCTTTTTTTTAGTTCGATGTTTGCCGCAATCAGGACCAGGATTTCGAATATCATGCTGGCGATTATTATTGGTCCATAAATGAGTGCGTGAATCATATCTGAATGCTTCAGCTTTCGGAATCGTCTGAAGAGATAATAC